>NFYZ01008607.1_pt1 | contig 31469 bp, 38 predicted proteins | sample 1092561 | NCBI WGS metagenome assembly NFYZ01 (sample SAMN03609887, study PRJNA323583) | gut metagenome | isolation source: feces | host: Rattus norvegicus | place: Malaysia | collected 2013 | reverse complement strand
GTGCTCTTCCGATCTCGCCACCTCCCATTTCCACACGCGGGTATTTTTTTTGGCCGTGGGGGATTTTGGGGCAAAAAAATGAGGGCAAAAATGTGACACATGTGACACTATAAAAAAAGACGCGGAATGGACGTAAAAAAGACGAAATTCCTGAAAGCATTGTCTAAAGCCTACGGCATCATTGCACCTGCATGTAATGCCGTAGGCATATCTCGTTATACCTATTATCGCTGGTACCATGGAGACAAGGAATTTAGAGAGAAAGCAGACGAAATAGCAGAAACACAAATTGATTTTGTTGAAAGCAAGTTGATGCAAATGATTGAAAATAGCGATGCGTCTTCTGTTATTTTTTATCTTAAAACAAAGGGAAAGAACCGCGGCTATAGTGACAAGGCTCAGCTGACGGTTCCCGATCCGTCGCCATCGGGCACATCGTTACAGCTACAAGACGGAAACAAGACAGGAAAAGGCCGAAAGATTGTTGAACGTAAGGTGAAGAACAAGAAAGATTATATCGTCAAGTTGTTAAAGGCACAAGGGAAATACACAGCAGAGCTCACTTACCAAGTGGAGATAACGGCAAGGCTGCTGGTGCGTGCGGATATGCTTTATGACGAAATTTTGTCTGAGGGTCATAAGGCAGTCAACATAGAATTCAGCCGAGAGGGTAACGAGCGGGCAACGATAAACCCAAAGGAGAAACTCTATCTTGATGTGTCTGAAAAGGCACAGAAGGCTCTAAGGGCATTGGGTATGAACACGGAAAGCAAGGAAAGAAAAGCGGACAATGACAACTTTAATGAATTTTGGGCGGCTATGAAGGAGGATGCTGAATGACAGAGGAAGAGAGAAAGCAATGGAGGGAATACAAAGGGAATGTTGTGGAAGAACTGCAAAGGAACAGCAGTGTATACGCCACGAAATTTTACGATGTGCTCGTCGAGACCGACAAGCGCATCGGCGATTATGTGTTTAGCGTCATTGACAATCCTGAAGCTCACAATCTTTACGAGATATTGGGTGTGCGCCGTTTCTTGCGGATGCTCGACAAATATGAGTGGAAAGCAAAGAGGGTGCGCCATTTCTTTAAATTCTATGAGACGATAAGATTTAGCGGTTTAAGAGGAAGAACACGTTATAAGCTGACTCCTGTACAGGCTTATCAGTTTGCAAATATCTATGGTTTCGCCAGATCTGACGGTCGCCGCCTGATAAGGACAGCTTACCTCTTCGTTCCGCGCAAGTTCAGCAAGACAACCTCATGTGCTGCCATGGCGGTGTACGACATGCTTTTTGGCGACAACAACGCACAGGCTTATGTCGGCGCAAACAGCTATGATCAGGCAAAGATATGCTTTGACGAGATAAGAAGCATCATGTTCGACATCGATCCTCGCGAAAAACATTTTAAGGTTAACCGCGAAAAGATCACGTTTAAAGATCATGGCCGTGACAGCTTGATTCAATGTTTGACAGCCAACGCCAAGACGAAAGACGGCCTCTTTGCTTCGCTTGTCATCATGGATGAATATGCCCAGGCACGAAATACGGCAGGGCGTAACGGTGCAGACCTGAAGAACGTGCTCACAACCTCGATGGGACCCAGAAGGGAGCCGTTGACCATCGTGATCACTACGGCAAGCGAGGTGGTAGACGGCCCTTTTGCCCATGAACTGGAGGGTGTAATGGCGGTGCTGCGTGGCGAGGCAGAGAGTGACACCATGTTTGCCTCGCTCTTCATGCCGGACGTTGACGATAAAGAAGATGATCCGAAAACATGGGCTAAGGTACAGCCTCATCTGGGCATAACGGTGCAGAGCGACTACTATGAAAATGAGTGGCAGAGTGCACAGCTGTCAGCAGAAAACATGTTGGCCTTTCGTACCAAACTGCTCAACGTCTTCACCATCAACGATGAAAAGACATGGTTTAGTCATGAAAAGGCGCAAGAACTTGTAGGAAATTTCTCAATTGACAACGTGCAAGGACGGCCAGACTGCGCCGTGGCCTTTGACTTGTCGGTGCATGACGACTTTAGCGCCGTGTCTTACACCGTGTATCTTTCAACCTCAAAGAGCTTTTATACACATACTGACTATTATTTCCCCGAGGGCGCTCTTCATAAGCATCCTAACGAACAGCTTTACAGGTTATGGCACGAAAAAGGTTATTTGAAACTATGTAAAGGCAAAAAGATAGATACAGCCTTGATAACAGAAGATATTTTGAGACGTTCAAAACTCGTAAATATCGTGCGGATAGGCTATGATGCTTACAAGGCACAAGAACTGACAAGCATTTTGAAGTCGGTGGGCGCAAGGAATGTTCTGACACCATTTAGCCAGACCTACGGAAATTTTAACCTTCCTGTCGAGAGCTTCGAGATGCTGGCATGGAGTGAGCCTCCGAAAATTATGATGAATAATAACCCCATCAACATCTTCTGTCTTGAAAACTGTGTTATAGATACCGACAACCTTGAAAACAAAAAGCCAATAAAACTGTCGCAATATCGGAAAATAGATGGTACCATTACCATGCTAATGACGTTAGGGTTGTTGTACACTTTTGAGCGGTAGTTATTGAAAATAATAGCCTAAATATTTGCAAAGTACAAAAAAATGTAGTATCTTTGTATTGTTAAAAAATTAAAGACGTTATGAAGCAAAAGAAAGATTTAATGGAGTTAACACCCGAAGAAAGAGAACTCATCGAAGCAGTTAGGAATTATAACAAATCTTATCCTGATGGTTATCCGCAACTGCTACTGTACGCACAAAGGCTTTTCGATAATATGCTTCGACAGCCTTTCTAAAAAGCAAACAACGCCCCTCCCGAAAGGGAGGTGGCTTAAAAATACACAAATAAAGTTTAAAGCAATGGAAATAGTAATGAATAAACCTGTTGTTATTAACGACATGAAGAAGAAGATGGCTGATATTATGCTATCAATATCATGGCGCGATTTTGCCAACACATATTTTCAAAAATCTTCATCATGGTTTTATCACAAAATGGATGGAATAGACGGTAATGGCGGTAAGGGTGGTTTTAATGAGGATGAAGCCGAGCAGATGCGCGGTGCCTTAATAGATCTTAGTGACCGCATACGCCGTGCGGCTGAAAGCATTTAGAGCAACTAATGTGCTTTAATTTTTTAACACTCTGCCTCGATACTTCGGTATCGGGGCTTTTTGTTTTTGTGGGTTAATAATGGAAAGCAAATAAAAATAAATTCTTAAAAAAACCAAATTTATACCATGATGTGCCATGATGTGCCATGATGTGCCATGCCGACGCAGTTGCGCATTTTTTAAAACATAAAAAAATGCCTAACTTTATGCTAAAAAGTATAATCGATGGGATTTTGGCAAAACATAATAAATCTTTTTAAGCGCAGCAACGAGACTGACAGCACAACGGAAGCGTCTTCTTCAACGGGGCCGCGAACGGGCGATTATACCCAATTTTTCAGCTACTTTGGTTCTGGTCATTCTGCTTTGTCTGTAGCAACTGTTTACAGATGTGTGCAGCTGCTTAGTGAGAGTGTGGCTAACTTGCCGTTGCAATATATGCGTCTCAAGGGCGACATTTATGTGGAAGACAAAAGCAGCCGACTTCATTACCTGTTGAATGTGCAGCCCGACTACACAAAATCGGCCTTCGATTTTTGGAAGGAGGTTGTGGAGAATGTCCTGCTTGACGGCAATGCTTATATTGTGCCGATATACAGCGTAGTGACGATGGAGGTTGACCGCTTGGTGCTTTGTGGCCGCCACACGGTGACACATAACATCTACGACGACACATATACCGTATGCGACACGGTGAACGGAGTGAACGATGTGTATGACGAGGCGAACATCATACACATCAAAGGGCATACGAAAAACGGCAAACAGGGTGTGAGCGTATTGGAGTATGCCCGACAAACCATAGACATTGCCATAACGGGTGATCGAGAAACATTGAAGCGATTTTCCAATGGTGGCAACGTAAGAGGCATCATAAGTAACGACAAGACGGTAACAGGCTTTGGTGAGTATCAAGATGATGAGCTTGACAAGACAGCAGAAGACGTAGACAGCCGCTTTCAGCGCGGAGAGCGAATCGTTAGTCTGCCCGGGCAGGTTGATTTCAAGCAGATCTCTTTGTCTTCAACAGACATGCAGTTCTTGGAAAGCCGCAAGTTTACGGTGCGTGACATTTGTCGCTTTTTTGGCGTTCATCCCTCGTTCGTGTTTGACGACACAAGCAATAACTACAAGAGCGCTGAAATGGCCAATGTCGCTTTCCTTAGCAATACCCTTAACCCGCTGTTGAGAAACATAGAGAACGAGTTTCTGCGAAAGCTGATAGCTCCATCTCTCTGCTGCAAACGGAAATTTGAATTCGACAGACGTGCTCTCTATTCGAGTGACCTTGACAGCAAGGTGAAATATCAGACGGCGACAATAGCTGCTGGCATCTACACCGTCAACGATTGGCGACAGATAGAAAACAGGCCCCCGATAAAAGGGGGCGACAAAATTCTTGTGTCGGCCAATCTGCGTGACATCAACGACAACAACGCCGTAGCGGCAACAACAAAAAAGGAAGAAAAGAAGGAGGATAATGAAAATGGTAACGAAGAATAAAGTGATAAGAAGATGTGTGTGTACGCCTACAGAACTACACATACGAGAGGCGGCAGAGGGCGAGACTCCCAGCCGCACGATTACAGGATATGCCATATTGTTTAACGTGCCGTCTGCCCCGTTGTGGAGCGACGAGGACAGTGAGGCCAGGGAGGTGATAGCCCCTGAAGCAGTCACAAAAGAGTTTTTGGACGGTCAGGACATCAAGATGACAATGTTCCATGACAGTCATTCGTTACTTGCCCGAAGCAACAAGGGCGGCGGCACTTTATCGTATACTGTTGACGACAAGGGCGTGATGTTTGAATTTACTGCCCCCAATACCGTTGACGGTGACAAGGCTCTCGAGCTGGTGCGGCGTGGCGATATAAGCGGTTGCAGCTTTGCTTTTACAACCCACTACTTTGACAGCGATTTCGTTGAGCGTCAAAGTAAGGTAGCGGCCAACGGTGTGAACAATATAACGTATAGAGTGAAGGCCGTTACAGGCATATATGACTTTACGTTGGCTGCAAATCCTTACTATCCAGACACAAGCGTAGAGGTGCGTGAACTAACGGCTGAGCTAAAGCGTGAGCAACAGTCTGCTACAGAGACGACTGTAGAAGAGAAAGAAAGAGTGATGCGGCAGTTGCGTGAAATGCGTCACGCTGCCAAACTTAAGATGTTTAATATTTAATTTCAAAGAGAATGAAGAAAGAAAAAAGAAAACTGCAAGTTCGCGAGCTGATAGACAAGTTCCAGCAGAACTGTGATCGTATCACAGCAATAGCGGACGCATGCGAGAAGGAGCAGCGTGAGCGCAACGAAGCCGAGAACGCCGAGTTTGAGGCTATTACCCGCGAGAACCAGGTGCTCCAGATGAAGATGCAGGCCGCGACAGCTGAGCATCTGCGTGAGAACCCAAGCGCACAGGATGATGCCATCAAGATCATCCGCGAGAACGCTGCAAGCGGACAGCGCACAGAGATCATGTTCCTGCGCGACATGATGATGGTGCAGGATGTTGCCAAAGGTGCCATCGTGCCTCTTAACATTCAGGATATACTGAAGCCTCTACAGGAAGGTTTCATCTTGGACAAGGTCGGTCTCCCCATGCCTACGGGTTTGGCAGGTGACTTTGTGTGGCCGATGTACGAGATGGTAGAGGCAGAGCTGGCCGGTGAAGGTGCTGAGCTTAGCGACACGAAGATTCCATTTAGCAAAATGACAGCAGCTCCTGAGCGCATGGGCATCGCCATTCCTGTGTCTAATCAGTCGCTCAATCAGACACAGGGCCTGCTTGCAACAATTGTGCAGGAAGTGATGCCGTTGGCTATCCGTCTGCTGCTTAACAAAATCGTTTGTGGCGTAAACAAGGTAAACAACGCCACCAATCTCGTAGGTCCATTTGTTGGCTTGAAGGACAACCCTGTGCTTCTTTCTGCTGTGCCTACCTTCAAGGAGCTGAACGCTGAGATGAAGGCTGCTGTGCTTGAGACAGGTATTGACGGCACCAACCTCTGCTGGGTGATGACAAAGAGCATGGAGGCCATTCTTGAAGGAACTCCCATCAATGAGAAGGGTGTATATTTGCCCATGATACAGAACGGCATGCTGTGTGGCTTGCCCGTTTATACGTCTAACGTTATTCGTGACGCGAAAATTTCTTATCAGAAATACAACGGAACATCATGGGCAAAAGCGGAAGACTTTGACCCAAAGAAAAATACAGCTAAGTTTTCCGTGACAAGTGCTTCCGCTGTTACAGGTCTTAAGGGCATGGTTTCAGGCGATTATGTAAAGATTGTTGAAGGAACCGAGTATATCGGCCTTGGCGATTGGCGCTATCAGCCCATGGGCATGTTTGGTTCTCTGCGTTTTATTGTAGATCCTTACAGCAAGGCTCGTAAAGACTGCGTAGACTTTGTACTCAATGCCGACTATGCCACCAAGACTCTTCGTCCCGAGGCATTCAAGCTTGGCAAGGTAGGCGGAAAGGCATAAGATTATATAATCAACCTAAAGTTTTAAAGATATGGATGTGGTGAGCCTGTCACTTTTTAAGAAGCATGTCCGTGCGGATGATTTTGCCGATGACGATGATTATCTGATGTTTATTCTCGAGAGTGCAGAGGAAGCTGTGATCACGGCAACCAATAGAACCAGGGCAGAATTAGAGCAGATGGGAGGCGGTGATGTGCCTCTGCCCATCAAGCATGCTATAATGATGCTTGGAGCACATTGGTACAATCAGCGCGAAAGCGTGAGCAGCGTGCAGATGCATTCGGTGCCAGACTCGCTGCAAAGTCTAATAAAACCTTATCGTAAGTTAGTATGAGAGCCGGGGCTATGAAATATCGCTTGTTGTTGATGCAGCCTAAAGCAAGCACCAACGATTTTGGTGAAGAGGCGACTACCTATGAACCGTTGGCTGTGATATGGGCTGAACGGGTAAAGCAAAGCGGAAGCCGAAGCAACGAGGTGGGCGAGCATTTCCCTGACTATCGTGCTGAATTTAACATTAGGGATGCGCATAGAGTGAAGGAAAACTGGCGAGTGCAACAGCTCGGCGGCTACCTTTACTCTGTGACAAACATTATTCCTAACCTCGATAAGGGAATGAAAACTTTAGTTTGTGAACGTGTTAACGAATAACGTTGTTTAATCGCTGCAAACGAATGGGAGAGACTGTTACAGACATTAAAAGGCCTTTTGCCGATGTATACAAGGCACTTGATCTCAAAACACAACGTAAGGCCATGAAGAGTGCCATGCGTAGAGAGGGCAACCGCTTAAAAAAGGCTGCTGTGGACAATCTGCGGTCAAGCGACATTGGTAAGGGAACGAAGCGAAGCCTGTCAAGCGGCATTTATGTGCGAACATATCCTGATCGCTACGGCATGGGATTTATGGTGAGTGTTAAGCCCCATGGGCGACGTAAGGGTATTCATCTTAACCGTCAGGGCAAAGAAAAGCCAGTGTTGATGTGGGCTGAGGATGGAACACGTTACCGTAAGGCAGGACGACGGATTTCTTCGTTTTTTGGCAAGAGTAGGTTTACAGGCAAGAAAGTCAGACAGTATCTCAGAGGCGGCGCTAACCGCGGCCAGATGAAACGTTACGCTTTTTTGGCGAAAACGGAACAGCAGGCTACGGGTGAGGTAGAGGCTAATCTTTTCAATGACCTGCAAAACAACATTGAAAAAGCGGCGAGAAAACAAGGACTTTTGTAATAAAAGAAAAATGACACAGAAAAAAACATCATTGAGCGCTGGCGCTATCATTCGCGACATTCTTCTGACAGACGAGGAGGTGAAGCGAAGGACAAACAAAATCTTCCCCATCGTCATAGACAAAGCTCTGCTTCCATACATCCTGTATCGACGGGCAGCATTAGAACATAACTCTACAAAAGCGGGTATGCCCGGAGCTGACACTGTAACGATGGAGGTTGTGTGTTATACAGCCAAGTATGCAGAAAGTGTAGAGCTTGCCGAGGCTGTAAGGTCTGCGCTTGACTATTCTCAAAGAGAGCGTGACGGGTTGGTGATGCGTGGTTGTGTTCTTGACGATAGCGAGGAAGGCTATGAGGATGATGCTTTTTTTCAGCGTCTTATATTTAGAGTGAAAATTTAAAATCGTTTAAAATCAATTGTTTTATGGAAAAAGGATATATAAATGGTAGCGATCTCCTGCTGAAAGTAGCAGGCAAGGCTGTTGGTCATTGTTCAAGTCATACGCTCACGTTTAACAGCGAAACCAAAGATCGCGCTGTGAAGCCTGTAGCGTCTGCAGCAAAAAGCAGTGGCTTGTGGAAAGAGAAGGGTGTTACGGCTCTTTCTGTATCTATCAGCTTCGAGGGTCTACGCTTCTACGATGAGACGGAGAGCGGTTACGAGCAGATTGCCCCCAGCTGGGGTCAAGGCAAGAGCGTGGAGGTTGAGGCCTTTAAGCGTGGCAACGACACAGCACCTTATGTAAAGGGCAACTTTGTTATCGCTTCGCTGGAAGAGACAAGCCCGGCTTCGGACGATTCTACATACAGCGGATCTTTGGAGAACGACGGAGAACCCGAAGTTTATCCGGGAAAGACTGCAACAGGCGATGTGCAGGAGACAACAGGGCACTAAGTGAAGATTTTTAGATCTAAACAATTTTGGTTACATGAAGAAAATCGAGATTAAGATAGACGGCAAAGAATACCCCTGTAGACAGACTATGGGGGCTATGCTTCGCTTTAAAGAGAGAACAGGCAAGGAGGTGACAGAGATAGGCGGCAACTTGTCGGATATATGTGTCTACCTCTTCTGCTGTGTAGCGTCGGCTTGCAAAAAAGACGGCGTGCCTTTTGGCATGTCGCTGATGGATTTTGCAGACAGTATTACACCAGACGACCTCAACCAATGGACGAAGGTTGCGAACGGAACGGCAGAGCAGTCTCCTGAGAGCGATGCTGAGGGTGAAAAAAAAAGTTAGGCATTTTGGAGTTGTTGGGCATTGCCGTTGGAAACATCGGCATGCCTTACAATGATTTTTGTGCTATAACGCCTGAAGAATTCAATCACATATACAGGGCGTACAGCGAGGAGCGGACGGCGCAGCATCAAGACAGTTGGGAACGTATGCGCATGCTTGCGACTATCAGCATACAGCCGTATGCAAAGAATGGGCTAACGCCCCAAAATCTTCTTTCCTTTCCATGGGAGAAGAAAAAGCCGGAGCATACGAAAGCAGCCCCGGCAGTATCTAAGGAAGATGCGTTAAAGCGTTTTGAGGAAGTGTTGGGAAAAGTGGGAAACGGCTAAAGTGCGCCGTAGTACCAAGGTGTATGCCCACCATCCTTATATGGTTTGCGTGAATCATATTGCCCATAAGCTACGAGCATGAACAGAATACTAACCAAAAAGGCAATGCAACCAAGGAACAGCAACGAAACGACAACAGCAGCGAAAGAGGCAATAGTGATGTTTCGCCAAAGTTTTCTTTCTTTGGTTTGCCTTTTTGCCGATATGTTTCTGTTTTGTCTCATACTTCTAACCCATTGTTTTACGCCACAAAGATACAAAAATATTGATTACTTAGTTACTTATACGCTGAAAATATGGCAAAAGAAATAAAGTTTAACATTAAGTTGCTCATTGACGGCAAAGAGCAGTTAGTTACTGCCTCAACATCGGCAAAGGAACTGCGCGACAATCTCGATGCCGCCAAGAGCAGTGCTGCCAAGTTCCGGGAGAAGATGATTACGGTAAACCAGACGGTTGCGGCTTTGCAAAACGCTTCGAGTGCCATAAATGGTTTGCGTGACACGATGGCAGGGCTAACGGCAAGCTACAATGCCGTGCAGCAGGCCAACACACAGCTTACTACCGTGATGCGTCAGCGTATGGACGCAACCGAGGAGGACATCAAAAAGGTTAATGAGGTTATCGGCGCGCAATCCAAGTTGGGTGTTATCGGCGGTACGATACAGAAGACAGGCGCACAGCAGATAGCAACCTTTTTGAAAGAGAAAGGCACGTTGGAGCAGCTGATACCAGCCATGAACGACCTTTTGGCACAGCAGAAAGGTTTGAACGCCACGCAGGAGGATGCAAGAAGTGTGGCAAACCTCATGGGCAAGGCCATGACTGGGCAGACATCGGCGTTAAGGCGTGTGGGTATCACGTTCAGCGAGGCCCAAGAAAACATTATGAAGTACGGCACGGAGCAGCAGCGTGCCGCCATGTTGGCACAGATTATCACCGATAATGTGGGACACATGAACGCCCAACTTGGCAAGACTGATGCAGGACAGCTGAAGCAAGCCGAGATGCGGTTTGCAGCCATTAAGGTACAAATCGGAGAATTGGTTTCCAAGTGGTTGCCTAAGATTACATTTGCGGCACAGGCGTTGACTATCGTAAATTCCACGATTTCGTTAGGCAACAGCATAAAGGGCGCAACAATGGTTATCGCCAATTTCGGCATAACGACAAAGGCGGTGAATGCTGTTTGCATAGGTTTCAGAGCATCCATTGTTGGCTTGACAGCCGTAACGAGAGTGATGCAAGCGGCATTTACCGGGGCGACCTTCGGGGCGACCACCCTAAAGGTAGCCATTAAGTCTTTGCTTATTTCTACAGGTGTGGGCGTGGCAGTCTGGGCATTGACGGAAGCAATTTCGTATCTTGCCACTTCATCGGATAAGGCGGCAGGAAGCACCAAGCAACTGACAGCCGAGGAAGAGGCGGCGCAAGCTGCAAGACAGCAGGAAGCGCAGCAGAGAGCCGAGATTTCGGCGGCAATAGACATCAATATAGCCAAGCTAAAGGCGTTCAAGGGCAGCAAGGAGGAAGAAAAGAAACTTGTTGACGAGATGAACAATACCTACGGTGATGCTATGGGCTACTATTCCACCGTGGCGCAGTGGTACACGGCACTTATCGGCAACTCCAAGGCGTACTGTAATCAGATGATTAACGAGATACGCATTAGGGATTTGGCTAACAAGGCAGCGGACTTACTACAGAAACGGCACGACTTCACCCACGACGACAACGGTAAGACACGCCGTTTCAGCAAAAAGCGCAAGACCCGACGGATTGCAATAGGGCAAGTGGACGCGGGGGACGGCAAGATTATTCCACAGTATGCAGATGTGGAGGTCAAGGGGTCAAGCGACTACGAGAAAGCCAACGCCAAGGTTACAGACCTTTACCGGAAGGAGCAAGTCGTGAGAAAGCAAATGGAAAGTCTTGTAAGGGAAAATGCCAAAATCACATACAAGCAGTATGATGGTTACAGCAAGACAGCCCCGACCACACCGACCAAGACCACGACACCAAAGACAACTGACAAGAAAGAGGAACCGAAAACCCAAGTAGAGGAACTACAGGCGCAGTTGGCGGCGGCACAAAAGGAAATGGGCAACGCCATGACCGTAGATGCAAGGGTGAAAGCCGATGCAAAGGTAGCCGACATACAACGGCAGATAGACGAAGCCACAAAGGGTAAGGTGTCTATTGAAGCCGAGACGGAACCAAGCTACATCGTGCAGGGTAGCGATGCCGACAAGCGGCAGAGCCACAACAACGCCGGGCAGCGCATTGACCGGATAAGGCAGGACTTTGAAATAGGACTTATCGGTAAGGAAGATGCCGAAAGGCAGATAGCCGACATTAACAGACAGCTTGAAAATTTGGGCATTAAGCCGATAGAGGTACATTTCAAAACCTACATCGAGGAACTGCAAGAACAGTTGCACGACGCACAGCGCGAGTTTGATGAGGCTACTACAATAGAGGCAAAGGTAAAGGCAGATGCGAAGATTGATGAAATACAGGCACAGATAGACGAAGCCACAAAAGGCAAGGTGTCCATTGAAGCAGAAGCAGAGCCATCCTACATCGTAAAAGGCAGCAAAGCAGACAAACGACAGAGCTACGCGAATGCTCAAAGTAAGGCCAATAGCGTGCAGAGCGACTATGAAGCTGGTATAATCAACAAGGAAGAGGCTTTAAAATCTATTGACGACATTAACGCGGATCTTGAGAAGCTCAACCTCACACCTGTCAAAATAGAAGTGGAGACTGAGGATATTGACAAGGCAAAGGAGAAGATGAGTGGCGCCTGTGATGCAATCAAATCAATGGGTAGTAGTTTGTCGGGATTAGGTGATGCTATCGAGGTTCCCGAGCTCAACGTGGCTGGTACGATGGCACAGGCTATTGCCACAATGGTAGACGGATATGCTACAGCTACGGCACAGGCAGGAAAGTTGGGCCCATGGGCATGGGTGGCATTCGCTGCTACAGGTCTTGCTACTCTTACAGCAATGATTGCAAGCGTTAAGCAAGCTGGTGCCTTTGCTACAGGTGGCATTGTTGGCGGCACTTCTTCGTCGGGCGACAAGAAATTTGCCCGTGTCAACAGCGGCGAGATGATACTCAACAAGTTTCAACAGACCCGTTTGTTTAACATGGTCAATGGTAACTATCAACCTCAAACGTTTACAGCGCGAGAGATGCAACCTGTTACAATGGGCAACATCTCTAACAGCATAGAGCCTTCGGCCACTATCGTTAACGTACACTTGAATGCGAACGCAAGGAAGATGTTGGAGGTGCTGTCAAATACCAAGAAGGTGACAGGTAAGAGTGGAAGAGTTTACAACGTTTAAAAATTACAGATATGTATATACACGGCAGTTTTCTAAGTCAGCAGGGCGACACGGTAGCGGTACACATCGTTACCCATAACGACCGCACGCAGATAATAGAGATAGGAACGGAAGAAGCTGACGTATATTTCAGCGACGACCCTGCAGAAATAACAAGTGAAGTTAATGACACTTTCGATGTCCTACTGCGCCATTCTGCCAATATCAGACTGTTGTGTGGCAATCTGATAACCGATTTCTTTTGCACATCGTGCCGTGATGCTATAGTAAACATCTATATTAACGACAAATGTGTGTTTGCAGGCTTTATTGAGCCGCAAGCATACACACAGCCCTATAATGAAAGATGGGACGAAATAGAACTTAACTGCATTGATGTGTTGAGCGCTCTTCAGTACAGCAACTATAAGAATGCTGGAGCTTTAGGAGTAGACTATGAAACCGTTAAGAAGGGAGCCAAGCTGCGCTCTTTTCATGACATCATTGTTGAGATAATGCAAGGTGTCGCAGAGGGCGTTGATATTATTGGCAATAAGACTCTTCCTTTATGGTATGACGGCAGCAAGTCGGTCAACTATATGGAGGATAACAGGTATCGTGTGTTTAGTCAGCTTACTATCTCGGAGCTACTTTTCTTGGACGAGGATGAGAGTGACGTATGGACACAGGATGCCGTTTTGGAAGAGATCCTTAAATATCTTAACTTGCATATTGTGCAAGATGGGCTCGATTTTTATATATTCTCATGGGAAAGCATAAAAGATGCTAAGAACTCAATAAACTGGCATAACATCATGTCAGATGAGGCTAAGACAACAAAGACTGACAATATAACCATTTCATTAGCGAATGTTGCCGACTGCGACACGAATATAAGCATTGGTGATGTTTACAATCAGTTGCAGTTGACGGCCAAGACAGAAAATGTAGACAATGTGATTGAAAGTCCGTTGGATGACGACTACCTTGACAGCCCTTACATTAACCGGCAAAAATACATGACGGAATATTCTGCCGATGGCAAAGGAAAAGCTGCATGGCACTCCTTTTACAACATGACACATGAAAAGGTTACAGATTTTGGCGGTGGTGCTATTGTCAAATGGTATCTGCAAATTAAACGACACAAACATTGGTCTTTCCCCCTGGGAGGACAGGCAGACACAGATCTTTTAACCCATTTCTGTAACGACGGTAAGAATCAACAAGCGTTACCAGAGTGGTTGGGGGAGAACCCCGGGGCTTGTATAATGGCGCTTGGAAGCGTAAAAATAAACACAGCAAACAATGACAACAGCCCTGTCTCAAAAGTTAACATGACAAATTATCTGGTTGTTTCTGTAAACGGCAACGGTATTGACAACGATGAGGCTAAGACGTACCCAAGCGAGAGTGTTATTAAAGAGAACATTCCTTATGCCGTCTATAACGGGAACAGCGCGGGTGGTATCTTTTCGCCATCGGATAAAAACACCACCAACTATATTGTTCTGTCGGGAGATGTAATACTTAACCCTGTCATGAAATGTTCTATGTCTTACAAAAGCGCACGTTCTGACATGTCCTATACATATCCCATAGGTGCGTCCCAATATACCGTACCGAGCCGTAACAATACAGATGGCCGATATTATACACGTCAGTTTTTCCGTGTTGGAACACCAGGTAATGAAGAAGAATGGGATGTTGACAATGATAGAGGCTTTTATCCTTATACAGGCGACGGGCCACAGGAATATGAATTTAAATATAGCGCAGCGGGTGTCAGCAGCGATAATATAAGCAAAGTTTCAGTTCTCGCTTGTATGCTTGTTATCGGTGACAAGTGTGTTGTTGAAACAGGAACTAAAGGGAAGACAACAGATTTTGAATGGAAGACATTTAAGGAGCGTAGCGAGTGTGCGGACGATGATGAATATTATCAACAGTGTTTTACTATAGGCTTTGATCCGAAAATAGGCGACAAGTTGGTAGGAACAGAATTTAAGATGCAGAACAACATCGACTATAAAATGGGCATCGATGCAGAAGGCATAGCTATTCCTATAACTAAAGAAGACAAGGTGAGCGGGCGAGTGAGGTTCATGATCTTAGGCCCTGTTAATGTTGTGTGGGGCGAAATAACACGCAGGCACTCAACCTTTTTTAGACATACGAAATGGGGACTTAACACTGTTCCGCTTATGGCTCACGTTAGTAGTATTCTTCTTAAAAATTTTGAGGTGAAGGTTTATAGCGATAACGGCCTCATAAATACAGGCAACGACGACAATGACCTCATCTATATAAGCGACACAAACGAAAGTTTTGTTAACAAAAAGGATGATATAGAATTTAAGATAAACTCAGCACTGACAGCGGAGGAATGTAAAGCGTTAGGAGTTAGCAATGTAATAAAGCTTTCAATGCCCTACAATATCTTGAATGAAGAGGGAGTGTTAAAAATATGTGACAAGAATAAAAACGCTGAGGCTAAACCTGAGCAGCAATATGTGGATAGCTATTACAAAGAATACCATAAGCCGCGAATAGTAATGGAGCAGAATCTTGAAGACAAAGATGAATTCGTTAATCTTTTCTACCATTATAAACATGCGGCATTAAACAAGAGTTTCTATGTGATAGGCTTGGGACGCAACTTAATCGAAGGACGCGCCGATTTAACTCTAAAAGAAATTTGGCATGATTGATATAAAAGTATTATCGAAGAAAAAGGACAATGCTTCATCTGTCAGTGGAGGTGGAAACATTGGAGGAGTCAACACAGGAAAGATCGATGAGGCAAAACATGCTATATCTGCTGATGAGGCAACGCATGCTGAACAAGCAGAATATGCTGACCGTGCTGGATATACGAGTCGTGCTGCTTACGCTGACGTAGCTGGCGACATAGCAGAAGATAGTCCTATAAACGATCGCTTCCTTTCAAAGAAAGCTGAAGACACAGCAAAAGAAATAATACACTTCGAGAAAGGTCTGACGGCAGGAACGTACAAGAAAGGCGTGAGCGGTGGCAACATGGACGGTGAGGGCAACGCGGAGACAAACAAGCTGACGGCGCGTGGCGACGCACAGTTGCAGGGCGACACATTCTTCGGTACGGGGAGCGACAAGACGAACACGCCCCATGTTGACGGAGGGAGCGGCGATGCCCTGCTCGGTGACGTGGTGCTGAAGGCGTTGCAGAGCAAGGACTTTGATGCGCTGCTTCAGCGCGGCTTCGGCTTTACGAAGGGCGTGAACGGCAAGTTTACGCTCAGCGTGACCGACCTGCTTGTGTGGGGCAAGGCTATCTTCACTGAGCTGGAGATACGGAAGCTGTCGAGCATAGGCGGCAACGTCTATCTGAGCGGTGCGTCGAGCAAGATAGTACATGTGAAAGAGGAACACATTAAAGGGACGTTTGTGGGATGGCGTTGCTACATTCTTGCCGACGACGGCACGACAGCGACGCAGAACGGCTGGCGGCCGTATGACCAGGCGCGTTGTCAGACTTTCAACATCTCGGCGGGCAGCCATGAGGGTGTGGGCAACCGCAGCTACTGGAGACTTGTCGAGGGTGTGAGCGGCGAGAACGTGGCGATAACGGATGCTGACGGCAACGACCTGTACAACGGAAAGAAATTTGCGTGGGTGGTGCTCTCGGCTACCGACTGTGAGGACAAGGCGACGAACGATATACCTCAAGCTGGCGACGTGATCGTGCTTGACGGGCACAGGCAGTTTGGCGAGGACGACCCACGGGCCATAAACAACGACACTTCGCGAACGAACGTCATGATGCTTCAGACGACGGGCAGCGAGGGCAGTGTGCCCAACATCATTTCGTTGCAAGGCATTGTTGACTATAAGCACAGTGCAGCTAACAATAAATACAGCAACACGGTGTTTATCCTCTCTCCCAAGGAGGTGGTCTTTCTTAGCTCAAGGTTTAAATGGATAAGCGCGAGCGGCACACCGATTACGCTGGTCAACTTCCGCGGTGCGTGGGAGCAGGGCGAGACTTATTACTATTACGACCAAGTGAGCCACAACAACGCCATCTGGACCTGTATCGTGGCGGAAGACAGCAGCACCACGGAAGAGCCTACGGACGGGAGCACGGTGTGGAGGAAGGACCTGACGGGCGGCGTGCCTGGCGACAAGGGAGATCCAGGCAAGGACGGCGTTGACGGCGTGGACGGAGCCAACGGCTACACCGTGACAGCTACGCCGTCGGTCATTACGCTCGGCATAAAGAAGGTGTCGGACACGGAGTTTGCTGCGGACGTGTCGAAGAACAACACGTCTTCGATAAGGGTGTTCAAGGGCGATGTTGACGTTACGAGGAAATGCAGGGTGGCGGTGTCGAGCACAGAGAACTGTACGGCGACGGGGCCTTTCGAAAACGCATCTGGACTGGTAAAGGTCACGCGCATGTCAACCTATACGGCAGACGGCGTGACCTATCCCTTCACGACAGGCTCTGTGACAGTGGCTATCAACACTGGAAGCACGACGCTTAGCCATACCATCGCCGTGAACGTGGATATGAGCGTGGTGTGGGGCGGCGTTGAGAAAACGGTCAGAGGACTGAATAGCGAGTTTGGTGAGCTACAACAGGACTTGCAGAGCGAGGCTCCCCAAGTGCTTACGAAATATACCTCCCAGATAGAGCAGACAGCAAAGAGAATATCTGCAAAGGTGGCACAGGAGACGGTTGGACGGTTGAATGTGTTGCCCGGTACGGCGTTTAACAGAGAGACGGACGTGGAACAGCTGAACAGCTATTTCCCGTGTAAGATAGAGCCGCTTGGCGGACTTGAAGGAACGGGCGCGGTGGTGGTGAGCCAAAGCGGCGCAACAACGCCGACATGGTGCGGTGTGGGATGGAGAGGCGTGGAGCTTAAGCCGTCAACCTACTACACGGCGAGCGTGTGGGCGCGTGCTGACGGTGGACTTGACGACAACATGTATATTAGCTTTGCGCAAAAAGGCGCTTCTGCTCCGTTCTTGTACAAAGCCCTTGCAACAGCTGGCGAGACCTTCGGGTGGAAGCTGTTCACGACAACCTTCAAAACGGGTGAAACGAAAGCCGATTGTGACAACGTGACGGTGGATCTTGGTATAAGGACCAACGGTGTTGGTAGGTTCTGCAAGATGATGCTTGACGAGAGCAATACCTACAACGGCTGGACCCCTGCCTCTTATGCCGATGTGTCGTCGCGTGCGCTACTGGCTACAGGCATAGACATTACCAACAGGGCAATAGACATGACCGCCGACAAGTTTACGCTCAGGAACAACCATGGTGAGAAGAGTTTTGGCGTGGACGAAGATGGAAACCTCGAAGCGCGGTCACTGAGGAGCGTGTCGAAGGATGGGTCGCTGACGGCGGTGATAAAAGACGGTGCTTTCACGGCATCGAGCGGTCTGAGCGGTGCTACGGCCTTCTTCGGCTTGATAGACGGCATGCCCTACTTGCAGTTCACGAACGCGGCAGGTGTGGTGTGTTACGCCATCGGTCCGAGTGGCGGACAGGCATCGGGCAAGGTGGGTGTGCAGATGGTGACATGTAACGTGGGATATAGCGTCTCAACGATGAGTCTTGAAGGTAAGTCGAACTACATGATTAGCTACAGCGGTTCTGTGACGCTTCAGAACTTTGGGTCTGAGAGCGCGAAGATTTATCAGAGCAAGTTGCAGCTCGTTATCGACGGCTTCACGCATACGCTCACAACGAGCTTCAACGACAGAAGCTTCCCCATGACAGAGGTGGGCCAAGGCAAGGTCATGACGCTCATGCCCGGCACGCTGATGCAGGCCGAGTTTGAGATAAACATGATCTTCGAAACCATGCCTACGACAGGTAGCGACGGATTGGTGATTGCGAAGCCGAGCGGCGCGAGGGGCTGTCAGCTGAAGCTTAACGGCGAGGTCATTGGCAAGGGCGCAATTTCTTAGATGATTATTTAATTATTTATTATTTATTATTTATTATTTTTTTTGTTATGAGTTTATGAAGAAGATTGTGAGGGGCAACGACTTTACGTTGCGGGTGCCTGTCATGAAGATTGTTGACGGCGCGAAAGTGGCGTTTCCTCTGCCAGGGTGTACGGACATAAAGGTGAACATCGTAAACCAATACAGACGCATAGCCCTGAGCTACACCATTGATGTGAGCGAGGACAACGTGCTGCTTGCGCGGGTGGAGGGCGACAAGGTGGCTGTGGGAACCTATGCCTTGGAGGTGAAGGGAAAAATTTTTGGCAACGATTGGCGCAGCAACGAGTATGAGCAGTTTCAGATTGTTGACAACAACGCTTCCGGTGACACGGTGTTTGAGCCACAGGAGGGCGAGGACAGCGTGGAGATGGACACAGCCCTTGTGGTGCTTGCTCCAGCGGTGGAGCTGGGCAACCTGATAAAGGATGCCGAAGAGACAATTGCCGACACCAAGGAGGCTTTGAAGGGCGTGGAGACCAAGATGGGCGCCATCGAGCAGCGTGCCGACACAGCCATTGGCGCAGCCACGACAGCCGCCGAGAGAGCCAATACAGCGGCAGAGAGGGCCAATACAGCGGCAGAGAGGGCAGAGCAGACAAACACTGCCGTGAAGGCCGCAGAGCAGGTACGAATGGAAGCAGAAAAGGATAGAGAGAGAGCAGAAGTTCTAAGAGTGCAAGCCGAGAAAGAGCGTGTGGCAGCAGAGAAGAAAAGGGCGAGTGATACAAACGAAGCTATCCGAGCAGCAAAGGGTGCAACAGCAGGAGCAGAAAAAGTCAATGCCGAGCTGAACGGCAATGTGCTGACCGTTACCAATCGACAGGGGACGGCGAAGAGCGTGAACCTGACCGATGCGGACGAGCATGTGACGGTAAACGTAACTACAACCTTAGCGTCTGTCAGTGTGGAGGGCATCATCCTTAATGTCTATATCAACAACGGAGCAGACCCGCAACAATATACGACCGACAGCAACGGACAAGCTATGTTTACGGTGACGAAAGGTTCTACCTATAAGGTTGTGTTTCCCTACATAGAAGGATGTGCAATTCTGTCCCCTGTACAGCATGTCGCCACCGTTGGCAACCGCATTATTGATGCTGTGTATACTGAAGAGACGATAAAGTTTGAGCATGTCACGGTGAGGATGCAGAAAGCCAACGAAGACGATGTTTTGCAACCCTGGGAGGGGGTACCTGTACATGTGACGATAGACGGCAAGAAGACTGACTATATTACGGACGCACAGGGTGTGGCGAGCTTTGACGTGAAGATAGGCACAACCTATACCGTTGCTGTAGACAAGGTAGACGGCATGTATGAACAATATGACAACTACCGCAGAACACGCAAAGCTATGGCTGATTCTTATCGTTTCAATTATGCCTATCACTATTACGAGAGCGGCGTATGGCTCATTGATGACGAGGGCAAGAAATGGACGTGGGACGCATGGGAGGCGAGCGGAAAAGACAAGACCCATCTTGTTTTTGTGTGTATAAAGACCCTCGACACACAGCGCTACGGCGGTGACATCTATATCAGCATTGACCTGCTTGCCAACTTCGCACAGATTCCAAACAAGCAGTGGGCAAACCAAAATGTCCAGTTCAAAAACATACCACTGAACGGTACGAACAACAGCGATACACAGTATTACAAGTTTGCCTATAACGGCCTTGTTGCGACAATAACAATTATCGCCGAGGGCGACGAGCGGGGCATCGAAACACCGTTCTGCGACTACTGTCACTCAAAGACCGTTGACTGCGCCGGTGAGGCATGGCAGGGCTATGGACCGACACTTGAACAATGGAAGCTGACATGGGCAAACATAGATTATGTCGTTGATGCCGTTAACCTCAAGTTTCCTGAGCTCGGCGTGAGTGTCAATAATTATAAAGGTAATAAGTGGACCGCAACGCAGGGCAACGCGGCGGGCAGTTGGTACTTCGGTACGCAGCCGAACAGCAACGGCAAGGGCGACGCGTGGCTGGCGATTCCCTTCTTCGCTTGCCCCTCTCCCTCTTTATCTCTTTCTCTCTCAAGTGAGGAAGGCGCAAACGAGGAAGGCGCAAGCGTTAACACAGAACGCGTGGCGTGAGGTGTGTGCGTGAGTGGTTGTTATAAAAGGATTATAAACAAAAGGTATATTCGAAGACATGCTCTCAGATGAACTGCAAATATATAAAGACACCTTCAAGCTCTGTAAGATATTGATGAGCTACAGCAAGAACGTCAGTAGACTTGTGCGCTACGGCGAATATAGTGTGGCGATAAGCAAGGCTTGCACTGCTCTTGACCTTATAAGAAGGATTAACGAGAGTTTTGAGCAAAGGGAGGTGTACTTGCATGATTATATCCTTCTTGTGTCGGAGGTTAAGTCAAGAATCACGCTTTTTGCCGAGGCGGATTTTCTTTCCGTCAAGGCGGCTACAAACCTTGATTATCAGGTAAACAAGATAGCAAAAGAAGCAATGGGTTGGCTAAAGGCAGAGAAGGCTCGCAAGGCGAGAACCGTGAAGCCATGAGCAACACGGGAGAACAGCCACTTGAGTGGCAAGGGGTGTCCGCTTTCAACCGTTTATTTACGGAGAAGCAAAGAACAAGACAGCGACACCGAGAACGCAGAACAACGCGACGAACAGTTGGTACTTCGGTACGCAGCCGAACAACAACAACAAGAACAACGCGTATCTGGCGATTCCCTTCTTCGCATACACCAAGCAGGCTATTGCAAATTCATTGAGAGCATGTACGAATATATCACTATTGACGACGTTTACGGAGGTTATAGGGACTGCAAGCGTTTTAAGGCAGACACGGTTGGCTGTGTGGAATATATGCAGAACTATCTTGTCAACAACTTGCAGCTCTATCGCGACCTGAACAGCATGGCTTACGAGATAGGCCAAAGCAAGGCTTTTTGTGTGACACGCCCGAAGCTACGAGAGGTGTTCTGTGTGCAGTTTCGCGACCGTGTAGTACACCATATCCTCGCCATCAAGTTTATGGACATTTTTGAAGCAGAGATGCTTGACTGTGCTTATGCTTGCAGGAAAGGTAAGGGTACTTTGTACGGCATTGAGCATGTAAGGCAACAGATAATTGATGTGAGCAGAGAATACACCGTGGAGACATGGATTCTGAAATGCGACCTCCAAGGCTTCTTTATGAGCATTGACCGATGGATGGCTTACGGGATAGTGGAGGATATTATAAGGCGCAGGTATGACGGCGATGACATAGAGTGGTGGCTGTGGCTGTGGCGCAAGGTGATACTTCACGACCCGACAAAGATCTGTGTGAAGACAGGTGACATGAGACTATGGGACGGACTGCCTGCAAACAAGTCGCTGTTTACATGTGGCGAAGGCAAGGGCTTTCCGATCGGCAATCTGCCGAGTCAGATAATTGCCAATCTTATAATGTCACGCTTTGACAAATGGATCATCGGACGCTTGGGCGACGAATGTGGTTACGGACGTTATGTTGACGATTTTGTCGCGGTAAGCAGAAACAAAAAGCAACTGCTTGATGTGCTGCACGACGCGCGAGAATGGCTCGACTGTAAATTGGGTCTTACGCTGCACCCTCATAAGGTGTATCTGCAAGAAGCCCGTAAGGGTGTCGTGTTTACAGGAGCAGCCATCATGCCCGGAAGGACATATTGCGGCAAGACCACCGTGGAACACCTCTTTGAAAGGATTGAAGAGTGGAACAACATGACAGACGTTAGCCGGGAGCAGACTGAGGCTTTTGTCAGAAGCATCAACTCGCTGTTCGGGCATCTGAAACATTATAACAGCTACGCCATAAGGTGGATGGCATGGAAGAAGATAAAGCACAAAGAGAGTGTGTATTGTGAAAATATGAACAAATTAAAAATAAGGAGAATCGATGAGAAAAATGAATTTTGTAAAAACATTTGTGCCGAAAGACCAGTACAAGAAAAAAGAAGAGAGAGAAGGGGTGTGCATCGTGCATCTTGACGGCGCGCTCAACGAGGAGATGGACGCATACGAATGTGTCGAGTGTTCAATGCCTGTCAGCGGGTATTCGGAGACAGCAGTCGACGAGGCTTATGCTGCATGGAAGGCAGCAACGGCAAACAGGAGACTCGCCAGAGCGAAGCGTGAGGTCCTGAAGAGCATTGCGGCCTATGACACCTCGTCTGCTGTGAACGGCTTCGTGTTGAATGGAGCCGAGGTGTGGCTGGATAAGGCTACGCGCGTGGGTTTGATGAACTCAACGACCATTGCGAAGGCTATGGGACAGGCTACGACGACGCTGTGGCTCGGGGGCACAAAGCTGGAGGTGGGCTGTGACAAGGCCATTCAGCTGCTGTCAGCACTGGAGATGTATGCACTGGAGTGCTTTAACGTGACAGCAGCCCACAAGAAGGCTGTGGGCGAGCTGACTGACATTGAGGCTGTGCTGACCTACGACTACACTAAGGGCTACCCTGCGAAGCTGACGATGACGGTTTAGGCACGGTTTGATGGTCTGAAAATCGGCTTGACGATTTAAAGGATTATTTCAACAGGTCTAAGGATTGTGTTAACAGACCTAAAATTCGTAACAACATCTTTTAAAATTGTGTTAACTGCTTTAAAAATTGACGGACATGAAGAAAACGACAAAGAGAAACCTTTTAGGTATGTTGGTGTATATGACCATCGCTTTCGCGTTTGGCGGCGGCTTCGGTCTGCTGGCCCTTATCGTGAAGGAGGACAACGACAGGTGCCATTACTATGGCGGGACGTGGAACAGGGGCGACCTTGTGCGCGGCTGTCTGGCAGTGGGCGTGGGCATGGGGCTGAGGTATTGGGCCTTCGGTCTGCTGTGAGAGGAAACGGACGGCACGGCCTTGTCGGGACGGCAATTTGCACCCGACGGGGCTTTGCCGTGTGAAGAAAATTTTGTATATTTGAGATTATTTTAAAGACTAAAAAAGGAGATATATGATGATAGTATTAAGTATTTGGGCCTTCCTGTTGTTGGGAGGTTTCCTGTTGCTCTCGGCGCTGCGCTTCGGCGTGCCCGACATGGTGAGCGGTGTTTATTATCAGCTTGAACACACGACGGACAGCACGGTGCTGGGAGGAACGACGGAGCACAAGAGAGGGTGGATCTTCTCGGTGGTGATGGTGACGGCGGCCTTCCTGATGATGGTGTGCATGCTCGATACGGAGAAGGGGGTGCAGCCGATGGCCTTCTTGGGCTGCTGCGGCATGATAACGGTTGGACTGGCACCTCGCTATCTTAGTGAGGAACAACGCGAGGTACACAGGTTTGGTGCTTGGGTAGCCACGGCAGGCTGCATATTTTGGTGCATTACGGCATGTTACCCTGTTACGCTCGTTATAGCCCTCGCGTATCTTGCAGGAATGGCTTATGCAGGACGGAAGGACGACGGACGGGGCGTTAAGGCGTTTTATTGGCTTGAGATAGCGGGAATGGCGGACGTGTTCCTGACGTATTGGACGGTGAGATTATGCGGCTGATTGATGTATAACCAATAAAAAAAAGAAAAGACAGATGAACGGATTGGTACCTGAACAGATGAGGCTGGTGTGGACGCTGCTGTGCTCTACCCTATTAGCTATTGTTGCGCCGACGGGAACGTTTTTGGCTGCATTGACGTTGGCCTGCATGTTCAATGTGTGGGCAGGGATGAGAGCGGACGGCGTGAGCGTGATAAGATGCAAGAAATTTTCTTGGGACAAGTTTTTGAGGGCGCTGTATGAGTTTGCCGTTATCTTGGCCGTGATAGAGCTGATACGCGGCATAATGTATCTCTGCGGCGATGACGGCGTGAGCCTATACCCTGTTAAGATCTTGACCTATGCGGCATGTATTATCTATTTGCAAAATGCGATGAAGAACCTGGTGAAGGCTTACCCGAAGAACAAGATGCTGTGGGTGGTCTACCTGTTTATAAGATGTGAGTGGCGGAAAGCCCTGCCTGCAAACGTGGACGCAATGCTGGAGCAATATGAGCAACATGTGGCACGGACGAACAGGAACTGCAAGGACTGCAAGGAAGGAAAGGAGGAGAACGATGTGGAAGGTTAGCGAGACGCTGCTAAAGCACATAAAGGCTGCCGAGAGCTATAGAAGCAAGGCCTATCTTTGTCCTGCTGGGCGCTACACCTGCGGTTACGGCCACACGAAGGGTGTGACACGGAAGACGGTCTGTGACGCGGGCAAAGCAGAACGATGGCTGCGCGAGGACCTGCAACCTGTTGAGAACTTTGTGAACGCTATCCATAACGTCAACACACAAGGGCGTTTTGACGCGCTGGTGGACTTTGGTTTTAACGTGGGGCTGGGCAATCTGCGGTCGAGCACGCTGCTTAAGCTCATTCAACGAGGTGCTTCGGACAAGGAGATTTGCAGGGAGTTTGGCAAATGGGTGTATGCAGGAGGAAAGGTGCTGGACGGACTTGTGGCTCGACGCGGATGGGAAGCACGGAGATGGTGTGAAACATAAAGACATGGACTATGGAAAACTATGATGAACTGTTCAAGAAGATGGTGGCTGCGCTCTTTGGGTGCGTGCTCTGCTGGCTTATAGGCCATCTGTTCGCGAGCTGTTCGCCTGGCAGACAGGTGACGGGCAGCTCTTCTCACAGGATTGACACGGTGTATGCCGTGAAGACGGTGAGGGACACGGCACGGGTCAGCGACTCGGTGATTGTGAGGGTGACGGCAAAGGGCGACACGGTGTATAAGACCAAGGAAGTGTGGCGAGAAAGAGAGAGGGTGAGATGGCGCGTTGACACGGTGTATAAGGCAGCTGTGAGGACGGACACGATAAGGGTTCCTGTGGCGGTGGAGCGAAAGGTGCCGTTGTGGGAGCGTGTGACCGAGAAGATTGCCGACGAGCTGTGGGACTTGACCAAGACCTTAGGACTTATAGTGCTGATGATAGCGGCTGTGGCGTGGGCGCGTGGACGGTTGACGAGAAGAAAAGAATAAAGATAAACGCTCATTTCTTAATTTTTTAAAAGGTTGTTAATTGTTAGGTTTTTGCCTTTCCTGTCCGTGAGGACGGGAAAGGTTTTTGTTTTTGTGCGAGTGCTAAAAATACTCTTTTGGTGATTTTTTTAACGCAAAAAGTTTGCATAATATGCAAAAGATGATTATCTTTGTATTGTCAAAATAAATAAGTTATGAAATACTCGGAAAAAGAACAAGAACTGATTGAGGCTATCAGAAATTATAGAAAAGCCTACCCTAATGGTGCACGAGAACTTGAAATCTATATTATGGATTTAGTTTACGAACTGATGGAAAATGAATAACAAAAGCCCTTCCTTTCGGGGGAGGGCATAAAAAATTATAAATATGGAATATGCAATAACAAAACAACAGACAACGGTGCGTCAGGTTCTGAGTGATGTCTATGAGGACATTAACTGGGCCTATCTTGCACAAAACTATTTTGGTAAATCACGGAGTTGGCTTTATCATAAGTTTAGCGGACGCAACAACGGAAAATCTGATGATTTTAGCGATGTTGACCGCGAACGTCTGAAAGATGCTCTCGTAGATATAGCAAACCGTCTGAAAACGACGGCCGACAAGTTATAAATACTTGTTTATTTTGACACTGGCCTCGGTACTTCGGTATCGAGGCTTTTCATGTACGCTCGTGCAAGAACAACGTATGGCCAAGCGCCTGGGTAAAATAACTGATATGGTGTCGATGGCTTACATTGCTAAGACATATTTCAAGAAGTCTCGCTCATGGCTCGCCCATAAGCTCAATGGCAATATAGTGAACGGCAAACCATCACAGTTTACCGAAGAAGAACTTAAAACGCTGCGCTTTGCCCTCAATGATATGGCGAGCAAACTAAGAGTTATGAGTGATTCCTTATAGTTGTTTTTCTTTTCAAGATATCTGCCTCGGAACTTTGGATTCGGGGCTGTTTATAAAAGACTATTAATGTGTTAAACGATTTTTTAGTTTTAGTATGTTTTTTATATATTTAAAGGTGGTTATGTCAAAAAAAATAGCTTACTTTGCAATAAGAAAGCATTAACAAACAAAAAGGAGGCAAATATATGTGCATTATTAATGACTTTACACATTTTGTTAAAAATGGGGTTTCTGTTTTGCGCCGTGCCTCTTCAGGTACTTACGAAGAGACTTCACCCGAGATTGAGACTTTGAAGCGCGAAATGTTCTCTACACCATCGAATCGTCACACCGATGTGGAGAACCTTAAAAAGGATCGTGACAATGTAGCTCGTGACGTGCGCACGGCATTTAATAATTTAGTTTTGAATAATGGCTAAACAATCGATCTCAATTAAAGACACAAAAATAGCCAATGGTGGTGCTTATGGCAACCAGATAGAACAGACCGTGTCTGTAGATGATAACATATTACCAACTCCTCAAGAGTTGGCAGAGTATCAACGAATAGAACCTAAGATTGTTGAATTCCTCATTAAGTCTTCAGAGCGTGAGCAACTTCACCGTCACAAACAAGACGAAAAGAAACTAAAAATACTGAGCTATAACGAACACAAAGTCGGACGTATGAACTGGTGGGGGATGTTCTTCGCATTTTTGGCTATTGTTGTGACAATGAGTCTCGCCGCTTTTGCTCTTTATCTTGACCGTGCATGGTTTGCTGGCATTTTCGGCTTGGTTGGAGTTGTTAGCATCGCGTCAGTATTTATCAACAACAAGAAAGTGTAATATGAATTCTAATATTAATAACAGCCTCGGAGCTTTGGCTTCGGGGCCGTTATGTTTGATGGGCATTTATTAAAGAAAGTTTTCGATATGTGCTACACATCGAAAACTTTAAGTAATTCCTTATCTAAATATCACTCGCCAAAGACACACTTTATAAGCTTCTCATTGTTTTCGTTGATGATTGAAAAGTCTTTGGCGATGTACACATCTGCAATGTCCATCGTTCCGACATGATTTAGTGCTTCATCAACGTCAGACTTCGAGAATTTCATCAGATTGCGAGAGAGCGTTGCGAATGTGTGGCGTGCTTGATAGAACTGTAGCCCCTCGATGCCTACTGCTTCGCCTACTGTCTTAAGCCCTTTGTTGAGGTTGATATTAAAGCCTTGGTAGTTGGCATATCTCCTGTAAAAATCAAAGACACGCGATATGCCTTTGTATTTTTTCATCAACGGCTGAACGATAGCAGGGACTTTTACCTCTATATAAGCATTGTCATCGCGTCTGTCCTTCGTCTTCTGTCTGTTGTAGCGTATAACACCACCCTTACAATCATTAACAGTGTATAGGTCCACAGAGTTCATTCCCATCAAGCAGAAGGATAGTATAAAGCAGTCTCTTGCAAGTTGAGGCCGACTTCCCGCTTTGCCTTGGTAATTATATATCTTCAAAAGTTCTTCAAGCGTGAGTGCGCGGACACCTTTTTTCAAAACCTGGCGTGGAACCTTGAAGCGAGTGAACGGGTCGTTCTTAATCACTTGCTCGTAGTCGGTATTATATTTTCGCATGGCCTCGCGGAACAAGTGACGCATAAGACCAAGATACATTGTCATTGCTCTTGGTCTGTCTTTTAAGTGTTCACGAAAGCCCTCAAGCAGCGAATAGTTAATGTTGGAGAATGGCAACATCCTTCTGCCTATGTAGCCTTCGAGGGAGTTTAGCATTGTTCGGTAGTTGATAAGGGACTTTGTTGATGTGTGCTCCATCCATTCGTCTGCGAATTTGAAAAAATCAACATCTCCTCCTTTTGACATAAGCCGTGCTGCAATGGCTGCAGCGTCCATGTTGCTGCCAGCTATCTCAAGTGAAAGGGAATAGAGCCTGTCCTGATAGGTTCTTCGCAGTTCTTCAACGATTCTTGCTTTCTCGATGTTTTTAATTTTCTTCTGGTTGGAGGTCAGCTCTGCATCCGTTACAGAAATTTCTGTAGGGATGCGTTTCTTTGTTTTACCATGACAAACGAGGAAAGATACAGAACGCTCTTTCTTCTTGCCTTTTTTGCCAATCTCAAGTGTGATTGTAGCCATAATATTTTGCGGATTTTTAGCGGAAAAAACAAACCTAAAAGTAAATAAACGGGCTTTAAAGTAGAATAATGTGAATATCGAAACCCACCTTAAATAAGCCGAAAAATCCCATAAACCATTGAGATTTATGGGATTATCTTTTGGGTGGCAGGTGGGACTCGAACCCACGACATTCAGAACCACAAGCCAATTTCCCATAATAGATTTATACCGCTGTTATACAATAAGTTATTTAATGTCTGCTTTATATTTTTGCGGAAATGGTGCGGAAAAACACATACTTTTCCCTAAAGGCTGTTAAGCCATTTCTTCCCCGATTTGGTGTATGACCAAACGACAAGACCACCACTTATAACAGCCATGATTACCAAAAAAGCTTCTAATGTTCCCATCTTATTTGTTTTTTAAAATTCTATATCCAAAGATGGCAAAGCACACGGAGACGAAAGTGCCGTAGCCTACAACCATCCAATTTACTGCATTATATTCGTTGGCGAACAGAGGCACAAATCCACCTAAAACGATAGCTGTAAAAACAAGTTTTGACAGATCAAAGAAATATTTTGCTAAAGTTTCTTTTACCGTCTTGTCCCAACTGCGCGCCTCCTTCTTTTCTTCTTGTTGTTTACTAAAGTTTCCCATTGCAAATATAGCTTGTTTTACTTGAAGCTCATGCACATCATAACTATATAAACTCCATAAACATGTTCGAGGCTAACCTCGAAAGGGGGATATTTGGGGTTGATTGATTCACAGAGCACCTTGTTAGGGTCGTCGGTGGGCATGAGGCGTTTGATAACCGTGCCATTGCATGTGCTAAGCACATAAACCTTGCCCCATTCAAGGAAGGCGTGTTCATTAATTTTCTTTATGAGCACCGTGCTACCTGACGGATATTCAGGCTCCATGCTGTCGCCAGATATCTTGATGGCCATGTCGATGTCTTTAATCGGTGATATCACCGTTTCGCAGTCGTCGCGACACACGGTAGTGTTGTAGTCGTTTAATGAACCTCCAAGTGCAGAGATAGGAACGAGAGGAACCTTATAAGCCTCATCGTCTACCACACGTTCATTCTTAACCGATGGTTGAGGCTGAGCGCTTGATGTGGAGGAAAGCATGTCGCCTTCGCCTGTCAGCAGCCAAACGGCAGATAAACCAAAATGCTTTTGCCATTCTTGCGATGTCTTACGTCCAAAAGCACGCCTACCATTCACTAAGGCATTGACAAACTGTTCTGATACGCCAAGTGTTGTAGCAATGCTTTTTTGTGTTAATCCTCTATCATTCAGATATTTGGATAATTCTTTGCTTATTTCTGTCATAGCCGTCTTTTGTTTAAAACGTGAAACAATGTTAAATACAAGCAAATTGATTTGGTTTTGTTTGGTAACTAAACCAAAATAGTTTACTTTTGCAATCGAAATCATTAATACATTTGCAAATATACAAAATGTTTTTGATTTGGCAAGTAGAATATAAAATAAAAAAAACGAACAATATGACAAAAGAAGGATTTACGAAGCTCACGGGTATGAAACCGACAGACGAAGAGTTTGAAATCATCAACGGGCTGTGTACGGGAATTAATGAAACGGCCAATACCGTTTTTAAGGCTACGTTTGAAGAAGAATACGAGGAGACGGATAATGAAGACAATGAATTTATGCCCGAAAAAGACTTTTGTAAGCTATACGGCAAGGGTGAAGATGCAGACTTCTTTAACATGGTTTCAGGATTTTGCGTGCTGCTGTCTCTTTCGCGACCACACAGGAGTAACGCCTCCTTTAAAAGCTTTGAAAGTTTTATGCGCGAAATGGATGTGGTTAAACGCATGTTGGAACGTGATTATAAGCTAAGCCTCGACGACAGAAGATTATTGCTGGAAAAAGCCAAGGCAGCAGCAAAGAACAAAACAAAAAAAGATTGAAGATATGACAAAACAGGAATTTACGGAGCTCACGGGCATCAACCCGACAGAAGAAGAGTTTGACAAAATCCATGAACTGTACATGGCAACAGGCGCCGAGATGGACAAGCAAAGCTTTTGCGCTGCTTACAAGAGCTGCAAAGACATGACCCTCGTCAACGCGTTGTACCACAGCCTGGCGTTCAGCATCAACAGGCTGAAGGAAGAACGGGACAGCATTGAGAAAGAACGGGACAGCATTGAGAAAGAACGGAAAGAGGATAGAAAAAAGCTTGAAGATCTTTGGGAGAAGACAGATGAAGCGGTTTTCAACATATTGGAAGTAGCAGAAAAAACTCTTAATGAAAATCATGCTGAATTTTTGCGCAGTACTGCTGTTTCCTTGGTAGGCAAATTTGATGTATGCATGGCTAAATTAGATAGAGGTTATGTCATGGACGCAGAAGAAAGAGAATATTTCTATGATAAAATAGCAGATCTAAGAAATAAATGTGAAGGTTTTGAATAAGAAGAAAACAGATAATATGATGGCAAAGAAAAGAGGACGTTACAAGCCGCGGAAAGACTGTCTGAAAGCAATGTTCCGCGGCATAGCAGAGGGCGACATAAAGACCCTCGCCATAAAGGACACCAACGTGTCGTCGCTAAGAACGATAGCCGGCAGCCTTAACGCGGAGGCCGGCTACCAAAAATACAGAGTATCAGTGGACACCCTTCTGGGTAAAGTAAGAATAGCTAACAACGT
>NFYZ01014054.1_pt1 | contig 31666 bp, 33 predicted proteins | sample 1092561 | NCBI WGS metagenome assembly NFYZ01 (sample SAMN03609887, study PRJNA323583) | gut metagenome | isolation source: feces | host: Rattus norvegicus | place: Malaysia | collected 2013 | reverse complement strand
ATGCTAACACTTAAAACAAATGGTAAGAATGGAGTTTATGAGTTAAATCTTCCAACTTCTATTAATGAGATTTCTCAATCTTATATTTCAGATGTTGTTGATCATGTTCATGTAGCTCCTAACTATTCTCTTATTGGTATTATCTTTAAAGAGAAACTTTCTACTCTTATTCTTTCTGCTCGTAAGAATACTAAAAAAGCTGATATTTCTGTTATTCCAGTATTTGTTAAAGCTGGTCATACAGATGATCCTTTTATCAATAGTCTTGCTATTCGAGAAAAACTTGTTGTAGCTCCTAGCGACATTATGCTTGGCTATCATATTTCTGCTCCTAATAATCTTCTTACAATTAATACTATTTTAAATGCAATTGAAGGAGATGCTAATATTTACAAACAGGTTGTAGGAATTAAAGATGAATGTTATTTCATAGAGTTTAAACTTATTCCTAATTGTAATATTCATGGCTCTTACTCACAACCTAAAGTAGCTGAATTTGTTAGTCCTTTTATTACTAAACTTTCTAGTGCTCAAGCAAGTTCTCTGATAATACCTGATATGGGTCTTATATTATAATATAATCTTTCTACGGGGGTGCTAGTTAATCTAGTACTCTCGTAGAACTTAATAAAAGTATTCCAATAATGCCTGATACTTTTAAATTTCCTAATGGAGGATATGATGTTACAATATGTAGAAAACAAGATATTTTAGATTGTATTGATAAAAATATAATTGATAAAGATATTGCGTTGGCTATTGTTGAACATTGTGAATTTCAAGCTGCATCTTTTATTAATGAAGGTCGATGGGCTGGTATTCCTTTTATTGGTAATATTCGAGTTCCTAAAACTACTCAAGCTCTTAGATCTGATGAAAATCAAGCACTTATAGAAGATGCTAAAAATCAGCTTACAAAAGAACAATATGTAATGTTTCGCAAAACTCTAAATAAAGAAACTGCTAAACAAGTTAAACAAGATAGATATTATCGTTATATAACTAGTATTGCAGTTAATAAAAATAAAAAATTATTTAGAAAGTTATGTGATACTAAAGGTGAAGTTTATGCTAGACTTTATTTATATTGTTCTGCTAATGTTGTAGCAACAGATAATGAATATATTAATTTAGAGGATTATGAATAATAAACTTCTAATAGACAGTCTTATCACAATTGATGATAATGGTATGCCTAAACCTCCTACTATTCGTCAATTAATTGATAGAGACGTTAGAGAGCTTTATAATAGAGATAAAACTAAAGATAAAAAGAATTATATAGCAGAATGTATTGTTATATATTATCTTGGTGATCCAAAATCTCCTGCTAGACAATCTGGTCTTAGCGATCCTGAAGCTCTTAAATTAGCTATTGAACAAGCTGGACTTGATAAAAGTTATATTCCTGATAAACTAGTTATTCGACTTATTAGTCGTTATTATGACGAAAATATAACTGAAGCAGGTAAAGTTGTTGAAAATATTCTTAAAACAATTCATAATATTAATTTAAGTATTGACGTAGTTAATAATCTTATTAATGAAAGACTTAATTCTAATATTACGATTGAAGAAACTTCAACAATTATGCAACTTATTGATTCTGTTAAAAAACAAGCTGGAGATATTCCTTCTCTTTTAAAGAAACTTGAAGAAGCTAAACAGAATCTTATGTATGAAAAAGAAACTGAGCTTTCTAGAGGTGGACAAGCTGTTCTATCTTCTATGGATGCTGAAGCATATAGTTAAACAAAACATAAAGATATGAAAACTAAATATAAATCTATTGTTAACATAACTAATTATCGGGATGATAAAACTATAATGTTTGGATGTTATTTTGACTATAATAATATACGAACTAATTATTTTAAATTTTTTAATAAACTAATTACTATAAATACATATAGAATAAAAATCAAACCTACTTATATTGTTTGTAATATTAAAATTAGTTGTGATACGTATATAAATAATTTAAATGCACGTTTACATCAAACTAAAAATTACATTAAACAAAATAATAAACTAATTATTTCTTTAGTTAAATATCTTATTGCTATAAATATTTCAAATTATAAAGATTATAATATTTATAGAGTTAATAAAAAACTTGAAAATATTGTATTAGAATGAGAGATAGCAGATATGATGAAATCTTTCTTTATTTTAAAGAAGATGGACATAAATATAATGACAGTTTAGGTAATAGTTATACTTCTGTTACTACTCTTATTCATGATAATTATGTTCCTAAATTTAATAAAAAATATTGGCTTCATAAAAAAGCTAAAGAACTTGGTATAACTGAGAAACAGCTTGAAGCTCAATGGCAAGCTATTACTAATGAAGCTTGTAGTAGAGGGACTGCTACTCATAACGGTCTTGAAGATGCTATCAAAGATGTTAGTATGTTTAAGAAAGCTATTCAGTATCTTACAAGAATTGACGACGGAAGAGTTGTAACTGTTGCTGATATTCCTTATCTTAAAGTTAAACCTTTAGATATTGAAGAATTTAAAAATGCTACTAATAATAAATATCCTGAAATATATCGTATATTTCAATTTTATGTAGACAAAGGATATACTATTTATAGCGAGATAGGAGCTTTTCTTATTGATCATCTTATTTCTGGAACTATAGATATTCTTTGTATTAGAGAAAAAGATTTTGTAATACTTGATTGGAAAACTAATAGAGATGGCCTACAATTTCAAGCTGGTTATTTTAAAAAAGATAAAACTACTAAGCCTGCTCAGAGAACTAACGAATATGTTCTAAAGAATGAATTTATGCTACCTCCTCTTAATTATCTTCCTAATTGTAATGGTTATCATTATACTATGCAATTATCTCTTTATGCTAGGATGGTAGAGCTTATTCTTGGTATTCCTTGTGTTGGTCTTGGACTTTGCCATATAGCAAGTCCTTTTGTAAAAAATAAATATGGAATGCCTTATAGAGATGAACATAATCAATATCCTTTAGATCCTAATGGAAAAGAAATTCCCACTTGGCATAGAATTGGTTATCGTAGAAAAGAGGCTGATTTAGTTCTTGCTGATAGACTTATTAAAGTTAAAGCTAATAAAAATACTACAATTCAAAAAAGTTTATTTGAAGAATGAAAATTCAATTATATACTAAATGTAAAATTTTTGATTTTGAAAAACTATTTAAAGAAAAAGGTTATGCTTACTTTACAAAAGGTAATTATAATCTTAATATAATAGGTGTTCGTAGTAATCAAAATAATAAAGTTACAAATAAATATGATGATTATCTTGTTGTAATATATAATACAGATAATGGTTGGAAACGTCAGATATATACTATTACTACTGAGCCTGGACTTAAACTTATGCTTAATCCTTCTACTAAAGGAACTGCTATTTTAGCTCCTGGACAATATCGTGGAGCTTATAAAATAGATAAACATAGAGGAAAGTATGATGCTCTTTGTCAACGTAATAAATCTGTAAAAGTTTATCGTGATGGAAATAAAGATGCTATTTATGATTATAATCCTAATTCTACAGATATAGGAATGTTTGGTATTAACATTCATCGTTCTGATGAATTTTGGACTCGTACTACTATAGATGGTTATTCAGCAGGTTGTCAAGTATTTAATGATCCTAGAAGATTTAATTCTTTTATGGAACTTGTTAAAAAGTCTGCTAAACTATATGGAAATTGTTTTACTTATACACTTATAACTGAACAAGATATAGATGGAGAAATCAAAATTTAATGAGATAACGTCTTATATATTTCTAGTAATTGCTATAATAGGACTTATAATTGGACTTATTTATAACTTTACGAGATCTACTAGATCTACTAGCACCCCCGTAGAAGAAATTAGAATAGATTCCATCTCTAAAGAGAATGCTAAACTTATTCTTGAAGTTAATAATTTAGATAGTATTAAAGATGCGAAAGTTATTGAAGTTAAGAGCCTTAATAATGATAGTACTCTTAGGTTGTTCTATAAACTTATTGGCAAATGATAGTTTAATATCACAGAACCCTTCTACGGGGGAACTCGATAATCGCAATGATTCTGTTCTTATTGCTTATGATGATTTAAGAACTGTTAATAGTAAACTTATAGAACTTGATTATGAAAGACAAATTAATACAAATCTACGCAATATTATTTCTAATGATAGTATTGCTCTATGTGAGTATGATAAACTTAGTAGAGATTTGTCAAAAGAAAATAAAAAACATATTCTTCAAAGGAATATCGCATTAAGTGGTTTAGCTACTTTTATTGTTGCTACTATTATTTTGATTTTTAAATGATATGTTAAAGATTGAATCTAATATAGAAGAAATTATCAGAACTTATCCTTTTCTTAATTATATTAATGAGGATAAGTCTCATTATAAAACAGCTACTGAAGCTGGATATAATGATCCTGATAATCTTTTTCTTATTGGTGACAGTGGTGGATTTCTTCTTAATATTCAGCCAGGTGATAAATTTGTAAATACTCATTTATTTACTGAAATGGCTGATTTTTATCGTAAAAATAAGAAATATACTTTCCTTAAAGAAGATACTATTCCACATCGTCAATTTAGAAAAAGAGAAGAATATCGTAGAAAACATGGTATTAGTATGCCATGTCTTTTACGTAATGGTAGAGTTCAAAATATTAGAATAACAGGTTCTCATTATAATTTTCTTAATTATACTATGATTGAACAGTTAGATGAAAGTACAGCTAAATCTACTATTAAATCTAGTGTAGCTAAGAAACATTATGATTTTAGTAAATTTATTGATGCTCAATTTTGGACGTTTCATGTAATGGAATTTGCTATACGTAACGGTTTTCATCTTATAATAGATAAAACTCGTCGTGGAGGTTTTTCTTATATTATGGCTTCTGATAGTGCTAATACTATAAATTTACAACCTCGTAAAGTTCAAATTCATGTTGCTGCCGATAAAAAATATCTCTTATCTACTGGAGGTTTAACAGACTTTACTATTAATAATTTACGTTTCTATGAAACTAAAACACCTTTTGTAAAAGGTATTCTTTCTACAGATAAAGAAAACTTTCGTCTTGGTTTTAAACTTCCTAACGGTGTTGTAAGTCCTAAAAGTTGGAACTCTGCATTATTTAGTGTATCTGCAATGAATAATCCAGATTGTGCTATTGGTAAGGATGCTGTTAATGTTAAAGTTGAAGAGCTTTCTACTATGGAAAACTTTGATGATTTTATGTCAGTAACAGAGCCTGCAATGCGTACTGGTAGTTATGTTACAGGTAATCTATTTTGTTGGGGAACTGCTACTTCTGGTAATATGCAAATTTTTGAAGAAAATTTTTATTCTCCAAAATCATCTGGTTTTATGCCTTTTGAAAATGTTTGGGATAAAGATTGTAGAAATGAAATTTGTGGTTATTTTAAAAGTTATGCTTGGGGACTTCAAGGTCAAATAGGAGATATGTATGCTATGGATTCTGATGGTAACTCTAATTTAGAGCTTGGTATTCGTATTGCATATACCGAAAGAGAAAAGAAAAAACAAACAGCTAAAACATTTGCTGAATATATAAATTATCTTGGTCAATATGCTCTTATGCCTGCTGAGTCTTTTAGTTCTGCTACTGAAAATCTTTTTAGTAGTGAAGAACTTATGGCTTGGGAAGAACGTCTGAGAACTGATAATGCTTTTAAATTTTATGCAGATGGTTGGCTTTTTGAAGAGAATGGCAAAGTTATATTTAAAACTAATTCTCGTATAGAAGCCGAAGGAGGAAAACATAATGTTGACTTTTATGATTGGATTGAAGGTGTTCCTCGTAAAGGTCATGAACATCCTCATGGTTGTATTCGTAAATGGTTTAGTCCAATGAAAATACAATATATTGATAAAAGTGGAAAAATGCAGAATGGAACACCAGAAGGACTTTATTCTATTAGTTATGACCCTGTTGGTGTAAATAAAGAAAATAAACTTATAACTAACAAACATTCTCATAACTCTATTAAAGTATGGATGAATCCAGCATCTTATAATGGTTTTAAAACAGCTTTAGTTTGCGCTTATTACGGTCGTCCTGAAAAACTTGAAGAAGCTGATAAAGTTTGTTTACTTCTTGCAAAATATTATAATTGTGTAGGAACTACAGGAGTTGAAATTAACCGTGGTGAAACTATTAGTAATTTCACTAAGTGGAAAGCACTTAAATATCTTATGAAAGATCCAGTACAAATTTGGGATACTTCTATTAAAGGTAGTGTTGTTTCTACTTACGGTGTTAATATGGGTAGTGAAGCAAAGAAACTTGAAGGTCTTCGATTACTTAAAGAAATGCTTTATTCTATAATAGGACAAGATGATTTAGGTAATGATGTACATTTATTCCAAACTATTTACGATTATCAATCTATTCTTGAACTTAAAAAATGGAATAGTATTGGTAACTTTGACCGAGTTTCAGAAATGATTATACGTGCTCTTCAATGGAGACTTTGTGATATAGAAGCTGCTAAAGAACTTGCACATCGTAAGAAACTCATAGATAATAAAGATAATAAAAATATATTAAATAGAGCTTGGTTTTAATAATATGGCTAAATTTAAAACTATACATATAGATATTTTTAGAAGAGATATAACTGTTTTTATAGGTAGTCATGAAGAGTTTAAAACTTGGATTGCTAGTTATAAAGTTCCTTCTAGTTGGGAACAACTTGTTGAAAATATTTTAGATAGTGACGATGAAGCTCTTGCTTCATATTGGTATAATGATTCTAATGGAAATGGTATTATAGAACTTCCTTGGCATCCTAAAAATAAAGATGAAATAGCAATTGCAGCACATGAATGTTTGCATGCTGTTATGAGAGTTTGTTCTTATATTAATATACCATGTGTTCCTTATGAAGCTAATGAGTCTTATGCTTATATGCTAGAACATTTATTAACTAATGTTTTAGACTATGATAATTATGAAATTATAAATATTTAATATATGTTTCCTACTTATACTCCAAACTTTCCTCAACAAAGAGTTAGTGCTTCAGTTAAAGATAAAGCTGATTGGTACGCTAATTGTATTGATTTTGTTATTGATGCAGGACTTAGTTTTAATGATAGAAACGATACTGAATTAAAACTAGGTATTCTTCGTGGTGATCTTCCTAATGAGTTTTATAAAAAGACTCTTAATCCTTATAATAGTGCTAATGAAAAATATCAAAGATTTCCTGCTACTATGCGTAATCTTGATATTATGTCAGACATTATTCGTAGATATGTATCTGAATATTTCAAAGGTGTTCATGAATTTGTTGTTGGAGCTAATAATCCAAATATTGTTATAAATAAAAATGCTAAGCTTAAACAAAAACTTACAGAATTAGCACAACAAGCTTTTCAACAAGAACTTGAAAAACAATATAAAGCTATGGTTCAGCAAGCTCAAGAACAAGGTCAAGATCCTAGTAATATTGATCCTTCTCAAGCTATGCCTGATATTGAACAATTTATAGCTGATTTTAATGAAAAATATATAGACGATGAAAGTAAGCAAGGTCAAGATATTCTTGATTATGTTCGAGCAATGACCCAAGATACTATTATATATCTTTCTGCTTTCTTCAATTATTGTTCGTTAGGAGAATGTTATTCTTATTGTGATATTAGAAATAACGAAATAATAAAAGAATCTGTTCCTGTAATAGAAGCTTATCCTATTCCTAATGATAAATTTTTTGTAGAAGACCATGATATGTTTGCAAGACGTATGCTTATGTCTTATCAGCAAATTATTGATATGTTTGATAATTTTCTTGATGATAAAGACAGAGCATTTCTTGAAAATAATTATGGTAGAATAAATTCAAGTAATGGTATAACAAGATTAAGTTATACTCAACTTTTTGAAAGTTATCCTGATGTTTGTTCTAAATTTGAAAAAGAAGAAAGAGATTTATTTAAAAAAGAACCTGTTGTTATTCATGCTGAAAATGGTAATCTTTTTGAAGTTTGGCATGTTGTATGGAAAGGTGAAGCTAAACAAGGAATACTTACTTATGTAAACGAAGTAGGATTTATTACTACTCGAGTTGTAGAAGAAGGATATGAACTCAATAAAGAAGCTGGAGACATAGAAATAGAATGGGTTTATGTTCCACAAGTTTATGAAGGTTATCGTATTGGCGGAAGATATAATGCTATTTATCCTATTAAAGCTCGTCCTATAGTGTTTAATCGTAATGGTAAACTTCCGTATAATGGTATTATGGAAGTTCTTCCTATGATGGGTAAATTTAGTATTATTAAACTTATAACTCCTTATCAAGTTATGCGTAACATTTTTGCTTATCATCGTGAGATGGTTATAGCAAAGAATAAAATGTTACTTCTTCTTATGCCAGAATCCCTTATAGCTTCAAATACAGAAGATAAAATTTATAAAATGGCAGCTGATGGTATCCTTCTTGTTGATGATGCAGAAGATACTAATTCTCTTAAAATGCAGCAAATAAGATTACTTAATGCTAATATGGGTGATTATATTACTCAGCTTACTAATCTTATGGAATCTACTAAACTTGAAGCAAGAGAAATGGTAGATATGAATATGCAACGCTATGGTGATATTGCGCAATCTGCTGGAGCTGCTACAACTCAAGAAGCTATTAGTCGTTCTTCTATGGGTATGGTAATACTTGTTCAAATGTTTGACGAGTTTAGAAAAGCAGATTATAATAGAGATTTAGATTATGCTAAACTAGCTTTTGTTGAAGGACTTGATACTACTTATTGGGATGAACTTGGAAATAAACGTTATATAAGTCTTGATGTTGAAAGTTTTGTAGGTTCAGATTATTCTACAACTGTTCGTAATGATTCCAAAGAATTAGATAAAGTTCAACAACTTCGTCAATGGGCGTTTAGTGCTGCACAAAATGGAGATCTTGATATGGCTATTGCTGCAATATCTGGAGATAATGTTACTCAAATTAAAGCTACTGTAGAAAAATACATGCAGATAAAGAGAGAACATGAAAAAGAGATGCAGCAAATAGAACAGATGATAAAACAAGAAGAACTTCAAGCTAAAATTCAAGAAATTGCTGCACAAGGTGAACAAGATCGTCTTACTCAAGAACTTAAATATTATTATGAACTTCAACTTAAATATGTTGATGTAGATATGTCAATGCTTGGTTCAACAGGAGAAGATACTGATGCTAAAAACAGACTTACATCTCTTATTGAACAAAACAAACAAGCTATTGCTCAACAGAAAATAAATATAGATAGAGAAAAACTTATATCTGATAATTATAATAAAGCTGCGGATAGACAAGTTAAAATACATCAAATTGATACTCAACTTAAAATAGCTAAAACTAATAAAAATAGATACGATAGTAAATAAGAAAATATAGTGCATTTCTGAATTATTCTTTGTCCTCGTGATAGTCTTAATGATTGTCACGAGGATTTTCTTGTTAAATATAAGATATTTTTATGCTATTTCAGCCATTTAAATTCTTGACTAATAGGATTGTTTATTTTAAAGATTATAAGCCAGCAGACGTCAAATATGACCCTATCTGATTCATTTGTTAGTTGACAGCAGTATAATATAATCAAGACATAATTATTCGACATATTGGCAGTAATATTTATAAAGCTAATATTACTGATAGTATTAAAGATAAAATTATTACAAATTATTTTGCAATTCAGAACAAAATATTTATTTTTGTGATGATTAGATACCTTAATAATAATCATATAAATAATAACAAAATTATGCCTATTGCTGACATTGATTTCGAGGGTACAGACATTCAAGGACAAAGTTCTGGTTCTGTACAAAACGCTGACGATTCTACTAATACAACTTCTAAAGAAGAAGATGTAACTCATTTTAGTGGTAACGATGTAGACGATATTACTAATAACGGTAATGGAAATACTACAAATACTACTAAAGAAGGAAATACTACAAATACTACTACTGACGGCGATAATAACAATGACAATCCTTCTACGGGGGAGCTAAATGTTGGAGATCAACTTGAGGTAGATGGTGTTGTTTATACAGTAGATAAAGATGGTAATCTTATAAACGATAAAGGTGAAGTTTTTAAAGAAGCTAAAGATGTTAATGAATGGCTTAAATCTGTAAATGTAGAAGAAGATAATAATAAAGGTATTACTCTTTCTTCTATTCAAGATGAACTTGGTGTTACTATAACAGATGAAGAAGGCAAACCTGTAGAATTTACAGATGATGCTGCTGGTGTAAGGTCTTATATTGATTCTGTTATATCTCTTAAGTCTAACGAACTTCAACAAGCTGCTATAAATCGTCTTTATGCTGATAATCCTCTTCTTAGACAATTTCAAGATTATGTTCAATTAAATGGTACTGCTCGTGGATTTGGAGAAATTCCTGATCGTAGTAACATAAAACTTGATAAAGATAATGAACAGCAACTTATAGCTGTTATTAAAATGGCAGCTCAAGAGTTTGGCAATAAGAGTCTTAATGATAATTATATAAAGTATCTTAAAGATAGCGGTGGTCTTTATAACGAAGCTAATACTCTTCTTGAAGCTCTTGTTCAAAAAGATAAAGCATATCGTAAAGAAATAGAAACACAAGCTGCTAAACAGAGAAAAGAAGAAGAAGATTCTATTAAAGAATATTGGGAGCGAGTTCATAAGACTGTTAATAGTCGTATGATTGGTAAGTATAAACTTCCTGAAAATTTTGTTAAAGAAATTGACGGTAAGAAAGTAGTTATTACTCCTAATGATCTTTTTAAATATGTTTCTGAGGCTGCTTATGAAACACCTAATGGTAGTAAGATAACTGGTTATCAAAAAGATCTTCAAGAACTTTCTGATGAAGAATATCTTAATCGTGAAATGCTTGATGCTTGGCTTATGCTTACAGGCGGAACATATAAAGATTTAATTGATATGGCTGTAAAAGAAAACGAAGTTCGTCGTCTTGTTATAAAGTCAAATCAAAATCGTTCTACTAAATCTGTTAAAGTTATAAAGAAACAAACTGGCAAAACAAGTATTGATGATATAATATTATAATCTAATTTAATGTTTAATTTTAACTTTAATAAGTATGTATAAACTTAGAGAAGTATCTCGTGGTAATTACGATGATCGTGGTTATTCTAATGAAGAAACCATTGCTCATCTTATGTTGTCTAAACCTGAGGAAATTAATAATACTCTTACCTATACTTATGGTATGGATGATGATAGGTTTCCTCTCACATTTCTTACAGAAGGACAAGGTAGTGCTGGTGTAAAAGATATTAAGACTGTTCAGTGGACTTGGAAGACTATGGGTCGTATGAAGTTCAATGATTATGTTCTTTATTTCAATACAGCTAATACTACTCCTGGTAAGGGTGGCGCTATGTTTGATGTAGAATTTGCTACTCATTGGCTTATCGAACAATATGGTCTTATTGCTCCGGACGGTGTAACACAAGTTCGTATCATGAAAGATCTTGGTGATGGCCCTCACGGTGGTTATGTATATCGTCTTAAACTTACTAGTCCTAATCCTAATGTTTACGTAGATCCTGAGAATCTTAAAGTTGGTAAATATTGGTCAATGACTGCTCCTACTATTAGTGAATCTTATTCTAAAGGTAATAGGAGTAATGTTATGGGGCCTGGTAAGATGACTTCTCAACTTGAGTTCCATCGTTATTCTAAAGAAATTGCTGGTAATATTTCTAATGTTATCGTAACTTACGAGTTTAAGACTAAAGGTGGTGGTACTACTAATCTTTGGATTAATGAAGAGATGCGTCAACATGATATTCAACTTCGTATTATGGATGAAGAGCGTCTATGGCTTGCTGAATATAACCGTAATGAAAATGGCGAAGTTCTTCTTATTGATCCTGATAATGGTCAACCTATTCCCCATACTTCTGGTATGATGGAAATTTGTCGTGAGTCTAACTACGATACTTATGGTGAGGTTCTTACTCTGAACAAGATTGAGCGTACCATTGGTGATGTTCTTGATAAAGATACTGATACCGGTTCTATGGAAGTAGTTCTTATGGGTGGTAAAGGTTTTATGGAAGACTTTGATATGGCTATGCGTAATGAAGCTCGTTCAGAAGGTTTTGCTACTCCTCTTGGTGATAAGATGATTGAAGATTTTGAAGGTGGTCTTTCTTATGGTAAATATTTCCGTCGTTATAAGACTGTAGATGAGCATATAATTACTGTTAAACATCTTCCTTTCCTCGATCATGGTACTCTTGCTGAGAATGCTAAATCTAATGGTATGATTCATCCTCGTAGTGGTCGTCCTATTACTTCTCACCAAGCTTTCCTTCTTGACCTTTCTACTTATAATGGTGAACGTAATGTTCGTAAGATTCGTCAGACTGGTCAGATTTATAAAGTAGGTGTTCTTAAAGGTCTTACCGATATTCCTGCTTCTTGGGGTGCTGTTCCTAATAATTCTATTTCTACTGAAATTGATATGTCACGTTATGAAATTAAGAACAGTTATGGTCTCCAAGTAAATAATAACACGAAGATGATGCACCTTAAATGTGTGCTCTAATTAGTAACAATCAGTAATATATCAGAACAATGGATATTAAAACTAATATTTCAAGTAATCCTGCTAAAGCTCAAGGGCAAGTAATTGCCGATGTTGAAAGTGAAGATTTAGATAAAGAATATATAGATAATAGAATAATTACTATTAGTCTTGTTCATAACTATTCAAATTACCGTAAAGTTAATATGAAAGTTCTTGGACAACGTAAAGAAACTATTGGTGCTTCTATTTCATCTTGTAGAATTCTTTCATCAAATGCTGGAGAAGTAAATGCTTATTTTCCTGCACTTGTAGGTCTTTCACCTAATCATCCTGATTTTACTACTCGTGTTAAAGCTTGGCTTAGCAATATTCAGTTTATTGTAAACGATAACGATGTTAATCTTAACATTTCGTTTGTATATAAAACTAAAAAAGATTATCTCGAATTTAAGAAGAAAGAAGATGCTATTGATGAAGCATATTCTAAGATTGATAGAGGTAATATAGCAGAAATAAAAGATGCTATTAAACGTCGAGTAGAAGCTTTAAATACTCTTGAGAGTGAAAAATATAAAGTTGGACGTCCTGTTAATCTTGAACAATACATTATATATCGTCATTGCCTTCTTTATCGTGATGTAGCAAAAGATATAGCTCTTATTAATTCAGATCCTTCACTTCGTTTTTATATTAAAGATGAAGCTAAAGAAGCTGAAAAACAAAAGAAACTCACAGAATATCGTATGCAAGCTATGCGTAATTTCATCGAACTTAACGCATCTCCTAGTAAGCGTAATGCTGTATATGTTGCTATTGTTGCTTCTCGAAATGAAAATGTATCTGAAGCTCTTCTTAAAACTGATGCAGAAAAGAATTCTTATCTTATGGATTTTGTTAATTCTAATCCAGATAAGTTTAATAAGATTATAGCAGATAAACATGTTACTACTAGAGCATTTATTGAAACATTAATTGTTCGTGGTGAACTTGTTCGTTCTGAATTTAATCAACAAATTTCTACTGCTGATGGTACTCTTATAGGCTCTAATATGACTACAGCTATAGCTTTCTTTAATAATCCTGATAATAAGGATCTAAAAGAACTTTATGAAAATAAACTTAAAATGTTTTAAGATATGAATATTTCTGAAATGCACGTATGGTTTCGACAGTATGCTCAGCAAATGGGCTTACAAAATGTTCGTGCTATACTGCCAGAACAGATTGACCTTCTTATAAACACGAGTATTTCAGACATTGTAAATCAAATAATTAAAGAAAATATTGGTATAACCAATGATAGGGTAATTACAGATAATTCTAAAGTAGGGCAAATAAATGCTCTTAAAACTTTATATAAAGTATCTAATTTACCTATTCTTCCAAGAGAAAGCACGATGGGAGGTGGAGATGTTTCTTTTCCTATTATGAATACTGCTAATTTTTCTTTTAAAGAAAAAAATGCTGCAATAGGAAAACTTACTACAGAAGATTCTACTCAAAAATTTCCTGAATATCTGTTTATTGTTGATTTTTCTATAAATTATAAACAAACATCTACAGGAATTTATAGAAGTAATAGTAATTTTGTAGTAAAAGATGAGGATTCTAAAACAGAAACAGCTCTATTTCCTGTTCGTCTCATAGATGATGCTTATCTTGCAGATAGTCTGAATGATTTTATACTCAAGCCTCGTATTAGAACTCCGATTATAGTAACATATAACAATGGAACGTTTGATTTATATATTGAACGTTTTGAAAAAAGAGAAAATGGAAGTTATATATTACAAAATAATCTTGTTCCTTACGAACTTCGTTTTTCTTATATTTCTAAACCAGCTGTTGTAGCTTATAAAGAAGATCTTACTGGAGATCCTGCTGACAATGTTGATTGCGATCTTCCTGAACATCTTCATGTTGATATACTTAAACATGCTGTTGATCTTTGGAGAATAGCTGTTAGTGGTGATTTACATGCTGCTCAACAACAAGAAAAAGCTGCTCAACAAGAAAATATGAGAAATAATTATCGTAATGAAGGTAATAACAGACAATAATATTAATTAATAATTTTATATAATAATGAAACAATTGTTTATTGTTCAGGAAAAAGCTTATGCTACCGCTACAGCTAAAGCTACAGATCTAACTACTGTTCCTGAAGGTACTATAGCACTGTTTTCACTTGTTGATGGTACTCTTATCACAGCAGCTCCTACTTCTAATTTTTCTATTGTTGTAGGTCGGGGTGAAGACAAAATGCCTCTTGTCTTTCCTGAGGTAGATTATAAATCTCTTACTGTACAAAAAGCTAAATATAAAGCTGGTGTTAAATTTACAGGTAAGATTACAGTTCCTACTCCAGAAATCGGAAAAGATTATACTGTAATTGTTGTCAAAAAAGGTATGCAGTTTAATGTTCGTAGTAATTGGACGTTTACAACTCGTGCTTTGACTACAACTGCGGCTGATGTAGCTAAACAGATTACTAATCAAATTAATGGTAATACTGTTAATCTTGGAGTAAAAGCAACTTATACCGGTGGTGCTATTACAGTTACAGCTATTAATTTTGGTGATGACTATGAATTAATTGGAGCTGATATGCTTGGTAATGTAGTTCCTACAGATGTTACACATGGTCAAAAAGCTGAACTTGATAAAGTTGATATTCAAGATCTCGCTTCTCGTTGTGCTGCTGGTAAAGGATTTAATGATACTTATCGTGATGGTGATAGTATTTATCCTGGCTATCCTGAAGTAGTTTCTTCTGATAAATATGTTCTTTATACTCTTCGTTTTGCTGTTCCTCGTGTAGCATCTAAACAACGTGATGAAGTTGTTTATCAACTTGTTCATATTGCTGTTCCTCAAGATGCTGGTGCTGTAGGAACTCTCGATAGTATATTTGGAATTGTAGAAGCTTCTACTGCAAGTACTAGTGGTACTAATGAATAATTTATAAGTCATACTTCTTTTACTATAAGTAAGAGAGGTATGACTTTTATTTTACTTATGGATGAATTAAAAACTGTAAATGATATAGTTAGTAATGCTGTTAAAGATTCATCTTATGTTACAGTTTTAATTTCAAGTGGTGTTTTTATATTATACACACTTATAATTAAAATTGTAGATTATTATAAATCTAAGAGTAGAAATAAGCCATTACTTGAAATGGCTGCTGCTATAAAAGATGTAAGTGAAAACGTAGTTAAGCTTAATCAAGTTTTAGATAAAACTATTCAAGACGCAGAGCAAAAAGAGTATAATAGAATAGATAACGTTATTATTACTTCATTTCTTAGCTTTAAATCAGCTATATTAGATCAATGTATTGATACCATAATTCACAACAATATAGAAGTTAATAAAGAAAACGTTACACAAAATGTTTATAAAACAGTAAGTACTGAATATTATAAACTTTATTCTACTTTATCAGCGTATGAACATGATTCGGTTAATGTTTCTACAAAAATAAAAGAAGAATGGATTGACGACGTTACTGATGAATGTATTCAAATAATATACGAAGGTAGTGATTCTTTAACGAGAATAAGACGCCTTAATAATAAACTTGGACTTATTGCTGAAGAATATTCAGTATATACTAAAAATAAAATTCTAAATCATTAATAAGATGTTCTTATGTATGATGATGTAATTAAAAAGAATATACTTGATGACCTTGAGAGCAAAGCTATTAGTATTGTTAACACTTCTATCGCTTTAGCCTCTCAAGGCTATCTTGTTAATAAAAGTAAGTATATTAGACTTAATTGGTCTAGCTTACTTCTTCATGCTTTTGAAAATATTGACGTTCTTAAACCAGAACAACAACATCGTGTAGAACTTCTTTATAATAAACTTTCTACAATATGAATGATAAACAACTTATAGAACTAGAATATATTTATATTACAATTCCTGCTGAATATATTTGTGTTTATCATCGTATTCTTGCTATGATGGCAGATTATGGTGAAGAAATGCTTAAAGATTGTAAAGCTAGTTGTACTGATAAAAATTCTGGTGTTATAGAATGTTTTAATATGTTTAATTCTGCTGTTGCAGCAAGAAAACTTGGTAAAGATAAACTTGCTGAAGTTATAATTAAATATGTTAAAACTAAAATTAATCAACTTTATAGAGGGTTTGATAATAGTACTAGTTTTGTTTTTCCTGTTGATGAAAATGGTCAGTTAAAAGCTTTTGTTAGTTGTGGTGAAAGACCTAAATTTGAAATCAATCCAGATGATATGGAACTTTATGAACATAAATTTGGAAATGGTTTTGATGAACATTTTAGACTTGGTCCTGAAGATGAGTCTAAAGACGAAGAACCTTTTACGCCCCCCGTAGAAGAGAAAGGTCTAAAAGTAGTTTTAACTCCTCGTTACGAAGAAGTAGATGGTGAAATAAGACCTTGTGCTGATCTTGTAATATGGTATGACGGTGAAGAAATAGACGTCAATGATACTATTTGTCAGTATTATTTTGATGACGAACCTGTAATTAGATTTAATGATATTCATAACATTTCTACGGGGGAGCATAATTTCAAAGCTGTAGTAAGTTATAAAGATGAAACTAAAATTGCAAATGTAGATAAATATTATGCAACTATATATTGATAAATTAGGAAAAGTTGCTATTACTGTAGAAGAAGGTTATTGGTCTATTGAAAAAGATTATGATAAACTTACAGTAGTAGAAAAACAAGGAATTTTTGGAACTTATATTAGTAGAAAACCTGTACCTGCTGGAACAGAACTTACTGATAGAAAATATTGGATTCCTTTTAGTTCTCTTAAAGAAGAGATAGTTATAGATTATAATGCTTTTATAAATCGTTATAAACAAATTCTAGAAGAGTATGGAGAAAAACTTGACGATCATGAAGCTAGAATTCAAGTAATTGAAAATATTAGGGAACTTATTCTTCGACTTATAGAAGAATCTAAAAATACACTAGCTAATGCTAATGCTGCTGTTTCTACAGCAAATATAGTTTTAAATAGAGCAAATAAAGCTTTAGATGATGCCGGTTTAGCATTAACTAAAGCTGAAGAAGTTAGAGAAGAAGCACAAGCTGCTGCTGATTTAGCTACTGAAGCTTCTGAAAATGCTAATAATTTAGTTAATAAAGCTAATGAAACTTTAGATAAAGCTAATAAAGCATCTGAAGTTGCAAATGCTGCTGCACAAAATAGTCAAAATACTTTAGAAAGAGTAGAATCTTATCTTAGATTAGTTGATGAACTTAAAAATACTGTAGAACAATCTAATCAACTTGTTATAGAGCAAGGTGAAAGAGTTGCAGCTGCTCTTCAAGAAGTTGTAGAATTAAAAGAAGATATTGAAAATAGAATAGCTAAAATGAATGAAGGTATTACTACTATTAATAATACCTTAACTATTTTCAATAATCAAATAGCTGAAATAATACAAGATACAGAAGTTCATAAAGCTGCTATTGAAAATCTTTCTAACAATAAAGTTGACAAAATACCAGGTAAACAACTTTCTACCGAAGATTTTACTACAGCTTTAAAAACTAAACTTGAAGGACTAAATAATTATAATGATACAGAACTTCAAGAAAAAATAGATACTCTTACTACTAATTTTAATACTTTAGTAAATGCTAATCCTTCTGCTGCTATAAATTCTTTTAATGAAATTATAGCATTTCTTGATAATATAGAAGATACCAGTACATTAGAAGGAATTATATCTGGTATTAATACTAGTATAAGTGCAGTTCAAAAATCTTTACAAGATTATGAAACAGAAACAAACACTAAATTAGAAGAAATTAACGATTCTATTTCTGAACTTCAAACTAATTTAGAAAATAAAGTTTCTGAAATACACGATATATTTGTATGGTCTGAACAAACTTTTACTATAGATAATAGTGAAGATTTAACAAATATAAATCATTCTGTTGATTATACTAATACTTGGACATTACCTGGATTACTTAATGGATTTGAATATAATAAATTAAATAGAATACCAGTAAAAGTAAAAAATAAGAATAATGTTGTTATAGTTCAAACTTATGTAGATATTTATGTAGATGCTTCTAATGAAACCCCTGTTTATACTGTATACGCTTCTAAAGGTATAACAGATATTAATCCTAATTTAGTATATAGTATAACTTCTTATCAAGAGTTTGCTACTTATAAACTTTTACAAATTACTGTAAAAACTATAGATCAATATTATACTGTAAATAACATACTTGATCATAGTATAATTTTACAAACTCCTAGTAATATAGATTTAACAAATCCTAATATTATTATAGATAAAACATTTAATTTAGATATAAATGCTGATATAGATACTATATTTAAAAATAATGTTTTAAATATAATACAAGTTACTATTAAATCAGTAGCAACAGGTGTTACCGAAATAATACATAATATGCGATTAGCTGCTTATGTAGATAATGAAGGAACTTATGGTAAACGTATTTGGGTTTTAAACGATAAAGGTGTTTTAGATTGTAATAAAAATTTAAATTTTACTATTGATATTAAACATATTAGTATGAATACATATAGAGCAGAACTTAAAGTTTCTAGTAATAAAGCTATAGTAGAATCAATTACTGATACAGAATTAAATGACATTTTAATATAATACAATTATGAAATTTTTAGATTCGGCTGGTGTAACTACTCTTTGGAGTAAAGTGAAAACTTATATTAGTACTCAATTTACTAATTATACAACAACAAATAAAGGTCAAGCTAATGGTTTTGCTAGTCTTGATGCTAGCGGTAAACTTCCTACAACTCAACTTCCTACATTTAAAACTATAAACGGAGAATCTTTAATTGGTTCTGGTAATATAACATTAAATGTAGATTTGTATGAGGTAGTTAGTGTTCTTCCTACAGAAAATATTAATGTTAATAAAATTTATCTTGTAGTAGATTCTAATGGTGTTACTACAAACGTATATGAAGAGTATCTTTATGTAAATAATAAATGGGAACTTATAGGAAAGTATAAAGCTGGTATAGATTTAACTCCTTATGTTAAATTTACTGATGTAGTTACTTCTTCTAAAAATGGTTCTATGAGTAAAGAAGATAAAGTCAAATTAGATGCTGTTGCTTCTGGAGCTACAGCTGATTCTGCTATAACTGCAGCTGAACTTGATACAATACTTGTTTAATATTTTTAACGTATGAATTTTTTAGATTTAACAGGTGTAAGTTATCTTTGGGGTAAGATTAAACTAAAGATAGAAGAAGTAGTTACTGAAAAGTTACAATCATATACTACATCTTTTAATACAATTAAAAGTGAAGCTGAAAGTGCAGCAAATGAAGCTAAACATTATTATGAATTAACTACTGCTGCTCTTAATTCACTTAATCCAGATGTTGCTAATGTTGTTACTTATGCTCAACTTGTTACAAAACATGGCCAAGCAATTACACAGATAGCTCAACAACTTAACGCAACGTATAACAATAACGGTACAGAAATAGCTGATGATTATACTCCTGGATTTATTTTTGTTTCTGTAACTAGAGCTGAAATGGATGCTATAATTGAAGCTGGTACTTTAGAAGATAATAAAGTATATTTAGTACAAGAAGAATAATATGCCTATTTACATTAAAAAAGATGATGATCTTTCTTCTATCCAAATAGGTTCTAAACTATTGTCTGCTGTACAACTTGGTGCTAAGATTGTATGGCAGGCAATTAGAAGTTGTTTTGGTAGTGGATTTTGGGTTAATGAAAAACCTTGGATTAATAATGAAAGTTGGAAAAATAATAATTAAAGTATTATGGCTAAACAAATTTGGGACAACAGTATAGATATGAATACAGATTGGGCTGGTGATGCTTCAACTAACAATCAGCCTGTTTCTGGTAGAAGAGTTCAAGAATTTATTAAGAATCAACTTAATAGTAAAGCATCTACTTTTTATTATGATGCTGCTAATCAAAGATATTTAGTTTTTGCTAATGATGATACTAAAGACGAATATCTTGCAGATCCTACTAAAACTGATTTAGTTCTTGGAACTTTTGATGCTCCTTCTAACTATACTGCTGAAATTAATTTAACAACACCTACTTATGTAGCAGCTCTTGCTAATTCAACTGGTAATCTTATTAAGTTTACTTTTGATGTTAAAAACAAATCTAATCAATCTGTAGGTGAAAATGTTATTTGTACTTATACAATAATTCGTGGTGCAAATAAACAAGTTATAAATCAAAATTATAAAGCTGGTGAATCTGTTAGTTTCAATGTAGATAAATATCTTTCTACTGGAACTAACATGATTACTATTACAATAACAGGTCAAACTACACTTGCTGCAACAACAGTTGGTATAACATATCAAGTAATAGATTTAGTACTTACTGATTCATATAATCTTTCTACTATGTATCAAGCTTCTGAAAATATCGAAGTTCCTTTTGATATTTCCGGTTATGGAGCTAAGTATATGGAATGGTATTTAGATGGAACTAAATTAGATTATATTCAATCAGAAGATCAAATTACAGAAGTTTCTACTTCTCGCACTAAATATATTCCTGCAACTGGTTTGTCTATTGGTAAACATAGTTTACAATTTAGAGCTTATGTAATTGTAAACGGTGAAAAGTTTTATTCTAAACTAATTTATAGAGATGTTATTGTATATGATAACATGTCTTCTAATCAGAATATAATTATAGCTGTAGGTACAGAATTTCCTGTTGGAGTAGAACCTCTTACTTCAACAACTAATCTTACACTTTATGGTGTAACACAATATGTACCTTATAAGTTACGATTTGCTGTATATGACCCTAAGTTTACTGCTACAATTCCTTTAGAAATATATATAGATGGTAACAAAGTTACTACTATAAACATGTCAAATGGAGTTGTTGAAACTTATGATTTTGTAGTTACAGGTTACGGTTCTAAAACTATTAAACTTAAAACTGCAAGTTCAGAATATAATATTTCTACAGAAGTAGAAAAATCAACTACTGCATTAGAAGAAATAACAGATGGTCTTGTTCTAAATCTTTCTGCTGTAGGAAAAAGCAATAATTCATCTGATAAAGATAAATGGACTTATGATGATATAACTACTACGTTTGAAAATGTTCCATTTAATGAACAATGTGGTTGGAATAATAACAGGCTTGTTCTTGATGGTAATACTCCTGAAATATTTATAAATTACAATCCTTTTGCTACAGATGCTATATCTACAGGAAAAACTATAGAATATGAATTTAGTGTTTCTAAAGATGTACCACAATACGATAATATATCTAGTGCAGGTTTTGTTTTTATAAGTACTAATGATATAAGAGTAGAAACTTCATTAGGTACAAGACTAGACTGTGCATATAAACCTGGAGAAAATATAAGAGTTGCTATTGTAATTAATAAAGCTACAGGTGTAAATAATAAAGGTATGATTTTTGTATATATTAATGGTATTCTTTCTGGAGCTGTTAATTATGCAGAAAATGATAATATGCTTGATTCCAATGTTGATTTTATTAATTGGCATGGTTGGAGTAATTATACAACATATCTTAAACAAGTTAGAATTTATGATCGTGCTCTTTCTTCTGATCAAATTCTAAATAATTATATTCTTTATAGAGATACAACAGAAGAAATGCTTTCTTTATATAACAAAAATAATGTATATGAAGAAGGTAGTACTTCTTTTTCTACTGATGTACTTTCTGGTCAACTTCCTGTAATGATTGTAACAGGTAATATACCAGCGCTTGAAGCTACCACAGATAAAAATCTTCAAATAGATGTTGATGTAGATTATATTAATCTTCAAGATCCTAGTAGGTCGTTTAAACTTCGTAATGGAGCTATGAGACCTCAAGGTACATCTTCTATGAGTTATCCTAAAAAGAATTTTAGGCTTTATACTCAAAAGAAAGATAATACTGTTCTTTACGATTATAATGACAATGTAGTTGAAAATAAACTTTATTCGTTTAAAGAAGGTGCTCAACCTGTTAATTGCTGGTGTTTTAAAGCTGATTATGCTGAATCTTCTGGCACTCATAATACAGGTATTGCTCGTCTTTGGAATGATGTTCTTAAAAATTTCCAAATTAATGGAGAATATAAAGGTAGAACTTTAGCTCAAGTTGCAGCAATTGCTTCTAATTATAAATATGATGTTAGAACTTGTATTGACGGTTTTCCTATTCTAATGTTCTATCGTCTTGATGTTGATTCTCCTCTTGTATTTATTGGTAAATATAATTTTAATAACGATAAATCTACTGAATCTGTATTTGGATTTAAAGATGTTCCTGGCTTTGACAATACTAATATGCAATGTTGGGAAGTTCTAAATAATGGTAATCATTTAGCTTTGTTTAATGATACTATTAATTGGGATGGTGAATGGGATTTAGCATTTGAAGGTCGTTATCCTGACGGTAATACCAATACTACTCAACTTAAAGCATTTGCTACTTGGATGACAACTGTTACACAAAGTGAATTTGCTACTGAAAAGTGGAATCATTTTGATGTATATAAGATGGCAGCTTATTATATTTATCTTATGAGATTTGGAGCTGTTGATCAAGTTGTTAAAAATGCAATGTTTACAAGCGAAGACGGTGTTCATTGGTTCTATATTAATTATGATAATGATACAATTAATGGTCTTCGTAATGATGGCCTTTTGATTTATCAACCTAATATTACTCGTCAAACTTTAGATTCAACATCTTCTACGGGGGCGTATGCTTATGCAGGTCACGAATCTCGTCTTTGGAATATGCTTGAAGCTGATACTGAGTTTATGTCCATAGTACAAGAAGTTGACAATGCTCTTTATAGTGCTGGTTTGTCTTATGCTAACGTTATTAAAATGTTTGATGATAATCAAGCAGATAAATGGTGTGAACGTATTTATAATCAAGATGCTCAATATAAATATATTGGTCCATATAATGATAGAGGTATAAATAATCTTTTTATGCTTCAAGGTTCTCGTCAACAACATCGTAGATGGTGGCTGTCTGAGAGATTCTCTTTTATGGATAGTAAACTATGTACTGGTGAATATAAATCTAACGCTATAGAACTTAAACTTGCTAATGCTCCTAGTGGATTGAGTTTTAAAATTACTGCTGGTAAGGATGACGTTTACGGTTACGGTGTTAACAATAATCCTATTCAATACGGAATAGAATTAAATTCAGGTAGTAGTCATACTTTTACTACAGAATCTGTACTTAATGTAGGTGATCCGCTTCGTATTTATGCTGCACCTTTTATTAAAATATTATATCTTACTAATTTAGCCCCTTATATTACTCAATTAAATTTAGCTAACGCTAATTCTGAAAGATTTGGTACAGCTTTAAGACAATTATGGATTAATAATGCTACTACAAATAATACTTCTTTAACTGAAATATCTGGTTTAAATCAATGTACTAAATTAGATACTATAAGTTTGAGTAATCTATCTGCTCTTAAAACTCTTAATTTATCTTCCCAAACTAAACTTAAAGGTTTAGATATAAAAACAACAGGTATTACTTCTCTTATACTTCCTGAAAATGCTCCTATAAATTATCTTTCTTTAAGTCTTAATCTTGCTTCTTTTAAGCTAGTTAATTGTGATTCTACATTAAATATACTTACATCTAGTACTACAACTAAAGGAATTTATTCACAAAATAATTTTGCTAAACTATCTAATATTGAAATAATTAATTGTCCTAATGTAGATACTAAGACTCTTTTAACTCGATGGCTTGCTAATAAAACAACTGCTGATGGTAACTGTAGTCTTACTCTTCATGGTATTAATTGGGAAGATTTCAATGTTGATACTCTTGTTCGTTTAGGACGTAATTTACAAAATCTTTCTCTTAAAGGTAAAATTACTGTTTCTGCTGTAACAGAAGAACAAGTTAATACTCTTCAAGAAATATTTGGACAAAATTGTTTTTCTCCTACTGCTGAATTGTTTATTGATGCTCCTGCTGGAATTTATCTTACTGGTCCAAGTGAACTTCGTGATTTTGATAATGGTACTATGAATGTAGCAGTATTTGGTGCTGTTGTTAAATCTACAATTTGGACTATTGAATCAAGTAGTAATCTTATAACTATTGATAGTGTAGGCCATGTTAAAACAGGTGCTATTACTTCTGAATATAATGTTACAGCTAAAGTAACTATAATTACAGATGACGGTGATATTATTCAAAAAAGTAAAGCTATTAGATGTTATCCGCATACTTATGTTACTAGTATAGCATATAATGATACTAATGTAGTTGAAATTAAGAAACCTGGAGATTATGAATTTGATTTTACTCTTAATCCAGAAGACGCAGATTATATTGATGTAACTTATAGCGCAGAAGTTCCTTCTACTGTAACAAATGTAGTTATAACTCCAATTGAAACTACTCAGAATAATAAATTTAAATTTAATGTTAGTGTTACAGATGAGGTTGCAACTGAAACAACAATAACAATAAAAGCGATAGTTAAAAATATAAACGGAGATACAAATAGAACTATTACTATTAAGTCATTACCTTGTATTCTTAATATTTTAGGTAATATAATAATGACTAAAACTAGTAATAGTATTGTACTTGGCTTAATGTATAATGCAGGTTTTTGTTCATCTCCTAATTATATGACTGATGTAGAAGCAGCTCAAGTAACAAGTTTAGGAACTACTTTATCAAATAACTATAATAGTATAACATTTAATGAATTACAATATTTTATTAATTTGTCAGATTCTACTATAAATATAGGAAGATGTTATGAGTTTACCATACCTGATGAAATTATTACAACTAAACAATATAATACTATTATAAATAGCCCTATTACAATACATGCTCCTAATTTAACAGAAATAAAAAATACACAAACTGCTAAAAGTACTTTTAAATGTGACCTCTATAATATTAATATGTATTTAGATGCTCCAAAATTAACAAAAATACACTGTTTAGATATAAGTAATCAATATGCTGTTACAAATGCTTATATACAAACATTAAATGCTCCTAATTTAACAACAATATTGGCAGATATTAGGTTAGAAGTAAACGATACTAATTTACCTAATTTAAATACTATAATAAACAATTCATTAAATTATGGTTTAAACTTTAGATCTGCTGGTATAGTTTCTTCTGCATTAACAAGTTTATCTTATAGAATATTTAATCATATTGCTATACCAAATAATATTAATATTATAGATCTTCCAAATGTAGAATCAATTATAGTTAATAATGCTAATAAAATAAGCATGTATTTTGATACTTTTGTACAGTTTAATTTTCCAAAACTTAAAACTATAGACGTTGATGGGTATCAATATATTTTTACAGTAGAAAGTTTACCTAAATTAAATGCTTTAGAAAATGTTAGTTGCTATGCTCTTTTTAATCATCAATATGGTTATACTACTCAAACATCTAATCAAGATTTAACATTACCTAATTTAAAAACAATAACAAATAAAACTGTTAATAATACATATAATTATACTAGTGGTCCTTTTTTTGGTACTCTAAAATTAAATAATATAAACCTTCCTGCTTTAGAAATTGTAAATTTTAATGTTACATACAGTTATGATTATAATTGTTTGTTTAGTACATATAATTATAACGTTAAACAAGGAAATATATATTTACCAAATATAAAAGAATTAAATGGTAATGCTATTTTTAATAAACTGAATACTACATCTACAAACGAAATAGCTAAATATTCTACTATTAATCTAGGAGAAGATTTAGAAGAAGATAATATAATTATTGATAAAATGAGCTATGTATCTATTGATAATTTAAAATTAAACAATAAATATATAAAAGTTGGAACTAAATCATATAATGAGTATTACTTTGAATATATAAATTATTTAGAAAATGATCCATATATAGAAACTATTAAATTTAAAATAGTTGCAGGTAAAAAATTAAACATTTTTAATTCTAAAATAAAAGAATTATATACATATTATGAAGGTGGTACTAGTGCTGGAATAATAAATAACTATATAGAAATATTTCATTTAGAATACGGTAATATTTTTCCTATATATAAAGCTACTAATCTTAAAACAATATATATAGAATCTGACATAGATGATATGGTTCAAACATCAAACTTAAATATAGGGGATAACGTATCTTCTGATATAAATAAGATTGTATATTGTAAAATAAATGCTTCTGAAACAACTATGAACTTATTAATAACATATCTTGAACCATTAGGTTATACTATTTCTGCAACACTTTAAAATTAAAACTATGTTTACTAAAAATAATAAACTATATTCTGAGGCTTATAAATACCTCAAACATAAAACTAAAAATATTATAGGTTTTAGTTTTAATTCAACTAATATTTCCGAGTCAGACTACGAAGAAAAAGATTTAGTTATAGATGGTAATATAGAAGTAGTAGATAAAATGATTAAATTCAAATCTGTTCCTTTACTATTTACTATAAACGAAATAGATTACGCTTCTATAAAAACTACTATAATTAAAAAACGATATTCTGATGATGATCAAATGGCTCTTATTTTAAATAAAGATAATAGCGATGAAGATTTAGAATATTATAATAAAATGCAAGAGTGGAGAAATTTTGCTGCTGATATAGCAAGGAAAGTTGTTAATCTTTCTTAAAAGCTATTGTAAGTATAAATCTTTTATTTATATTTGCTGGAAATAATATTAATAATAAACATAAGCATTATGGCAAAGACAAATAAAAGTATTACTCCACGTAAAACTAATTCTCGAAGTAATCCAAATCGTTCTTCTAATCGTCCTAATCCGATGATTGCTAAAGCTAGTATTACTCGTTCAGGTAGAAGAACTTTTGAAAATGGAGGAAAAATTGAGTAAGAAGTTAGTTAAGAAGTTTGTATTAGCAACTAAAGTATTACCTATGGTAATAGCTGCTATTTACTTTCTTAATTCAACTATAAGTTTCTTTTATTGTAATGATATTCCACTAAATTATCTTGGTGGAGTATCATTACTTCCTATTTTATATCTATATCTTGCAAGTTATACTTTTAAACTTTGTGAATATTATAGAACGTATCTTCATTATATTGCTATTATAACTATTATTAATGTTTACGATTATTACATAGGAATTCCTGTTAACGATCTTAATTTATATATGATAACAGTTTTAATAACAATAACAACTATGTTCATCATAATATACTTAAAATTCTTTAAGAAATGATTAAATCTAAAAGAGCTATTGCTAACGTCTTTCGTCAAATTGCTGATAAAATAGAAGCTGGTACTTGTGAAGTAGATGACCAAGAACTAACAGAAATTGCTAATACTTTTATACATAGAAAACTTAATGCAGAACAAATGTGTCATTATCTAAATATTTCTAGATCTACTCTTACAAGAATGATTGCTGATGGTAGAGTTCCAGTTCCTAAGAAAACTCTTGGTGGAGATAAATATTGGTGGCAAGATGAAGTTGACAAATACCAGAATGACTATAAGGAACGATATGGGCTATAGGATTGCATAGAAAGCCATAGGCTGTTGAATAATTTGCGAGCTGACTAATTCATTGGAAATTAGTCAGCTCGCCTTATTTTGGCTAAAATAATATTTAGTTTTCGGTAGTGTTCTAACTTTGTGTCGTACAAATACCGGTAAAGTACATCTAATTATTAACAACTAAATTAAACAAAGTTTTATGAATACTACTGACGTATTTATGGTTCCTGACAATCGTGGTGGTCAGAATAGTTTTGACCCTAATCTTCTTCTTGCTTCTATGATGAATGGCAATAATGGCTTTGGAGGTAATGGAAATTGGATGTGGGTAATCTTCTTATTCTTTCTTTATCCCTTAATGCGTAATGGATTTTGGGGTAACAATGGTTTTGGTGGAGATAATGGTAATCTTGGTAGTCTTGGTAATCTAGTAAACAATGATGCAGGTCGTGAACTTCTTATGCAAGGTATTAATGGAAATGCTTCTGCTATTCGTGATCTTGCTGGTATGTTTAACACTTCTACTGACCTTATCCAGCAAGCTATCTGTGGTGTTAACAACTCTATAACTCAGCTTAGTGGTCAAGTTGGTATGTCTGGTCAGCAAGTTATTAATGCTATTCAGCTTGGTAACCAAGGTCTTGCTGCTCAGCTTGCTCAGTGCTGCTGCGATCTTCGTACTGCTGTTACTACAGGCAATTATGAAAATCAGATTGCAACTCTTCAACAGACTCAGACTCTTAATGATGCTACTCGTAATGTTGGGGAACGTGTTACTCAAGGTTTCTGCGATACTGCTTATGCTTTCCGTGACCAAACTTGTCAACTTGGTACTGCAATTCAAGGTAGCACTCAACAAATTAAAGATGCTACTTCTGCCCAAACTACTGCTATTATAGCTAAGCTTGATAATATGGAACGTGCAAGTATGCAGTCTAAGATTGACGGTCTTCTTGAGGCTAATTCTACTCTTCGTACTCAGATTAATCTTGAACATCAAAATGCTCTTACTCAGCAGGCTATTGCAGCTGCTGTAGCTCCTATTAACGCTCAGCTTGCAGAAATTAAATGTGCTCAGCCTAATACTGTAACTGTTCCTTATTATCCTTTTACGCTTCAGCCTAATTGTGGTTGCAACAATCAACCTAGTTGTGGTTCTTGTCAAAATCAATTTTGGTATTAATCTTTAATTCTTAAAATTATGGCAGAATGTTTTAATGGATACATTGGCAATAGAGGTGGTATTCCTATCGTAGAAGCTACTCAATCAAATGCTGGTAGTGCAACTACTAATGCTATTTATACTCTTCCTTGCCATGTCTTTGGAAAAGGTTGTAAAGGTATTATAGTAGTTAATTTCCTTGGAGCAACAGCTGCTACTGTTACTGGAGTTAATATTTCAGTTGGTGGTTCAACTCGTCCTCTTCTTTCAAGTGCAGGAAATGCTCTAACTACTCTTGCAACAGGATTTCATATCATTACTTTTGATAAACCTAATAACAGATTAAATTTGATAGTATAATATGTTTTCAGCGTTAAGTCAAGGTAGTCCTATCTATGTTATTGATAAGACTGACGGTCTAAAATATAAAACAGGAGAAGTTGTTAGTGTTGTTCAAGGAAATGCTTTTGGAGGTACATTTGGTACTACATCATTTGTTCCTAATGGTACAATAACTTTAAAAGTAAAAGTAGATAACAACGTTATTGATTATCCTGAAATTCCTCGTAATGGTTCTGCAATGAGTTATAACAACGGTGCTACTGTTGTTTGTGAAACAAAACAAGGACTTATAACAGAATTAGAAAATACTCTTCAACATAATAAACAAATACTTGCAGAACGTCCCAAATATGAGAAAATTGTAAGTGATTGTGAAAGTCTTCTAAAAGAATTAAATCCTGTGTTTGCCAAAGATAAAGAACGTGATGATAGAATTAATAATTTAGACACTAAAGTTACAAGTATGGAAGGCAAACTTGATAAAATTCTGAATGTATTATCTTCAAATAGTAATCAATCTATAAAAGTTTAAATTATGTATATTATAATTAAAAAGAATAAAGCTGAACATCTTAAAGAAAAACTTCATAAAGCTAAAGAAATAGTTTCTGAAATAATGGAATGTTTTGATGAAGCTAGTGAAGAACGTGATGATCGTTATGAAGATGAAGGTCGTGAACGTCGTCGAATAGACGCTTGGTATGGAGCAAAAGGTCGTAGAGATGATTATTACGAAGACGATTACGAACGTGACGAAGCTCGTGGACGTGGTCGTGGACGTGGTGGCCGTTATTAATAAAACAATACTACTAATTGGAGAGGGGAAGATTCTCCTCTCCTTTTAATTATTAATAATATGAAAAGAGATAGTCTTGATATATACGATGATATGCCAGAAGATATGAAACATTATCTTCGTTATAATGGTAGGCATTTTAACAGAAAGTTGTGTGATTTTGCTATTAGCAAGATGACTACTAACAACCCTTCTACGGGGGGTGTAGTAAGACTAGTAAAACTAGATAAAGAAGCTGTAGATGCCCTACTTAAAACTTATAAAGTTGAAATTAAAAATAATCAACTTTACGATTATGTTTATGTAGCTAATATGTGTAAAGCTGATTTTCTTGGTAGAAGTGTACCTGATGAACAACATTTATGTTTGTACGTTAAAGATGTAATTGATGATGTTGATGGTTATGATGGACTTGTATTTAATCGTTGGTATGCTGACATGTGTAGAACAGGAATCGCTATAGATTGGGAAAGTATGTTGTAATTGAAATTGTTAATATTACTAATGTTTATTTTTATATAATAGTAGTGATTGTGAAATTGCTACTATTATTATTTTATATTATAGTAATGATTGTATGTTTAATCTAATAGTTAAAAATACATAAAAATTTTGTTTATTTCTGGAATTTTTATATGTTTGTAAATACTATTAAGAATGTTAATAAACCTAATGTTAATAGTGATGGAAGAAGTAATTTCGACAATGATTAATAATACTGTTAATAGTTTTGATTTGTCATTTTGTATTTCAGCTAATATTGCTACTTATATGACAATTAAAACTATTACTGAATATAAAAGAACTAAAATATCTACTTGGAATAAAAGAATTATATTTCTTATTGTTAGTATTCTTTTAGGACTTCTTTATTATTTTACAGGTAATGACGCTAAAATACTTATTAATAGTTTTGTTTTAGCTCCTGTTTCATGGTCTTGGATATTTAAACCTATTTGTGATAAATTTAATATTGGATATAGTCTTGAAAATAAATAAAATTATAGTGTTAAGTTATTACATATATTTTTATTTGATTTTAGGCCGTATAAAGTATAAGATGATTAATCCATTTACTTAACTAAAAGAATCGAAATTTGACATACTTCTGTTAACCGTAGGCTGTTTTACCTATTCAATATATTGGCTCCCCCGTAGAAAGGTTGT
>NFYZ01011276.1_pt1 | contig 32031 bp, 31 predicted proteins | sample 1092561 | NCBI WGS metagenome assembly NFYZ01 (sample SAMN03609887, study PRJNA323583) | gut metagenome | isolation source: feces | host: Rattus norvegicus | place: Malaysia | collected 2013 | reverse complement strand
ATAAATATTGAAACTTTGGTACTGGTGATACCTTTGTTTCATATTTATAATATCTAATTAAATCTGTATTTTATTAAAAAATAAAAAGAAATAGAGAATCAATCTCTACTCCTTCTACTTAATTATAATGCAGATCCAATTAGAATTGCAAGTATTGTTAGACATATGTCTTTTCCTTTCTTCTATCATACGATAGAGCTAAAATTGTGAATAAACTTTCCGAAACTCTGGTAGTGCTGGTACCTTTGTTTCATATTTATAATATCTAATTGAATCTGCATTTTATTAAAAATAATCCGGGTAGAGGATTAACCTCTACCCGGTTTTTATTTACTGAATATTATACTTATCTAGTGGCAATGTAGGAATAATCTTTCTACACATATTATCGATCTTCTTAGAACTATAAAGTCCAATACCACCGATAAACATACTAAACAATCTATCATCAATACTCTTATCAAGATCTCCAGGACTTACTAAACTGGCATCCTTAGTAACTTTAAGTTTCAAATTAGCAATTGCTAGGATAGTATAGACAAATTGACTACATACCATTTCAGTTTTGTTCTTAAATTCATTTCCAAAGTCAGAAGCTTTCTTAAAGAAAATATTAATGATAGTCTTCATAGAATATTTGGTATCATCTTGATGCTTAATATACCAATCTACAGCATCTCTCATCATATCTCTCTGAGCTGCAGTAACAAACAATGCATGAACTTTGAATTTAATACTAGGATCAATTTTCCAATACTTTTCAATGGATTCAATAGTGAATCCTGCAGACTTACCATCTGTAGAGACATTATTATTTGCATTGAAAGTATACATTTGTTTCATAGAAGAATCAAAGCTCATTGCTGCATGAGACCATTCTGTATGAGTATACCATTCAATTGCTCTACTGTGTAATGCTTTACCGCTAAATAGGCAAATATACACAGGAACAATCTTATCTTTTAATTCTTCATAAGTAGCTTCATTAAAAGAATGGATACTTTTGATATAATCTTCAGCATCAACTTCTCTAAAGATATGCATTGTATGCTTACCATTTCTAACTCTTTTCAATGCTTCTTCATTAAACGGTATTTCAGGATTCCAACCAAGCATAGAGATTTCACTCTTGATTGCATTTTTTTGTCTAGAGTCACTAGTATTCTTCATTCTTACACAAAGTTCACTAATAACTCTTTTCCAAGAAGTTTCATCTACTACTTCTTCATGAGAAACATTTACATCAGAACTAGAATAATCAATTTTATCAGTAGGAGAATAATATTGATCAATAGGAGCAATAACCATATTAGAATTATCACTAGTATATCCATCTTGATTATTCATATATTTGGATAATAGTCTTGAATACATAGTATCATTATCATATCCAAAGATATTATATGCAGTTCTGTTAGATAGAGTTCTCTTATCCTGATTAAGAGCAAGATATTGATTATACTTTGCTTTCAGTCTATCGATATCTTCTTTACCTTTATTAGAAACAATATTGTCTGGATAGATAAGTACTAGTCCATAATTCTTTTCCGCTTCCTCTGCTTGTTTAACTTTTGCTACATATGTAGTAGCATCATCAGAAAAGACAGTATCATGGCTACTAGAAGTAGAAGCTTCATGAAGAGTATTTAGATTTGCCAGATTAGAAACCTGTTCTTCTAGTCTAGTAATAGGATCTCCAAGAATAAAGGATCTTACTCCTTCACAGATATCTTGAATCTGCTCATCAAAACTCTGTACTCGCTCAAATCTAGTATCATATTTAATCTGATCATCGGATAGAAGTTTAGAGCCTTCTGTAAGTCTTCTATAGATATAATCTCTAGAAGCTTCTCCTGCAAAGAAAATCTTTCCATAAGCTTCGCACATTGCTAGCTCATCATATAACTCTTTTGCTGTTTGTTTATCTTTGATCTTAAATGTGGTATATTTTTTAGATATCTTAGATTTATCAGTCTTGAAGACTTTATAGAATCCATGTTCCTCAGGATCTACTGAGTACATTGTATATTGTACAGGATCTTTAGTAATAGAATAATTAAATACATTATTCTGCATATGCTGGATAATATAATAATTATCTTTATCGCACTCATAAGGAATAGGATTCGGAGTTAGAGGAATAGCGGATCCAATAGCGCCAGACATAGACTCTACTTTTACAGGATTTGCTTCTAGAGTCATATAGTACAAATCATCATCTTCATAATAAACTTTAAATCCATATTGGTCATAGATCATCTTTGCAAGTTTATTATTCTTATCCACAGAGAGATACTTACATTTCATAGTTTTAGTAGCAAAATCAAGAATCTGCTTGCTCAAACCATGACCCTTATAATCTTTCATAATATCTAGACTTACAATCCATTTTGTACCATCATCTAGATATTCACAAGATCCTACTTGAGCTACTAGATTATCTTTATCAAACCACATGTAGCCATCGCATTTATAAGTATCTGTATCTTTACATCTAACATGACGTAGATCAGGATATTGCTTTTTATACTTTTCAATGATAGCTTCAGTGATATGAATTTTCTTTAAAGAAGATAATTCAATTCTATCTTTAGGCTTAAAATTCTTATCTACGGTACTAGCAGTTTCTAAAAGCATACTTTCATTAACTTTAATAACAGGATCCTTATATCTATGAGCCATGTTATACTTCAGTACTGCCATGATACTCAATACCTGACTAAAGTCATTATTAACTACTCTTACATAGCTAAATTCATTAAGCTGCCTAATAGCTTCTTCCTTTGCTCTAAGCTTTAGCTCATCTTCTCCAGTACGGTGAGGATGATTATTCGGATTACTTCCACCATCTTTAATCTCAATAATAAGATTATAAGGAATATAATAGAAATCAGGAATATAAAGATGAGTCTTTCCTTCATATTGATATTTAATACTAGGAGCAGGAGCTAGAATATCTTCAGATTCACAATGCATTACTTGATCCATAAACTGAAGAAACTTTCTCTCATAGCTGCCAAAATACTCAATTTTTCCACCATCGGCGAAAGTGTATTCTCCATGCATTTTACGTCCAGCCAGTGCTTTTCTCTGGACATATTCTGCATATTCAGGATCAGTCTGAAGGCGTTCAGTACCATATTTCTTTTTTGTTCTTTCTGCAACCATCTTCTTATATGCTTCATGGCATTTAGGATCATTGCAGAGTCTTTCGTATCTTCCTTTATCTTCATTCCAATCAGTGACATTGCTGCACATGATGCAATGTCCTTCGGTTTTATTATTAATAGTATTAAAAGCAACTCTAAGTGCAGTATACCCTTCAGGAATTAAATCTTCATGCTTTTCTTGAATATGAATATGAAGCTTTGCTCTTGTGAATCGTCCTTCACAATAAGGGCACTTATATTTCTTCTGGTAAGTGCTCTTAGTAGCATTGGAAACCATAGCTTCTGATTGCATACTTATTCCTCCTTAAATGATATAATCAGTGAATTATTGTGATGTTTTAGAGGTCCTATTTTCACTGACTTACTATTAATATTTGATATTTAATACAATTATATAATTAGGTAAAGGTGGTAATTCATATGGTAGAACATTTGCTAACTACAAATGAGTATCTTGAACCTAAAACTCTAAAAGGAGCAGATGCTTATGGAACATTGCTTTTTCGTCTATTAATTTTGCAACCTGGAGAGAATCCATTACATCCTAGAATGGGTGTTGGATTAGGTCCAAAATATAGATTTATTTCTGAAGACGATCTTGAAATGCTAAGATCTAGAATTCAAAAGCAAATCGAGACTTATCTTCCTGGTGAATTTCTAACATTGGATGTAAATCTGAACCTAAAAGAGAATAGTAAGTATTTGCAAATAATTATTATCGCTGATGGAACAAAATTTGTGTATGATACAGAGAGTAGTTCTACTCCCATAGAGTTGAGTGATCTTGTATCATAATATTGAAATCTTTTAAAGAAGGAGAATTAACAAATGAACGTAAACGATCTAAATCGTACAGATACTCAGAGAGTGGTAATTTCTCAGCCCAGTGTATCTAATAACAATGCTACACAGAATATTAGTATTTCTGCTGTTAAGCCTGAAAACACTCCTATTTCCATTAATGCAACTAATGGAGCTTCTGGAATTGAAGAAGACAGCAATGGGAATCGACCCGTTATTAGAATTAATCCTAATCGCAGAAAGGGCCATCGCTCTGTTGCTGCTAATGAGACTATCGAAACTGTGAATCCTGATGATTATATCCAGACTCAGACTAAGAAGGTAGATCCTAAGTTCTTCCAGGATAAATATATGACTGAGCTAGATGCTGCAGTTGCTCGTAAGCAGCAGGAGTATGTAGATGCTGTTGAAAGTATGACTGCTCAAGATGCTGCTAATAGAGAAAAGGTTGAAGCAGGTCTAGAAGATGTCGGTGGTGAGATTCAGTATATGCCTGATCCTCTACATCATCCTATGAGTGAAGATGAAAAGGTCAAGACTACTGCTCCTATTAATCCTAATCGCGGTATTGTTACTGAAGATCTAGAAGATGAAGTTCTAGATAATGATGAGGAGGAAGAAGAGATCTCTTCTCCTGTGAGAATTCAGGATAATTATAGCCAACCTGCTAATGATTCTTTCGATACTCCTGCACATCAGGCAGAGCCTACTTATGGTTCTGAACCTGAGTCTGATGAAGTAGATGAAGATATCGTTGATGAACCTGCAGAAGAGGAAGAAATTATTCCTGAAGCTCAGCCTTCTAAGGTTGAGGATCTTGATACTAAGATCATTAGTGTTACTTCTGATGATCTAGAAGATATTGATGATTCTGACTTTGATGAAGTAGATGAAGATGCATCTTATGATGATTCTACTGATGACGATGAGGAACAGCAGAAGCTATCTGAAGCTGCTGCTAATAATCTTCGTAATGATATTATTACTAAGATTATTAATGCTGGCCGTAAGATGAATACTTCTCAGCTAGTTGTTTCTAATAAGGTTATTAATATTAAGGACGCTATGAAGAATATGAAGACTACTGCTGCTAAGACTGCAGTATGGCCTCTAATGTTTGCAAATCGTCCTTATATTGCATCTGCTCTTAAGGGTGCTGAGCTTGCTATGCTTAATGAGGATAGTAATAATGGTATTATGACTGTTCCTCAGATGCAAATTCTCTTTGAACACGATGTTAACCCCAATCGTCCTTCTACTGTTGAGGCTTGGGCTAAGACTATTCCTTATGCAGATTTGGATAATGTCTTTGCTGCACTATTTATGGCATCTCTGGATGGCGCTAATTTTATGCCTTGCAATTGCTCCAATGATAAGTGTCTGAATTCCTGGCTGTCTGATGATGTGCCTATGGAGAAGCTCATTCATTTTACAGATGATGATACTAAGAAGAAGTTTGAAAAGATTAAGAAGATGGAACTTACTCCTGAAAACTCTGGAGCATATGAGTCCGTGGTTACTGTTATCAATAACAATCTAGCCGTTGGAGTTAAGATTCCTTCTCTGTATACGATTATGTATGAGATTGGAGCTCTTGATGATGCATTTGTAAATAAGTATGAATCTATCATCAATATTACTCGCTTCATTGATCGTCTATATATGATTGATGAAAATGGTAATATGTATCCCATTGGATGGAAAAAGTATCCTGGTGATCATGCTAAGTCTTTTAAGTCCAAAATTATTACTTATGCTAAGATTCTTAAGAATCTAGATCCTGTTGAATTTGGCGTCGTATCTACTCTGATTATTACTATGATGAATAATATGCATGCCAATATTACTTATAGTATTCCTAAGTATACTTGCCCTAAGTGCGGACATAGTAGCAACGAGGTTGAAGTGAGCCCTCGTAACCTACTTTTTTTGCGTCAGCAGTTGGTACGTATAGCAACTTCTCTTGGAACAAAATAATTCTAGCACGATATTTTAAAGGTACTACATCTATATCAGAAATGAATGATCTTCCTGTATATGAACTTCAAATGCTTAATTACATTTGTACTAAAGAAAAAGAAGAGGAAGCTAAACTTTCTGATAAAGAAAAAGGAGCTAGACAATTTGGTAGAATGATAGAAGACAATCTATCTTAAAGGAGTAGCTTCTAATGAATATGCCTGATTTCATTGGACAGACATATCAAGCATCTGTTTATCCTATAGATGATATACTTAGATTTTTTGACCATTCTATGGCTATATATGACATCATTAAGAGCTATAATGTGACTGGTGTGTATGGTATCACAGACAATAATCATTATTCTCTTCAAATGCAAATTATGGCTGCTAATCCTGCCGATTTAGATAGTATGATGAACTATATTAATTGTACTATTCATAATCGTAAGGATATGTATGGTAAAACATTTCAAGTAAATGCTCAATCTATAGGAACCTGTGCTAGTCTGTCTGTACAAGAGTGTCGCTAAACTTCCAATTGCTGAGATATTATAAAAATGAGACCAATAGGAGAAATCCTATTGGTCTTTTATTGTTTTATTACAATAAAAACTGTACAATAACAAGTATAAAGAAAAGGAGTAGCAAAACATGGAAGACCAGATTAAGACTAACATTGGTAAAATTTTTACTAAGTATAATAAGGATACAGATTCATTTGATATGATTCGTATTGTTCATAATAATAATGAGAATATCTTTTATAGAAAACTAGATGAAAATTATAAGTTTTCTCAGAATGGAATTGATGTTCTTAAAGTTAATGAATTTAAAGAAACCTTTAAGGATTGGGATGTATTGTCTCCTGATGGTATTTTGTCTTTGACAAATGCTGTTGTTACAGAAACTGAAAATGGATCTCCTATTAGAGATATCATCATGATGTTTTTCATTAGAGATAATACAACTCATACTTTTAACCCTCAGAAACCTTGTGTAATTGCACGACAGGCTATCAATAATATTTATAAGATGGCATTTGATGACCATGCTGATGATGTAGGAGTTTCTGTTACTGAAGATTGTATGCCTCCTGAATATACCTTTGCAGATTTTACAGCTGCTGAAAAATGTATTAATTCTTATCTTACTTGTGTTTATAAAACTGACACTCCTAAGACTCTAGCAGCAATCCTTAATAATGAAACTACTACTGATATTCTTCATACTCTTTATCAGAGTGCTATTGATTATGATAAGAATACTATCATTAATTTCAATAAGGCAATTGAAGACGATTGCTATAGAGGATATTGTAATACACTATCTGCATTCATCAGTAATTCTGGATTGATTATTGATATCTATTCTAAGCTTGGAATTGTAAAGGTAGATTTTGAATTGAAATCCAATGAACCTATTAACGATGAGAATAAAGTATTTCTTTCTATGCTTTATGGTGGAATTACTATTGTAAAAGCAATTCCTCTTAAGTTTGGATTCGATATTGATCTGTCTTGCATTAAAATGAAATATATGTTGGTAATGGATTCTACCAGTACTCTTTGGATTGTTCCTTTTACCTCTACAAAGGATGAGTTTAGCCCTGTAGAATTTTATAAAATTACTGCAGAGCAAACTAATAAAATACAGGAAAGATTGAAGAAGTGTATTGAGTCGTATGATGCCGTTCAAAATAATACCTAAAAATGGGATGTTAAAATTAAGAATGGCAAGATATTATAATAGTGATAGAAAGGTATGAAAATACCTTTTTATTGATAGCACCAAAGTACACGGTGTATCTAACAATCTATTTTATTTTAGGAGGCATTTTCCATGGAAAACAACATCAACAAAATCACTGGCGCTCACATCAACGACAAGCTCACTCTTAGTGAAAGTGGTGTCAAGAACATTGACAACGATTGCAATGTCAAGCGTGTCATGACCACTACGTATGAACTTGGCCCTATCATCACCGATATCTTTAAGAAGACTTTCGCTGATTATTGTGGCACCGTGATCGAGGTCGCAACCGTTAACAATGTTCAGACTGTTGTTAACGTCCGTATGGTCTTTAACATCTTTAAGCCCAATGAGTATCGTGATGATGCTTATTATGCATTCAAGCCTGAAGGTGCTAACATCTCTAGCAATGGCACCCTTGATAGCAAGACTATTGTTGAGAACATTGTTCGCAAGAGTACTTCTGTTCAGCGTAGTACTCGTAGCATGTACAATGTCGACATCACTCAGGATGGTAAGGATGTTCTGTCTGACTTCCTGTATACCACCAATCAGGCTGTTGAATGGGGTAAGCTGTTCAAGGCTTTTGATATTGCTGATTACTATCAGCAGTATCGTGGTACCAAGGTTATCCTCAGCGGCATGGATATTACTAAGATCCTGAACCAGATCTATAATACCCGTGATGATGAAGGCAATCAGATCGGTAAGCACAGCTATGCTGTTACTCCTCTGCGTCCTCTGGTCGATATTAATTCTCAGTTCAGCTATCAGCAGGCTATGTATCAGCAGCAGTTCCCGATGATCCAGACTAACAATAGTCCTAAGGATAACTGGCTGATCGCTATTGATGAGTATGATGAGAAGAACATCACTAAGGTCTTCAGAAATGTTTATCACATCCAGCCGCAGACCGATAACGATATTTGGTATCTGTAATTCTCAATTCTCTTAAGCAATAAAATAGGTAAAAGGTCTGGGGAACTTAAGGTCTCCCCAGACCTTTTATTTTTTAAAGGATAAAAGAAAGAAGGAAATAATTATGGCTTTCCGTAATAATGCAGAATTTAAGTACTCTATTCGTGGTATCAATCGTATCGTTGATGAAAAGAATAATCAGTTTATTCGTCTTGCAGAGATTGCATGGGCTGGAGCAGATGAAGAGGTTGATCCTAGTAAGATTAAGCTTGACATTCGTAAGTACACTACAGATGCGGATGGAAATGAGAGAATGCTTAAGGGTTGTAGCTTCTTGACAGAAGATGGTCCTCATGAGCTTACTCATGCTCTTGTAGAAGAAGGATTTGGTAATACTGAAAAGATTCTCACTGCTATTAAGCAGCGTAGTGATTTTCCTGATGCTGTAAAGTCTTGCTATGGTGAGAAAGCAGCTGATGCTGCAGACGATACATTTGATCTGCGTAATATCATTGATTAAATAAATAAGGAGTAGAGATATTATTCTCTACTCCTTTTAATCTGGAGGATTATAAAATGGGATGCATAAAAACTACTACGTATGAATCTGTAGAACAGGCTTTACTGATTACTGAAGTTAAATGGAATCTTATTGAAAAGATTAAAGAAGTTAGAAAAGAGAAAGATATTTCTCAAGATGAATTAGCAAAGAGAGTAGGAGTGTCTCACTCTACTATTAGTAAAATTGAATCTAGATATCAAGTAGGATTGGATACATTGATTCTAATCTATGAAGCTCTTGATCTTGATTTTGATTTGCTAAAAGAGACTAAAAAAGCTAAAGAGAAATTCGGACTTAAACTTCCATCAGATACGGAACATCGTCATACAGGAAAGTACAATCCAAATAGAAAGGAAGATACTAATGGTTGATGAAAAGTATACTCTTGAGCAATTGCTAACTGGACACTTTATAAAATATAATAGACTATCTGAATTAGTTAGTGCATCGTATGCAGGATCTAATTGTACTAAGATTAATTTGTTTATTGATTTAAATTCTCTTGTAAAAGGCTTATATAGCATTGATGCTTGGGGATATAAATCTGTAAGTAGATATGAAATGACTGCCATTATTTTAAACATGTGTGGCCATTATAGACAGTTCTTTAGAAACCTTGGAGTATCTACTAATATATATCTTATATATGGATTAAATTGTCCGAAGAGTAATGAGACTTATGTATTCGGGTATAATAATTCTTTTGTAAGATCATTTCAGAAGAAGCCTTCTGTCACTAATCTTATTGATGATAATATGGCAGCATTAAACATCATCACTCAGTATCTTCCGAATATATTTTTCTTTAATGTAGGATTATGTGAAGTATCTTCTATGATTGCTCATATTCTCAGAAAGTCTAATGCTGTGCAGAATGGATTTGAGAATATTGTAATTAGTAAAGATATTTTGATGCTTCAATTAGTACCGGAATATAATATCAGAGTTCTTAGACCTATTAAGACTAAGAATGGCGATGAATCTATCATTGTAGACAACAATAATCTTTGGCAGCAATTCTATGCTACCTATAGAAAATTGAAGTCTCCTCCTGATAGTATTCCTACTACTTTTATCTCTAATATTCTAGCAATGACAAACATAAGAGAAAGAAGTATTAGTACAATCTTTACTATTCCTAAAGCTATGAAATATATTAATATTGCTATAGCTAGCGGATTCCTAGAGCCTAATAAGTTTTATACTCAAGCATCTATAAATACTGCATTAGAAATTATGGATGTAGCAGCATACAATCCAGTAGAGTTTGATATGCGGTATAAAGCTATATCTACTCAATTCCAATCCATGTATATACTTCCTATTGAAAGACCTGATCTTGTAGATTATCAGTTAGTAAATCTGGAAGATATACAAGGGCTTCAGATGGTTATCTCTAAATATTTGTATAAGACTCCGATTGATTTAGACAGGTTGTGATATATTATGAATTTTGAAGATTATAAAAATAAAGCTTTGCAAGATCATGAAGCAAAAGAATCATACTATAACTATGAAATTGGCAATTTAATTACTTTAGCAAGAATTGAGAAAAATATTCCTCAAAAGAAACTTGCTGATGAATTAGGAGTTGCATCATCTACACTTTCTAAGATTGAAAATGGCCATAGAGATTGTAAGATTAGAGAGCTTAGAAGAATTGCTCATGCTCTTGGAAAAGAATTGAAAATTTCTTTTGTAGATCCTGAAGAGGAGAATGATAAATGAAATTAATTACAACTGATATTGCAATTGAAGCTGTAGTAAGATTCATAAAAAGAAATTATCATAAATTTACTAAATTAGAGATTCTATTTGTAGAGCTCTATAAAGAGCATGTTGTAATTGTAGCTTCTGTAAAGCATAGCATAGAGGATAATCTTAAATACTATGTATTTGAGTATGTGATGTGTCAATGTACTGAGCTTCCTGTGAATCTTCTACAGTTTGCAATTGCTAATAATAGTGTATTACAATATCATACAATTGGATTCTCTACTAAAGAAGATGCAATGGAAACTGCTGGACAGATAATACAAAAGCTAAAAGAAGAATAAATAAAAGGCCAATAGGAGCAATCCTATTGGCTTTATTTTTTTTTAATTATTCTTATTTTCACTTGTATAGTATAAAATTGAAATAGAAGGTTAGATAATACCTTTTATTGGTCTATAATAAACAAATTTAAAAGAATAAAAGGAGATATAATTATGTCTATCAATTTTGAGAATGCAATGTTCATCATTAAGTCCGCCATTGGTACTGTTGAGCAGGGATTAATCGGTTTCCAGGAATGTTCTGGTCATGCAGATCTTGATATTCTTGACTGCAACACCGATGAGAAACTCGGCACTGCAACCATTGACATCGAGTGCTCAGGTATGGAGACTACTGGATATGATGGCCAGAGCATCTTCTCTATCTTTAATGGTGAAGAAGAGATCTTCCATGCCACATTCAACAGCATGAATGGACTCGATGGATATAACAAGTTCATCGAGTCTATCGCATCAGTGACTCGCAAGACAAAGGCAAATGTCAAAGAAATTGTTGCTAATGCTGGTGAAGCTATTGGCCGGAATTCTGTGGTTCATAAGGAAACCTGGAATTTTGGTAAGCACTAAGATAAAAGGGAGTGGAGAAATCTACTCCCTTTTATTTTTTTTTGATTTATTATAATCTCCAAAACTCACTAATAAAATTAGTCTAGGAGGTTATTTACTTATGGACGATAAATCTAAATTTGATTGCATTTATTCTTCTATTAATGAAGATGGAAATAGATTCTGCCTACTAACATTCTCTGAATGTATCCATTCTTGTGAGTTTAATAATGACTGTAAATATTGTAATGCAAAATTAAAGAAATGCAATGAGTGTGATCTTAAACTTTAATATAATGATCTCTACAGTGAAAGGAGCTTATATATGCCAGGCGATATTAATTCAAGAGAGCAGATTAGTGAGGATGAAATCATTGATCTTGTAAATATTGATAGATTTAGACCTTCTCTAAAATGTGATCTATTTATTCCCTCTTATGTGCACTCCTTATCTGTAGCGACTGAGTTTGTATATAACTACGTTTTGAGTAGATTTCCTCAAAATTATTTTCAGACTATTCATATTGCAGGTAAGCATCCATACGAGGATTTTCGTAGACTCCAGAAGGGTAATATGCAAGTCAGAGAAAACCCTGCTGTTGCAATTTCTTACACTATTCAATATGACTATAATGATAATAATATTGATTTAAATCTACTAAGTACCAATAAGTATTTAAAAAGATCTCAGTGGCAGAGAAGCTTTTTTAAATGCCCTCATAAGGGACTATACTTAGGTATGGATCTTGAAGCTATGATGATTAATTATAACTTCAGATTTAGAGTTAATACAAAAGCTCAACAATTAGATTTGTTTAACAGGATGCGTAAAGTATTTCGTTTAGGATGCACGGAAACTATTGACATTGATTGTGACTTTCATCTTGATAAATATCTTATTGCGGAGATGGCTAAAGAAGCTGGATTTGCAATAGATAAAGAAAATGATGAAGTTGTAGATCCTTGGAATTTTACAAGATTTTTGAATCAATATTCTCAGATGCCGATCCTCTATAAGCTAAGAGAAATTAATCAAAAATATGAGTATTTTCTAAGGATGAGAAATCTTCCTGTTCATTTGGATTTCCAAGATGGTCTAGACGTAGATGAAGGAAATCAAATTGGAATGGTATCCAAAGATTATATTGTAGAATTCCAGATAGCTATGCGTTTTCCTGCGCCACGCACATTTGCTCTCTACAATGAGGGGCATAATCGTCAGTGGATTAAGATTGAAAACGATGATGCTGTTAAGGTATTCTCTATGAAGGTCTTTGATATACCTGAAGAGAATTATAAGCATTGGCCAATTTATGGTCATAGCAATTATCTTTCAGATGAATCTGAGAATATAGTAGAAAAAATTGATATTACAGAACTTTTCAAAGCTCCTGTGGATATTAAAGTTGGAACTTGCTTAGACGATCTGATTCAAGATGCTATTGATCAATTTATTGATCCTAGTACATTTATTGAAATTGCTGTGTATACTAATGAATTGGCTATAGATGGAACTGGAAGATTACCTATCCAAATGGATTGGAAAAATAGAACTATTCTTTTACCAGACAATACTCCTAATACATATTTTTATATTGCTATCTATATTGATCGTGGTTATGTAAATAGTAAAGTAATAGAGAAAACACATGCACAGAGCAATAGAATTGTAGAAAGTAGGATTGATTCCGATGATGAGATGGAACAGAAAGTCAGAGAGGCATATGCTCAAGATCATATAATCGAAGAAGTAAATCCTCAAACAACTACAATTCTAAAAAGAGGAAGCAAAGCTAGATTCATTGTAAATAGGTAAACGCTTCTCATTTATTAGCTCTGGAAGAAAGCACCAAATATTTTAAATATAAGGAGATTGTTCCAGATGTCTATATATGAGATTTATCAACTTATTGTTGCGAATCCAGGGCGACTTGGTATTTGTATAGCTTGCATTATTGCTGTAACTAAGCTTATTAAAATAAATCCTTTTAATGTTCAGAATCCTTTTACTGCACTAGGCCATGTTATTGGTACAGCTATTACTAAGGATATATCTGATCAAATAAATGAAATGAATAAGAAGATAGATGACAACAATAATGCAATGAAAGATCATATTAGTGCCGTGGAGAAGAAAGTTGATAAAATCGATTATCAGTTTCATGAGAATAATGCTATTGAAACAAGAACCAGGATTCTAAGATTTGGTGACGAAGTTAGTCATGGGAATAATCATTCTCGTGACCATTTTCAACAAGTATTACTCGATATAACAAATTATAATCAGTATTGTGCTGATCATAAGGAGTTTAAAAACGATATGACAAAAATTACTGCTGAAAGAATTAAAGAAGACTATATGATCAAAGATAGAGATAATAGTTTTCTTTGAATCTTTTATAAGGAGAGATTTATTATGGCTATCTTTACAAAAGAATTCATTCTTCATGAAAAGTATGTATCTAAATATGCTAAGTATTTGGATGACGATGATGATAAGATGGAAGACGAAGAAGATGACAATGATGAAGAGGAGGAAGATGATGACGAAAAATCTGATTCTAACAAATCTAAGGATACTAAATCTTCTAATAATGTAAAGAATCAGTCTAATAATAATTCATCTTCTGAAGAAAAGAAAACTCCTCAGCATTTATCCAAAGAAGAGATTCGTAGAATTATGACTATTGCTACGTCTACTCTAATGGATTTTCCTAAACTAAAAAAGTGTTGTGATTATGTAGATCTTAACGATAAAGATCATATCAATGATGATGGTGTACGAGAATCTTCTTTTGGTAAATATTATAATAGCTCTGCTAAAGCATTTATCGAATTAATGAATGGAGATATTTATAGTGGATATCCTGATTTTAAGGATAAAGGTAGTGAAGCATATGAGAAAGATGCTCATGCTTTTGTAAAAGCTGTAAATGAAATGCTTGAAAGCAGACATATTCAAGCTAAATTTTCTATTGGTTCTGATAAAGAAGACGATGCTATTAGTTTTGGAGTTAAAAGTACTAAAGAAAAATAAGAAAATATTGGAGTAGGATTTTAAAATCCTACTCCGTTTTTATAGTCTGACGCTTCTATAAAGAAGCTTAATAATATTTATATTACTAAAGCTGGATATGCACTAAGCGGTACAATGATAGGATGCGATATATTAGGTAATCCAGGTTGGAGCTCTAATTATATTACAGCATATCAACATAATGGTGAAATATATGTTATATCATGGTTTATTGACAAGTTTGAAAATTTTAATAGCCATGCAAATATTGTATATATTTAATTTATTTATACATCTGATGCATTAAAGCTAAAATAACATCTCAGTAAGGTATCCAATTTTGGTGCTGATTGGATATCTGTCCAATATCATCTAAAACGATATTGGTAGGCATAATATTTTCTCCAAAAAGATCGGTAGGAAGTTTAAACTTCCTACCGGTTTTTATTTTTTAATTATCTCGTTCTATTCTTTTAGCATGTTTTTCTAGAGTATAAGGATTATAGTAATTTTCATCAATTAGATTACTATGAATATTAGCACCAATTAGATACACGTTCATAGCATTCTTAGGAATACTATCTGTCTTTTCAGAATCAATGTCATCAAAGCTAACTTCACCTTTGACATTAATAGTATTATAAGCTTCAGCTTTAGCTTTCATAGCAGCAGCCTTAACACGAGCATACTCAGCAGTAGTATTCTCTAGATTTAGTGCCATCGCGCCCTCGAATTCTTTATTCGACTCTAGGCCACCTTTATCGGTGCTCTGAAGACGTCCTGTTAGCTTCATATCGCGTTTAGCAATTTCAATAGCTGTATTATTCTTCTTAGTAAGCATCTGCTTTAGACGCTTAATATTTAGATATCCTACTAGACATTCTTTACTCTCGATAGGTTTACCAGTTACAGGATCTGTAGCTAGATAAGGAAGCTTAACTTTTTCCATTAAAGGCTTATTAAGAACTTTAAAAGCCTTAAATATATCAGGCATCTTAGGTTCGTTATCAAAAGGAGCCACATGATATCTAAAAGGAAGTCTACCAGAAATTAGCTTAGTAAATTCTGCATCAGACATATCTGCAAATAGCTTTTGATAATACTCAGTATTAGCACCAGTAGGATCAATTGCAGAAAATGTTTTATAAATAAGCTCTTCACATTTTTGACGAGTTTCAGGAGTTATAGTCTTAGGCATAATTCATTACTCCTTAAGATTGTTTGTTAGCCACATTAACGGTAATTGCAATATAGCCAAGAATGGATTTATAATAATTATTTTTTGTAGCTTGTGTTTTAATATTTTGATATCTTTCACTAGTATTAAGCCAATTAAGAATAATATTTTTCATTTCAATAATATTCTTATCTTTAGTATTAGGCTTCATAGCAATACTATTAGCAATAAATTTAGGTCCAGTCATATCCTTTTCATCAGGATATTTAGTATGGAAATCTGTTAGTAGAGTATTGATAACGGTTCTAAGATCATTTAACCGTGCATTACTATTAAGAATATTTTCCATAATAGCTTTGATTTCATAAGGATCTACTCCTGTACTAGATACACTATAACAGACATTAATACTAATTTGAGTACTAGTAAAATATGTCATTGCTTTTTCTGTAATAGCAGATATTACAGTAGAATCATTATTAGCAATTCTATAATCTTCTTTATCATAATTATCAGATTCTTTATTTAGATAAAGCTTATTATCATATGCTTTATAATAAGGAACCGAAATATTCTTTAGAAATGCTAGAATTCTATTATGCAGCTGATGAATAATATAGCAAACTCTTTCATCTGTAATATCAGACATTAGTTCATCTTTATATGCTTCTAGCCAAGTCATAGTCAGACTTCTAATAGCACCAAATACACTCTTCTGTTTAATAAGATCATATTTTTGGGATAGCATATAATTGATGACATAATCCATAACTTCTCGCTTAGGCAAGCTATGAGGCCATAGTTTATAATGGCACGATGCGTAGAATTTACCAGAGAAAGAAATATATACAGCGCATAATTCAATAAGTTTTTGATCTTTTTTATTACTCAATAACCATCTTAGAACCATAAAAGCTGTAAGAGAAAATTCATCTTTACATGCTTGGAGTTCATCATCTTTCCAATAATATAGCTGAGGTAGAATATTAGTAACGGTTTTTTGATCTACATTAATACTCTTAAAGAAATCATTAACATCACTCTTCTTAAAGAAAATTCTATCTACAGGAGCATAATCATATAGACTAGCTTGTCTACTATGAATAAATCTTTCAATACAAGATTTTAATGCACTACATTTACTACTCATAGTAGCTTCTACAAGAGGATAAATTTGATCTATAATAACAGTATCTTCTATAAGATATTGCTTTTTGGAAACTTTAGCCATCTTCTATCTCCTCCTTATAATTTTATAAGGATGTTTTGGTAAGTCAAAACATATAGATAAAATGGTAGATAAGATTTTCATCATTGTGATTATACTCTCCTTAAAGATATATTGGTTGCATTTCATAACAGCTCACGGCATCTTATCTACCATTTTTTATTATTGAGGTAATTTTATGGATAATATGAATATTAGAATCTATTATAATCATCTTTATGATGATTATAAGAAATATTGTTTTCTGCTTTATATTGAAGAACTAGGAATATTTGTTTCAACTACCAATGACTTATTCACTTCTATTGAAAAACCTGATGTAGTCATTGATAATGAAATAATTGATGCTTATGCTATGTCCAGAGGATTTACTAAGCTACTAGAAACATATTTTAGAGAAGATAATATTTCTTGGATTAATGATGCATATGATAGAAAGAATGATTTGATAAGTACTCTTAATAATGCTAAAATTAGTATTAAAGACCATTATAAATACACTGTTAATGGAAGAGTACCTAAACTTTCTTATACTCTATATGCAGTCATTAATAGTCTGCTAAATAAAATTAAATAATAAAACGGGAGTAGGATTTAATCCTACTCCCAATATTTTAATCCTTTTTAACACCAAATTCACGAGAAGAAAATACTTCAATAATATTCAACTTACCACTCTTAATACCAGAGATAATAATTTCATGAGCATTTGTTCCGCTTTCCAATTTGATCTTAATATTAATATTTCCGAATGTATAAGTCTTTTCAGTCTGATCTCTCCAATTCATCATGACCATAGTACTCAGAGGAGTATTATTACCATTGATATCAATAAGATTACTAAATACTAGATTGTACACATTCAGAGTAGCATTATCATGCCAGTTATCAACGTATATCTTAACAATAGCAGTATTATCACTTACACTCAGTGTGTAATTAGAAATATCATTATTGTTAGAATCTTTAACAACAGAGTTTGGGAATTGATAATTAAGTGCATCTACACCAGAAATAGTAATATTACTATTCATGTAGAATCCACCACATTTGATGGTCTGTGCTTCCTTTGCAGGGGCTACAGTCTGTCCATCCATATCAGGAACATTTTGAATGATATATCCATTTCCTGTATGATATCCCTTAGGAATATAATACTTACTATTCATTGCAAAATTAATGACTTCAGGTTCTACTTTCTTAATGCTACCTGTAACCTGTTCACCATTAACCCAAGCTGTATAACCTTCAACAATGACTTCAGAATATGCAGTACCATTAGTTTGCCCTGCTAGATTTGCAGCGTTGACTACACCTCTGCCATCATGATATCCTTCAGGTATTGTATAACTACCACCTGCAACTAGTATATTAGTAGTAGATTTATTTACAGTCATTGTACCATCTACTCTTTTACCATTAGCCCAGCAATAACTACCTTTCTTAATATCTGCAGCAATGATAGATGCCTTTGTTTGGCTCATTAGATCTTTTGCTACGATAACTCCATTGCCATCATGATATCCCTTAGAGATTCTATGAGAAGCACCACACAGTAGAGTATCATTTTCGGAACCATTATCAGGCATTGTACCTGTAACTTTTACACCATTAACCCAAGCAGTTCTATTAATTAGAATATCATCAGCAGTAGCATTAGAAGGCGTAAGATTAGATAGATCTTGAGCCTTTACTGTATATGCTTCAGGGTTAATGCCGTAAGGAACATTTAGCGTAGATCCTGCAGTTAAAGTTATTGTACCAGTTCTAGTGTTATTAACAGGAATAGTACCAGATTCAATATGCTGAGTAGTGCCAATAAATTGCTTGCCTTGAGCAACATCAGCAGGAGTAGCATTTAGCAAATTTCTATCTGCAACTACAACATCTACGATATTAATAGAATCAGTAAATGGCATAACCAAAACCTCCTATTTTGTTACTATAAATTACTATGAAGTTGAACTTTCGAGCTTTCGCACATTATATTAATATTAGTAAAGGAGAGGAGTTGGATCAATATATGGCTGATAAAGAAATGTATTTCGATACATCTAGTGCCAATAATCTTGGGACATTGACACTAGAGCCTGACGAATCTATGGCTACTCCATCGTCAGTAAAAGATAAATATGCCTTTAAAGATGCAGTAACAAGAGATGTATTGATAGGTACGATGCCTCTTATTCCTGCTGCTAATACTAAAATTGACCCTAAATATGATGGCCATGTAAATAATACCTATAACATTCCAGAAGGCTATCATAATGGTAAAGGTACTGTTTATGTAGGAGATCTTAGTGAATATACTCCTGGTACAGCTAAGCCAGAAGATGTTTCTGCATCTAAGACTTTCTGGGTAAATGGTAAAAAATATTCTGGTACCCTAGATGTAAAGCAAGCAACACAAGAAGCAGATGCTACACCTTGGGATATCGTTTCTCCCAAAACTGCTTGGGTAAATGGCAAGTTAGTTACTGGTGTGATTCCTTCTCTCCCTAGAAAAGATCAAAATTTACTTGCTGGAGAATCTTATACTTTTCCATATGGATTATCTGCTGGTACTACTGTAATTTCTGCTGCTGATCTAGCATCACAAACTGTAGCTAATGCAAAAGCTAATCAGATTATAAAAGGGCAAACAGCTTGGGTTAATGGTGTTAAAGTTACTGGTACATTTGATCTTGTAGAAAACACAAAAGAATATCTAAAAGAAACAAATGCTACTCAGAATCAAGTTCTGAGTAGTAAAAAATTCTATTCTTCTGTATATGGTCAAGTAATGTCTGGTACAATGCCTGACCATAGCAATGATCCTGTTAGAACTCTTTTAAACGGAGTTACATTTACCATTCCTGAAGGATATTACTCCGGTAGAACATCTATCAAAGTTCAAACTCTTAGAGATGCTACTGTATCTAATGCTACAGAAGATACAATTCTAGTTAATAGAACTGCATGGGTTAATGGTGTTAAAGTCACCGGCACTATGCCTATGATAGATTCTAAGATTGTAGAACTTGGAGCTGGGGAATCTTTTGACATTAAAAAGGGTTTCCATACTGGTACTGGTAAAGTAAGAGCAAAAGATCTATCTGGAGAAACTATAGGAACTGCTGAAGCTGGAGATCTACTAGCTGGAAAATCCATGTGGGTCAATGGTAAGAAGATAGTTGGTACAATGCCAGATATTGAAGCTTCTACTACTGATCTTAATCCTGGTGGAACATATCAAATTCCTGAAGGTCATCATAGTGGTAATGGATCTGTAACAGTAAAATCTCTTGCATATTATACTCCTGCAAATGCTACTGCTAGTGATATTCTTACTACTAAGAATGCTTGGGTAAATGGAGTTAAAGTAGAAGGCACTATGGCAAATAATGGTGCTGTTTCTTCTACTCTTGCTGCTGGAGCATCTTATACAGTTCCTAAAGGATATCATAATGGATCTGGTGTTATTAAGGCACAAGATCTTGTATCTCAGACTTCTGCAAATGCTGCTGCAGATGATATTCTATCTCCAAAGACTGCATGGGTTAATGGTAAAAAAGTCACTGGCACACTAGCAATTGATGGATCTGCATCTCAAGACGATGTAATTGCAGGTAAGACTTTTTACAATAATGATCCTAAAGATAAAAGAACTGGTACACTAACCCTTACTGGTAATGCTACTGAATCTGATGTAGTATCTGGAGTTACTTATTATACTACAGATCCTAAGAGAAAGCATACTGGATCTCTAACTCTTAATGGTACTGCTAATACTGCACAAGTATTGTCTGGATATTCTTTTTATAAAGACAATCCTAAAGCTAAAGTAACTGGTACCATGAAGAATAATGGTGGAATATCTGCCACTCTTAATGCAAATCAATCCTTTACTATTCCTGAAGGATATCATGATGGATCTGGCACAATTATTGCAAATGGTTTATATGATCAAACTTCTGGCACTGCTACTGCAAGTGATATAGTAAAAGGATCTACTGCTTGGGTTAATGGTGTCAAAGTTACTGGTACTTTGGAATTAACTGGCGATGCTACTCCTGAACAAGTTGTTGCTGGAGCCACTTTCTATAGTAATAATCTTAAGCAAAAAATGATAGGTACTATGATTCAAGTACCTACTAAACTCGTTTCTCTTAATGCTGGTGAATATTATACAATTCCTGCTGGCTATTATGATGGTACATCTAAAGTATTTGCTGCTGATCTTTCTTCTCAGACTCAAGCAACTGCTGATGCAAATAAAGTTCTAGAAGGATATACTGCTTGGGTTAATGGTGAAAAGATTACTGGTAAAATGCTAAATCAAGGATCTATATCTTTTAGTGATCTAGCAGCTGGCAGTAATATTAAAATTCCGGAAGGATACTATTCTGGATATGGATATATTACTACTCTTGACCTTGCTTCTCAAACCCAATCAGATGCTATAGAAGATGATATTCTATCTACTAAAACAGCTTGGGTTAATGGTGAAAAGATTACTGGATCTATGCCGAATAATGGATCTTGGACTCAAGAAGATGTGGATGCTGGGTCTAGTATCACTATTCCTAAAGGATATCATAATGGATCTGGCAAAATTACTATTAAAAGTCTAAAAGATCAGACTCAATCAGATGCTGTTCCTTATAATCTACTTATTGCTAAGACTGCATGGGTTAATGGATCTAAAATTACTGGTACTATGCCAGATAATACTGGATGGTCATCTAAAGAAATGATTGCAGGATCTTCTGTTACCATTCCTGCTGGATTCCATGATGGTACAGGTAGTATAACTGTAAAGTCTCTTGAGTCTCAGACTCAAGCAACTGCAGGAGCTGCTGATATTTTATCTCCAAAGACTGCATGGATTAATGGATCTAAAATTACTGGCACTATTCCTACTTATACTACATCTAAGTTGAGAATATCTGCTGGTTATGATACTATTCTTCCTGCTGGATATTATGCAAATCCGATTCATATATATAGCTTGTATGGTGATAATATTCTAGATCTGACAGGTACTAGTGCAGAATATGAACAGCCTACTGAATCTCTACTGCCTAATGATGATGGATATATTGATGCACCAGCAACTAAGCTTATTATCACTGCAGATCTAATAGGTGGATAATAGTAAGAAAAACATGATAATAAATAATTAGTAATTTCATAGATAAGGAGACGATTCATTTATGGCTAAGATTGAAAACCGTAAAGTTAGAATCGAAGACTGGCAGGGTAATAGATATTTCCCTATTGGTTCTTCAGCTGATTCTACTTCTGGTACAGTTAGTGACTCTACATCTGCGTCTACAGATAAAAATGATAATACTTATACTGAAGGAACCAAGACATCTGATAGTTCTGCTAATAATGGCAGTTCTATTGTTCTAAGTTCTTCTACTAGTAGACAAGTTCTATACTCTACTATGATTTCTAATATTCCTTTTGGAAGCACTTCTATTACTTATAGAATTAAATCTTCTAAGGGATCTGGAATTATTAATCTTCTAGAGGTTAATACTTATTTTGTAGATACTTCTGGCACTAATCCTAAGTCTACTAAGATTCATACCCAAACTATCAATGGAGATCAAATTGGTACTCCTAATCAATATGTAGGACTTGGCCATGTTGTTGACTTTAAGGGAACTGCAACTGGATCTTATATGATAAAGATTGAGTTTATTGTTCTGCCTGACACAGGTGCAACCATATACTTTGATAATATGGCTGTTGCTCTTGCTTCTATGTCTGCAGACTCTGCAAATAAAGCATTTGTAGATCAAACTACTGTTGTTCTTCCGTAAAGAATTGAAATCCACTACTTGGATTCACCAAGTAGTGGTTTATTCTTCAAAATTAAACATCCTTATAAAATATTTAGATAAGTGGAGGGCCATGATATGAAGCTGATCTCTGACTCTTATCTGTACCAAACTGCTGACTATAATAAAGAATTGTTTAAGTACATTATGGAAGCAGAGCGTGTAGATAAGAATTCTAAAGCATTTGATGATATTGTATTTGCTGTGAAGCAACAAGCTACTGCGGTTCTTCTAAAAGTTTTGATGAGCAATAAGGTTGTTCTAATGATTAGAGATCCTGGAGTCTCTAGAGCATTTAAAGTACTTTATCTAAGAGATATTAAGAACGATAGTAAGGATAAGAAGGTTTTTATTGACTGTTCTGGAGTCATTAAGAAAGCAGATAACGGATCGTATAAACTTTCTAAAGTAGGAGCTTTGATTTCTTATCTCACTGCTGCTATGGTATATATTATCTATTATAATAATCCTAGACTTATTACTAGTAGTGCTTCTCTTATGAAGAATGGAGCATCTGCATTTACTGATATGATGCTTTATACACTTGGATATCTAAAAGTACCTGTTACTTATGCTGATAATAAAGAACGAATTTCTTTTGTTATGTCTGAATATTATCTTCTATGTGTAGAAGGTGTATCTTCTAGCGGAGATACTGTATATAATATTGCAAAGCAAGTATCTGGTATTAAAGATAAGAAAATTTGTGATTATCTACATAGTCTATTCTCATTTACTTTTGATGATGGAGCAGCAGATTTCAATAAATTCCTTGCTAAATTTGCTGAAGTATTTCTAGATCAAAAGGAAGGTATGATTTCTCCTAAGAATAGAGCAAGACTTACTACAGATTCTTTTGTTCAGAGATGGATGTATGTATTTGGTCCTGGCACTTTTCTAGGTCTAGAATGTTTTGTTCCTTTCTCTCAGATTATTACTGACTGCTATAATGGTGCATTTTTGAATCAGCAAAATACAATCGAAAAGATTGTTGGTAGCAAGACAGTTGTTGCATTTACTAATGAGCTACTTAAAATCGGAGGGGAGAATGCATAATGATGGATCAAAAATTCATTGATAAAATTGAAGAATTGAGACATCATACTTACTCTCGTATTACGGAACTGCAAAAAGATCTATGTCCAATGGTTAGAGATATTTATATGAATCATCAATATGAATATTGGTATGATGGATATAAATATAATATCTGGGAAATAAATGTTCATCTATATGCAGTAAATGAAATTCCTTATTGCTATGATAATGAATTGAAAAATACTGTATTTAAAGATACACTAGATCATCTTGTAGAACAAGATAAAGTCTGGCCATTTATTCTTTTTGTAGAAGGAGTTGCAATTCCGTGGAGTAAGATAACTATTATTCATGATTATGATTATAGCTATCTTAGAATTGATGGGCTCAAGAGAGATAGTCAACCATTTATGGCAAAAATGGTTGTATTCCCTATTGCTTCTAAGTATATTAGATATGGTGAAGATAGTAATGTCCTTTTAAATCATGATAGAAAAGGATTCTATTTTGATTTAAATGGAAGAAGACTAGAAGATACTGATTTTGTTAAGATTGGTATGCGCCTAGAAATTCTAGATCCTAATATCTATTATAAAGAAATTAATCTATTTGAAATTCCTTATCAGATGATGGAATTAGAAGATCTTCCTGTTGGATATATTCCTACTATTGATAATATCATCACTTTTAATGATACTGGTCTATTCAATGAATCCGGTTCTGATAAAAAAATTGATGATATTTATAATGGTACATTTGGATTATTCAAAGTTCTTCAAACTACTACTCCTATTAAATGGGCAATTTGCATGTATAATACTAAGCATGCAAATACTCAACAATCATCGATGATTAATAGAGAAGATGTAGATAAAGATCTTGTAAAATCTATCATTACAGCAAATAAAAATAATACTTCTAGTACTGATTGGAATACTATTATTGCTCCACTTATCAAGCCTTTTGATTTCGATCATTCTAGAGATCTTACATATGAAAAGAATATTGAGAATTCTGCAAAATACATCACTCAATATGATTTTAATCTATGGAAAGATGTATTTGCAAAAGAATCTAATGTAAGATCTATTTGCTATGAAGGAAACGATTTTAAAGCTCTCGCAGACACAGATGGATATGTTCATCTATCTAGAAAATTTGGTGATACTATTGAATCTAGCATTATAATGTTTGTCAATAATAGACTCTATCAATATATGATTGATGTAGTATATACTACTAATACAATCAATGTTCCTATCTTTGGAATACTGGATGGAGATCATGTAGAGATTCTTATGTTTACTATCTGTAATAATAAGATTCTTGAATTGACTGTACCAAATGCTAAGACTGATATCTATCTCCATGATGAATATAATCTAGATGATTGCTATTTAATGTCTGAATATTGCCCAGATTCTGCATATGAAGTTCCTGATTCTGCAGAAGATAGAAAGAATTATATTGTAGATTTTACCTATAGTTCTGTTAAAGCTAATTATTATCGTATTCAGTTTACTAATACTGAATATTATGGTAGAAAGCTTAAACTAGTTCCTAAGAAGCAATTCAGATATTATAGATTTAAGCAAAAGGATAATCAGTATAAAGTAATTCTTCCTACACAGTTTAATTACTGTCATAATCCTGATCAATATATGATCTTTATTAATGGTCAAAAGATTGACAAGACTGAGTATACTATTACATTCATGAATAAGTATCGTCCTTTTGATAAACTGGTTCTATATTTTACTACTATTCTAGATAAAGGAGATTATATTGATATCTTTTATATCCCTGAAGTATTTGTAGAAAAATATAAACAATCTACTATTCCTAAGAGTGGTATGCTTGCTCTTACGGATACATCTACAGATGTAAATTATCCGACTACTTATCCTTTATCTAAAGATACTTCCCTTGTTTTTATTAATGGTCTTAAGGTTAATCCTCTTGATATTAAAGATATTGATCTTAATACTTTGCTTATCAATATGGATAAGTATAATAGAGATAAAGATGGAAATATTGTTATAGATGGTACAGGTAAGCAATCTACTAATAAGCATTATGTAGACTCTGTAAACAATATTACTATTATGGAATATATTGTAGGAGATAATAGTGTAGCACAATACTTGATTAAGAATGGAAAATCTGTTTCTGATTCTTGGAAAGTATTCATCACTAATCTGCTTACAATATATGCTACTAGTGATAAACCTTATAATGGACTTCAGAAAATCTTTGGTGCTATTAATGAACTTGAGACCCCTGCTGCTAATTATAAGGATAACTTTGCTAGTCTTAAGACCATTCTCTATGACGTTATTATTGACTTCTATCTTGGTCGTAATGATGTCACTACTGGAGATAAATTTGTTTACGATTTCCATCCTGAATACTTTGATAATGAAGCAGCAGGAAGCAATACTAAGATCGTACGTCTATTCCCCGACAAGGATAAACTACTTAATTATATTGCTACAGATCTTGTTGCTGATACAGATGATGTCAAAGATGGAAAGAAGTTTATTCCTGTTAATCAATAATGATAGCGGAAGGGATTTAGTTCCCTTCCGCATTTTAATTATTCATATTTTCACTTGTATAGTATAAAATTGAAATAGAAGGAAGAAAGAGTACTTCTATTGGTCGTTAAAAAAGAAAGGAAAATAATTATGTCTAAGTCTAAGTTTGTCCGTATCAATAAAACTTTTCTGGTTGTTATGCTTATTGTAGCAGCAACCATTGGCTACATCATCGGTAGCAAATTCACCATGATGAGAAACACAGAACTCGTAGTTGACCACTATATCAGCTACACTGTCAGTGCTGATGATACTCTTAGTGGTATTGCCAGCAGATACAAAATGGACGACGAGAAAGACTATCGTCGCCAGCTGCATGCCATTCGTGAAGAGAATGGCATCAATGCCGACTGTGATATCTACTGTGGCGAAAAACTTCAGATTCCTGTGTTCATCAGGGTTGTGAAGTAACAAGATTAAGAGGAAAGTACATTGAGGATTATATGATCCTCAATGCAACTCCTTTTAATTTTTTATTTAGCTAGATATTATAATTATGAATAGAATACCAGAAGTGATATTTTATTATTCAGATTACCAATTAATAAATGGAGGTTGCATTATGGGTATAGGCAAGAATCATGATTATTATATCAATCAATGTACTAAAAGAAATACATTAAAGTCAGATTCTATAACCAATAAAGAAAAGCTTCAAATGATCTTTGATATTGATAAAGAAGCTTTAAAGAAACAATTTCCTGAATTGTATTATTGTATACTAGCAGTATTGGATGAAGATAAGATCAGTTCTCCAGGAGATTATTTTAAAACTGATAATTCCTGAAACTCAATATTACTGGTATAACTAATTTGTTTTATAAGGAGATAAACAAATGGTAACGTATTATGAAAACTATGGTCCGTATGTTCAATTGGCAAAAACAGGATATCAGGAGATTGAGTCTACTTCTTTGACCCCTGATAATTATATGAATCATTTTAATGGTATTCTTAATATCATGAAAGATGGCATTGAACAACCTGATGTTCAAGCATATATGATTGGTGTACAATTTCCTCATGACGATCTGTTGGGGCTTAATCGTAGTGATGAATTTGTAAAATTCACTCTTGTTGATTATTGGTATAATCTTCTGTTTTGGACATTTCCTATTTATGCTGGAAATGTAATTACTGTAAGATATATTTTTGATACAAAAGCAATTACTAAAGGAGCTATTGTTTCGTTCTTTAATAAGCTTATTAAGAGCTATCGTAAGGATATGAACTTTATGCTTCTTAATAATCTCCTTGATGATAGCATTTCTAAAATGAAAGAAATCGATACATTTGCATTGTATCTTGCAAATACTGTCAATTTTAAAGATACTATTAATCTAATGGAGAAATATCCTGAATTCAATGCATCTATGCATGCAGATCTTTCTGATACTCCTATCGAGGATGTCAAGTCTATTGGTATGGATTATACAAACATGCAGATCAGATATATTAAGGATAATGATCATTGCTTGAGAGATTCTTTTGTATCTGGTGAGGCTATTTCTCCGAAACAGTTTAAGGAAGTGTCTGTCAACGTCGGTACTAAACCTGATGGTCAGGGAGGAATTTTTCCATATATCATCAATAATTCTTTTATGAATGGTGGTGTTGCAAATCCTGAATCCTATGTCATTGACTCTTCTGTTGGTAGAATTGCACAGATTCTGCAGAAGATGAATGTTGGTACCTCTGGTGCATTTGCACGATTGCTTGAAACCAATAATTTGGATACATTCTTAAACGATGATCCTAATTATAGTTGTAATACTGCAAACTTCATTGAGATTACTATTAAGGATGCTAAATTCCTGAGGCTTTATGATAAAAGATACTATAAGATTAATCCTCATGGTGTCGATTATCTATTGGATGCAGATAGAGATACTCATCTGATTGGTAAAACTTTGTATTTTAGATCTCCTATCACTTGTCAATCTTATGCTAGAGGCACTGGTATTTGTCATAAATGTTATGGAGATCTATATTATACAAATAGAGATATCAATCCTGGTAAGTTAGCCGCTGAGTTGCTGTCTGAAAAATATACTCAGATGCTATTGTCTGCAAAGCATCTATTGGAATCTGCTGTAGTTGAAATGAAGTGGAATCCGGAATTCTTTGATATCTTTAATATCGAATTGAATACTATCAATATTGATGAAGATACTGATGTATCTGGATTCTTTATGATTCTTGATTCTTCTAAATTCGATTCAGACGATGATGATGACTCTGATGGTATCATTTATGAAGAATTCACTCCTTCTTTTGATATTAGATATCCTGATGGCCATGTAGTTACTTTCCATACAGTAGATGAGGATAATATTTATCTTACTGAAGATTTAAATAGAGTCCTTAAATCTAAGAAAGCAAAAGAAGACGATGGAATCTATACTATCCCTCTGGATGCAGTTAAGTCTCTTCCTAGCATCTTTACAGTAAAGATTCAGAATAAGGAGCTTCAGAGAACTCTGGAAAGATCTAAGCATATTATTGATAGAGAGAAAGATACTTCCTCTTTCAATAAAAATACTATTGTCAGTGAATTTATCAATGCGAATCTTGAAGGTGGATTGGTAATTTCTGCTGTGCATCTGGAAGTTCTTCTGTCTAATCAAATGAGAGATCCTGATAATATTCTTGAAATGCCTAACTGGGCTATTGAGAATGCTCCTTATAAGATTCTTACTCTTAGCTCTGCATTGAACTATTCTCCGAGTATTACTGTTAACTTTGAATATCAGAGAGTAGGTAAGACTCTAGTTTCTCCGTTGTCTACCAAGAAGCATAAACCTTCTATCTTTGACCTGTACTTTATGGAAAAGCCTCAAGACTTTATGGTTAACACCGAAATGGTCTCCGACAAGTTCCATGAGAAAGATGAGTATGATATGAAGGGTAATAAAGATGCTATCTATTTTGTTACGCCTGACAAAGGTAGCAAAGATTAATTAAAAAGAGACCGGAGAGAACTTAAACTCTCCGGTCTTTTATTTTTAGAAAGTGTGATCATATGGTATATAAATCTATTGATGATTATAAAATGGTAATCCATAATTCATCAATTGTTATTAATCATTGTAAACTAACTGATTTTCCTACACTGATTAGACAATTTGGAGTATGGGATAAAGTTTGTCATCGAGTAAATTATATAGGAATTCATTACGATCCAGAAAAGCAGAGACTCTTTTTACCAAGAGGAATTGATGTAGATTATGTAAGGCGTAAAGTAGAATCTACAATGGATCCAGATGAATTCTCTTCTTATATTGCTCGATATAATCACTATGATAAAGTATCTAAGAGAATTAGAATGAAGATGCTTCCTAGAGATGATGTTCAAAAAGAAGCATTAAATTTTGGTCTCTGTAAAGGAAAGTACTATTGCAATAGTGGTAAGACTCAATTTGCTATAAATCTTACTACTGGTAAAGGAAAGACTTATATTGCATCTTGCATTATGAGTTATCTAGGAATCAGATCGATTGTAATAACTTCTCAGTCTGGTATTCTAGACCAATGGAGAGAAAAGATTAAAGAATATACCGATATTGATGATTCTGAAATCGTAAAGATTGAAGGAGGGCCAATGATTGGTAGAATTCTTAATGATTCTTCTATGATGACTAATAAGTCTTTATATCTTTGCACTCATTCTACTTTACAGACTTATGGCTCTACACATGGCTGGGACAAAGTAGGTTTGCTATTTGAAAAACTTGGTATAGGAATCAAGTTCTTTGATGAAGCACATCAGAATTTCCAAAACATGGCTTTAATAGATTTTGCAACTAGAGATGTTTGGAGGACTTATTATATTACTGCTACTCCTTCCAGATCTGATAGGCAAGAGGATATTATTTATAAACTTTATATGAAGAATGTCCCATCCATCAATCTATTCAATCCAGAAGTGGATGCTCATACTAGCTATATTGCAATTAAGTATAATTCGTATCCTACACCTTCTGATGTAAATGCTTGTAAGAATAATGTATATGGCTTAAGTAATCCATTATATATTGATTATCTGATGAGAAACAATAGATTCTGGATTATGTTTGATTATATCTTCTCTCTGATTTATAGATCTGGTGGTAAAGCATTATTCTATATTGGTACTAATTCAGCAATTGAAAAAGTATATGAAAGGATTATGTTTAATTATCCAGAATTATGGAATGATGTTGGGATCTATACTTCTATTAGTGAAGATAAACAGCAAGCGAAAGCCAAGAAATATATTCTTACAACTACTAAGTCTGCAGGTGCTGGTGAAGATATTCCTGATCTAAAATATTCTGTAGTCTTGGCAGAACCTTTTAAATCTGAAGTAATTACTAGACAAACTCTAGGAAGAACTAGAAATCCTAATACTTCCTATATAGAACTCGTAGATGTCGGTTTTAGACAGCTTCAGGGATTCTTCAATGCTAAGAGACACATTTTCAATAAATATGCCTCAAAATCAAAAGTCATGTTCGTAGATAATCCTAAATTGGCTAATATAGATGAAGAGACTAGGATTCAGATGCGTGATAGATTCAAATATCCACTAGAATTCAATGTTCCTAATAATATTGAAGCCGTTAGCTTTATTAAGGAAAAGAATATTCCTGCTGTATATTTTGCATCTGAAATTCAAGAGAGAAAGGAATAAATTATGGAAAAGGAATTTGCATATTTTGTAGATGATACTTGGATTGATCAAGGTAATTTAAAGATGCCTGCAGTTCCATGTGGGTGTTTTAAAACTCTTGATTTAGCGGTATTCTATGTTGGTACTAAATGTGGAAATATTTCTAAATTGAATAAGAATAAATACGATATAAGAGTATCGATTTATAATGATGGATTCAGTGATGAAGATATTAGAAAGAATCTTGTTCAATCTACTATCATCACAGTTACTGAAAAAGATCGTCCAGATATGATTAAATCTCAGCATCAATTTAATATTTATAGACATCCTTTCTATAGTAAATGCATTGATATTGAATAATTAATATTGGGTAAGGAAGTAAAATTCCTTACCCATATTTTATTTAAAAAGTCATTGAAATAGATTAGATAATATAATAGTGAAATAGAAGGAAGAAAGAGTACTTCTATCTCAGTCGTTTATTACACAGTATAAAAAGGCATAGGAGGTTAATTATTATGTCTAGCAAGAACATCAACAAAGTGTCACAGTACAAGAGTGGCATTGAAGCCCAGACCACTAAAACTGGTCAGATACTTTCCGGTGAACGGGTCTTCACCCGTAGCTGTGGCTTGAACAATGGTCACGTTCGAGCATTCATCTTCACCGGTATGAGCAATACCAAGCAGTCTAAGGACATCTTGGAAAAGCTCATTGTCGACT
>NFYZ01012285.1_pt1 | contig 32102 bp, 23 predicted proteins | sample 1092561 | NCBI WGS metagenome assembly NFYZ01 (sample SAMN03609887, study PRJNA323583) | gut metagenome | isolation source: feces | host: Rattus norvegicus | place: Malaysia | collected 2013 | reverse complement strand
GACAGGGTAATGAAGAAGAAGTTAGACGAACTCTTCATAGAGCCTTAGCACAAAAGGGCGAAGATCCAACTCAATATGATAAAGATCCATTATTTAGAAATGAACCTATTTTAGACATTGATGAAAATGGAAACCCTATGTATCGCAAGAGTCTGGAAGCTTTAGCCCAAGTAATTCAAAATATTATTGTATTTCATAAAGGTAATTTTCCTAATGATCCTGGATTAGGGGTAGGCATTTCTGATTATATGTTTGAATTATCTGATGATCAAACATTAAGAGATATTGAGCAGAATATCAATGCACAGATTAGTAGATATATTGCTCATGCGGGTAGTCTGGTTAATGTGGATGTATCTATGTATAAGAGTAATAACTTAAAAGCTCAAAAGGATATTAATACACTAATTGTATCAATTAGGATTCAACCAACCAATAATACTGATTATATAGATAAAGAAATAGAATTGAATTATGCTATTTCTTTAAATACAAGAAATAAAAGATTTGTATCTAAATTAATTTATGATTAATTAAAGGAGGATCTTATAGTTTGAAAAAAGTTAATAACAATGAAGCATACGAAGAACAAATTCGTAAAATGAATCAGGATATTTCATCTGATGATGTTCGTGATGCAATTGCTTCACAAGATATGCCGGATGAAGATGGATTAAATGAGATCCATGCTCGTTTAGGTTTACAAAATAATGTATCTGCTATGGATGTTGCACGTGGTAAGGCACAAGCATTCGGTCCTATGCCTAAAAAGAATAAGAATAAAAAAGGTAAAAAGGGAAAGAATAAAGTAACTTCTTCCCAGGCACCATTGACATCTAATACAGTTAATGAAAAATCAAAAGAATTGGATGCTCAAGAAGTTATCCGTAATTCATATAAAGAAGATGCTAGTCAAATTCAAAATGCAGGAGAAATTGATACTCCATTAACACATAAGAATCATAAAAATCGTTCATCTAAGCCTATGATGGAAGATTCTAAACCTAAGAAAGATGATTTCTATGAAGGTATGGATGAATCTAATACTTATGAAGAAGTAGGAGATTTAACTTCTAATAATGGTGAATATTATGGCGTGAAGACTCCTCATGTTGATGAATTTGATGGCGTGGCAGACAAAGATATTGCTAATGAAGAAGATGATAATGAGTTAAAGAAGAAGTCAGGAGCAGCTCAGGTTAAAAGTAAAAAAGGTAAGAAGAAAAAACATCATACTTCTAAACCCAAAGTAACTGAACCTGAATCATATGCAGATCTTACTGACTTTGAAAATATTGAAATTGATTTAAATACGGTTGAATATGTATCTGATGATAACTTAGAAGAAACACTCAAATCTAATGAAGAATATGTTTCTCACAATCAACCTACCTATGAATCAGTATTGAATCAATCTGGATTTATTGCTCATATGACTAGCTTGACATTATCTGATTTAGCTACAGTTATTGGATCGGTTCAAGATGATTACGAATCAATTCGTAATACGTATGAAATGATCTATCATAAGATCCATAGTACATCTATTGGTAAGATTACATTTGAAGAATATTTAGATTTGGTATCTATGCAAGATATTGAAACACTTCAAGCAGGTATTTTCTTTGCTACTTATCCAGAACCAACATCATTTGACTTCACATGTAAAAATTGTAATAAGGAAGTAAAAGAATTCCCTGTACCTAATAGTAATATGACTATTATTAATAAGTCAGATTCATTAGAAAAGCGTCAAGATATCATTCATAACTCAGTTCATAATCGTTCTACATTAAATAAATATTCTACGCTTAATAAGGTAAAACAAGTACTATTGCCTAAGACAAAGACTATTATCGAAATTCGAACACCATCATTGCGGGATAATTTGAATATCAATTTCCGTATGCAAAAGAATCCTGATGCTATTCAAGCTGTTCAACTAATGTTATTTACTAAATCAATTTCTATTATTGATCGTAAACATTATCATGAAACAGGTAAGGTTCGTTACCTTAAGATGGAAAAATTAAATGACTTATATAATACGCTTAAGAAATTGAATATTGATGATCTTAAAATTCTTACTGACTTGATTACTGAATATAGTATGCGTTATACAGTAGAATACGGATTAAGCGGTGTGGAATGTCCTCATTGTCATTATCTAAATGATAATATTGATGTGGATATGGAAGCATTACTTTTTCAAACTACTCTAAAACGGCTCCAGAACTAGATCGAAATGGTAAGGAAGTATCTCCTGCATTTAGATTTGGTAACAGATGGAAACGTTTCTCTCAAGAAGTAAAAGAACTAATGCGGCTATTTGAGGGTTCTATGAGTTTAAATGATGTTATGAATGCTCCATATAGCTTACTATACAGCATTAGGAAACGTTATGAGGAAGAGAATAGACGTGAAGCTGAAGAACGTATGAAAGAACAAGGCGGTGGCGGATACTCTCCTCCAGCTATGGAGCAACGGGCTATTCAACAATCATCATTTAACAGTTAGATAGAGGGAAAGGATTGGATATGAATAAGACATATAAATTCTACAGCTCTATGATTGAAGAAGGATATAATAGTCTACTAGAAAAAGATGAAAATGATTCTGTAGGTAAATTGTATTTACATTCTCTGCATAATTGTAATCATGGTTATTTTATTAATCAGGCATTAGAATCTATTGATGATAATGATATTGAAATCATTAATGGTTATAATAGGGAAGATCGATTCGATCATATTGTAGTTAAATTAAGTAAATCATTACCTGAAGAAACAGGTATCATTACTGTAGATAAGTACGGTAAAGTTTCATATAAGGAAATTGAACCGAATATTTATCGATTTGCATATATTGCATAAATAAGTTATTATCGGAGGTATACCAAAAATGGATTTATTCGGCATTAATAAGAATAAAGGTAAAGCTACTGCATCACAATCATATGATGAAGATTTACAAAACTATCATTACTATCTAGAAGAAAGACTCGACGACCTTCAAGATAGTCTAGAAGAAATGAAAGATGAGTATGAACCTCATATTGAAAGTAATGTATTATATGATTACCAATTCAAAGCATATGTAAAAGGTACATTAGAATACATTAAGGAAGCATTGGTTAAATCATTGGGTTATTATGGTTCTACTACTGTATTAGAAGATCCATTCATGAAAGATAATATTACTAAGGATGGTTATACGATTCTTTCTAATATTAAATTCAATAACTCAATCAGTAATAATATCCTCAATATCATTAAAGATATTAGTGGGGATTTAGTACGTACTGTAGGTGATGGTTCTACATCATCAGTGGTAGCGGCTAGTCGTTTATTTAATGAATTAACTAATGGTGATTTTAAAGATGTATCATATAAGGTGATTACTGATACATTGTCTGATATTAAGAAAGAATTAGATGCTGAATTAGATAAAATGTCAACTCCTATTACGAAAGATAATATGGAAGTATTACGAGACATTACCACTGTGTCTAATAATAATGATAATAAATCAGGTAATATCATCTTTGATATTTATAAGGAAATCGGATTAGATGGTATGATCTTCTTAGATGAATCAACTGCACAGGAAGACACATATGAAGTTCATAAGGGTATAACCACTAACTATGGTTATGTAGATCCAGTATTTGCTAATAAAGCAAATGAAATTGATTGCGAATTAAAAGAACCATATATCTTCTTATTTGAAAATAAATTAACTAAAGAAGATGCTGATATGTGGATGGTGGACATGATTGGTTCTATCATCGCCAATAAGAATGCTTCTATTGTATTCGTAGCACCTAGTTATGATCTGGAAGTTCTTAATGTAATTAAGAATAATATTACAGAAAATATGCGTCGTCAAATTCGTTTGAATATTGCATTGACCACATATAATAGTAAACGAGAGGACTATCATGATTTAGCAGTATATCTAAGCACTAAGGTACTTAATACTCAATCAGAAGAATTCTCTTCATTAATGCATCAATTCAATACAGAACCAGAAGAATTCTTATTGACAGTTCCTGGATTCTGTGATGAGATTTTAATGAATAAAGATACTACTACTTTCTTAGTTAAGGGTAAACATAAGAATCAAAAAGTTATTGATGCATTGATTGATACCTTAAAAGAAAAACGTAAAATCTATTCAGATCAAACACCTAATAATCATACTCAAAAGAACCTGTTTGAATTGGATAAACGTATTGCTAATTTACGTGGGCAAATTGCTACATTATATGTAGGTGGTTCTACTGAGCGTGAGCGTAAGACACGTAAATACTTATTAGATGACGCCATCCATGCAGCAGAATCTGCTATTAAACATGGTTACGTATCAGGTGGTAACTTGTCTGTACCTCGTATTATCTTTAATACGTATCCACATATCTTTGACGATGAAGATTATGAAATGACCATTAAAGATGATCTATTATTATCTGTATACTTAAGTATGCTTGATGTATTTGGTTATGCATTGAAGAATACTGGTAAATATAAAGATAATGAAGTTGATAACCTATTATTGATCCTACTTCAAAATAATACTATCTTGAATCTTAAAACACTTGAAGAAGAAAGTGTGGATGAAACAACTATCATTAACTCTGTAGAAACAGATAAGATGATCTTGAATTCTGTATTTAGTATTATTGGTTTATTGGCTACATCTAATCAATATATTACTAAAAATGTTCAATAAAAATATTTCTAGCGTAAATACCTTTTATAGGTATTTACGTTTTTATTTTAAATTAGAAAGGGGTAAACATATGCCGTTCCCTATAACGCTAAGAAGTTATCTTACTAACCCAGTTGGTAAATCAAGTGCGTCTGTTGCTAGACGTGATGTTATTAAACGAGATTTAGAAAAAAGATATTATGCATTATATAAATCTGCTAAAGATAAATTTAAATTAAAAGTATATATTGATAGTCAAGGTAATTATTATCATCATTTTAAAATTCCTTCCGAATTCTATTATAGTAAAGGATTAGCATATGATGTAGTAATTAAATTTAATATTCCTACTGGTGGTGGGAAACTAGATTACACATTATCTCGATATCAATTATCATTATTTAGTAATTCCCCCAACTTCCTATTTACATATGCATATGTATATAATCAAGATGGAAATCTAATTCCATTTCTTAATAGAAAAATAGGACAAAAAGCATTAACTGAAAGACCTAGAAAACGAAACCCTAATGAGGATCATGGTTTTGAGAAATCAGTTTACTTTGCTATCTTATATATTCGTGATAATCCTAAATTAATTAATAAGAATGCATTAGATTCTAAGAAATTAGTCATTACTACATTTACAGATAAGATTATGAGTTGCAATCAGAAACTTAAGGAATATAAAGAAAAGAAAGCGGAATATGATTCTGTAGATAATATGAAAAAGCGTCACGCAGACATGATTAATAGGGCGGCTCGTAAGACGTTCTATGATAATACTTCATTATTTAGACGTACAGATAAAAAGAAATTTGGTCGTATTGTACCTAATAAAAAAGAAGTAGCTAAATATGAAAAGAAACATAATAAGAAAGTAAATCTTCAGCATAATATGGGAAAATCTATGGCGGTTAATATGAATGTTAAGAAAAAGAAAAAATAAAAATACTTGCATTTTTCATCAAAACATGTTATAATAAATTTGGTTATATTGTTATAAATATTTTAAAAATCATTAAGAAAGAGCAGGTCTTTTCGTTATGGGTTCTATGGATGGTGTATATTCAGCAAATACTGATATTAAAGAAAATGGTTTTAAGAGATTAAAAGAACGAAAACTTACAAAGAGAGAATTGTTAGAAGAAGATCAATTATTCGATAAAGAAAAGCGTCAAATGGATGATATTGTAAATGAAGACAAATATGCTTCTAACTATATTCCTAATGATCATATCGAATTAAAATATAAATATCATACCATTGATGATGTTAAAGATAATCCAGACATTCTTACATTAACTAAGAATGATACATTATTGGATAGTAGTTTACCTCAAGTTGTAACATGTGATACTGAGGAAGTTAATACTAAAGATATTTATATTGATTTTTATAAGATCACTGGTGATGAATCATTAAAAGATGAAGATGGTAAATTATTTGATTTATACAATCAACATATGGATGCTAGAGCATACGTCACTAAATTGAATTTCATTGTATATGATTTAAACTTTATCTTTAATGAAAAACCTATTTTAGCTTATCAATATCTAGCCATTAAGCAAAAAATCTTATACGATAAATTCTATAGTGAGGAAGAATTCTTACAAGATATTAAAGAATTTACGTATCAACCATTATTCCGAGATTTAATTGCTACTATTGTTGAAAGCACTTATACATTGGAACTCGACAAGAAGAAGAAAGTAAATGCTATTGATGATTTACAGGTTACTGATGCTACAAATAAAGCTATCTTACAAACGGCTTTAACTAGTCGTATTATTATTCCTTTAATATGTGAATTCTTAGCAGTAAATAAAGTACCTGCCAAATACAAAGATACTGTATACTTTAAGATTTTTAGACGTATCTTAGTTGTCTATTCCCGTAGTTATGATGTAGATATTCTTTCTAAATTCAGAAAGATCGTTCAACCTCGTGTTACTAAGACACAATATGTTCATAAGAAAATCTGGTCATATTTCTCATTTGCTACAATTGATCCATCATTGGTTATTCATGAAACTACCTATTCTATTATCCGCCAAATTTTAAGTAAGATGGCTTTGAATAGAAGTTCTATTAGTTTCTTTGATGTTGTCATTAGAACAAAGTTGACATATAAGTTTAAAGCTAAATTATCATGGAACTATCGAGCAATTCAATTAAATACTGCTTATGATAGTGATGAGATGGATGAAACTGATCGTCAAGCATTAATTTGGCAACATAGAACTAATGATGTTTCAGTATTGACTAATGAATTATCCATGAAGTCTTATATTAAGGATTCTATTATTAAATATAATATTACTTCTGACTATATTAATGAAGTAAAGAATGGATTACGATTTATTAATAGTTTCCAACGGACATTACTTACTCAATATTTCCATAATGAATTTAAGATTCAAAGTTTCTCATCTAATGATGCTTTATTATTATTGATCATTATGGAAAAAGAATTAGAATCTATGAAGAAATATCCTGTATTACGTAATATTATTTTAAGTAAACGGGTGGATGATGGTTCTAGACGTATGACAAGCAATAAGAATAGTAAAACATTATTAGAGTCAGAAACATTAGTTAGTGTAATGAAGAAATATATTTCTACAGATAGTATTATTGAAAGACAAAATCCTATTTTATCAGTAGGTAATATTTCTAATTACGAATTTGCTAAATACAATGGAGATACAGTAGAACCATTTTCTAGAGACACTATCATCCAAGAATATGCAGATTTATTGAATTACTGCACAATTAAATAATTAATTAAAAATAATACCCATATATCCTAATACTGGATATATGGGTATTTTATTATAGACCGATTAATGTACGGTATTCATGGTTAAGTTTTTTATTTAATGATCTGCAACGATCTAATACTTTTTCGATACGTTGAGAATCAATATTATAGATTTCTAATAATGATTGTTGACCTTCTGTATGTAAGTCTTTCATGGTTATTACTAATTTATTTAATTCTTGTGTCTTATCATACATGATTTCATTATTAGCTTCTTGAAATGAATCTAATTCATTAGCTAATATTAACGACTGTCGTTCATTAGTGATAAAACCAATATTAACTAATGATAGTAAATTAGCTTTATTAGATAAATCTAAACCATTAATATTGATATTAGCTACTGAGCTGGCTCGATTAAATAATAATCGGATAATAGTTAATTCATTTTCATTTTCTAAAATTAATTGTTTATAGTAATCTTTAGCTTCATCATAATCATTATGATCGTGAATGTATTCATCCTGCATATGTCTATCATATGATTTACCGAATGAATATCCTATTTTACGAGGATTTTCCAAAATAGTACCATCTTTCTTTACATAATTTCTGTTTAATGCAGATGCTGTCAATATCAAAATAAATGTAGTTATAGCGAATACTGTAATAAAATCACACTTCCCTTTTCTCCGTATTAATTAGTACCCAAATTTCTTAGTATCGAACCCTTGAAAGACGAAATCTAAATTAATTGGATTAATCCTAAATAATTCTTCATTGGCATCTCTCAACCCCTGTGGATCGATTAAGTCAATTGTCTGATTTGGACCAACAATATTCTTTAATTGAACTGAATATTTAGACATCATATAACGATGGTCAATATAGTGATATCGTTTAATAAATTCTTTTCTTTGCTCATCAGTAAGATTATTTAATTGTTTTGCATCTACCATAGCGCCTAAGATTTCATCAGGATCAAGTTGTTTTACATTTAAATACATATCAGGAGTAATTGTTCCTTTATCAATAGATTTTTGAATCTTAGTTAATGATATAGTTTTACCAATACGTTTAAATGATTTGAATTCTAATTCTTTATTAGCAATGAATAATTGAGCCATTGGAATAACTTCTTTAATCAATCCAGGATAATCATACATGGTCTTTTTAGTCCCCTTGATCCATGTTTCAATAATCTGATCACCTGAAATTAATTTGCTATCATCTGATTTCATTTCTAATAAATATGATCTATCTTTCAATGCAATATCTTGATAGAAGATTTCTTGATTAGAAATAATAATACTGAATGAATCATTAGATGGATCTAAATTCATTAAATATGATGGTAATAATGTAGGTTCAATTTTACCTGTATTATAAATATATACATTAGGAATATATTTGATAATCATAGAAGCAATACTGATATTTGATTTAATAGTTTGTGTGGTTAAACCAAATGTAGGATTATTATCTAATAATCTAGTCTCATAGTAATGTGATCGATATTCAGGGAAATCTTTCAATGCATCATCAAATCTATCATAACTGTAAAATAACATAATACGAGTAGGTAAATTATATCGTGATGCAAAATAATGACGATAATGACCTACATAATTGACAATCTCACTAGCAATAAATGTCTTATCTTCAGAAACCATAGTATGAAGCTCAGACTGAATACCGCTATTCAATTCAGAATTATATAATTGCTTGATCAAACTTTCAATGTCAATATAAATATTGATAATTTTATTTTGATTCTTAGCCTTATATATTTGTGTTGGTTTGAATAACTTATCCATTACCTCATATTTAATTTTTTTAGCATTTAAACTTCTTCCTACTAAATCTAGCATCTTCTGCACCTAAACCCTTTCTTTTCTATATTAAATATAATTAATTAAACTTAATTCTTTTCTAATTGAATCAATTACATACTTACGATCGACTTCATCATTTACATAATCAAGTTCATTAGCATTAATACGAAGAACCCTACCTGAGAATGAATCAGCCCAGCAGTTATATTTTTCTAATAATGCTTCATAATAAGTCATTAATGAGCTATCTTCCTCTACTTGTTCGTAATCTCGTCCACGTTTTTTAACATGATCTAGCATAGTATGAATATCAATATCAATATAAATCATAAGATCTTTACGTGGATTCACATAGTGTCCTTCTTTTAAGTCATATAGATAATTATTGTAAATCTCATCATATACATCTAATTCAACTTTAGATACATTACCCATTTCGTAATTTAATTCCATAAATAATTTATTTTCATAGATTGTACGATCAATGACACCATTAATAGTACCACCTGCTAGTTTCATACGTTTATATGAATTATTTAAGAAATCTGTTTGCATTAAAAATGCATATGGGTTCTTCATATTACCACCCTGTACTTTACGGTATTCATCAGCAATCTTATTTCCTTGATAGAATAATTTAATTACTGGATTATCTTCTACATCTTCATAATATACTTTACTTCCTAATTCCTCTCCTACAATACTTGCTAATGAGCTTTTCCCTGCTCCAATAGTTCCTGCAATATTAATCATGATATTTATCATCCTTCCTTTATCTATATTTTAATTTTATTGATTTTAATGATTTTTAGACGGTACTTAACCAATAATTATTATACAGTAATTAAATAAAAAATTATACAGGATGTGGCAATCAGCTGCTTTTTAATTTATCTTATTTTATGTAAATAATTAAAATTTTTTACTTTAAATCTAACTAACTTCTTTAATGTATTTAAAGGAGATTAATTAGACGCATGACAGATAGTCAATTCTATAAATTCAAACTTTATTTACAATACAAATGTGAGTATATTAAGAATAAAGGAGGAAAATCCACAGTTCATTTAGTTAATCCTAGAAATACTACTCAAATGTGTTCAAGATGTAAATATGTCCATTCTAAAGATAATGGAGATCATCTTAATTTATCTGTTCGTACAATGAGATGTCATAATTGTGGATTTGTATGTGATAGAGATGTTAATGCTGCAATCAATATAAAACATGCGTATTAACATAGGTTAGTCGCCCGTGTTTCAAGGAGACTATAAACGCTTTTGAGAGATATAGTAAGACGTATAATTAGGCTTAATTCTTAAAAGACTTCATGCCTGGTCTAATTATATGCAGTATCGTTAGTATTGAAAGAATTAAACTATTTGATTCGCTCACATGGTTTGTACTTCTTATAATGATTAGAAGATTAAATATGTGGATTAAATAGGAAACTGGATATTTCACGAGTAAAACAGAAAGCCTATAATTTTATATGCAAAGCATTTTTAAACAACGGAGAGACAATTGATTTATCTTCATATATTAGAACGGTTAAAATATCATGCGATACTACTAGATACATTATGCCATACTTTATATTAAAGTTCTCAGCACCACCAGAAATAGTGTCTAGTATTCAATTAAACGATTCTGGATTAAAATTTATACTATCTGCAAAGATATTAGATTTTGATACGAGTACCGCATATATGTTTGATGATTATATGGAACAAATTACACTAGCTCCATTAATGTTTGATAAAACACCTGCACCTATTAATGAAAGATTGCTTAATGAAGATAGTAATAAACATTCCAATCAGAATCAATCAGTATCATTCCAATGTATGTGTGTCCCTCAGTATTGTTTAGATATAAATAAAATGATGGTATCAGGGGCATATAGTAACGTTAATATGACAGAAGCATTAGTTGCATTATGTAGTAAATTGGATATTAAAACATATATTACACCACTAGATAACCAAAATAAATACAATCAAGTAATTTTAATTCCGGGTAATATCATTACTAACATCAAATTCCTTCAAGATACATATGGTTTATATAATAATGATATTAGGCTATTCATGACTGAAAATTTATTAAATATAGGTACTGTAAATAATGATAAGGCAATCGATGTTGGTAATATTTATATTGATGTAAATTTTCCAGTAAATAATGACTCAGATAATACTGTATTAGGATCATATAGGGACTATACTGAAACAACTGGTATTGAGAATGTAATGATTAATAGTAAGATATCATTTATTAGATTAAGTAATACAGATGAATTGAATACCGAATTATATGGTAATAATAATTACTATATGAGTAAAAAACTTACTGGCGGAACATCATTTGAATTTAGACATGATGATAAATGGTCTGGAAATGATCCCGTATATAAGACTAGATCATTTGACAATAATAGAAACAATGAAAATACATTAAATGCTTTTCAAGGACAAGTCAATAATAGTACTTTGATTGATTTTACATTCAGTAATTTAGATATTAAGTATGAAGATATCTTTAAACCAGTATATGTGGATTTTCATAGTACTAATTATGGCGAAAAATATAGCGGAGAGTATCATATTACTAATATGATGCTTACATATCGGATTACATCATCGGGTGCTACAAGCCAGTCAGGTGTATTACAGATGCGAAAAAGTTTTAATGATAATTGATATAATTTGTATATATGGATATTATTCCATATATACAAATTTATTTGTCTTTGAATTTCTTTTCAGTTTCTATATCTTGCCAATGCTTGATATATAATTTTAATAATTTTTGAGAATCTTCTAAGATCGAACTGACTACATATGCATAATGATTATAATTCTTTAATATACGTTCTTTTTCATCTAATACAACTTTCATCTCAAATGATAATCTTTTTTGTTCATCATATCCTGTGGCTTTATTTAATTCGCTAGCAATTTTTCTTTCTTCTTTTTCTATTGTATATTTTAAGTCTCTATATCGAGATAATGTATCATGTAATACCCGTGATTGATATATGATGTTATTATATACAATTTTCCCATCTACAGATATTGTTTCGTATTTAGACTTAGGTGTGATATATTTATATGCATTGAAATCACTATCCTTTTTAGGGAATTTAAATTCTCTGATATCTAGTAATTTTCCATCTCTATATTTGCTTAAAAATTCAGATGGAATAGGATCATTTTTTATTTCATATAACTTTTTACGATATTTCTTAGCTAAATATACCATATTACTATATAATTCGATTTTATTAGAGATATAATTGATACCTTTTTCTATTCGAATTATAATATCTGAGAAAAATGAATTTAAATCCAAGATATGTCCTGCCTTTCAAATGTATTATATAATAAAGAGTATATCCATGTTGGATATACTCTTTAAATTTTATTAATTAATAGCCCATAGCAGAAAGAAGTTTAGTTCCATCTGAAATCAATATACTATATAATTTACCGAAAGCTGATTTAAGTTTATTATTTTTACTTTCTAAATCTGTTGCGGCAGATACTTTGTATTTATAATCTTTCAATATCTTTTCCTTATTAGGATCGGATTTTCCATTTTGCTGAAGAGTATTTAAATATGTTGTAGCTACTTTTAATGCAAAAGAAGCTTTATTTTTAATATCTTCTAAAGCTTTTGTATTTGAATCAATTAATCTTTCTTCAAAGTCACCAAGATGTCTAATTACTTTACCTAATACCATTGAATCTTGATTAGTAAATGATGCAGTTTTTTCTCCTACGTTTTCCATTGTTTTAGCAATGTTTTCAATCTTTTTAGAAATGACAGGAATATCTTTTGATTTTAAATTATTTAATTTTTCTACGGATACATTTGTTAATGTATCTTTCTGTAATTTATGAATATATAGCTGAGTATTTTGCATTGGTTTCAAAACTAAATTCACTAATTGATCTAATCCTTTTTTAGTAAATAAAGGATAACTACCAAATGTGTGACCTTTAATTTTAAAACTTTTTGAAGATGCCGATTTTACTTTTTTATCTTTGTCAGTATCTTCATTATTAGATTTTTCTACTGTATTATCCTCTTTTTTCTTATGTTTGAACCATTTAAATTCTAGTAAGAGATTTTCATTTTTATTGTTAGAAGTACTTTCCCTATTACCTGAATTTATTAATCTATTTGCTACATCTTTTCCTTTATTAAATAATTTTTTAAAGAAATTTGCAATTTTACTAATCATACTTTTAATCAATTGAACTACTTTAGCAAAAAAGTTTTTAAGAGATTCCCATACCTTAGAAACAACTCCTTCATTTAGCAATGAATTATTTGCTTCTATTAAAATTCCTTCAATAATAGAATCTTTGTAATTAATTTCAAAATTATATATTGCTTCATTAAAATTTTCTAATTCATCAAATAATGATTGATTAGAAAATGCATTCTCAAAAAAAAAAAATATTAAACTCCCCCTTTAAAATTTTTGAATATAATAAAATGTGGATTATAATTAAGAAATATGACTATAATAGTCATATTTCTTATAAACTTTAAGGCTTAGGAAACTTGAGAATTTTATTTGCAACTTCTTCGATTGATTTCATCATAGCATTTCTAGAAGTTTCATGGATAGAATACATTCTAGATGCAATAGAAATTTTATATTGATATGCTTTTACTAAATTATTTTTAATCTTAATTTCAGATTTTTGTTCTTCAGTAACTTCATTTTTAGGTAATTTATTTATTGCAGCAATTCCATTTTGAGCTTCATTTTTAGTCTTATTAAGATCATCAATAAAGTCTCTTACATTCTTTTGAGAATCTTTATTTTTTAATACTTCAAATCCTCTAACCATGAATTCATCTATATCTGTTGGTGATTGAAGTGAATAATTATTTAATCGAAGATTATTTTTAAGTTCATCGAGATAATTTGCTATTTTAGTATGTAATTTAGACATACTGTCAGTAGACATATTTGGATCATTCGAATTTTCAAATTGTTTAAGTTGAGTTTCAAGTTTTGCATATTCCATAGCAACTGGTTTCATTTCATCCTCAAACAATTTTTCACCTTTAGGGTCAAATAGTGAAGTATCTTTAAACCCTATCCCTGTATAGGTAATTACAGGACTGCCAATTTTTGATAATCGTTTTTGTGCTTTAGTTAATAGACTTTTAAGTTTATTTGATTTATCATTTGATTTCTTAAATAAATTTTTAATTTTACTAAAGAAATCTTTTACCATCTTAATAATCTTTTTGAAGAATTTTTTAATTGATTCCCATACATTTGATAATACGCCTTCATTATACGTCTTAAATTCAGAAATCATAGATTCAATAAGTAAATCTTTATATTCTGATTCATACAGATAAATTTGTTCGTTAAAATCTGAAATAAGTGTACTTTCATCATAATTATTTTCTACATTCTCTAAAAAAAAAACATTTTCCATAATAAATTTCCCTTCGACTAATAAGAATTCTTATTAAATACTATTTATATTCTTTGATAATTTTATGATATTTTCTAACTTCTTTACCAAACAAATTTGATGCCCGCACTAAATCTTCATTTAATAAAGCCATAACTTTAGCTGAAGCTGAATTTAATTTATTTAATTTGGAGACAATATATGTTAGATCCTCAACAATCATCTTTTTACGTCTAATTTTTCTTTTTTTCACTTTATCATCAATATCGATAGTTTTAGATTCTGCTTCCTTTAAACCTTCTTCTGCGAACATTTTTAATTGATTAATCGCTCCTTCATATGGTTTAAATCGATTTTTTATTTCTGAATCAAGTTTGTGAAAATTAACTCTAAGAATTTTTAAGTCTTTAACTGTTATAAGATCGAAATTTAACTTTTCTCTAGTTGATGTAAGCTCTTCTATAAAATCAGTTGTACTACCAGCAATAGTTTCTAAACGATCTCTTTCCTGACTACTGCCCAAATTTTTAATAGATTTACCATATGCAATCAATTTATCATAACTTTTCAATAAATCATTAAGACTTAAATGATCATTTATGCCTTTAATGGATGTACCACGAGATATACAGTTAATTGATTCTTTAAATCTATATGAAAAATAAAAATTTCCATCTTTACCTATATTAAGGTTAAACGTGATAGATTGAGTACCATTTTTACCATTATACATTCGACCTCTCATTTTTGTCTCCCAAGGAACTTCGGCTGAAATCGGTTCTGATTTTGACTTGACATTAGGATTTCCATATTTTTCATATTTAGTACGTTCTAATTTTTCGTCATTTTTAGTTGCTGAAGGTTTTGTCGTACTTGATGCTGAAGAAATTTTACTTTTTACATTATCTAATCTTTGTGATAGTTCTTTAGTTTTATTACTAGAATCCTTTAATGTTTGTTTAATTTCAGATTCAATCTTAGTAATTTCTTGCTCGGTCTTTTTAATTTCATTTACTGTATTATTATTTCGTCTAAATAGTTTGCCAAAGAAATTTTTAACCTTAGCAAGCAAATCCTTACAGAATTGCCAAATCCTTTTAAAAAATTTTTTAACTGCTTCCCAAATATCTGAAGCTGATTCATTTAAAGTACTATTATATTCTTCTCGAATACATTCAATCATTAAATCTTTCGTCTGCATATCGTATGTATATACAGATTCAATGAATGTATCTAATTCTTGAAACATATCGATGTTTTCTACGTAATTATCACTCTCTAAAAAAAAAAACATTCATAAACATATACTCCTTATACTTTCATAATAAAAAAAAAAACATTTAATTCGATTGAATCAAATGTCTAAATTAATAAAGATTATTCTTCTTCTTTTTTATCTTCTTTATCTGATTCTCCAGATTTCTTAACAAGAGCCTTAGCTGCTTTCATTGTATTTGAAAGAAGTTTGTTAATCAAAGATACACCCAAAGAAATAATCTTGTTTGCTTTAGCTGCAGCTTTATGTTTTACAGAAACAACTTGCTTAAGTTCACGAATCTTTTCTTGATCCTTTTCTTCTGCTTTCTTAGCTGCTTGAAGACCATCTTTAGCCGCTTTTTCGGATTCTTGTAATACTTTTACTTCAGATTGGAAAGCCTTACGGAATCCATCGATCATTTTACGACCATTCTTATATGTACCTAAGACATCTGCAGCTTTCACAGTAGCGTCTTTCTTTTCACTACCAACTTTAAGCTTCTTCAAGATTCCAGCAATATCACCTTTATCTTCTAAACTCTTAAGTGATTGCATTGCAGAATATGCTGCATGTGTAATAGCGGCATTACCAGGTTGTCCCATAAGAACAGTGTTTCCTTCACCAAATGTAGATAATGCTTTCACTTCTGCAGAACCAGCTTTTGCGATAGCCTTCTTATGTTTTGATACGTAACGTTCTAAGCGTTCTGCCATACCAAACATCTTGTTAAAGATTTTAGCAAAGAAGTTTTTAACTTTAGCTAACATATCTTTGATAAGATTCCACATTTTTTGGAACCATTCTTTGATCGTATTACCAACCGCTTTAGCTTTATCTTTAGCTCCATCAAATGCTTCATTTAATGTATAGTAAGCTTCACTTTGCATACTTTCAATAAGAATATCACGAGCTTGAAGATCGCTTGTATTTACAGCTTCATTCATTGATAGAATATCAAAGGTTACATTTTCTGATAGAGAGTAGAATGATTCACGTGTATTAAATTGTGCATCTTCTAAGAAAAATGACATATTAAATATTCCCTCCATTATTTATATATTTCTTTTATAATTAATAATTTATTTGTTGATATATAGAGTGATCTAAATTTATATAAATAAACTACATCAACATACCCGAAAGACTTCCAGTATCTTCATCAGAATCTTGGTCGTCTCCGTTAGAATTATTTTCCATTGCTAATTTACCGGATTCAGCATCAATCTTAGAAGATTCACGTTCAGCTTTATTTTCAGCTGTATTTTCATCAACATCGATTTTTTCTGCCCATTTACGGAATTTAGCAGCCGCATCACGTTGTTTTTGAGCTACTTTCTTATCTGTTAATGTAGAAGCATTATTAGTAAGAATTTCAGCAGTAACTCGTAAACGATCAGCAATGTCAACACGTAACATGTAGTATTTAAGAATAGCTAAACGACATGTAATAAAGAATGTCAAAATACCCGCTACTACAATACCAGCAGTAGCAATGAACGATTCATTCTTTTTACCAGTAAATTCATCAATAGCTTTTTCTAGATTACCTTTACGGAAACCTTCTATCATTTGCTTAGCATTTACTAACTGACGGTCATTAGCCAATGTATCAGGAGACTTTTCCTTCAATTTAAATTGAACAAACTCTCCTCGTTTATCTTCAACTGGTTCGATAAGCTTTTCTGATAAATATGTAGCAGTATTAAATAAATTAATTACAGTGCCTACATATAAGAATTGTAGATAAGACAATTCCTTTTTAGATGTAAAGAATGTCTTAAATACTTTAGTCTTTTTCTTTACTTCATCATCTAAATCAACTAAGATCTTAATAGCCTCAGTATCAGAGTTCTTGATATTAGATTTTAAGTACGTAAGAACCTTTTTGTAATTAGGATAATAATCTTTAACCTTGGTGTAATCCCCTTTACTTTGAATAAAAGGACGCATTTTAGGTGATTTCATCAATAGTTGCATATTTTTAATAGTTAACCATCGATTCCATTTAGCGATAGCTTCTTTAATACCTTCATCTAATAACATGAATTGAGATTCATTAAATGCTACATACTTACTATTTGAATAGTGTTCAATAAGCATTTTATCTAATGCCGACTTAGTATTAGATCGTAATGTAGCATTCTCTTCACCCATTCGAGTCATAACCATTTAAATTCACTTCCATTCTATTTCTATTTAATATTTATAATAATTATTTAGATGCATTACGAACGCCCATTAAGAAAGATTTTAGTTTACTATCAGATACAGGTTTATTAGGTGTACCAGTATCTGCACGTTCAACTACTGTCTCTAAACGGGATAATTGATAACGATCAAAATCTTTACTATATACATTATAGAAATATACGGAATCTTCTGGTTCATCAATCACAACAAAATCTACCAATAAATATGTAGACATAATTGATTTTACATATTGTGGTTGGGCAAAGTAATCAATACCAGATGCATAGCGAACTTTATCTAATTCTTCTCGAGATAATACTAATGCAGCATTAGGAATAACCCGTTGCTTACCAATCTTTTTAGCTAATTCTTCTCCATTACGTTCTCCAGCTACCACTGCAGTCATACGTTGCAACCAGTCACCTTCATGAGATGATGTAAGTGATCCTAATGCTCGTCCACCACTACTACGATTTGTAGCTAATTCACGTGAAGCTTTAACATTAAAGATAATATCACTAAATAATTTAATTTCACCTGATGTCCATCGTACAATCATTGAAAGGAAGTTAGTATTCCGTGAACGATTAGATAATGTTTTAACTAATTCATTTGAACTGATTGAATGAGTAACCATTTTAACAGCAAAGTTAATATTTTTAGTGAATATTTCTGATTTACCATCTACTGTGTATGTACGAGTAGCACTAGCATATACTGGTTGATAGTCATTCATCTGTTTGATATTCTTAGATGTGATAACTGACTTTTGAATAGAATTTCCCGAACTACCAAATTTATCTAAATTAGGTGATTTATCATCTTCATCCAATAATGTAAATAGAGGTAATTCTTCTTTAAGGTTAGTTGGTTTATCTTCTAATTTCTGTTTTACCCCAACTTTATGAGGATCATTATTATAATAGTCTCTCCATTTCTTTAATGCAGAAACCATATTAGATGGAAGTTTACCTTCAAATGAATCATATTTTTTAATTAATTGAGAAGCGACATTAATATCCTTTTTATCAGGATTTTTAGTTTTAAGTAATACTCGAGCAGTATCACTATCTTCTAAGAAAGACTTCTTTAAATTCTTTTCTTTAGCATATTTGGCTGGAAGAGTTGCTTCATTTAATGAAGTAGTATTAAACATCCCACCAAATGTTTCATTCATAGAATTCCTAAATTCTGTCTTCAAAATATGTGGATCGATACTCTCAGCAAATGCATAATTTTTATGAATATCGGATAATGCAAATTCTGCATTAGTGCGATCATCATCAGTACCATCACCACCAACATCTACTAATGGTTGGTTATTTAAATATGTAATAATATCTGACGTATTACGTAATTCTAAATTTTTACGAACAACATTCAATGAATCAAATGAGACATTTTGACTAGTAATCATTGGAAATTGTAAGATATATTTAGATGCTTTAGCACGAATGGAACGAGAATATGCACTTTTTAGAGAACTGTCATTATAACGTTGACTAAAATTATCCATTTTATTAAGTGTTCCACTACCAGATCCTGCAAATTCACTAGGTAGAAAAGCACTAATAACATTTCTAATAATAGAGATTGGATGGTCATATTTTACCAAACAATATTCTCCTCCTTTCATATATAATATATGAGAAATATAAGTGTTTGTTAATCTGATAGCAAAAATCAGAAAAAAAAAATGTAATACTATTATATAATAGTATTACACTAATACGACATTTATTCGTGATAGTCTCGCATTTTAATTCTCTCAATTATACTGAGAGCATGCTCAAGACCATCTAATGCCTTATATAGGAAATCCAGCAAATGCCTATCCAACTTTCTAATAGACTGTAGGATAAAATACTGGGTCGTTTGGCATATTACTAATTTACCTACATTATTAAAATATATATTTAAAATTTGTTTAGATATTCGTACAACAGCACAATTATATGAGATATAAGGAAAGGAGGACCTTCTTGTTGGCAGATGAAGATTATTTAAAATATATAAGATTGAATCAAAATATAGATGAACTTAATTATTTTAATCCATATAGGGTAGGAGACCCTTATTCAGAAGCTCTAGTAAAAGGATTTCCTATTATATTTGTCACTACTCCTGTATTAAACCTAAGTAAGAAAAATATTAGTAACTCACAATTCTTTAAATATATGAGCCAATATAATCATGGCTTATTCAAAATGCTTAATTTTAACGGTTTTGGTAGTTCAGGTTCTGAGGATCAAAGTATTCCATGGCATACTACTCAACCATTTATTCCTTTACTTACTAATAAATTTATTAGTATCGATATTAAAGACACTCAAGCTGCAAGTAAAGAATTTGGTACGACATTCTATGGTTATAAGATGGAATTACCTGGACCAATCGTAGATAGTATTAATGGTGGTCAATTTAGCATTTCATTCCTAGAAACACGAGACGCAGCTATTACTAAAATATTTAAAATATGGACAGATTATATTGAAGGTGTTACTCGAGGTAAATATCACCCATCACAAGAAGCTAAAACTCAGAAAATATTAGATTACACATGTTCAGTATATTACTTCCTATTAGATATGGACGGAGAGACCATTCAATACTATTGTAAGTATACTGGATGTACTCCGACTAATGTACCATATAGTCAGTTTGCTCAAGAATCATCAGGAGGACATGATATCGTTAATTTGGGAATAGATTTTAATTATTCTCTTAAAGAAGATATGGATCCTCAAATATTAACAGACTTTAATGCTGTAATGTTTAATTCTCCAGAATTATTAACTGGTGGTACTGCAGATAAGACTGGTATTCTAACAAGTACTGCTAAGATGGCAGGTAGTACCAATTATAAATATAATAATTGGACTGAAAATATTGATATGAATACATTAGATAAAGCCGCAGTATATCTTGAAAGTTATTCTGATAATAAGGACAAACATAGATATAAGCTTAAATTCTGGGATGATAATGGTTCATCTGTTGCTAGTGCAGGTGGCGGTGTTACTGGTGCTGGTAAAGGTGAGACTAAATCAGGATCTACTACTCCTGATACACATAAACCTAATTCAAATGCTATTCCTGGTTCTATAGTAGAAAAACAAAGAAAAGCAGGATTGGGTGCAAATAAATCTACAAATATTGGCAATCATCCTCTTACAAAAGAAGAAGCTCGTCAAAAGATTTCAGGTATTAAGAAGAATGCTCTTAAGGCAACAGCTCTTGCGGCACTGGGTCCAGCAGCAATAACTGCATATGGTACTCAAAAATTAGCTTCTACTCTTCTTAATAATATGAAGAAAAATAGATAGAAAGTGAGTGTGAACTTATTTGGCTCAGGTTGATTTAGCGACATTTATGGCTAATGCTACTGAAACATTTTCTAGTATCATTGTAGTAAATCAGACTACATATAATATCCAAAAACATTGGATGAAACTAGCTGCTGAATATTTTAATATCGATTTAAGTCGAGTTTCTACTAGTATATTACTAGATACTACTGGAGATCGACTTAATTTATTAAAAGCTGGTTTATTTGGATACTTTAATGAAATTGCTTCATCTGAAATTAAGAATGCTGTATATTACAAGAATATGATGTATGATGAACACTTTTTGAATACAGCATCTTTTCCAGAAAGTATTTATAACCATGCGAAACTATATAATGTAGAAATTACCAATGGTACTCCATCTCATATGGCGGTCAATTTAGTTATTCGAAGAGACGATTTATTGAATTCACCTATGCTACAAGAAGTAGTAGAAGATCAACGAATTCAAAATAAAACTCTTCATACCTACCAGATGATTATTAGTCGTACATATAGATTTTCAGTAGGTAAATATTCATTCCTTCTTCCATATGACGTTCAGATTTTAGTTAAACAAACGTCAGAACAAGAAGATGAATATACGATTACGGCTAGATACTTAACTACATTAAATGAATTCCCATTTATTGATATTAATAGCCCTGAAATTAAAGTATATCAGGATATGAAATCAGCTGAAAGATACGTATATCTTCAATTAGATATTTATCAATTAGAACGAGATGTAACGGAATTTACTATCGGATCAAATGACATCTCTGATAATCTTCTATATACAGTAAACTTTAAGAACCAACTGGCTACATTTAATGTATTCTATGAGGTTAATGGGGTACGATATGAATTAATGAAATATTTCAATAATACATATAATCCTATTGATCGAGATGAGAAATACTGTTATTACTCATATGTAGATGATGATAAATTACAAATTAGCTTCGGTTCTACTACTAATAGTTTTAGACCTCGAGATAATAGTAAGATTATTGTAGAAGTATTAACCACATATGGACAAGAGGGTAACTTTGAATATAATGATCAAATTATCTTTAATTATACAGCTACTGGTACGAATAATTACGCTAAGATGCTAAGTAAAGTTTATCCTATTACTTCTGCATCTGGTGGTCGGGATAAATTATCTATTACACAAGAAAAGCAAAAGATTATTCAAGCAGTATTAGGTCGAGATAATCTTATTATGGATAGTGACTTAGAATGGTACTTTGATAATATTAATAATATGAATACCGTTAATGAATCAGAAATTCGTTTCCTTAAGAAGAGAGATGACATTATCCAACGTCTATATTCTTCATTCTTATTGATGAGGGATCGAGATAAAAAGGTCATTCCTACTAACACTGCTCCATATGTAAATATTCCTAAAAATTATTTCTTAGATAGCAATAATATCAATAATACTCAATTAGTCATTCCAGAACACAGTGCTTTTGTGTATAATGATGATACTGGAAAATATGATTTCCAACAGTATGGAATGTCAGAATCATTAAAGAAAGATCTTGCAGATAAGAATAAATTAGTATATATTAATCCATTCTTAACTAAGATTGATACTACACCTACACTAAAAGCATCATATTATAAATTAGATATTAATAAAGACTTTACGGTTAACTATTCATACATTAATAACTTGGTTAATAAAAGTATTATCATTAATAAGATTCATATTTCTAAGACAGAGACTAATGAAAATGATTTAAGCAGTAACACATATAAGATTACATTTAATTTAAATAGTAATGTTAATATTAATGAATTAGACCAAATTATTAAAGTACGTGGTAAATTAATCTCACGTAAAGATAATTCTGATTATGGATATTTTGAATTTAATCGAGAGAATCCTAATGAAGCAGGTTATGACCAATCTAAATATGTAGCGTTCCTATCTACTGATAGGAAATTCAATGAGCAAAACTTCTTGTCTATGACAAATTCACTATATGATAAAGATGGTCGTGCAATTCAAGAGCAATTCATCGATAGTGATCTTATTATTAAGATTGGGGTATTAATTAAAGATGATACGATTCTATCCCAAGAATCAAATAATGAGATTAATTTATTTATGCATGACGCTTTCCCATATAGAGGACGTAATACCCCTCAAGAAGATATTACTAAATATCGTTTAGCCGTATCAGTATCTACCATTGATAGTGTACACTTATATCAAGACTTATCCAATATTATGACGAGTCTTGTTACTCGTGTATATGATCCTACTGATGAATGGAATCAAACAAATAATAAGTTTGGTCCTAATATGGATAAACAATTATATAAAAATGGCGATACGTGGGTTGTATTTAATGATGAGGTTCATAATGTAGATGGTGATGGTAATTTAACTAATAATGATGGTGATCGAAGATTCCATGTTATTGGTACTGATGTGTATGAATATTTTGATGCTATTATTCCTTCTAATATTAGTAATCCTGAAAAATGTTGGGATTTCTTTAGATTAAAGAAATATAGTAAAGGTGCTACATCTGCATTAATGGCATTGATTAAAGATATCAGTAATTATGATCCTACTCATACTGGTAACGATAATTCATTTGGTATTATGGAATGGACGGATAGAAATGATGCTTATTTAGGAAAACAACTATCATCTAAACAACAGCTAAATGATTATGCTAAAGAACGAGGATTGGATGTAAATGACATTTTAACCCAATTAGCGTTTATGCATAGGGAATTAACTAAAGATACTGATGTATCTGGATTTGCTCGAGACCCTGAATTATTAAAAGAATTCATGGAATCTCCTGGTGAGAAAGCTGCCACACAATTATTGTATGATAATTACTATTCTGCTAAGAATAAATTAATGAATGATAATTATGATCTATATCAAGAGAATATTAATACCATCAAAGAAAATGATATGAATATTCGTAAGACTACTAATAAGTCTATCTTAGCAGAAGTAAATAATTTGACTATTAATAATTATCTTCAAATTCAAAGAGCAGTATATGAAGAATTAATTAAACTAGGTTTAACTCGTAATTTTGCATCTGTAATTCTAGGTGCGATTAGTACAGTTAACGGTCAATGGTCATTAGGCTATGTAACTGACCCTAATAACACTAATATTAATGAAAAGAATGAACCATATGGTTTAATGGGTTGGAAAGATAATCCTTCTGGTGCTAAATATAAAACTCATTTAGCTAAGTTTGCTGAATCTAATAATATGAGTCCATCTGATCCTATCTTACAAGCTAGATTTATTTATAGAGCAATTACTGATAATAGTGTGCCATTCGCTCTTCCACTAAATAAATCCTCAATTGGTTTAAAAGATTTCCTTAATGAAGATGATTTAACTAAATTATCTAGTCAAATGGTATCAGATGTAATTATGGTATTCAGAGATGACCTAACAGATAAAGTTACTATGTCTAATACTATAGCTCAAAGAGCAAAGACATTCCAAACATTCTTTGCTGCACATGGATTAGAAACAGGTGGTAGTACTAAATCGGTTAATATCTTTAGATTCTTTAATTATTATGGATTTAATAAATTTGCATGTATTGCTATCTTGAATAATATGTATGCAAATAGTAATTTAATGATTGGGGAATTAGAAGATCCTGCTACTGATGATAGCGGATTTGGTTTATTCTACTCTATTAATGGATATAGAAGCTATATTGGTAAACATATCGATACTAAGAGTCGATTAAAAGCTTTATTAGGTAAGAAGGATGAAGATCTATATAATGAATTACTATTCTATTATGATGAAATCGTAAATAATACAGATACAAGTTTATATGCTCGTAATCCTGAATTATTAGAAAGATTTAAGAATGCTGAATCTGTAGAATGGGCAATTCAAGACTTCTATGATAATTACCTTGAAAACCAGAATATCGTTCAAAGTAGTATCGAAGATAAGATTGATTCATTAATGGAAAAAGATATCAATAATGCAAAAACTAGATTATTGAAATCTGCTCAAAAATTATATGATGAATTCGATGAATATGGTATTCCACAAGAACGTTTATTTAAAGTGATCAATATTAATGCAGTAAACTATGACCATGATTATATTGAAGACGATAATAATCTTCGATTAAATGGGATATTGGCTATTACTCCTGATGGTGTTTATGTGGTAAGATCAGATCTCACATTTACTACTGTTAATGGTAAGCAATATATTGTCTATAACAACAAGAAACACCAAGGTCTTCACATTAAATTAGAAGATGGTTCTATTCATAAAATCTTACATGATGGATCTATTGATCCAAATGCTATTAACGATAGTCCAGTAGATCCGTCAGTTAAGACGATTGTAATGTTCTATGATGGTACATATACCGTAAATGACGAACATGGATATTTTGTAGATAGATCAGGAGATAAATATCAGATTACTGAATCTGGTTTATATAAGATTGAACATGGTAGAAGGTATGCTGTTGAATCTGCATTAAATGTAAATCGTAAGAAGAATTGGTATGACAGTCAAATCTCTAGTTATAGACCTAAAGGTTTATATGTAGTTATGTTTGATAAGGTATACAAGACTGACCAATATGGTTTATTTGTAGGATATAAGAAATATCATTATCGAGCGATTCCTAATAATAATTCATATCGAGGATTATATGTAATTACTCAAAATGAATCTATCTTTAAATTAGATATGCTTGGATTAATTGCGGCAAGCAAGAATTATCAAAATGATGGTAATTTCCCTCAATTAAGAAATATCTGGGATAATAGTGTACCTACTGATGAAAATAAACCAGTATTTCCATTCCCTAATATGAATGGTTATAATAATGGTACCGTTGATGAATACAACAATATTCATAATGCAGTTAATAAAGATGGTATTACGGTAAATGATCTACTTAATAATGGTATCTTTAGTCAATTTATTCCTGAAGAACAAAAAGACTTTAGAATTGAATTAATTCCATTAGTGAGTCTTCGTTACTTCCAATCAGAATCAGAATATATCTATCAAGTATTAGATTCATATATTGATATCTTAGATACAGTTATTATTCGATTAGAAAATAATACTACTATCGACCTTAAGTTCTATAACTCGTATGGTCCATCTAACTATTGGTATTTATCTAATGCTAATGAAGAAAAACTTACGTTGGGTGCTGATTCTGATACAATTGGAAATAAATCAGCATCATTACCATCTAATACAGGATTAGGTTCATTAGAAAATGCAGGTGTGCATAAATATATTTCTAGAACGAACTTTATTTATGACTTCACAATTCATCTATTCGAAACGATTGATGATGATATTGATGCTGCAATCAAACAATTTATCTCTGATTTCGTAGAAGCATCTAATTCAGATAATGTAATTCCAGTATCTAACTTAATGAGACTATTAGAGCAATATTTCGAAGTAATTCGTTATATTGAATTTAATGGTCTTGCAGGTAAATATTCTGAATCTATTACGAATAAATATCAGAAGATTAAGAATCGAGCTACAACATTCTTAGATATGAGTAAGGAAGAAATTCGTGAGTTCGTTCCTGAATATGTTAATATCCGTAAGGATCTAGCTCCTAATACTGTAACTATTGTAGGTCAAGATGGTAAACCTGAAACTGTTGAATTACAACATAAGAAGTACGATTATGTAATTAATATCACATATCAAATTCAATAGATCTGTCAAACTTACCTTTATTTATTACAGTATATAGAAAATAACAAATATTATACATAGGAGGTCTGATTACCTATGGGTCTTAATGACGAATATTCATTTGAAAATCGTGGTGTTGGTAATCGCAAACGCCGTTCTGCATTGGTTGCTAAAACACGTAAATTAAATGATATTTTACAGGAACGACTTGAATTAGAAAAATTAAGCGAAGAAGCTTCTCGTGGCAATGCCGATATGGATGCTATGTTTATCTCTGAAATGAATGCTCGTAAAGAGAAACGCCGAGATAAACGAATTGATAAGATCAGAGATCGTAATAAATACATTCAAGAAGCATCTCGTGATATTGGAGCATACACTTTTGCTCATATTGTATATGAAGCATATCCTGTAAATGAAGATATCAAAAAGAATCCAAAGAATACAGAAATGATTTATGATAAGGCTATTTCTGCTTATAATCATAATATCTCATCTATTACGTTTAGTCCTTACTTCAAGAATATTGAAGACAATGCAGCTACTATGCTAGATAAAGAACCTATTGATGGTGTTATTCCTAAGAGTAAATGTGCCGAAGTAGTAGGTCGTCTATCTAATGGAGATGTTACTCAAAAATTTGTAACAAGTATTATTAGTAACAATGTAGTAGATGCTATTAAGGATGAATCATTGATTAGTAAGACAGCTAATTCATCCAAAGAAGAAGGTACATATGTAACTGAATCAGAAACATTGTATCGTACATTGTTTGTAGAAGCTCTTAAAGATATCATGAATGAATCTGATATTACTGATCAAGAAGAAATCAATAAACATGCTAACAATAATGCTGTATTGAATCTAACTATTTTAGAAGCAATGCACACTACTAAGTTGATTGATATGAATGATCCTGCTAAATTACGTAGAATGACTCAAGCAATTAACAAACGTTTGTTGAATTCGTAAAAAAAAAATAAGACATATACCTACATGGTATATGTCTTATTTATAATTACTCTTCTAATAAGAGAGTAACATGTTGCCCAACTTTAATAGAATGAGCAGGAGTATCCTTAGAACCATCACTGAAGTAATTATTTGGACTCTGAGTAATTACCCAAATGACATTCTTAAATGACCCCATTTTATTCGGATCGAATTGACGGTAAATATATTCTGGAAATTCCTGTTCGCTTTCACCATATCCGTCAGTGAAGTATAGAAGGATATCTTTGTTACCATCAAAATTCTTCCTAATAAGATATTCGAATACAGGAACATAAGATGTACCACCACGACCTTTAATCTCATCCTTTAAGTGTGATAAATCTTTATTATTTCTGATATTATGAATAGCATTGATTTCTGCATCACATTCTAATACTGTAAAATTAGCCTCAAATGTTTTAGCAAAATTATGCAATTCAAGAATGATACCAGAAATTTCTTCATCAGATAAACTACCAGATGTATCAATAGCTGCATACACATTCATCTTGTATGAATTAGTTACACCTGAATAGTTCAGATTAAATGGATGACGTCTAGAAGGTCTCCATGGAGCAGATCTTAATCCATCAACCATTCCTTGCATTGATTCTCGGACATATTTCCGCCAATCAATTGGTTTAGGTGGTTTTACATCAACAAACTTACCTTCAAATGCAGCAGACTGATATCCTCGAGTCTTATTGTGCACAGTATCATTGATAAGTTTATCAATGGCTGATTCAATAAGATCTTCATTAGTTTGAGCATCTTTATCAGACCATTTACCATGACCATCAGCATTACTTGAACTTAACAACCTATCTGATGGACGTTCCCCTGCTCCATTTGATTTACCAGATGATTGGTTACCGCCTTTAGATGAACTAGATTCATTAGTTTGACCGCCATCTGATGATTTATTGTTATTATCATCATTATTCTGATTTGGATCGGAGAAATCATTATCATTGTTTTCATTCTCTGTTGGTTCATGATAATTGCTTTTCATTTTCTGGTCTTGTTTAGATACTGGACTTTCAGAAGCTTTCTTAATATAATATCCAGCATCTTGCTTTTCTAAAATATCAGCTTCATTATAACCATATATTTCGCAGAAAGCTTTTAGATCGATAGTACAATCAGGTAGTGTCAAATTATTTAACATTTGATTGATTGCGCAATCCAATGAAATATTCAAATCATCATGACTGATACCAAATTCCATTGGATTAGAATAATGTTGCAAATGACGATTTAATACATGCAAACATTCATGTTCCAATACTGCTGCCAGTTCTGTATAATTCTTACATAACTGAGCTAGTCTAAATGGATTCATAATCAGATGAATTTCATTATCCGATTTAGGCATCCATACAGCAGCTGGAGCTTGAAGTGTATAATCAAATCTATCTCTTTCCAAATGCTTTAATACATCTGCAAAGAAGAGATCTTCTTTATACAACAAGGTTTGACTTGCAATCAAATACATATTTTCTGCAGCTAAATTTGCTTCTTTCTTTTCAGCAGTAGTTGCATTTTTTAGAAAGTAATTACATACATTTGCAATATTGATTGCTTCGAGAGGAACTTCGGAACCCACTTTAGATGATATGAATTCTTGTGTTTTAAGAGTCCATTTGTCAAGAATATCCTTCATATCATCTAATTTTTGATATTTAGACATAATATCATCACCCTACCAATCATTAAGCTTGTTGTGCTTCTACAGAAACAATGTTTTGCTCACGCACTAATCCTCTGAAATCTAGATCTAATGACATTAATGTAATCAATAGATCCGTTGATAGGTCACTCTTACCATCAGCTTCAGCAGCTAATAAGAATTCACGTGTTGCACTATATTGATAATCCTTTGGCATTGCCAAGATGAACTTGGATAGACGAACTAAACGATTTCCTTTCTTTAATTCATCTAGATTATCAAATACATAATGACATAGGTTTTGAATTAGAACAAAACGGCGTGCATTCTTACCTGTTTCTTGATCTGCTTCTTCAGCAAACAATTTAGGTAATTCATCATCAGCTGCTGAGTTATCATTAAACAGTAATTCGACTGCAGGTAACGGTTTACGACTCTTTTGGAACCAGAATTGTGTTAATGTAGTAGCTACATCTTCACCCAATTGACCAGCCCAAATACGGAAGATATCTGGATTATTAACAAGATCTTCATTACCATTGTTAATAGCCCCTACAATTTCATTAGATAACCATGTGATGGAACGTGGTGAACTCATCTTGTTATCCTTACCAATTGTAGCGAATAGATCTTTGTGTTCATTAAAGAACAACACAAGATCAGGATGGACATTGCTCTTGATCTTATCATTTTCCTTAGCCTTCTTATTGATACTATTTGCCCATAATGACCATTCTGCTACATCTGGTTTTAGATAGATAAAGTTGAAACGGTCACTAACCGCAAAGTCAAGTTCTTGAACGCCCATGTTAGGAATCTCTTGACCAAAGATTTCTTCCATCTGTCCAGATGGGTTCATAGCAGCTAGATAAGTAATGTTTTCTGGTAATTTCTTACCACCTAATTCATGCTCTGTTAAGATACGCATGAATTCATTACTGATGTGACGAGTAGCGCCACGATTTAGCTCATCTAAGAAGACGATCCATTGGTCTGGGAGAAGTTCTAATTCATGCTCTTCTTCCTTGGTAAGTTTCTTCTTACCTTCCAATATGGATTTACGTTCTTCGCTTTCAATAATACTACTGAATGCTTTATTAAGAACGTATTCAACAGATAGTTGCGATGATGAACTCATCTTACTCTTTGTTAAAATTTGTTCTCCATCTGAAAATACGGTATTCTCTACCGTGGCAGCAACGTCATCATTGTTGTTTGGTAGAGCATATAGTAAATCACCTTCATTAGCTGTATTAATAGCGATTGAAGTATAACCGAATGTACGACCATACTTCTTAGAAGCAATTTCTGGAATGGAGATAATATTTTGAGATTTACCCATTCCTGGTAATGAAACAAGACAGTAGTTCATACTACTGATTGGATTATCCAAACTTGCCACGATTACCTTTTTTGCTTTGTTCATTGTTGTTAATGTCATTTCGAATGACCTCCTGTAAATTAAATTATTTTCGTAAGAAGATGTATTCTAAACTCTTCTTACATTATTAAAATATATATTTAAAATTGATTTAAAAATTTTTAGGTGAAACTTTACTGGATCATAGAAAAAAAAAAATATATCTCAATATTGTATGAGATATATTTTTCAGATTATTGTACTACATTAGTACAATAATCCATATTTAATCGTATTTTGAATTAAATCTTTATATTCATTAAATACGATATTCAGAAGATAACGTAAACCTTCTGATAGGTCTTTACTATCATTAATTGCCTCAATGATAGTTTTTAAATATTCGGCTACAAAGTATGATACTTCCATTAATTTATAACCAAACATATTAGCATCCTTTTCTTCTAAGAAATTTTCATCTACCTTTCCATCAGATAGATATAAATCGAACCAATCATCGATATAATTGGTTTCTACCGCATGATCTGGTTTATGCTTGATCGGATCTAATGAGTTATATTTAACTCCCCATTTCCATGAAGCATCAGCTAGTACAGATTCAATATCATTTTTAACCTGAGCATCAATGATACCATTGTATACTAGATCTTGAGGTACATTTTCCATATTGGAATTTACCTCCTTATCATAGGTTTCAAATACAGATGATACAAAAATACCAAGTGTATCTAAAACCATATCGTTCATATTCTCAGCAAATTTCTCCATACCATTCAGAATCATCCAATATGAAAATGAATC
>NFYZ01009938.1_pt1 | contig 32688 bp, 68 predicted proteins | sample 1092561 | NCBI WGS metagenome assembly NFYZ01 (sample SAMN03609887, study PRJNA323583) | gut metagenome | isolation source: feces | host: Rattus norvegicus | place: Malaysia | collected 2013 | reverse complement strand
TCAAGGGCTTTAATAAGGGCTTGGAATGGCGTTGAGCCTATGAAAAAATGGAAATTCAACTATGTATCAGTTATATACTGATTATATGTTGTATTACTCCTAACATAGGTTTTTTACTTTTGCCTTTATTCAAGCTCTTAACCAACCTACATATGTAGGTAAATATTTTATTTAGGAGGTTCTATTATGAACGACAATTACATCTATACTGTGGCACCTGAAGATTTTCCTAATCTGAACTACTATATCAGTAGTAAGAATTTCTTACCTGATAAAGAGTTCAAAGCCCTGAAAGCAATTCTCTCCGAAACATATAAAGAAGACTGTAATTCTCCCATAGCAGTAATAGTAAAAAGAGCGTGTTATGCTTTTAATGAAAGGTTTGAGGGTTTTAACCTTAAGCCTTACGTTCTCTTAATTAACGATACAATTCTCTTTTAAGTACTGAACCATAGGACTAAAGATAAGGAGGTGAATATATCTTTAGTCCTTTATTGAGTACTTAAATTAAGTAACTCAAATATTTTATTTAGGAGGGTCTTATCATGACCAACAATTACAACAACATCGAGCATGTCCAGTCTATCCAGTTCGAGAACGGTAAACACATCTTCAACATTTATTATGTCCCTGGCATGTATGCTACAACAGCTTGGGCTTTATGGAGGAACAAGTGCTGTTATGTAGCCTTTAATCACGATATCAAGGAAGTGGTCAAGAAAGCAGAAGAAAATGGATGGGTAGTGTTTAATTACACTGACCTACCTGACAGTTGGATTTATGGTAAATCTAACAATTTTTATAAGGATGTTATCAAGGGCCACCTTGATGATATCCTAACCATTTGTAATAAAGGAGGTGTTGATGTAACACATCAGGTAGAATGTATTACTCTTTTACTTGAAAATTGGGAAAATAATTAAGGAGGTAAGTATATGTATACTATTTATTATCAGTCTGTGATTACTCCTGGTGTAGTTCATGAAACTTATGCCAGGACAATCAAAGAAGCTCAAGAAATGATTCAGAATTTCAAAGAATCTGGATATGGAGCTTGGCTTAAAGACCACAACTGCTAACAATTAAGCATTGAACCATAGAGCCTGTATGAATTGAAATATATTCATACAGGTTCCTTATTGAGTGCTTAATAAGTTACTCAAATTTTTAAGAAAGGAGGTCTAGTTATGTCTAGACCAAAACGAAACAGGAAAATTAAACCCATTACACGGGAAGATATTTATGCTTCCAATGTAATGGAGTGCCCTATCTGTGGAAAAGAATATCCCACTTTTAGGGTAGCTTTAATGATGCAAAAAGCATCAGAGCAAAAGAGAAACTTAGCTTATTATAAAGGGGATTTCTGTCCTCTTTGTAGAGCCAAGTAACTCAGTTTTCCTATGGTTGGTCAGATACCTAACTGACTGGTTTTTGACAATATAGTCGTAAGCAGTTTTACCTATAAAACTGACAAAATATTGAGGAGTTGTCTCATTATGAAGAAGTCCAACAACATTAAGAAGTCTGTCAACACTAAGAAGTCTACCATCAGCCTGAACCAGATTCTCGTTGCGAAAATCATGGATGATATCACTAAGACGGGAATGTCTTGGGGATTTGCTCTTATTCCCATTGACCAGATTATCACTAAGCTTCCTTATCAGCGTCCTATTGATGAACTCAGAGTTAACAGAATTGTCAAAGGATTCTCTTGGGAGAAAGTTGATGCTAAGTGTGTCAATTACCGTCCTGATGAAGACAAATTTGCTATTATGGATGGTCTACACACACTGACTGCTTTTAAAACTCTTGGAAAAACTTTCCTTCCTTGTAAGGTTTTCATTGGTAAGACTTATGAGGAGGAAGCTATGATTTTCGCAGAGCAAAATAAAGGGGTAAAGAAAATTTCCTCTGTTGATGAGTTCAGAGCTCTTGTTGAAGCCAAAGATTGGAAAGCACAAATCATCATGAACTGCTTGAAGACTTTTGATGTAGAACTTGCTTCCCAAGCAGGGTATAAGAAATGCCGTAGTGTTCGCAAGCTCGTAAAAATCATGGATACTTATGGTGTTGACGGCCTTTGGTTTGTCTTTGGACTCATCCGTGATGCTGGGTGGGAAGATGATGGAAAAGCATATACCGAAAGTTCTTTGAATATCGGTTTTTATGCTTATCCTGAACTTCTCAAAAAGAATGGTGAGGTAAGCCAGACTAAGTATAAGTGTCTTCTCAAAGTCCTGAAAAAGTACAAAACGTCTACTCAATATGTAGATAAAGCTAGACAGATGTTTAGCGTTACTACCACTACTCATCCTCAAGATGCAGTCAAGAAACTTATTGAGCGTGACCTTGAGACTGTTCAGGTTGAGTATCAGCGTATGATTGATTATCAGCGGGATTACAAGTCCCGTGGTAATATCGTTTGTGTTGAAAATGATGAAGACTAATCAAGAAAGGAAGTATTTGTAATGAAACAAGTAAGAGAAAACCTGTATGTTCACAAATCCAATTTGAGTGAACTCTATTGTGCTCTTCCCAAGTATGAAATTCCACCTATTCAACCTGTGTTCGTTTGGGTTTTTGACCATGATTTCCCTTTTGAGGTTGTTAAATACAATCTCATTCAGAAAACCATTAGCCTTATCAATGCAGAGGGCTGGAATGAACGGTTTGAACCCATTGTCGGGGATTCTGTCATGTATGACCAGTATAAGAAAACTTTCAAGACCAAGAAAGGAGGTTTTCAAGTATATCATATGAAAGAAACCTTTGTTCATCCTGATTACAGAGGTTTCTATGTAGAGGAAGCCAGGCAACGTACTGAGCTGTTAAACTCATTAGAAATAATCAGGAAAAGCAAATCCAAAATGGGTTCTCTGAAATGGTGGGATAACTTCCTTAAGGAATATAATCTGCCCATTTATATGACAAAACCTTGTGAATTTCCTTTAGTTTAACAATTACTAACAGAGATAATCGACAATGAGTGAGATTAGTTGTCTATATAATTTAAAGGAGGAATTTGTAATGTATACTTACGACAAATGGGAAACCCGTGGTACTATTGAGGATATCCTTGAGCTTGAGGAAGCTGAAAGAATGGTCATTTCTGATGAAGCTCTCACTGAAGCTTACTATCAGGCCAAGAATGACAGAGCTCAGAGAATGATGATTAACGCTATTATGCGTAATCGTGAGCGTATCAAAACTCGTACTTGGCAGAGAAAAGCCGATAAGTATAAGAAGAATGCCAAGAAGAAAGGATATGACCTCAAACAAAAAGGTCAGACCCGTAAGGACTGCCATATTGTCCCTTCTGATGCCTTGGGTTGGGATAAGCTCAACATGAGCATCATGGGAAATAGAATGCATGGTATCAAGGTTGGTTATATTTTCGATGTGACTTAATTAAGAAAGGAGAATAACAATGGAAAACAATTCTGTCTATAACCCTACCAGAGAATTAATCACAAGTGCAAATAATATGTGTACTTACATTGATTCTCAGCATAAATGTTCTGGGCCTTGTAGTGAATGTCCCCTGGTCAAAGTTATAATGTTTGTTGAAGAGATGAAAAGGAGGTGACGCCTGATATACACGAAAATATATAATAGAAAGAAGGTGATACTATGAACACTATCTTTAGTTGGAAAAATAAAAAGGTCACGAATTCCGACATTCATGACCTTTTTGTAAAGGGATACCCCATTTACTTCATCTCTTGGAGTTTGGGTGTGTCTCAAAAAGACTGTGTTAGGGCACTAGCCTAAGCACAGTCTTATCTTAACATAGAAAGGAGGTGATGTCAAGACCTTAAATGAATTTCCTTAAAACTTTTTTGAATATGAAAGGAGTAAAAATTATGAAGTGGACTAATTACAATGAATCTCTCAAGAAAATTCAGGAGGAGATGACCCAAAAAGTCCTTGACCGTTATGGTGAGGATGGTATCAATTATGTTATAGATAGAGTTAAAACTAACAGAGAGGAGGCCATTGAAATTCTTCACAACTTTGGTGTTCAGGGTTTGTCTCCCTTCGCCACAGTTGAAGATATTGTTGACCAATGGGAAGATTGGGTAGATTAATTCTACCCTTTCTTAAAACAAATTAAAAAAGGAGAATGAAATATGTATAACTTTATCACTGATACTGTTTCCCAAAATATCCTAAAAGTTAGAGGATGGGAGTGGGACTTACAGAAAAAAGGTACTGTCCTTCTTTGGTGGCATACTCCTCTTGGCAATATTTTTTCCTTTGGAGCTGATGCTGAGAATTTCTTAGCAGAAGTTAATTCTCAGTATGACAATTTCGATGTAGACAAATACGTCGAAAGCTTCATTGTTGCTCATTATGGTCAAGGCATTGCAACTTCAGTTAGAGCTAGACTTGAGGAAGCTGAAGCAATTGAAAAGGAGTTGAATGAACTTAACTATACTCTCAATCATCCTGAATATGTTATCATTGGTAACATTGGCAATGTCATTATCAAAAGAAGCCTTAAAGAAGGTATTTCTCTTTGGCACGGAGAAGAAAAATTGGCTCATGGATATGCTACCTATGTAGATGCAGTAAAAGATATCATGGATGAATTCTCTTGTTTTGTTGAAATTTAAAAGAAAGGAGAATTAACATGGTCACTAAAATCAACACAACGATTAACCAGGATAATATCAATCGCACTATTCAGGTTCTCATTGATAATGGCATTGAACCTGATGAAGCTGAAACTGTTCTCCAGGCTATTGGTTATACCTTACTTGATGAAGAACTCTTTTAAGCATATTAGTAAATAACATCTAAGTATTCTTCAAGCCAACAAAGCTAAATTGCTATATGCGATTCAAGTTTTGTTGGCTTTATAGAGTACTTTGGTCATTTGTACTCTAAATTAAAATTAAGGAGGTAAGTATAATGACTATTCGTAAGCAAATGCAAAAAGCTAAGGAGATGCCCACTATCAGAGGTATGGAAGAAGATGTTTTCTTCATTGGAGAATGTCTCTGTCGTACTCAGCCTAGTTTCAGAGATGAAAGTATTGCAAGAGTGAGAGCAACTGAGGCATATCAGAGTGCTAACTTTGTTGGCATTGGTATGTCGGCTCAGGAGTTAGCCACTCAGGAGAAATGGGAAAGAATCCTGATTTCTCTTGATGGATTAATGCTCCCTGAAACTCACTAAATTAACTACATAAAACAAATCAAATTATTTAAAGAAAGGTGTTAAAAATTATGAAGACTACTATTTCTGTTCGTTTTGTTCAGTACTACGGGTTCTTTGGTTATGTTGACCAGGAAGGTATTTCCCCCACAAAACAGATTGCAAATAGAATCTTTGAAATTGTTTTCTACAGAATAAATCCTGAAACCAAGGAGCCCAAAGTTGTTGCTACTTTTGAGCCTGATGCCAAAACTGGAAATCTTTATTTTATGTTAGACCTTCCTCTGTTAGATAAACTTCCCACTCACAACAAACCTACCGCTATTAAACCTAAAGAGAAATTTGCTATAATTAAGAACTCTAAGAATGTCCTTAATGAAGTAGGAGGCATTAATCTTTGGATTGATGTTGACGCTATTTCCCTGGAAGGGCCTATCTATAGGAAAGTTAATCATGTAGCAAAAAGAAAAGACAACAAAGAAATTTTTAATGGAATAAATTATAGCATTACAGAAACTTATACATGGAATGGAGGTATGTTTGTAAGGAATAAATGGTATGATTATCAGCAGATTCTTGACTTACGGTATAAATTAGACGAAAAGTTTAAAAAGCTCCGTTGGGAAAGCAAAGAAGATTTAAGCATTATTGACGAAGCTGTTAAAGCACTTCTCTTTTTTAAGAGAAGTTGTGAAAGTGTCTTGAAAATCTGGAGAGATAATGATGTTGAGGATTTAGTTCTGATTATGCAAGAAGAAGACAATGCCAAATTTAATAAGAAAAAAGAGGAGGAAGAGTAATGTACTTCAATGAAAATATACCTAATTGCTTTTATGAGGATATGAGAGAAAAGGAAGAATATGAATCTCTTCAATATTCTCAATCTCTCGCAAGGCAAGAAAAGTACAAAGTAAATAAAGAAAAACTTGAAAGAGCTTATAAACTTGGTTTACCTGTACTGAAATTCAGCGAAACCACAAAATGTTGTGGGTGCCCTTATGCAGACGAGGACACTATGACAGATGATGAAGATGATAGCTGTACTGTCATTTGTGGTATTTCTGTCTGTGTAAAACAAAACAAAAGGAGAAAATAACATGATTGAAATTGAACTGTTCAGAGTACCTACCTATGAAATTCTGGAGGAACTTACCCTTAGAGCTAAAATTCATCATGGAGCTAACTTCACAAGTTATACAAGTAAAGAACTTATGGAGTTTGTTCTGAAAAATAGAATGACTGATTTTCTCAATAAATAATCTAAGCATTGTTAAAGCCCACCAATCTTAATTGACTGGTGGGCTTTCTAGAGTGCTTGGACTACACTTTGATATCACACTACAGAAAGGAAAATGCCATGTGTAAGATTATGAATCTGGCTGGTGAAGAAATAACAAGTTCTTCGGTCAGAGAACTCTTCACCACTGGAATGCCTGTATATATGATATCATATGTGCTCAAGGTGTTCCAAAGTGATTGTATTAATCTACTCTCTCTAGATTAATTTTCACTTCATGAATGATTGAAAAATTTAGTCCACTTTTTCAATCAAAGAAAGGAGGTGATTCCTTACAATCCATAGTATAGCACACTCTCTATCTCTTGTCAAGTACTTTAAAGAAAAAATTTAGGAGGTGAAATAATGTCTGAATATGAACTGTTTATGGCCCGTAGAAGTCATGAATCCCGTGTATGGCACACTAGATTTCGTAGAAAGAATCTGTGGGCTGAGAAGAAAAGGAGAAGTGTTCGATTGGCGGTGAAAAACTTTATTTAAAATAAAGAAAAATCCATTTAAGCTATTGACAAACTTAAAGAAAAGCATTATATTTAAATAAAGAAAAGGAGATAAGATATCATGAGTAACAAAAACATCTATTGCATTGAAAACTCTTGGCTTGCAGTTGGCGAATGCAGAAATGTGTATGTTTCATTTCCTGAAAGACTTTCTTGCATTAAATTTGAAAGTCTGAAAGAGATTCTTGTTAAACAGAGAACTATTCATTCTGAAAACCCTGAAACCACGCATTTTGACATTGTGTATGATACTCTGCAAGAATTCTACCTTAAATGGGGAATAGAAGGTAGGATTGAGGATACAATTCAAGCTACTCTCATGTATTAATCCTTAACACACACATATCCAGTTCTTATAATTTCTCTGTTTAAAAGAAATTAACTCGATTAGTGGATTGTTGTAGCTAATCAGTGTAGTACAACAGAGTTCTTTGATGTTCTCGCTCTGAAAGAACATGATTTATCTACAAATAAGGAGAATGAATTATGGCTATCGCTACTTTTAACGCTGAGAGAATCAATGTCCCCACCACTCGTACCTCTTTCCTGTCTGGTATCGGAACTCCTATTTCCTCTGCCACTTCTCTTGAGACTGCTCTTTCCCTGTCTGGCCTGGATTACACTGTTGCCAAAACTGAGGTCAATTATATGACCAAGATTCCTGGTCAGCCTCCTCGTTACAAGAAGGTTCCTGACCAGTTTGTAACTTATCGTGAGGATACTAAGGATTTCCTTGGTATTGTTGGTAAGAACTACAACATCCTTCAGAATATTGATGCTTTCAATTTCCTTGATAGTCTTATTGTTGGTGAAACCAAATTTGAAACTGCTGGTGCTTATGGCAAGAACAACGCTCGTTCCTTCATCAGTATCAGCACTGACACTATCAAGATTCTGGATGATGATGTACAGCCGTATATTGTTATTACAAATAGCTTTGATGGTAGTGGCTGTGTCCAGGTTTATTTCTGCCCTCAGCGTGTTTGGTGCAGTAATACCTTGGCTCGTAACAAACGTGAATCTCAGAACTATGTACGCATTAAGCACAGTAATCTTCTTGAGGTGCGTATGGAACAGTCCAAGGAAATCCTTCTGAATAATACTCACTACCTTGAGGAGCTTAAGAAGTCTGCTGAGAAATTGGCTACTACTCCTTTCAGTGCTGAGAACTTTGAGGCTATGGCCCGTGAGCTGTTCCCTGTAAAAACTGAGGACAAAGAGTTCATTCAGGTTCGTAATGCTGAGATGGTAGAGTATCTGCTTCACTGTTACAAGCAGGATGACCTTGAAAACTTCAAGAATACTGCCTGGAGAGCTGTACAGGCAGTTGCTGACTTTGATAGTCACTCTCCCACTGTCCGTCAGACCAATAATCCCATGAAGGATTTCAACAATATCATTGTTACTGGTATGCCTCTGTTGAACCTTGTGTGGGATAGGATGGATACTATCGCCAAGTAATTTAAAGTAATTTTATTAACAGAGATATACTGGGAGTGAGAGTACCAGCACTTATATAATCTTTTTGAAAAGGAGAATGTATTATGTATTATCTTGAGGTTTTCTTCCAAAACAATGAGAGTATTGCCATTAAGTCCTTGATTAAGAATCCCTCTATTGAGGAGGTGGAAACGTTCGTAGCAAAAGATATGGAAAAATATGGGCGTGTAAAGAAAACACATGTAATTCCTCTTGCGGAAGTAGAAAAGTTCTTTGACTGGAGCGATATCGACAATTGGCCTATTCTCACAAAGCATGAGAGAGTTCCTATTCGTGGAGCTATGATTAAACAGAACTATTTTGATACTGGTGAAAAAATCCAGTATGGTATGGATATTCAAATGCATGATGATAAGTACTATGGAAGTGCTTATTATCTTACCAGTCATGGTAGGTCTACATTTGCCCATAGTTGGAAATATAAGAGTTTTGCTGAAGCATATGATAAGTTATCTCTTGAAATCATTAAACATATGAATAATCACCCTGTTCTTCGTATTGGTTAAATTAGATTAAATAAAGAAAGGAGAATGTATTATGACTGTTTATTACACTCTTAAATCTGGTGAACGTTTGTCTATGTTTTTCTGGGATGATTATTATCCTGGAAAAGAAGTATTTCACCGCCCCTTAGAAGTAACCGAAATCGACATGACTTCTCCTAGTGCCACTGGTTACCAGTACAGAATGCGTAAGTCTATTAAATATCCTGGAGAAATGGAAGCTTGTACCCATCAACGTTCTCTCTATGAAGATGATGATGGTGTGCGTTATTTTAACTGGAAAGGTGAGCGTGTTAATATCATGGAATGGGATTATCATTGTATCCCCATGCTTTGCGAAGAGATTGAATATGCAAAGCAGATTAAGGACAGATGGTTTGTCCCTAAAGATATTATTCTTTCCAGTCTTATGAAACAGCCTGATAAGTTTGCTGTCATGTTACAGCCTAGGGTTGCTTGTTGTAGAATCCCTGGAACTTCTCTCTGTCTCATGAGTAGCGAAAGAACTAAAGAATTTATTCCTTATGTTCCTTATATTCATCCTATGAGAGAAGTAGAACATTGGTATTACAAGATTGACCTCTGGCCCAAGGATGAAGAGCTCCGTAAAATCTGTGGACATGAGGAATATTACTTTGATGATTTCTGTTCCCTACTCTTTGATGATATTTTAAAGCTTATTGAGCTTTAAGATATAAGTACCTACAAATCAATTTGAATTAAAAAGGAGAATGTATTATGTGTAAAACTAACGACACAAAAACTCTGTATGTCTTGTCTGAAACCATTGAGCGTGATATTTCCACCCCTGTTACCTATTTGGATTTCAATTCTGCTCTTTCTGAGTTAATTTCTCGTATGGCTCAGGCTTTTGGGTATCCTGAATCTGATATCAACGATATGTTGGCAGATTTAAACAATGGAGAATTGGATGACTGTTTCCTTTGTTATGATGAAGAAAACGGTGTAGCAACTGCTTATGGAGAGAATGCTAATCATGACAATTGTGATTGGGATATCTCTCCTATTGAGATTCCTGAATGAATTTTTTCTAAGCATTCATAAACAAAATAATTATATTTAAAGGAGAATGAATTATGTCTAACGTTATCACTTCTACTGGTAAGAATTTCGAGAACATCGGTGAGTATATCACTATTCGTCAGTGGGATAAAGAAACAGAACAGTATTATGAGAGTAAGCCTTTTATTCATGTAAATGAACTTCCTAAACTTATTACTTGGGATATCTTTAAATATATCCTTGGAAGCAGAGTGAATAAATGGATTAACTTCTTTGGTGAAGATATCCTCAAAGCTCATGTGGAAATGATTCCTGTCTTTTCTTTTATGCAAACTCATGAATGGGAAGAAGTAGAAGGAAGAACAGGTGCCCTGGCTGGCATCCTAGATTTCAACAATGCTATGCTGTATGGAAAAAGAACTCTTTTAAATTTCACACAGTATAGAGGAGAATGGGAGAGACATTATAAAGCTTTTGGTTTCCGTTACCTTCGTCTTTCCTGTTATGCAAGTTGGGAAAGCAATTTTATTCGAGCTTGTCTCCTTGATAAATTCCCCTATCTGAACGAATTCAACTTTGATGTTTATGCTCAGAGTTATGGTCATGAAAGTTTTGAAGATGAAGAGCTTTATATCAAGGTAATGGATGGAGATAAGGGACTTGGAAGTCTTTATGTTCCTTTTAAAACTTTTTCTCAGAATGATTTCAATTGTGTAGTTGATAGGATGACTAGCTACTGGAATTGGTACTATGCTACCAAAGAAGATTTGAGAAATAAACAATTGGCTCTTTTAGATTCTCCCGAGGCTTATAGATTGAAAGATTTATTGTCTAAATAATTAAAAATCTTTTTCTGAATCGTTTCTAACAGACAAAGCGCAACTGAATGAGAGGTAAGTTACAAGCATTTTTAAGGAGAAAAATATGATGAATTATATTTTATATATTGGTTTGATTATTCTCTTCGCAATTTCCTGTATCTATGTAATCGACAATAAGTGGTGTTGGATTACTCTTATTTTGAGTGTCTGTTGTTTGTGTAGTATGTATACTCATGCAACTGCTCCTAGTGACCAATATTACCTTGAAGCTGAACTTTATACTTCCAAAGACAATACCTATATCTTTGTCGATGAAGATGGTAACTTCTGGGAATGGGAAGATGATATGTATATCTACACAGACCAGCATATTTATCTTCTTACAATGGATACCAATGGGACTAATAATACAGTCAAAGACGATATTATTCTTACCGTTTGGAGTAGTGGAGGTGAAGAAATTCCTGCGGTAGGATAATATATAGATTATTCGTACCTATAAACCACATATCAAATTAATTAGGAGGTTATTTAAATGAAGAATCATATTCTGTATCGGTACGATTGGGGTTGGGATGCTTTCGAGAAAGTCGAAATTGCTCAGGACTACAAAGAAGAAAAAGGCAAAGTTCCCACTGATGATGAGCTCAATGAATATATTGATTTCATTCAGCAAAACAATTGGGATGACTTAATGGCTGAAATCGACTGTTACGAAAAACATCATGGAGTGAAAAATTATGTAATCATTGCAAGAATTGGCACATGGAGAGGAACTTTTGATTCTGCTCTTGTATGTAATGGCATGAAGGAAACCATCTTCAAGTGTTGTGATAGTTGTGATTATATCACAATTGCTTACAAGAACAATCAGCTTAAAATCATTGGACACCACCATGATGGGACAAATACTTTCGTTATTCGAGAGTTAACCCAGAAAGGTACAGAGTATTACCATAATCATTGGCTTGAAAGATTTAATTACGACCTTTGTAAAAATCTTTTTAAGTCTACTCGTTTATCTCATATGGTTTCTATCTTTCCTAAAATTTATGGGTGGGTTTAATTACTCACCCTTAAATTTAAATTAAAGAAAGGATGTTAAAAAATGAAAGTAAAAGATTTATTGGCGTTAATGCTTCCTGACACTAAAGGAACACAATTCTTCATTTGCGGATGGCTCTATGAGTTCCCTGAAAATGAAATTCCTGAAGAGTTAGAAGAATGTACCTTTACCATAGACAATCCTATTGTCTATGGTAACAATCACGGTCTGGTCATTAATGTAGACCTTGAAGAAAACGGTATTGACCAGTCAGAATTCTATATGCATTACAGAAACTTTATTTAATTTAAAGGAGGAAATCACAATGAAAAATAATACTCAAACCAAGAAATCTGTCACTGGTATTTATGCCGATTCTGCTTTTGGTGGAATTGAAATCATTGGCGATATTGAATATGGTAACACCGATTATATCTACTGGCGTTTCAATTATGGAAAGCCTGGGCCTATTCATAGGGCTAAGATTTATGAAGGAACCAATCCCTATTTCCGTACTCCCAGGGGCAAAGTTTACTTCAAGAACATTCTGCGTGTTTAATTAAGAAAGGAGAATGAACATGAACAATAATAAAGTAGTTTCCCTTATGCCTGTTATTTGTCTTGATTCTGGTAAATTCCCTAATCAAGGTAAAAAAGGTGAAAAGTATTTCATTGACCGTATGAGTATCTATATGGATTATGATGGAGATGCCTATGGATTCCTGTATGAAGATAATAAAGCAGAAAATCCTATGGCAAATGTGTCCCTTCATCGTTTCATGTCTATTTAAGAAAGGAGAATAAAATATGGATATCAGAGTAAAAGACATTATAAACCTTATCTATGGTTGCCATGTTGTCCAGATTTGGATAGACGGAGACACTTATGAGTTTCCTACCTATGAACTTCCTAAAGAATTAGATGATATGGTTGTAGAAACCATAGATGACCCTTATAATTACTCAGCAGTTGGCCCTCTCTGTATCAATCTTCTTAAGGGAACAAACTTTGATGACTATGAGGAGTTCAAAGAAACCAATAAGGAATATCTTATTTAATCTGAAAGGGGAATGAAAAATGAACACTTACAAAGATGTACTTCTCTCTAAAGAGTTTAAATTTGAACAGTTTAAACTTCAGTGGATGATTGACCATAACTTTACACTTCTTGACCTTATTAAAAGTCTTGAAGTTCTGAGTGAAGATTACCCTTATGCTTCTCTTATGGAACTTTTTGAAGAATGGGAAAGCGATAGAGGTTTTTGGGGTATGATTTGGCCTTGTTACGATGAATGGCTTGAGACTGAAGAGAAAGATAATTAAACAAGTTTAAAAACATCCAAATAAATTTAAAAGGAGAATGAATTATGATTAAAAACGTTATTACTCTGTCTACTTCTCGCACTGGTTACTCCATCAATCAGATTATTGACAACAGCTATACTCCTATGACCATTGGAATGCTTAAAGAAATCCTTGATTCTTATGAAGATAATGATTATATTGTCTTCAAAAATGATAACGGTTATACCTATGGTGAAATTAAATCTGACAGTTTTGACTATGAGGAAATCGAAATTAGTCGTAACCCTGATGATATTGAACCCGAACAGAGATATCATATTTCTGGAGATGCAGATGAAATCTTTTCAAATACACCCTTTGAAGGTTATGTCGATAGTGATGTAACCATTCTTGATTATCCTGATGAATCTGGTTGGGTCTTGGTCAGGGTTGACATTTTTGAAGGTGTTTATAATCTCCAGCTTTTTGTTGACATTGATGAGTTAATTGACATTTAAAGGAGGTGAGTTAATGTATAAAGCAGAGTATATTCCACAAATGCAAGCATACAGAATTTATAAGGAAGGTGATTATCAAAATACAGTAGCCTATGAAGACAATCTTGAAGAAGCTATGAAACGTTGGACTGAGGAAGAGAAATAATCCAAAATCTTTACAACACAATCACATTTATAAGTCTGACCTATCGGACATATACGGGGAGAAAGGAATTAATATGAACGCTTATGTTATGTATGAGATTGGTGACACCTTCGAGAACGATAATGGTGAAAAATACGCTATTCTTGGTCTGAGTGAAGATAGAGATAAGGCTTTGCTTTGCACCATGCGCAAACCCACTCTCTATATTGGTGCTAAGGGATTGTGTGAACATCATTGGTGCGCTGGTCATTACTTCATGGAAGATATTGGTGCCGCTCTTGATTGGTTTGCTGAGGATGATAGCAAGCCTAAGAAAAAGGAAGAAGAAAAAACTAAAATGCTCTTTATTTTTGATTATCACACTAAACACACTCCTGGTTTATGGTCGGACGATTATCTTACAGTGTGTATTCTTGCCTATGATTTTGAAAGTGCAAGAGACTATCTGTTTGATATGTATAAGGATAGTGAATGGAAAATCATTGACTATAATTGTGTCACTAAAAACTTTGTAGATGTCACAGTAGAAAAGGAGGATGAATAAACATGTTAATTATAGCTCATTTGATGCAAGACGGTCAAGAGTATACCCGTTTTTTCTCTTGTTGGGATATGTATTATGAGCATACTTTCGACCCTAGTATTGAAGTCATAGAAGTACAAGTTTGTGAAGAATAATTTAAGAAAGGAAAATGAATATCTTTAAATGGTGTGAAGAACTAATGGAAGCTACTGGTTGTGACCTGAAAACTGCCATGAGGGAGTACAGTTTTACCTTTTATCCTGAAACCTATAATGCAGAAGATTACGAGTAAATAAACAAAATAATACGAGCTGTCCTAACTGGCTATACGGGGAGAAAGGAAAAATTATGGGCATTTCTAAAGCTAATCCTACTGTTGTCGTTCCTTCCAAGTCTCTTGAAGTAGCAATTAACTACGAAGAATTGGCGAAATGCACATTAAATGATTTCTTCCAGTTTGATAGAGCCCTTTTCTTTGAGGGAGAAAGGGTTGACTTCAAGGGTACTAGTTTTAACAAGTTCTACAATGCAGAAGAAGATTGTATTTTCCTTCCTTTTGCAAAACCTAAAAAATTGGTTGAATATCAGATTAATCATTATGTTCTTTGGAGTGTAATGTCTGGAGCACAGCTCTGGATGAAACCTTCTTATTGCACATATGATTATTGGAGTAATAAGATGCCCCTCATAAGAAAAGCACATCATAAGTGTTTTGCTTGTGAATATAGTAAACACAAAGAGACCTATAGCTGTGAGTGTTGCCCTATTTGGGACAATACTTATGAAAATTATATTTGTGAAACAGGTCTAAATTCCGAATATCGCCTCTGGCTAGATTATTGTGACCTTTTAATGGGAGGAAAAGACAATTCTGAAGAAGATGATAAATTCTATCTTCAAGAAATGAGTGAGTATGCATGGAGACTAGCAAATATCCATTGGTGTAAAAAGATTAAATATAACAGAGATTATTAATCTTTTTCACATAGACAAATTAACAAAATAAACAAATTAGGAGGTATTTTAAGATGGGTTGGACTTCTGTTTTTATTGGTGAGCTTGAGTTTGACGTAAAAACCAAAACTTACAAACGTAAAGCTTTCCTGGATAAAGAATATAACTGTGAAAATGAGGAGTACAAATGGGAGGTTTTGAAATCTACTATGGTTGGCACTACATGGTATGGTGCATGTCGTAGAACCAACAAGAAAACTGGTGAATCTACTGTTTATGGTGAATCTATTCTTACAGCTATTGATAACATGGAATTTTTTTGGAAAGAAGTTAGTGAAGATATGGGGCCTTACACCATTGAATGTCCCATTGGTATTCTTAATCTTCTTACTCCTACTGATAATCCTTATGCACAACAGTGGAGAGATAAATGTAAAGCAAATGCAAAGAACAAAAACTATCTTCGTTCTCTTTGGAAAAGAGCACAGGATAAATCTAAAACTCAATATCTTTTGTATAGATTACCCTATAATATGAAAGAAGGTTATGAGGAAGGAGATGAGGTCTATCTTACCTATGGTCAATATTTGGTTAAAGGTAAGCTTATGAATTGTTGGACTGATGGAATTTATCGGTTTAAGAGAAAAGACATTGATTTGTTTCGGTGTACTTTTGTTGCTCCCGATAAATCCTCTTTTGTTCCTGTAAGAGCAAGTAGTTTGGAAGAAGTAATTAGAGCAGATTATCATCAGTAAACTAATAAACTAATAAACAAAACAAAAAAAATATTTAGGAGGCTATTTATTATGAAAAACTTCTATGGTGAAAACGAAATTGTCCTATTTCATGGTTCTGCTTATGGTGACAAAATCCTTGATGAGGGTTTTGACAATATTCCTGGTTGTTGGGATTGTAGTGAGTTCAATCAGGCTTACTTCTACGAGTACAAACGTTGGTGCAGATGTGAAGGGTATGATGAAGACGATGAATATAGTCTTCCTACGATTATCAACAGAGCAAATGAACAGGGACAGATTCAAAATGCTTTTTCTATTTCTCCTAGACCTGTTACCTTTGTCCTTGAGATTCATCTTCCTGAAGAGTTCGATGAATATATTGAAGAAGATTCTTCTTGTGAGAATATGTCTCATTTTGGAGCTGTTCAGGTATCTATTCCAGTAATTAATGAGTGGATGAAAAAAGGAAAATGCAAAATTATTTTCCATGAGTTCACTTTTGCTGTCAAGTGTTCTCTTATGTATATTACTGGAATATATGATAATCCTAATGCTGAGGGAGCTATTGAAAGTCTTCCTTCTTTTGAAAGGGAAACCCTTAAAAGTTTAGCAAAAGGTGAGTTTAATGAGGATTTTTATGATACTTGTATTAGTGGCCTTAAACCTATCAGTTCTAAAGAAATTGATTTTCTTTTGTGTACAAAGTTAGACTATAACTTTGATTAAAAATAGGAGGTAAAAATCATGAAAACAAATTTCCCTGTAATCACTGTTCCTGCTTGTCACTTTAATCATCTTCAGAAAGTGTGTGAGGCAAGCTCTGGCCCTAGACCTTGTATCTATGGTATGCGTAAAATGTATTGGGGTATGGATGCTCCTATTATCAAGTGTTGCAATTACGCTTTTAAAGTAAGTAGGGAGGTATATTATGGCTACAAAATCTACAGGAAGTAAGCAAGTTGTTAAGACTTTTGAAACTTCTAATTTTACACTAGCTATTGGCCTCTATCGCAGATACAACTCTGATAAGTTGCCTACCTATGAGGCCACTATTGTTAAAAAGAAAGGAGGTGATAACTTTTATTTCTATGTTGTAACAATCTATTCTATTTTTGCTGAAAGGAAGTAATAACTATGGTGCAATCCAAAATCAATCTCCCTGAGTACAAGAATTTCTCTTACATCTTCAGAACGGATACAGATTCCTACACAGAACATGATATCATGGAAGAGTATGAAGAGTGGAGATATATCCTTACTCATTTATTGGGATTTCAGGAAAGTTATGAAATTGGTGAGGCATATATCTCAAGTCGTTTGTATAGTTGTTTAGCTAAAACAGGCAAACGAAAAACTCCTCAGAGCAAATATGGATATATTACAGTAAATGCAAACTATATTGCTCATCATTCCAATCCTGATAATTTTCATTCAACTTTAGCCCATGAAACTATTCATACTCTTGTTGGATGTTATAATCATGGGCCTAATTTTAAAGCTGTTGGAGAGAAATTGGCTTCTGTTTACTCAGGTATAGCAATTAACAGACTTACTTGTGACCCTGGCTATAATAAATTTGCAAGAAGTAAAAAGGCTTATGTTCCTAAAGAGGAAAGGAAGTATAAGTATAAAGTAGTTTGTCCTAAGTGTGGCCAGATTATTTATAGGGAAAGGTTATCTAAATTGATAAAATCTCCTGAAAAATTTAGATGTGGAAGGTGTGGTGGTCAATTTGATATCTACGAGATAACTTCTGAAGGAATGGAATTCAAGCGTATGTTTATTAGAATCTAAAAAAAGATAAATAAATAATCAGTAAAAAATATTGAGGAGGCTTTTAAATTATGAGTGGGCAAACTTATACTTCTAGAAACACCAGCGTAAATACAACCAAAATTCCTGCAATTTACAACAGAATTAATTGGGATAAAATCAAGAAGACTTTTCCTCAGAAAACCCAATTTTCCATTTTCGATTATGGTTGTGGGCGTGAGTGGTGGCATATCTCTCAGTTTATGAGACATAAGGGATGGGCTTGGTTTGGATATGACCCTTATTGGGAAGATGTCTCGTATAACTTTGGCACTTTTGACACTCTGCTAAAGATGTTTCTTAAAGAACCTGAACAGTTATGTGTTATTCTCACGTCTAATGTACTCAATGTCATTGACGATGAACTGGAAATCAAACGTATCCAGCAGTATTGTTCTCAGAACCCTCATCTTCTTTACTTTCATAAGATTTATCGTGGAGATAAATCTGGTATCCCGAAAGTCACTAAAGCTGATTGCTTTCAGTGGAATAAACCCGCAGAATTCTATATTAATCGTCAGTGTGACGTTGTGAAAGGAGGTGAATATATCACTCATAGCTTGTATACTCAATTTCTTAAATCTAAGTAAAACAAAACAAACAAAATATTTTTAAAGGAGAATGTATTATGGAAGAAAAATATGTTGACATGTGGACAAAAGAATTCATCATTGATGGAGACCCCTATTTTCCTGAAAAGGATTATGTGCTTGTTTCTCCTAATCCCGATGAAGATAAGATGAATAGTCTTATTGATTTGTTTTATAATCATAATGGGTTAATCAATTACAATGATGATATGTTCATTATCCCCAAAACTGTTTTTCAGATAGTTTTAGCACCTACATTTCGTTATGCAAATTTCATGAGAAAAGAGGAAGAAAAAGAAGAAAAGAAAGGAGGTAAAAACTAATGGGCGTTGGTACTGTTTGGTTCTTATCTTGTGATTGCTCCACTATTGGTCTTGATGATAGATATTGGGGAAGAATCTATAGCTACTTTGAAGTCATTGAAGACTTTGGAGGTAGCTATCACATTTGCATTGATAACGTCTGTGGAGAAGCAAATGTAGAGTGTGTAGTTGCAAAAGCTACACTTGAAAGTTTGTATAATGGTGTTGGTTATTAAGAAAGGAGAATGAAAATGAAAAAGAATTTGTTTGCTACTGACTACCCCACTCAAGTTAATGATTGGTTCCTTACTGATGATGATTGTCTTCAGTATTGCAGAATTGACCCTTACGATAAGAAAAATGGAACTTATCAGTTTGTCCAGTATATTGAATTTGATGGAGATGATTATAGTCTTGTAACTGATACTGTTGATATCTATGACTTTATTGGAGTTAATGATGAACAGGCTTATGAGTATATTATTGACCTTCTTGAAAGCTATGGATATGGAATCAGTACCATTAGAGGTGATATGGATGACGCAGATTATGCTACGGCTTTATTGATAGAGTTTAAAAACCAGTATGAAGGTGATAGCTGGAAACAAATTTTTGCTGAATGCATGTTTGAGAATCAAATTTTCTCAGCAGATAAAATTGGTACTCATTTAAGTACTAAACAGATGTATTTAACTCTGTCTAATTTCTTACAGAATAACTAAATAAAACTCAGTAAAATAATTTTAAAAAGGAGAATAGTTATGGAATATGTTGGTTACTGGAACAATATCCTTAAAGATAATAATCTTATTCCTGAATATGAAGAAGTTTTAGAACACATTACTGAAAAAACAAAAATGTGCGCCATGGATTTTCTCCATGGCTTTTGTACAGTATATGCTTATTTTCTTGCAGTACAAGATAGTATGTTTGGCCTTAGAACTCTTACTTATGAAGGTCAATTAGTTCATACTTATTGTACCTATCATGATGCTTATGGTAGAACTTGGTTTTTGGATATTAGAGGTGCTACAACAGATACAAAGAAATTCTTTGAAGAATTTGAAGTTGATGTAGACGAAAAAGGAATATTAGGGGATGATTGGTATGATATAGAAGTTTATAGCTCTGAAATAGAATTTGACCAATATTATAGCTATTATGGCATTAAACTAGAAAAAGAGGCTATTGAAAGTGCCAGAATTTTTGTTTCTAAGTTTTTAGAAGAAAGTGGTTTTTATCCAGCAACTTCTAATCACATTTAAAAAACCAAAATAATTTAAAAAAGGAGAATGTCTTATGCCTTACACTACTAACACTATCCCTGTTGCCGCTCAAATGCCTGAAGGTTTTGATATGAATCAGGAAAACAGAACAGTTTATATCTCTATAAAAATTTCTAAACTTGGTGTGAGTATTCCCAGCATCAATCTTCCTCCTATTGTTACCTGTAGACCTGATGCTCCTTGTGCCAAATGTGCTAGGGAAGGAGGTGGTTGTTATGCAACTAAAGGACATTGGTTATATAAGGCTGTAAGAGACAAACTCTGGAATAATTTGGCTCTGTACAAAAAACATCCCGTAGCTTTCTTTGATGATGTTGCTTACAGAACTCGTATCTATAAATATGTACGTTGGTTTAGCTCTGGTGATATTGTCAATATGGAATTCCTGAAAGGTATGGTAAAGGTAGCCAAGAAGAATAGGGATACTAAGTATCTTTGTTTTACTAAGAAATTTGAACTGGTAAATGAGTATTTAGCTAAAGGAAATAAACTCCCTAATAATCTGAAGATTGTATTCAGTACTTGGAGAGAGTTTATTCCTGATAATCCTTATAATCTACCTATGACTTACGTTATGTTTGGCAAAGGTAGAAATAAAGAAGAAAAGGAGAAAAATGAGAAATGCAATGCTTTGATTCCTCCTGATGCAATTCCTTGTACTGGTGATTGTGAGAAGTGTCTTGGTTGTTGGCAGTTGAAGAAAGGTCAGAATGTGGTGTTTAAGAAGCACTAATAAATATTGAGGAGGTGATGTGATATTGCTTATTGAGGATTATTATTTGATAACTCTGATTTTCCTGTTTCTGTTTATTTTTGCTGGTAGGAGGAAATAATATTGTATTTATTTTTAGTTTTAATTGTGGCAATTTTAACAGGAAGTGGCGTATTGGGGGGCAAAGCTTTCTTAATTGCTCTTTTAATTACTATTGTATTATGTTGCATTGGTCTTGAAAGAATTTCTGAAAGTAAAGGAGATGATAAAGATGAATGCCATTGAGTATGTAGTTATATTGTGTTTTTTACTCTTTGGCTTAGTTCTAATATTTAAAAAGTAGAAAATAAAAATAGAAAGGAGGTGATAAAAAATTCCTTTAATCTATTGACAAAACCAGTTTCCCATGTTATTATAACCATATCAACTGTAAACTATACAATCATTTAAATTTATGGAGGTAAAATTATGAATACTAATGCTGTTATCCAGGCTGTTAAGCGTATCAATCGTGGTACTTGGTTTAATATGGTTTATGTCTCTGATGTACCTGTTCTCGCTTCTGCAAAGCGTGAAGGTTATGTGGTCTATAAGAAGACTAAATGTACTGTACGTTGGGGTATAAACTACAAGAATATTGGAACTGTTAAGGAAAGATTCCAGGATAAAGTTGACAGGGGAGAAACTGTCATTCATGAGCTTCCCTGGGGTAAATGGTCTGATAAAGCTCCTAATCTCATGATGATTGAGCATAAGGAGAAAATGTATCTTCGTGTCTATACTTCTCCTAACAAGTTTGATAGTGTGTTCTATGTAAATGGAGTGCCTATCACTAAGGAAGGACTTCTTGCTCTGAATATTGTTCAGCCTAGTTATTTTAAAAAGAGTGATACTAGACCCGAGGCATTGACTATCAAGACTGAAAATATTGAAAGCATCGGTTAATTAAGAAAGGAGAATAAAGTAATGAATATTGGTACTATTCGTGATTGGAAGTTCTTTTGCACCGAGGCTAATTTCTGTGAAGTTCAGCTTTATGGAAATGTATGTGGTGAAATTATTTTCATTGGTACTTTAGGTGGTATCCCTTCTTGTTATGATAATTATATCGTACAGAGTTTTGACCCTGTAGATAAAGATTGTCCTTATCTTGTTCTTAACATCAATGAGTAATCCTTTAATTATCCAGTAAGTTTACAGCCCTCTCCTTCTTAATTGAAGGGGAGGGTTAAATAAAATTTATACAATATATTGAGGAGGATTTTATTATGTCTAAGAAGTTTAACAATTTTGTGGGTTGCGGTCATTCTATCAGTGCTTTTGTCTCTGAAACTACAGAGCACATTAAAGTAAAAGGACATGTCGGTCTTTGGTATGTTATTGACCAGAAACACTATGAAAATGTTGGTACTCTTTATCTCTGTGAACATGAAACCTATGGAGATGAAACGGCTTGTGTCATTATTGACAAAGATTACAATTTGATTATAGATGAAGTGTGGAATGGTTTTGATGATTATGAGGAAGCTGTTGATTGGAAGAATTATCAAAAAGAGATGTTCTCTGTAATTAAAGAACATTATATGCAAGACACTTTTATGGATGGTGGAGTAATTCAGCATAGTGTGCTATATAAAGTTAAATTTGAACAGGTCGAATATGAAGTTATGCTGTTGGAAACTGTGGTTTCTAATAAAGTTCAGGATTATGCTTTTTTCTACAATGGAAATAGACCTACTCGTTATGGTATTCTAGAAGAGAAATTAAAAGAGCATTATATTACTAGTTTTGTAACATTTTAAATTAATCATCTAAAAACAATATAAAATATTTTTAAAAAAGGAGAATGAATTATGACTACCATTACTAAAACTGTTACTACTACCACTACCACTATTGTTGAGAAAAGTGAAACTGCTTTACTTAATGAGATGATTGACGAATCCATTTCTGCTGTTATTCAGGAAGCTGTCTCTCATTTCAATAAGGAGAAGAAATCTGTAAGGCATCCTGAAGAGGACTGTAGATTTTTCTGGAACGATAGGGAATTAAATAGTTTCTTACAGCAGATTAAATTCCCTAACAAAGTATGGGTTAGTACTGTTACTGATGATAAAGGTCAGTTCTATGCCTATAGAGTAGGTAGAATTATTACTAACAAGAAGAAGGGTCTGGTGAAGTGCTGATGAGAAATAGAAAACTTCCAAAAATCATTACTAATTTGCCTACGGCTTCTTGTTATAGAGCATGTAGAAAAGCTATAAGTTTAATTGATAGGAAGGGGGTGATTAAAACAGATTTGTATGTATACAGAGCAATAAAGGTTCCTCATAAACAAAATACTGCCATGGTTTCTAGGTGTTATAGAGACTATTTCAAAGAGCCTGAATACCCTGGAAAATGGCAAGAAATTGGACTTATGCCTATTGACCCTAAAGGTGATTTTGGTTAATCTTATTGGGACTAGTTAATTCTAGTCCCTTTAAAAGAATCTACTATTTTTTAGTGGGTTCTTTTAAGGGGATTAGTTTCTAATTCTCTTTATAGACCAATATTTTTTGGGATTGCCCAAATTTTATTGGGATGGGCCAGGATTTTTCTTTTTAGACGGCGGCGTGTTTGTATATAACTATATGCAATATATTTTCTTCTTATTTCATTTATTTTTATTTAATCTTTCTTAAAAGGGCATTTTTCTTGAACTCACCACCCTCTCATAAAGAAATTTTAAATAAAAACAAAATAAAAATAAATGAAATAAGAGGAAAATAAAAAAATGCTGACCTAAACAGCCAGCATCTTAACTCAACTTTATTAATTTAATTTATTTTTTACTTTCTTTTTTCTTTTTCTTTTTTAATCTCCCTTATACACACCATCATAAATCACTACATCATTTACAATTACATCAATATATTGCATAATATCTTCCAGTTTAATAATTCTCCAGCCATTTTTCTTACTTCCCATGCAAGGGTCATATTCCCATTCACCTATATTAGAAAAATATACCATGTTTTTATTGGTACTATATTTAATTTCATATAGATAAAACCTACCAGTACTTTCACTGTCAGGTTCAATACCAATAACACAAGGTTTCATCCCTCTGTTAGTTTCTCTGATATAATAATTACTAATGATAAATTGCTTTTTCATTCCAGAGTTTAAGAATTGTCTTTCTAAAGTTATCATATTGTTTCTGAGAATAGCTAAACAACTATTTAATCCATTCTCACCAATAATACAAGAAGACCAGCGAATATACTCTTTAAATTGTACTTTAATATTCATTCATCATTCTCCTTAATCTTCACAACATATAATATAATTAATATTTTCTTTGCTTCCTACAATATAAGTTGTAAGCATATAGTGTTCAAATAGCCATCTTCTTAAAGCACTTAAACAATCTTTGATATCATCTGCATTAACGGTTTTTACGGGAGTACCATTAAGATATAGACTACCAGTATAATATGTTTTATTTAAACTTCCATCCCCATAAAACAGAGGAACACAATCTAGTTTAATCTTACAGTCATCTGTTTTTACACAAAGACTTCTATTGGTTTTACTTTCTTCTATATACTTATCTTTCAACTTACAACAAAATCGTTTATATTCAGCCATTTACTTTTCTCCTTTATCAGTTTCATTCATTACATCAATAAATTCAAAGGTATCACTAAAAACTAATTTAAAATTTTTATTGACCCAGCTAATCATTTTAGTGAATGCTTCTTCTATAGTCTTACATTGTACTCCATAAACTGGTTCCTCATTCATATCTACAACACCAAAGTAAAGATTGTCATGGAGACAGGTAATTCCATCAACAGTAAAGGTAACTGTCTTAGCAATATCATCCTCCAAAATCATTCTAAGCAATTTAATTGTATGTGGGTCTAATTTATTATCTTTTTTCAGCTTGTAATATCTTTGTACATCTGTCACATGAACCACGATTCTACACCTCAATTTATTGATTATTTATCTATATAATTTTGATGAATTTAATCTATCTCAAAGTCATAGATATTATCATACCTATCTTCATACCATTTCATAAGCAACTGAATCACCATAGTTGGATTAAGTGATTTTTTAGTAACCACTAAACTTTGATTAATATAAAGTCTACCAGTATAATAATTATTCTCAGCAATATTACTGATGGAAGGGAGAATATCAACTTTTACTTCAACCTTTCTAGCAATAGAAGGATAATTATTCTTAAAAAATTTCTCTTTCTTTTTACCTACTGTCATTATACATTCTCCTTTTTACAGTTTACAGGTTAATACATCCATACCCATCTTCAGTAGTATAATACACTCTCTTAATACCTCTATCCTTAATGGCCTCCATACAAGCAGGACAAGGTTTAGCCAGTCTAGGATTACCAGCTTTATCAATTCTTCCTACATACAGGATTACATCTTTCCAGTCTACATCAAAGAAAGAACTTTTATTTAAACAATCCATCTCAGCATGAAGACTATCGTTATGTATATGATTAGGGAACTCTCTCTTTCTTTCTCTGATTCTATAGACATTGTATTTCTTCTGTGTGGGAGAAGTTTTAAGCTGATTATAACCAGTAGAGATTACTTTGTTACCTATTGTCATAACAGACCCTAAATGCTGTCTAGGGAAGTCAGAACAATGACTTACACCTATTGCTCTATTAAGATTCTGCATTATAGCCTTGTGACTAGGCATAGTATGTATTAATCCTCCTTTTTGATTAAGAACTAATTATTCTCCTTTTTAGCTTTCCTAGCGGCTTGAGCTTTCTTCATTCTTTCTTTTGCGGCCTCACGCTGTTCATCAGTCATATTACGTTTAGTAGGCCACTTAATGTATTGCATACACTTAAAAGGAATCTCAATCTCGATAGAGGTATCTACCTTATCTTCAAATACTACTCGTACTTCATCAGGATGTTCCCTAAGCATTTCTTTAGCTAGATTAAAACTCCATGCTTCTCCAGCGTAAAACAAACAAGTATCAGCACCACGAAGATGATTCAGTGCAGTTTCACCAGGAAATTTAGATACTTCTTTACTCTCCTCATTTTCAATATCATTTACAGTGTTAACAGTCTGATTTTTAGGCTTACGTCCTCTAGGCATATGTATTACTCCTTTAAATTTATTTAAATTTTTATTTAATTACTTACTTGAACTCTACTGTAGGCTTAATACCATAGAAAATATTTACCTTAAGATGTTTGATAATATCCTCCACAGAAGTACATTTATACCCAGAAGTTCTTTCATCATAAATCATTTTTCTCTTACCAAACATACATACACCTTTTGCAAAGAACTTAGTTGTGTTATCCCACTTCCATTCTACTCCCTTAACAAATTCAAATTTATTTTCATCTAGATTATAATAAATGTTATACTCATAGAGCTTATTATCTTCATAGCCAACTACTGTAAGGATTCCATTATTTACATAATAAGCGGCAACAAGAAAATACTCATGGGGATTTTTGGTCTCTTTAAATTTCTGTTTAAGCTCCTTATAGGCTGTAGAATAATCAATATTCAACCAAACAAGACTATTTTCATTATGGCCTAAAGAATTACAGACACACCAATGAACATCATAATTAAGAGCATTCATATTCAAACTCATAAAATGTCTCTCTCCTTTAAATTTATTTAAATTTACATTTCTTTAAGTTCTTTTCCTAACTTTTCAATTTTTTTAACTTTCTTCATCATTCTCCAAAGAGTAAATAGCAAAGGAAATTTAAAATCAGAAACAGTATGAAATACAATATCCCAATCTTTTGTATCATAATTATACTTAGTAATATAACCTTCATATGTAGTACTTATAGTACCAATACTCAATATTCCAGGAACATAAAGAAGGATTACTCTATACTTAGTACTCATTATAATCCTCCTTATTCCACTCAAGTTCCTTTACCATACTTTCAAGACTAGGATAGATTACCCAATTTGTTGTAAAGTCAAAAATCCTCTGGTCAATTCTCAGTACACTGGAAATAATATCTTCTCTTCCATACTGTTTAAACAACATAGGAACAAAATCTGTAAGCATTCCATCACTATTGATATATCCATGTCTATCAGCTAACCAATTACAAGTTGCTACAAGACCAGGATTTGCGTAAATCTCATTGATAGCTGTAGTAAAAGAACACATAACCATAAAGTTGTTCTTAGCTTTAGAGATACCTTCACCGACATAATCCATAGACTTGTCATCATACAGCATAGTTTTCATTCTCCTTTTTTATTTGTTTAGAATTTTGAATTATTTTCTAATTTGTTTGTTAAGTTTTTCCTTCTCATTTGTATTGTTAGTATACCACATAATAACTTAAATGTCAAGAGTTTTAAGGATTTTTCAATAAGTTTTATTAGAAAAAATATTTAATTTTCTTTTTAAAATTACTTTCCAGATTTTTTCCAAATTTTGACATTCCTTGTCTCCCCTCTACGGAATTTTAACTCGGTCATGTAAACTTTGTTTCTCTTCTTTGTATTTCTCATTATATACTTCCAATTATTCACTTTAAATATTATAACAAATGAAACTTTACCTTTTTTAATGAAACCATTGACTTCTTTCCAGGATTATGCTATAATATGGGATGTAAAAATAGGAGTTTTTATATAGAAATAAGTATAAATCTTCTATCAACCACCCACTTCATACTCTAGCCCCCTCATATATATAAGAAAGAGAGCTATGAGGGGGCTGTGATTCAGATAGGGTGGTTGGTGCTACAAAAGCACTTATTTTATATTAAAAAGGAGTGATTTTATGGCTACAATGCCTAAGATTCCAATTACCCGAGATAAGAGTGTAAGTTATACTGAATTATGCAAGATTTTCCATGAAAACCCAATCAAAGCAAATAATGAAGAAAATACTAAATTAAAAGAAGAACAACTTGAACGTTTCAGAAAATTTTATCAAATTGATGTTCGTCAGAAAAAGAAAAATACTGTTTATACTATTAGAAGGAAGTACACAAAGAAGGAACTTGATTTTTTTCTAAGGAGAATGTTGCGAAAGAAAAAGGAGGAATTATTGAAATAAATGGAGAGCAATATAATATAGATAATGATAACGGCATTAAGCAAACTAAGTTCAATGATTACTTACTTACTATATTGCTTCATTCTAAACAACAATTTAAATTCAAAAGAGATTTAATCAATACATGTTTTTATCCATTAGTTTTATTTCAAGAATTATATATTTGTGATAACACAAGAAACAAAAGAAATAAATATATAGAACAATATGGATTAGACCAGTTACAATTATTTAGTGACTATATATATGAAAAACTTATGGATTTAATTAAACAACGTTTGCGTACTTTTATCAATAATGATTTGATTAAAACTGAGATAGTATTCTATACTGACGTTAACACTGTTTATTCTGCTCAAGAAATAACTTCTATTGAACAGGAGATATTAAATAAAAATAATTGGTCTAATAAAAATTGGATGTATAACTATCCTAAAGTTCAAGCTCAATTTTTTAGAGAGCGTAATCAATTATTTCAACAAAAATTTCATACTAAGGAGAGTTTAGTTAGAGAAGAATATCATATTATTCCTGGTTTATCAGAAAAAGTAAAAGAATTTACTCCTTTAACTCATGAAGAACAAATTCAAGCTTTATATGTGTTTAGTGAGTATTTTAAAGCACGTCTTATGTATCAAGCTAAAAATCATATATGTAATCCTTATACTGATTTTGGGCAAAGAATACCTAAAGATATAAGAACAGGTTTATATAAAGATACTTCTTTAACTCAAAGATATACTTGGTGGAGTTTGCCACAGTTTGAAAATTTACTTACTATGGATAAAAGTAAATATATTAATCTTGATATTTTCCTTAGCCAACATTTTTATCAGCAATTCACTGTAAATAATATTCGTTATTTAAAATAATAGAGCTTATGAAAAATACTTAAAAAAGATAAATTTCATAAGCCCTGGTTATATAAAAACGGTTTTTACTTGAGAGGTAGGAACCGTTTTTATCATATTTAATTGTGATTTTCTATTATTTATTTTGTATTATTTTTGCTTTATTTTTAATTATTTTTGATTTTCTTTCTATTTTCCAACAAATGAAAAGTAAGTATATAATCAGTGTCGCACTTTTTGAAAGAGGGGGTGTGGGGGAGAGAACTTTTTGTGCGAAAAAGGATAATCAACGGAGAGAACGAAGTGAACGGAGTTTATTATCCTCGCAAAAAGTTCTCTCCCCCACTACTGTTGAGGTAGTTTGTATTTAAGTCTAATTGTACTTAAGTTTAACTATATCTAAATAACTGTATTTAAGTTAAATTATTCAGGGTCATACATACTACCATAAGCACATACATCATCAGTAATGATAATACTCTTATTTTTGTACTTATCATAATCATACATATGAGTTTCTTTATTCCATACTCTATCAATACCAGTAACTCTAATAAGCATATCAGTTACCCATAGTCTAGAAGATAATCTACATAACCAGTTGTTAAATGATTTCAAACAATCAGTAAATGTACAATCTCTAAAACTACCATGAATAGTTAAGATAAATATACTATTCTTATCAATCCATCCATCATGATATCTATAATTATAAGGTACTGCAAAACGATTCATGTTCTCAATATTATATTTAGGATAACTAGCACAAATACCATATTCATCATGACTACTACTCTGATTAGTTGCAATAGGTTGATTAATAAAGATATCAAACTGTCTTTCACTATTAGGATTAGGAATAACATCAGGTAAATACTGTAGTGTATCTTTAAGTAAATACTCTCCTTCTACTTGAGTTTTACCCTCTACATCTAATGTAATTGTTCCATTAATATAAGCCCAAATAGACATTATTATATCTCCTCTTGTTCTGTTTCTATTATTGGATTAAACATGCTTTGTAATTGTGCTAACTGTTCTTTTAATTTATTTTCTTTTTCTTGTTGTTCAAGTTTTTCTAGAGCTTTAGTTATCTGTTCTAACTCTATTATATCATTGATTTTCTTAAGTTGTTTAGATTCTGTCTTTTTCTTTTCTACCCAATCATCATACCAAAATGGTTTGTATCTTTTCTTTTCATTTATTGCATGATAATGGGGAATATCATGTTCTATACCTGTTTTTACTGTAAGTATTCTTCTTAATGTATGTAAAAGATATAATCTCTTTTGACGTAATCTTTTTTTATCATATAATACATAGTACATATGAATTAAATATTTGTCATAATCACTTAATTTTTTCTTCTTTTTCTTTTTAGCATCTCTTTGTCTTTTTAGTTCTCTTTCTTCTAATAATTGAGCTCTATCATCTTCTCTTTCCTGAAGGAATTGTTCAAATATAGAATATGTATCAAAGGATTCATAGAGTAAATTTATATATTCATCTTGAAATAAATCTACACTGGTTAAAGATTGTAGATATTCAAGAGTAAATTCAAAAGGAACTTCACCATTATATAATGTTGAATCAAATGAAATAAATTCATCTGTAGTTAAGGATTCTGATATTGCTTTGTAGGCTTTGTTGATTAATTTACGTTGACGTTTGGTGGGAATGAAAGGAGTGGATTTATACTGTTGCTTTTTAGTTGGAGATTTAGTTGGCATATCTATCACCATAGTTATTATAGCATAAGGAGGAGTAAATGTCAAGATGTTTGAAGGAATTGTATAAAAAAGATTAAATTTGAAAAAATTGGAAAAAGGGTAAAATTGGGGTTTTTATAATAAATCAAGTAAAAAATTTGTGTTGCTCCCTACCCTATTTTTGACCAGAACTAAAAAACCCAAAATCCCCAACACTCACTTTTCCCCTTGTTTTATTGCCTTTTCTCCCTCTTACCCCTTCCTACTCCTCTCCCCCTAAAATTTAGTATATTTTTTTACCCCCTGGTGGCGAAACTCACCCTAGCCTAACTTTTTCCCTTTCCCCTCTATCCTCTCTCTCACACCATACTTATTTTTTACCCCTTAAAAACCTCATTTTTTCCTATAAATCATTATACTTTCCTACTGTCCCATTTATCGGACACCTTTTTCTTCCTATAAATCCTTATACTTTCTTCACTTTTTCTTTAAAATTTCTCTCTTTTTTCTTTCATCTAATCCATACTTTTTATCTTATTTTAAGTAACTTTCTTTACCTTCAAATCTACTTATTTGTCCAATTTATTGGACATTACTTTTATCCAATTTATTGAACACTACTTTCTATACTCATACTACTTTCCACCTTATTACTCACACTACTTCCATTTTCATTTTTTCCACTTTCACTTTCACCACTCCAAACCAACATACAAATCATACCAATAACTATAACTGCTATAAATCCAACACACAAAACAGTAACAATAATTTCCTCAGTATTCAAACATATCCAATCCCAAGCATCGTCTAATATAGTAAAGATATTACCCATATTAAAATACTTCTGAAACTTTAATCTTTTATCTTTTACTTTATCTTTTTTATATACACTATCTTTCTTCTTTGTACTCATTTATATTTCACTTCCATTTTTCCATTTTCACACTTTTCTATGGATTCATAAATATCCACATAAACACACTCAATTCAACAACTATAATTATACCACCAATTATAACTTCTACATTATTTCTACACCATTTAATCATTTTCCATAATCTCATACCTACTCAACTCTTTCAGTAATTAAATCTCAACTCTTTATCTATCTTTTAAAAATTTATTAGATTGTTTATTTAAAAATATTTTTCTCAAATCAATCTTACTACTCACTCCGGGTAATTTGTCATCTATTTACATCCAGTCTAAATAAAATAGAATTTTAAATAAATAATCTGTATCAAATTTTCTATCAACTTTTTTGCTTTTTCTTTTTAGTTTTAATATTCTTTTCATCTGTAATACTTTCCTTTTCCTTTTCCTTTTCTTTTTCCTTTTCGTTTTCTTCTTTCTTTAATTCTCTTTCTTCTTTCTTTACTTCACAATATTCAGCTACCATATCCAATACAACAGCAACCAGTATAGTAGAGAGTACAAAAGCAATACCACTACCTATAATAAGCTCTAAAAAAAACTTTGTAAAGATAACCACATTATCTAAAACAACCATATATAGTGTCAACTCCTTATATTAACTCAAAATTTATATAATTTTTTAAATTATATTTTCCAACTCATTACAATCTTCATTACCATTAACCCACACATTACTAGCATAATGGACAATAATAAAAACCAAAGACAATAAAAACAATCCACAAAAACCTAAAGTAATCAAACTACTTACATCTTCATTAGCAGTTACAATAAAAGAGGCAAGGTTAAATACATTACTATTCATACTCATATTTATACTCCTATATTTATACTCCTATATTTATACTCCTATATTTATACTCCTACACTATAACCTACACTATAACCTTATTTATAACCTTTATTCCACAACAGGCCAAGCGATAACATCAACTTTAAAAGTAAATGACTTACAATAAGTATCAACATCAACAGCAGTTACAAAGCAAGAACATTTTACATCAAAGTTAATCTTACCCTTAAAAGGATTATCTATACTATTAGCGTATTTAAGGAAATCACTTTTTAGCTGTTCAAGCTGTTTCTTAAATTTAAGTAATTCAGCATCATAAGAGATAAAACCAGAATTAAGATAATAAATATTTATAGTTCTCCAATTCTTTTCATTAGCTAGATAGATATATGGAATATTATTTTCCTCAATAAAACTTTCTAAATAATGCAAAGTAAGAAAATCCGTATAAGAAAAACTATATTGAAGTTGTTCTTTACCACTTTTACTACTTTTACTATTTTTACTATGCATACTCATATCCTTCAAGTGAGCCACAATTTCAGGACACTTAAAACAAGTCCAATAAAACTTTCTTTCAATAAAATC
>NFYZ01003965.1_pt1 | contig 33177 bp, 26 predicted proteins | sample 1092561 | NCBI WGS metagenome assembly NFYZ01 (sample SAMN03609887, study PRJNA323583) | gut metagenome | isolation source: feces | host: Rattus norvegicus | place: Malaysia | collected 2013 | reverse complement strand
GGGTTATAAAGATGTTTGCTCTAAGCATATGCATCAAATACATAAATATGGTCATCCGTTGGATGATAATCCTAGAACTACAAAAGATTTTAATGATTATGTTGTTGAAGGTGATATTGCGAAATTCAACGTATATAACCAAAGAAGTGAAAAAGTAGCAGAGTTTATGGTTGATAAGTCTGATATAGATTTAATCAAGTATAAAAAATGGAGATTGAACTCCCTAGGATATATTGTAAGTGGAAATTGCACTAAAACAAATCCGACAACGTGGCTACATAGAATATTACTACAGCCAAAAGAAAATGAGGTAGTTGACCACATTGATGGGAATCCTTTAAACAACTGTAGGTCTAACCTACGTATATGTACTCAAAATGAAAATCTATACAATAAATCATTTATGTCTAAAAATACTTCTAATTATATAGGGGTGAGCCTTGATAAAAAAAGGAATCAATGGGCATCTGAGATTAGATTTAATAATAAACGAATACATTTATGTAGATGGCATACGATAGAAGAAGCTATATGTGCTAGATATATTGCTGAGAAGATATTATTTAAGCAGTATCAGAATATCACTGAGCAAAAGAAAAAAGAAGAGATTATAAATAACAAAATAAGTGAAGCTCAGTTTTTGTCAATAGAAAAATATGTTGTTGATAAATTGAAGAATAAAAATTGTGTATAAGCTACATAGAAATGCCAGATGTGAATCACAATAAGCAAGCTGTATTGAGCGTTATGAGGCATATATATGATAAGATGCTTTATTGTGAGATGAATACGACATCTTGTGATGTATGCTATGATTGCGGATATCATGGCGAAATAGAGATGTTGGGCAATAATACATACAAATGTCCTAACTGCGGAAATACGAATAGTCTTACGCTATACGTTCAACGCAGGTTGTGTGGATATCTAGGCACATTGACAAATGGAACTTCCGTCGGTAGGGAAGGTGACATACATGATAGAGTAAAGCATTTCTAGAAATAAATGAATATATTGGATATAAAAGGTTATGATGTTGTAAACGGTCCAGGAATTAGAATGTCAATTTGGACAGCTGGTTGCAATAACCATTGTTCCGAATGTTGGGCTAAACATACATGGAATCCAAAACAAGGAAAACCAACTTCTGAATGTCTTTCTGATATTGAAGAAATTCTATTAAATAACAAAATAGATGGTGTCTCCATATTGGGTGGAGACCCATTATATTCAACATTCAATGAAGATGACAGTGAAGATTTGATTAAGATATTGGATTTATGTAAGAAATATGATAAGGATGTTTGGATATGGAGCGGATATTCATTAGATGACATATATCATAAGGATAAGAGGATATTGGATAAGGTTGACGTTATGGTTGAAGGGAAATATGATAAGGATAAGAGGAATCTTAACTTATACTACAGAGGCTCTTCAAACCAGAGAATTATCTTTATGCATGAGCCAAAAAGTGAATGTAATTTCAAATATTATGTTTGCTCATTTAAAGATAACGGATATTCTATTACTGAATACAATTCTGATTATGATAATTGATTTGATTGGCTAGGGTAGGCTACAAAAGCTTGCTCTAGCCAATTTTTTATTTGATTTATGCCATAAAAAACTATATTTTATGATAGTTATTACATAAAAGATTATAATGGCTAAAAAACAGCACTATGGCATAAAATATCCATTCATAAGTGACGGATATGAGAAATTCTTCGTTGACACGAATGATAGTGTCATGGAGAAGGTTAAGAGCCAACTTATTCATGTTATATTTACCCCAAAGGGACAGAGACTTAGGAACCCTCAGTTTGGAACTGATTTAATAAAGCATATTTTCGAGCAAGATGACAATGCTAGTTGGGAATCAATAAAGAGTGAGGTTTCAGAAGCAGTACAGCGTTGGATACCTGACTGTACATTGAATGATATTGAAGTGGTTTCTAGTGAGACTGATGAGCATGAAATATATGTAAAGTTAACTTACAGTGTTCAGCAAGGTAATAAAGTCACGACTGACAGTGTGGTTGTTGAGCTATAATATGAAAGAAGGAATTGAATGAGTGAAAAGAAAATATCATATTTGTCAAGGGATTTTGCTAGTATAAGAAGCGAGCTTGAGAAATTCAGTAAGCAGTATTATCCAGAGTTATCAGATGATTGGAACGATTCGTCAGTTGGTAGTTGGCTGATGGACTTGGCTGCTAGCGTCGGTGATGATTTAAGTTATCATATTGATAGGGCTTCACAAGAAACTACGTTGGAGAGTGCTAATGTTACGAGCAGTATATTGGCACAAGCTAGGAGTAATGGACTTAAGATACCAGGACGAAAGGCTTCAACTTGTGAGGTTGAGGTAAGTTGCGTGTTACCTACGGATTCAACTGATATATCTTTACCAGATTGGAATTATGCACCTATATTGCAGAGTACTAGTATATTATCTGCTGGTGATGTTAATTTCCAACTCACAGAGGATGTCAATTTTGCAGAACAGTTCAACAGTAACGGATATTCAAATAGAACTGTTGTACCTAGTAGGAATACAAACGGTAATATAACTGGTTATACTGTATCCAAGTCTGCAATTGCAGTAAACGGTACTACAAAGGTATATAAGAAGGTTCTATATCCGAGTGATATTGAACCGTTTATGGAAATAGTATTACCAGAGCAGAATGTATTAAGTGTCGAGTCTATTATATTCAAGGAGACTAGTGATGTGACTGCTTCTCCAGAGATTTATGAGTATTATATAGATGCGGAAGAGTATAGACTATCAAAGGAAGCTGCTATGACATATCGGTTCTTTGAATGTGATTCTTTAGCTGACCAATACAGATTCGGAGATGAAGTCAATTACGGAACATCAAATATCATATCTAGCATATATAAACCTAGTTTGTATGATGACTATACAGAAGGTAGCGGAGATACCTCAACTAGGACTACAAGATATTATAGGGGTAAATGGAAGGCTCTTAGGCAGAAATTTATCACTGAATATACTGATAATGGATACATAAAAATTATATTCGGAGCTAGTAACGGATACAGCCAGCTTCCTAGTGGAAGTACTACATATGGTGATTATGTTGCGTCAAACATAATAAATAATGACATGCTTGGTGTCTTGCCAAAGGAAGGTTGGACAATGTTTGTCTTGTACAAGGTAGGAGGTGGAATCTCTACAAACTTGGGAATCGGAGCGATAAACAAGATTACGCTTGCAAATGTGGATTGGGGAGCTAATGCGCAAGAGAACACTAACAGTAGCAAGAGGGGTAAGGTTCTTACATCTTTGACAGTTACTAACATTTCTTCTGCATTGGCTGGTAAGGACGCACCATCTACTTCAGAGGTGAAGTATCTCATGAAATACAACACTTCTGCTCAGAATAGGGCTGTTACAGTAAATGACTACAAGGTTAAGCTCATGCAGATGCCTCCTAAATACGGAGCGCCTTTCAGATGTAGCGTGATTGAGGAAAACAATAAGATTGAGATGGATTTTCTTGGAATCAGTAGTAATGGTAATTTATCATCCTATTTGCCTCAGACGCTTGTAAATAACGCTATTGAGTATTTGTCCCACTACAAGCAGATAAACGATTATATAGAGATTAAAAGCGGTAAAATCTATAATATTGGAATACTTGCTGAAGTGTTTATTGATAAAAACTATAATCAAGCAAATGTGATAACAAGTATAATATCAATGATATATTCTTATTTCAACGTAAAGTCACATGAAATGGGAGAGGATATATTCGTAGGAGACTTGGAGAAGGAGATAATGCTGTTAGATGGGGTTATAGGAATGATTAAGCTGAAGATTTTTAAGATTTATGGCGGAAGCTACAGTTCTGATGTATGCCCATTGCCTGAAGCTGTAGAAGGTGGAACTTGTTCTAGTGAACCTTCAGAAGGATTCAGCTTGAAAGGTGCTACGTTTAAAGAGATTGACTTGGATGCTTGCGACTATGTTCTATATGGGGACTATAATAGCATGTATGAGATAAAGTCTCCTACATCTGACATTCAAGTAAAAGTAAAATTAAGATAATATTATATATAATATAACTGTTCTGATGAGTTGTAACTGTAAGAGAAATTTAGAATTTGAGAAAAAATACGGAATAGAAGAAAAGGAAACGCCATTTCAAATGGTAATGCGTAACGTGATGAAAGTCGGATTATTCGCATTTTTGGTATCATCTATTATTGTTATCATGCCGTTTTTATTAGTTGTCGTCTTCTATAAACTAATATTTTCGAAAAATAAGGTGATTAGCCTTCCAAAATTATTTGGAAAAAAACATTAATTATAAAAGCGATGGAGAAAAACTATAGATTACATACGAAAGTTGGCAGTGACTCTGTTCTTAATGTAAACATGAGACAAGACTTTGAATTTCTCGAAGTCTTGTCTTTGAGGTTAAAACAAGAGGATACCTACAAGCTTCATTCTTCCAACTATGGTGTCATAGTCGGAAGGGTGTTGGCTAATGACGCATTCGGAATTCCGAATGCAAAGGTGTCTATATTCATAGAAAGGGACGGCAGTGATTCAACTGACATGAGTAGAATTTATCCTTATGAGGAAGTAACATCGGTGGATTATGACAGGAGAAGGTATAATTTGCTACCAGATTACAGTGATGATACATGCTATAAGGTTGTAGGAACATTTCCAAATAAGAGATATCTTCTGAATGATGATACCATGTTGGAAATATATGACAAATATTGGAAATATACTACAGTTACAAATCAAGCTGGAGATTATATGATATTCGGTGTTCCAACTGGGTATCAGACGCTTCATACCGATATTGACCTATCTGATATTGGAATTCTGTCACAGAAGCCACGTGATTTTGAATATAAAGGATATAGCCTTACGATGTTCGATAGTTCTGTGCAATTCAAGGATAGTACAAATTTGGATGGGTTGGCACAGCTTTATTCCCAGAATAAGGGTATAAACGTATATCCTTTTTGGGGAGATGAAGATACAAGCACTGCTGCCATTACTAGATGCGATATAAGCATACAGTACAAATTTGAGCCTACATGTGTTTTCATGGGAGCTATAGTATCTGACAATGATTCTAATTCAATCGGTCACAAATGCGAGCCTAAGGTAGGAAGTGGAATGAACAACCAACTAATAGGTGGAGAAGGTACGATTGAGATGATTAGAAAGACACCAGATGAATTGGTTGAGGAATTCCAAATAAACGGTAATCAGCTTATTGACGAAAACGGAGTATGGTGTTACCAGATTCCTATGAACTTGGATTATATAGGTACTGATGAGTATGGTAATGTAATACCTACAGATAACCCTTCAAAGGGTATACCTACTAGGGCTAGAGTTAGATTCAGAATAAGTAAGAACGAAACAGGTGATGAAGGTTTCTCAAGACATACTGCAAAGTATCTAGTTCCTATGAATCCTATTCTAGATGAGGACAAGGAAGTACCTACATTGAAGATTAGTGGTGCTGAAGCTGAAAAGATGTATAATTTCGGTTCAGCAACACCAGATAGCTGCTTTAGGGATTTATATTGGAACAATGTGTATAGTGTTAAGAATTACATACCTAGGTCGCAGATTTCAACAAGGGCTAGTTCAAAGAACTATACTGCATTGAAGGGAGCAAACTTGGTTGATGACCAGAACTCGATACCGTTTAATAAACTTAGGATTGACTTACCTTTCTCATTTACGCTATCATGTTTGTTGTTCTCTGCTATTGTTATAATATTGGTTCCAGTTAACGCATTATTCTGCATAATAAATGATATTGTATTGGCTGCATATAATAGATTACGTAATCTTTGCCTTAAATTGCCACTTATTGGTAAACTTTGTCCTTTTAAGGCTATTTTACCTAAATTAGGGTATATTGGATGTATTGGATTGCCAGGAGGTTTTGGTGCTGAAAATACAACTTTCTTCCCTGGATGTTATTGCAGTAAGGGTAAAAAATATGGTGAATGTCAAGGTGAAAGCGACACAAAAAACTGTGAAAAAAGGGAATCTATTGGAGATTTGAAGGATACTGTTCAACGTAGTTTGGCATTAGACTATAATATTGTCAAGATGGATTTCTATCAAGATTGGCTGAATGGTACTCTATACATGCCTTTATGGTATTGGAGAAAGAGAAGAAAGAAGTCGTTTTTGTTCGGATTAATAACTAGTAAGGCTAAAAGCCAATATTGTTCATGTAATACTGTATATAGGCAGAAGCCTAAGACTGTTGTTTCTTGCAATATTGAATATAGCAACAATAGCATGAAAACGAACAATAACTTGATGCCAGATAAAGAAAGTAAATGGCATAAGAATAGAAATGGTAATGTATGGTACAAGAGAGGATTAATAAAGCCATTTGAAAATAAGGATGGACTTACTGTATATTACTATGTTGCCATGCAACCTACGATGAAGAATCCGAATCCTAATCTTGCTTTAGGTGATATCGGAAAAAGTGCTGAAATTATGGTATTGTATGCAACTGATATCATATTGCTAGGTAATCTAGACCCAAATAACATATATGGAATACCGCAGTTCTATAACTGTCTGCCTAGTACGACAGTTAATGTACCGCCTATTGCTTCTGTAAAAGAAAGTAGTGATGAAGAAGACGAAAGCGATACTGCTGAAAATGAGGAAGATAACGGTGATACAGTCATAACTGGTATGGATTGGGGTAAACATGGCAATAAGGAAACTCCTATGTATAAGAGCGGACTATTCATGGATATTGCATGTGCTGAAATATCAACTAAACCTAAGTCATGCATAAACATTGAACGACTAAGTGAGTTGGGTGTTAATCTTGATATGTCATATGACACTGAATACCGTTCTTCAAACTCCATAAATACTGGACGTATAGAAGGTGATGGATTCGTATCAAAATACGAGCTTGATGATACTGACAATAGGGCTATGTTCGCAACTCTTAATCATATAGGGTTTATACCACAATCATATCAAGAATCAATCAAATCATATGAGACTCAGATAAAGAGCAAGAATACAAACTATTTCTTGAATAAGTTTAAGTATATATACCCTACAGATTTTGACGGAAGACTAAGCACTCCTATGAGTCTTTACAAGAAGGGATTTGCACAAGCAGAGGAAGATAGGACTGATGAAGAATATCTCACATTTAGATTTGGAGCAGAAAATGGTGAAAGAAAAGAAAACAACAGTGAAGGTAGGATAAGGCATTTCTATAATGTAGATTCTAGTAAAACTAAGTTCTCTATGCCTTTATATAATAATTCATTTTATTTCTATTTCGGAATCAAGAAGGGAAATACTGCAATTGACAAATTTAACAAGATGTTCAATTCGTCATGTTTCTCGCAATATGTATATCCATTCACTCTAGATGTCGAAAGTAGGGGTGCATCATATTGTCCTAACATGTATAAGCATGATATTGATGGCTATAAAGGAGAATCATACATTAAGGTGAACGTAGATGACATTACATTGCCGTATACTTACACGTTGACTGATTCAAATGGAAATGAGACTGTTCCGAAAACAGAAATTAAGGATTCAACAAATTTTACAATAGATGGTGACAAATTGTCAAATCAAGATTACATATTGGAGGTTACTGACGGAAACGGAAAAACAATAACGAAAAGAATTTCGCTATCAATTCCTAAAATAAAGATTGAATATACTTCATCTAATTTAGGAACAAAATTCTATTCTGAAAAAGAAAGTCCTAATGATTTTATCTGTGATAAAAATGCAAGACTTTATGGATTGATTTCAATAACTGGAATTACTATTGACGGATATGAGTTTGATATGACTAATGCACAATTGAAATCAGAACCAAATGATAAAGCTCCATATTACATTTTTGAACTAAACGTTGCATATCATGAAGATAAAGCTATAACATCAACAATAACACTTCAAGTATCTGCTTTAGATGATAGTTCAGATGGTGAAAAACTGAGTATAGATAAATGTCTATGTAAACATCCACCTACTAACAGCAGTGTTGTTGACGCATATGAATTTGACAAGGCAAACAATAAGTTTAATCTATATGTATATCGTCCGAATAGGATTCAGATAATAACGACACAAATGTGTAAAGGGTTTAGTACAACAAACTCATCAAATGATGTTATTACAATTGCAAATGGTTCAAACTTCATGTCTTATTTGAATGATATGCCTGTAAAATTTATGGTCGGTTCAACAACAAATGATTCTCAAGACACTAACTTTTATAAAAAAGTTGTTGATAATGTTGATGTTAAAGATTATAAAGGTTGGTATGGTATTCACAATGAGGAAAACTACATAATAGATGAGAGTGAATCATCATGGGAAGATTTTGTTACATTGTCAGATAGTATTGACTCTATTGAGTCAAAGAAGACGATTCTGTTATATAAGTTCAATAAAATGTTCTCATTGGCTGATGCGGCTTATGTTACGAATAATTCGTCTTGTAGATTCAGATATACCTCTGAAGGTGGTACTGCTCCTATTCTTACACGCTCGCTATATGCGAACACTGATAATGTAAAATTATATACATTATATGACAATACTGAGGCAGAATGCAATAATATCATGCCTAACATTGTAGGAAGTAACTATTTTGGTGTATCAGAGGATATTAACTTTAATCCATTGTATGATAATCAACGTCAAGGAAGTTATTTTGCTGCATTTACAAATGATGGTGGATATATTTCAAAAAATGAGATTGACGAGAGTATTTCAGTTATGAAGATACCTACGAAGACTCTTGTAAGTCCTATTGATGTAGATTCTAGCTGTAGATATACTACAAAACAGAAAGGAAAAGATGTTAGTGGTGATTTCAGTAGATTCATCGGTGTATGTGGTAGTAGTAATCGTAACTGTACTTACAATTCTTATTTCAGAGGATTGTTCTCTGATAGAAGATTTGACTATAACTTAACAGTAATAGCACCATATTTGGGAAGTACTTTATCTTTACCAGGTAATGATGCATTGTGGAAATCTATAAGACTAAGTGGAATTACATATGGCGGTATTGAGATGGGTTATGATGACGAAGATTATAATATAATAGGTTCAAATGCTGAATATTCATATGATTTGTCGTCTGCTAAGACAAAACTTAATAAAGCGTCTGAAGGTGTATTAAAGCGTTTCTATGAATCTAGCGTAAACAACATAGATGTCAAGAACTATTATTGGTCTACTTTTAACGAGAACATATCTTCATATGGAAATGGTGGACTTATGATTATAAATCATAATGGTGATGGTCAGTACAACGGTGAATTTGGAATAGATAATTTTACAACAAAAAGAGTTATCGATGTTACAAACATACCTAAGTCTAGTACATTGTTATATAACGTTACATCTTGCGGATATGACACTGAAGCTAGTCTCGACTTAGACAATAACATTACTTGTGAAGCTGTTGAAGGTGAATCTACTGATATTGAAATTACATTTGAAAAGCCGATAACAATTATTACAACAGATGATAAGGACTTTGCTAATCTTTCTTATTCTTACTCTCATTCAATAACAGAAAAGGTAGAAGATACAGAAGATTCAGAAGTACACAAATATTTTGTATTCGTAGCAAATGGTTCTTGTGCAATAAAGTTTAGATATAATGCTTTAAATGATGCTAATTATAATATATATACAAAAACGCCTAAAGCTGTAAAAGTATTAACAAGTAACAGTCCAAATGATTTAATTACATCTTTAAAGAGTGAAAGAAATATTGATGGCTTGATAAATAGCAACCTAATTTGTAATTTTAATAAAACATCAGTATCTAGATGGGAAATGATATTCTTGAAAAAATATCCAAATGTAGTAGCACCTAACGGAATCGGTATTGGAGGTAATTATTGGAGCAAATACAACAAGATTTATGCCGATGGTGAATTCTTTAAAGTAACAGAAGATGGTTCAAATGAATTCTTGTCATCAGATGACACTAGGTTCCCATCAATAATATTCGATAGCACATTTGAATTACATGACAAAAAAACATCTTCTGATACTAAAGTATTTACAATTCTTGTTGATAGGGAATACCAATCCACAGAGGATGATTATTTGACAAGAAGAATAAGAACCATTGAATTTGGAGATTTGTATGATTGTAGGAAAGTTAAAATTGAACCAGTAAAGGGAGTAAAACTTGGTGGCGACACTAGTGGAGATACTAGTGGTGAAACTGTTGAAGAAACAGTTCTGTATTCGTACACAGAAAGGTTAGAAAGCGGATTATCTAAAAGTGGACTATCTCAAGTGCTGTCAGTAAGGTTCGTTATGAGTGATGATACGTATAGTAGTGCATTTAAGGATACTACGAATATGAAATATACGTTTAAATTCACTGGTAAAGACGAGAAGAAGCCATACTACATAGAATCAACAGATGCCAAATATGATAATAATTCAACGATTGTTACTGTTGAGTGGGATTTAGAAATGGGTAGTTTATTTGATGACAATTGGGATAACGGAAATTGTACTTGTACGATTTATGCGAAGACTGTTACCAATTTCATCTATTCAATAGGAGAAATCAAGATGAAAAGGGGAGCGAGTGATGCCCAACCGCCTCTTGAAGTAGGTAAACGTTCACCAATAAACTTGGAATTTTTGGAAAATAAAAAAAGTTAATTTAATGGATAGCAAGATTTTCTTACAATCTCATAGAAGTAAAAAATCATCAAACACTAGTAGTGGTTTAAACGTTCAGTTCAAGGGAAGGAGGAAACTTCTTCCTTTGAATGATGTTGTTGAATCAGTAAGCCAATATGAGCAATACCTTGAGGAAAGAAAGGCTTGCAATAAAATAAGGTTAACTTGTCAAGTTAATCCTATATGTACTAACGTTCTATTCAATTGTGTTACTGAAATTGTTAGAAACGAAGGTGGAGATGATGTCGAGGTATTGAATTATAAATATAATATAAAGTCATTGTCTACAAGTGGAAAAAATACTAATGATGTAGATTTCTGGAGTGGAAGTGAATGGACTTCTTCCACCGTTACATTGGATGGAACTTCTCATAAAGAACATGTAACTAATGCTATAAGGGATACACAGCTGTCAAATGAAGATAATGGATTCATATATCATTGTGGGATTGATATAATGAATAATCACCTAATCAGGAGCAATACATTCAAGACAGTATGCAAGGAGGATAGCAAGGGTGATTTGTTCAATACCATAGGAGATAGCATGAGGAATGTTAAAGGCAATGTGATTAATGAGACATTGTATTTTCCTGACGGTATAGAGCCAAAGAATATATCATCGCACATATATAGAGTTGATGATATATTGTCTTTTGACGATGCCAAGAAGACAAGGTTAATAAAAAAATATAATGGATGGATAGGATTCAATAACCGCTCAAAGATTAAATCCTACAGTGATTTCAAGAAAGGTGATATAATGGATATTGAGAGACCTATCATGTATAAGAACGGCGGAGATTTTGTTGACATGTACCCAGATAGGTCATTATATTCATTTGTTCCTAAGTTTAACGGTAAACGTAAGAGAATAGAAAAGAATTGGGATTATTATCTTACATATCCTAGTTCGTCAACGACAGAAGGGTTTGATGAATTCATAGATAACAGCTTAAACTCCATTAAGTCACTTTATTTTGATGAAAATACTAGTGGTGACAACGGAGGCTCTCAGTTGGTAATATACGGTATCATAAAGCATGGATTACGTGTAGGGGATTTTGTCAATATATATAAGACATATTTTGATACTGTAGATGGAAAAAGAGTTGAAAAGAATGAAAAGGTCATGTATTCAGCTGAAGTCAGTAATGTCGTTGATGATTATATTTTCATAGTAAGGGGAAACACTACTTTGATAAGTGATTCTTGGTATACGTTAAGTGATGAAGAAATTAATAAACCAAAACTAGAAATTACATATGACGGTCATAAATACAAAATAGACACTTCTAAAAAGTTCTTCATGTGCAATGATGATTTAACACGAAGGTTCTTCATAATAAACAACAAGTATGTATGCTTTGATTTTGACCTTAAAAATGTTTCTTTCAAGAAAGTTGTAAATGGTATTGAATGCGATTATTATGTTAGGATTTTCTCAAAATTACCAAATTTCAAGAATGCTAGTTCAATCACGTCTTCTGAATATGATATATACAAGAATGATAGTGAAGCGATTAGGACATATCAAGGAGATGAATATAATTTTGAGAATCATATAAGCAGGCTCGCATTCGCAAAGAACATTTATGGTGATGATATAGGAGAGATTGTATTCACTGATGACATTGACATATCAAAGATTAAGGATAATCTAGGAAGACCTATTACTAGTCTGTATCTTATATTCTTCAAGTCAAACCAAGGCTATAAGGAATGGTATGGCTTTGATAAAGACATAAATCCTAGTAGCGAGAACGTAACGTATTCACACTGTTTCGGAAAGCTTACTTGCGGATATGAGACATCTGAGGAATCAAAGTATGCAGGCGGAGGGATAAAGTCCATATTCCAAATTAACAATATTAGTCATATAAATGGAGGTGGCATCATTATGGATAAAATAAATAACAGCACTGAAATAATATACGGAAAGCATAAGAATTTCTATGGTGATATATGCTGTTATAACGGATATTATGCTGTTGAAGAAATTATACAACCTATAATGTATAGGTTCAATACAGCACAAAGGGAATCATCAATATCTAAGTCAAGTGTCTATTTCTCTAAATATAACTATGATGAGATTATATATGATGACTATGACACAACTGAAGATTTCACCATTACCACAAAAACTGTTAATAATGTAAATTCAAAAGAGGAGGGATATTACTACAACCCTAGTTATAAAATTGAGATAAAGACACTTGGAAAACTGAAGAGTGTTAGTCCTGATTTTCTAACCATTAGAGAAATAGCCAACATGGGTAATGGAGTATATTCATTTACTACATCTACATATCACTATCTTGGAGTGGGAGACAAGGCTATGGTTTACGACTCTGCGCAAGACAAGTATTATAGATTGGTAACTGTAAAGCATAAAGATTCCAACTACAAGAAGTTCTATTGTAAGGTATATGATGAGAATGGAGTGGAGAAAACAGATATTGATTACATTAACAATGATGGAATAAAGACAGTGTTAAAGAATTCAAAAGATGACAGTGTAAATGGATTCTATCTATCTGATTTCAAGCTGTTCAAGATTGACAATTTGGATATACCGTCTTATGCTAGGATTCTTAAGGATGGTACATGCAGATATGTATGGAGGGATGTCGAACAGAACGGATTCAGCTCAACGTCATCATCAGTTGAGGAATACCCTTTTACAAATGGAGCTTTGTATATTAATAAGAAAATTGATATTTATGTTAGGAGACAAGACCCATATGCAGAATGGGGTCTATATGATAACAGTGACATAAGCGGTGATGAATCGTATACCGATATTATAACAGAAGATAACTATATTAAGAGTGATGATATAAAATGTTAAGATATAGTGTCAAACTTAACAAGGATAACATAAAGAGAGAAAATATGTCTTGGGGTGAGAAATTCTTATCCCAAGACCTTTCGTATGTAAGCGGTGTCACTTCAACTGATTACCATCTTGAAAAATATACGATGATGCCTTCAACAAATGATTTGGTGTCATCTGATTCCACCCTTTCAATAGCATCTGAAAACGTAATAAGAAGCGGATATTGTATAGTTAGCCAAAAGAAATATAATATCAGTACAATCAATATAGACAATTCAGAGAAACCATATATAGAGTTTAATGGAAAATTCTATTATCAGTATGAAAATGACAATGGAGAACAATGCTATAAAATAGATAACGTTCTTTCAATTAATAAGGATAATAATAAGGATATCTATCCTACTGAGAAAGAACTGACAGTAGTACGTAATAGTGAAGATTTCATTACATTTGATACGATATATTGGATAGAGAACAACACAGTTACTATTGATGGTGTTACGTATGATTATGATTCTAATGAGAAAGGAATAAGGCTTGGTGACGGAGATATTATAAGTGATTATAGTGGAGTAACTGACTGTTCAGGAATCACATTTGTTAAATTCAATAATAAAGACGTAAAGGAGGTTACAAAGTTCAAATTGACCAAGTCTTATGATGAACGAAGATATGATACGTCTAAGATTTCATATTGCAAATATGTGTATTTCATCAAGTTCAGCGGTCAGTACTATTATGTCATTGAAGAAGATGGTGGATTTACATGCTATGTCATGGGTAATAAATGTGGATTGTATTTTACAGTCGGAAATAACGTGGATGATGGTAACGGTGATTCCTATCATGAATTTACTAGGGAAAACTTGATAGAGTTTAACGGAAATTTGAATAACGCATATAATTATGATTCATTGAAAGATATTAACCTATATGTCAAGGTAAAATGTGATAATGAATATAAGTATGTCAAAGTCGAACATGACGTAATAAATTCTAATTATGGAAATAGGATACTATTGCAGATTACTGATGATTATTCTAGTTTTGGAATAGGTGATATAATTAGAGTTGGAAAAGTAGGTTCTGCAATACTTAGGGTATTCAAAGATAAGGATGATGAGCCTAGCTTTGTTATATATAATGGAAACAGATATAATCTAATAGATAACTTATGTGACAAGGTAGTAATATCAAATCATGAATATAGTGTGTCTTATCCTAACGGACGTAAAGTCGGCTCTGATGTATTGGTAGACATAGACGGTAGCAATGTTCCCATGAAGCTATTTGATGGAAATAAGGTAAAACCATATACTAGCGTCATAGTTGAAGGCGACTTGAATGTTGATGGTAATGTTGTAGAAAAAACAAAGATAGCATCTTATGATGTATATTATGACTTGAAAGAATATGACGGAGTATCAATAAACGGAAAAAATTACATGAGATATAATGAGATGTCTGACGGTAAGCCAATATACTATGACACAATAGATACTGACTTGGAGGAAAGCTATATATTGGAAATTGACGATATGCTCGGTTCTAATAACTTGATATGTAAGGCTTACTTGCCGACATATCTATTATCGCAAGAAACTGAAGAAGAAATAAATTCATACATCATTCAAGTTGTAATAACAAATTCGACCGATTTTTACGTAAATGCATTCAATAAGATATTCGGAATAAGAAGCATTGACCCATATCTTCCATTCTACAAGAAGCAGTATTCTGTTGATACTATTTATTCTTCTGACTATTATTATAATCTATTCAAGAACTTGGTATTATTTTCTAACATAGGTTATATATCAGTCAAGTTTCCTATGGTAATGAAAGATGGCGGTGATGTTATTCAAGATGACATAGTATCAAAAGAATTCTTTGATTATCAGAAGAAATTAGCCATAAATAAGATAATTGATATGGAGAAGGATGTATATGTGCCAAAATTCATTCCTATCAAAGGTAAGACAAAAGGTAAGTATTCAGGCTCCTCTACCACTTTCAAATCACTTAATGAGATAAGGGTAAACCTTCATTTTAGAACTAGAGATTTGTCAAATTGGAAGGTAATTGAGAATGGAGGTTGGTTCATAACAGACTATTATCCTTATGCTACTATGAAAGACAAGGATAAACTGATGGAGACATCAGATTTGGTAGGATTGCTTGACTTTACGAACAATGATGTATATTATCAAAAATCTAAGTTGGCAAAGAGCTTCTTGAGACTATCATATTATGACAGTACAGACCCACAGACCCAGACGTTGCTAGCAACTTCTACTGTATTTGTTGACGAACACGCTTTGTTTAAGAAATACATTGATAATTCTAGAAAGAATGTACGTGTTTATAAGACTGTTTCAAGTAATGAAGACGAACTTGTTGATACATCTAAGATAACAGTCAAGAGCGAGCTTACTGACAGTGAAAACGTTGTGATAGCTAATAATGACGGTAGAGGAAACAATTCGGAAGTAATCATAGATGAAGACGTAAGGTTGAGTTCTAGATTCAAGATTCTTAACAAGTATGATACTGATACTTCATCAGAGGGATTCTATATATACATGTTCAAGGATTATTCAAAGAAGCTGTATCCAAAGCAGATATTCATGACTGTTGAATTCAATCATGCAGGAGTCGGTCTTTCTCTTCCGTTCATCAAGCCTATGTCATGGAAGAAGGTAGGAGATAATGAAGAATTAACACCTCAAACGCCTCTAGGACTTGATTCTGATGAATTAAAGGATGGTATTCTTCTTGAACAGAAATATGCGCAAGACTACATTCCGATGTATGGTGTTTATGATTTCAAGAACAAGGAATATGCATATGTATTTGACAATAGGTATGTTGACGTAAATGAAGAAGAAGGAGTGGCAAACTTAAATTTGTTCGAACTCAAGATAAAGGATGAGAGCAATGATGACAATGCTAGCACAAATAACATAGAAAGGTACGTAATTGATTCAAACATCGAGGAAATTAAATAATGAAAGTAATTCAATCAACATATTCTCTAGAATGGGTTATATCTAGGCTCCCTAGCATATATCCATCATATAACGGAAGCGATGAAATTGTTTATTTTGATGAGAAGTCAATAAACGATAGGAATGGGGAATATACTTCTAATTACGGAATGATTCCTCTTAACGTGCCGAGAAATCTATTGGACGAGTTAAACAATAATGAAGACTATAAATTTGACAAAGATTTCATATTTGTCAATGATTCCTATATCTCTTGGAATAGATTATCAGAATGGTGTTCATTTTTTCAGAACTATTATCATATACTGAACAATAGCGGAAGCTGCAATAGGGTATACTCTTCTGTTACGGATTTCTATGATGCAGAATACAGCGTATCATCAGTTGAACTTCCGTTGGGTAGTAATAGGGATTCTTATGAGGAATATGATTTGCTCTTCAAAGAAAGAGGAGGTTGCATCAGTAAATCAGTGTTGGAATGTGAAGGAGCTAATAGTGTAATAGGATATTCGGATATAGGTTTCTTCAAGTTCATTAACGACTATATAGTTCCTTCATTTGAAATACCTAGCGAATACAAGGAATATTGGCACACAGATAGAATATTCTACCCAGACATAATAAAGTGGATTTCATGGTTTGAGAACAAGAAGAAAGAGTACGATAGCAAAGGTTCGTCTGAGACACCAATAGATTGCGCTAAGAGCGACAATTGCTGTGCATGTGAGGAATATATCCAACGAGGTGGTTCTAAGCTCCTAGAGAGCTTTAAAATGTGGTATAAGGAGATAAATAGCAAAATTGATGTCATCAATAATATTGTTCGAAACAATATTAATGATGTTGATTGGCATTTTAAGCCTTATGCATTTAAGGAGATTCCTATATTTAATAGCTTTGAAAAAACGTGCTTACAGTCTAATCTTTCTGAAGAATATGATGTAAATGTAGACTATAGGCATTCAAACGGAAATGTAGATGATGAAAAGAATACTATGGGAGGAACTGTAGTTAATGTCAGTGGCAAGACGATGTTCTTCAAAGACAATGATGGTCATGATGTAGAATCTCCAGGAAGTATATTCGACAAATACCACATGGAACGTAAATATGACCCTGATGCATTTACTGATTATACTGACCATTATATCTCAGAGAAGGAATATGGTGATACTGAATTTTGGGTTACAGACGAATATGCATGTTATGGTGTAAATAAAGATAATATAAAGAAGTTCGGTAAGAATAAAGATGATGTCAAAAATAAATTTAATAGGTCAATACCACTCGATACGAACAATGGTAATGGATGGTTTGTTTTCGAGGATAGAATGCTTGAATGTGAACCGATAGAGACATTGGAACTTGAGGACGGTAAAGTAATACCAGTATTCAGAGATGATAATACGAATACACCATTCGTGACAATGGGAGGAAAGAATATATATCCTGAATTTAATTTCAAGGATAATGCGTATAGATTCTCTTTTGGAAAGGATAAGCTATTTCCAAGGAATGAAATGAATACTGACTCTGATTACAGCTGTGTCAATAACAATGGTAACATAAAGGTATTTGAAACTATTAATAAAACTAATGGAGTGACATATACTCTTAGTAACGGAAGTACTATAACATATCCCTATTCATATGGATATATAGATGTTGATGACTATAGATTATGCGTATGTGACAAGAAATGGTTTGGTGAAGGTAAAGATGAAAAGACTATAGCTACAATTTATCCGTTTGAAGAAGTTGATGACCCTAAACATGAAATTTATGAATATAAAGAAAGTGAAAGTGGCAATTCAATTACGATAAAAGACAACGACATAGAATACTTCATGAGTGATGTTATTACAGGTACAACATCATCTAAGCTACTAGAGCTAAGGTCTTCGAATATAATGACCGATGATAGCGGAAATATCATAGAAGCATTGAATTTGTTGGCTAGTAACAATACTAACAAAGATAGATATTATGTTCAACCGTTGTTAGGAGAGGAATTGGAGCCGTTATACCAAGTAGGCAATATGTCATCGATATCACCATTTTCATTGACGTATAAGGATTATGACGACAAAGAAAAGAAAACAATAAGGTACGTTGGTAATATCATATCCAAAATGGAATTCTATTTCTGTGACAAGGATGGAAATATTGTTCAAAAAAAATACGATGAGGATAGTGGTACTTTAGTCGATGATGAGTCATCTAAAGGAATTTCCACTATAGACTTGAAATCCAAAGACAAGTCTTCGTTGAATGCCATTAAGCCGATTATGAAAGCGATGGAAGTTTACATGAACCAATCACCTACTAATGTAATATCTAATGGCTTGCAATGTGATATTACATACAACATAGGGGCAACATTGAATATGAATGTAGACGAGAATGGCTCAACGACATATACGATAGATGAAAGTGATTATGGAGTACAATATACTGAAACTGTAGAGTTTGTAAAAACAAAGGTTGAATACTACTTGGGCACTGATAATGTATCTTATCCTATCTACATATACAAGTTGAAGCAAGGTGAAAGTGAAGAAGCATCCTTTATGGCTAGAATAGATATATTCGATGACAAGATAGTTGACAACTATAGTAAAAGAGAAGGTATGGAGAAATACAACGGCATTGAGGTTTGTCCTACATTTACAAGGGCATTCAATATTGGTGTCGTATCGCTTCCAACTGTCGAATCGGATGTTAACATCGATAGGGGAAACAGTGCAGCATTTGAGAAGCATTTGAAACTTGGTGAAGTAACTTCATTTGAAGCATTGGAGAACTACTCGAATGGATATTTTAAGATTATTTAGCAAGAAGTCCCCTTCCTTTAGGTGGGGGATGAATTGCAAAGTGATTTATTTTCAAAAAAAATATTATTTTTCACCTTTTTTTCGTTTTTGGTTACTATTTATATATAGTAATTAAAATTAATATGGAACTTAAACGTAATTGCAATGCAGTGTACTTGCTGAATTACCATCTCATTTTGGTAGTTAAGTACAGACAAAAGGTCTTCACAGATTCGAAGATAATCGAAAAACTGAAAGAAATCTTAAGAAATATATCTAAAGACTTTGACGTTGAAGTTGTGAACCAAGAATGTGGCGAAGACCACATTCACCTTCTCATTTCAACAAAGCCAACCTTGGATTTGCCTAAATACATAAACATACTAAAAGGACACTCTTCTAGGGAAATCAGAAAAGAATTCAAAGAAGAACTGTCTGACAAGCTATGGGGAGATGCGTTTTGGTCTCCTTCATACTTTATCGCAAGTGCTGGAAATATATCCGTAGATACCATATACAACTATATAAACAACCAACGTACAAAACTGTAAACAGTGAAAAAGTCTTATAAATATAGAATCTATCCGAACAAAGAACAACAAGAAAAGATTTCTCAGTTCTTTGGGTGTTCAAGAAAGATGTACAATCTCCTCTTGGACTGGTGGATTAGTGCCTATAAGGAATATAAGACAAATAGCACACCAATCGGTGCTTTGCCACAGCCCACTTTCTATAAAAAACAAGAAGAGTACTCTTACCTTAAGGATTGTGATGCAGTAGCACTTGCAACTGCAAGAATAAACCTTAGCAGAGCCTTAGATAACTACTTCAAGTCAAAGAAAGGCAAACGTAAAGGAAAGAAAGTACAGTTCCCTACATTCAAGAAGAAGGGCAAGTGCAGAGATTCTTATGGCACGTTCAACAATTCTGACTGCATCAAGGTAACTGATGACCATATATCACTGCCGAAGATAGGAAGTGTGAAGATTGTTCTTCACCGTTCATACGAAGGTACAATAAAGTCAGTGCATGTATCATGTACAAAGTCAAATCACTATTACGTGTCGCTCACTTGTGAGGTTTCAGATGAAGCCACTGTTACAAACGTGTCTCACATCAATAATCTTAATGTTGTAGGATTGGACATGTCCCTTTCTCAGTTCGTTGTCTCATCGAACAGAGATGACAATACGAAAACCAAGTATGTCAGACTGTTCAGAAAGAACGAGAAGAGACTTGCTCACCTTTGCAGGAACCTATCCAAGAAGAAATTCATAGACAACAAACCTTCCAACAATCGTCTGAAGGCTCAGTTACGTTATGCAAAGCTGTCTGAGCACATTTCCAATCAAAGGAAAGACTACTGCATCAAGGAGGCAGTTTACTATGCCACTCACTATGACGTTATTGTGTTGGAAGACTTAGACATGCAAAGCATGTCAAGGTCTCTTCACCTAGGCAAGTCAGTTAATGACTTGGGTTTTGGCATGTTCAAGTCATGGCTTTCCCATGAGTGCAAGAAGCATGACAGTATAATTATGTTTGCTGACAAGTATTTTGCTAGCAGCAAGACATGTTTCGAGTGCGGTGCAAAGAATGACCTACTGAAGTTATCGGACAGAGAGTGGGTATGCCCTCACTGTGGAGCAATTATAGATAGGGATTACAACGCTGCACTCAACTTGAGAGATTACTTTTATAAAGTAATATATAATACGGTAGGAACTACCGAAATCAAAGCTTGTGGAGAAACGTCCTCTACGTTAAGGGAGACCTTAATGCAAGTTGTTTCTGTGAAGCAAGAAGCTCCCTCCTTTAGGTGGGAGTAGTTCACGATTATGGAAAATTGAAATCGTAATATATATTATATAATAAAATATGTTTAGATAATGAGTATGGGAGTTTATGGAACGAATGTTCCGATTTATATAGATAGTAATAAAATTAACAGCTTGGTTGACATATCATACTGCTACAACGAGTCTAGGTCTTATGACTCATTGTCTAGCTCTAGCTTCAAGAGTCTTCCTTCTTCGGTGCTAGTGCCTTGCACACGTTCAAGCGATGAAAGTGGACTTGATACATTTGTTGAAGGTATGTATACATTACAGCTTCCCTTAAGTGAATTCAATAAGAAGGGTTTCTATACTGTATACATAAAGCCAAAGGAATGTCCAATTAACATAACTGACGTAGGAAGCTTGAGTGCCTTTTCTAATGTTAGGGGTATCATATTGGATACTTCTCAGATAGAGGACTCTGTAATAAGACAGATGGCACGTACAAACAACGGATTGGTAGGCTTTAGAATTGTATTCTTGGATGACAATGGAAGAAGGGAAGATTATTATAGGGTGATTACTAGTAATAATAAGTGTGAACCAGTAATACAAGCACCTAACAGTTCTAGTGATAAGACATACACATATAGATATGATGATAGTTCTACAATGACATTCTTGACTGTGTCTCCTTCATCTGCACCTACTTTCAAAAGTAATGCTACTCCTTACATAGGAAAACCTACCCAGAGAATATATCTAGTTAATACATTATTTGAGCCGATACAGCTTGATATTGAAATGGTTACGCATGATGTTGATACGATATCAAACATGTTGGAGGGCAGTCAATTGAGAGACTTGGATAACGGATTGGTTACGACATATAATGACAAGAATGAGATATACGCACAGTCTGAACACTATACATTGAAGGATGAGTATATAGGAAAACCAGTTTATGAGGTGAAGAAAAATAAGACTGATTCAATCGATTTCAGTCAGACTATAAGTGACAAGTTATAGAAATGGCATTAGTTAAATCACATTCGAATTATGTATTGAAGTCTAGACATCAAGATGTTAATGACGGAACAATATATGAGAGGGATATTACTACGATAGGTGGTGTCAACCAGTTTGCTAAAGGTATGACACCAATATATCGTAGCAACAACTTCATCATAACTGTTCGTAATGATAATAGCTCTACTAATGTCTTTAACAATACGAACTGGGAAAGGAACGATACTGGAACAGTATGGACTCTTGAAAATGTAAGCGGTCTTACATCTGACAGTGAAGATGCTAATGACATGAAGATTGTCTTGAAGCAAGATTACTATGATTTCTGTGATTTTGCGTATTACGGTTCGTTGAGTGAATTGTTCAGAGCATCTATAACTGATATTATTGATAGATTTCCAGGAGAATTATACTGCACATCAAACAACATCTACTACACGGTTTCTGAAGTAATCGACAAAGAAGTTATTGAAGATAGAGTAATGCTTGGAGAGGAACCATATATCTATAATATAGATAATCCATTCGACATCGATTTGCATTCAAAGGTGATACCTAAGAATAACACAAAACCTCTCAAGTACTTTGCTGATGGCGGATATGAGAATTACTCACTTATAACTGATGATAATGGTGATGGTATACCAATTAATAGTTGGAGCTCAACACCTACAGGCAGAGACTATTGTAAGGGTAATCTCATATACAACATAACGATAAATGAATATGCCATTAAAGCATATGTAGGAGATGATGGAAAGCTTTTCTATTTCGGAGATGAAAGCATGAAAGGCCTTCATATAAGACCTAATGAGAAATATATTGCAGAGTTCTATAATAAATGTGACAATTTTCAGAAAATACTCATGAATAGGAAGACAACTCCTTTGTATAAGGCTACGTTTTCTGTCTTGGGTGAAAGTAAATATGGTCTTACAAAGAATTTTGAAACATTTATATTTCCTACAACATATGGAGACTACAATATAATTGCTGATGAATATGGGTTCAGTGATTATACATCTAGGCTGATTAAGATAGGTGAGTTCTATGACAGTAATATCACAGATAACATATATAGAGCCATGACTCATGAGGCAATCAAGAACTTTGATTGGACTTATACTAGGGAATATACTAGTGGAGAGGAAGAGGAATACGTTCTTGGAGGCCATAAGATTCAGAAGGCTCTTAGAGTGATAGGAAGGGAATTTGATGAGATTAAGGCATATATAGATAATATAAAAAACATATGTAGGGCTTCTTATGATGATAGGGGCAATATGCCAGATTATTTCTTGAAGGATTCACTTGCTGATGAAGGATGGGATATCAAGCTTGTTTATCCGTATGACGGAAATGTTAACAATGAAGATTGTAAATTTGTTATCACGTCACAAGATAGGAAGGTAAGACCATATTCTAGTGATATTATAGATGACAACAATATGAACAAGTATGGTTTCTTCATGTATAAGGGCGATGAGGATGATGATACTGTGAAACTTGCTGTTCCTAATAAATATAGCGGAACTGACTATCATTTTGCTTCTGCTAAAAGTAGCGGCTCTACTTGGTATAGATGTACAGTAAGAAACAGAATAAGACCTTATGTTGATAATAAGGAGTATTCTTACCATGAAATGTCTAATTTGTTCTTGAAGAGGCTGAAGCTTAATTCTAGACATATATGGAGACATAAGGGTACTGTTGATGGGGTAGAGATGATACTAGGAATGTTCGGTCTTAAAAGCCAGAGATTCTGTGATGCTTCATATGATAAGGAGTTGAAGGCTGACTATAAGATAACAGAATATAGTTGGTCAACAAGACCATTGGAGGATACAAAGAACTGCCTCTATGATATGTTCAATATTGATTGGATTAATTCAACAAAGAACATTATATATGATTACAGAGGTGTTTCTAATTATACGAACACAAGTGCAGCTAGTGATTATATTCCATACCAAGGATTGCCAGTAGAATATATAGAAGTAGAAGAGGATAAGAGACGACTTCTATATCCTAGTTTCAACAAGGATGAGAAATATGACGGAGACCCTTATTTCCAAATGAAAGGTGGATGGCAAGAGAAGACATACGATGATGGCAACGGCAATAAGTGTTATTTCCAATTCAACGATGATTCAACAAAGATTGTTTCATCTACCACGACACCTATATTCAAGGAGACACTGAAGACGATAAAGAGTGTTAATTTCATTGGTGACTTGCTTGCAACTCCTTCTGAAAATGTATTAGATGGTGCTATCTGTTATGTTGTGAATGTCAATAACAATCTTCTCATTATAGATGATACTGCATATGATATATATACAGAAGATTATACAGATGAAAATGGAATTACTGTAAAGAGAAGGTATGTCAAAATGGTTAAGGAAGGTGGATACATAAAGGCAACAAGTGACAAATTCTTTACCGATGATATGACGGTGTTTGATATTGACTTGAAACCTCATAGATATGATATCTATAATTCTGAAAACGGACTAATCGTAAGAGCTTATATAAATGATAATCCTGTTAAAGACGGAGATAATGAATACAGTAACAGAAAATTCTTATGCATATCAGATAATGATGGAGAATTTGAGATATCATCTGTTACGATATTGGAAAACGGCAACGGCTATTCGAATTATTTCTATCTAGACAATGCACAGTTCTCACATATGATGGCAACCGAATACGCTGTTGTGGATTCTGATGATAAAACCATAATACAGAATGGTTGGAGAAGATTGAAATATTCTGATGAAGAATATAGGAAGATATCAACACTTACTAATTATTTCAACGGAAATAACCCTCATAATGGAAACTTGACATATGATAACGGATATGAGTATTTCAAATATTTCAAGACATTATTCAAGTATGCTTGTGAAGAGGAACTGTTTGATGACAGGTGTCATGATAACGTATATGACCTAGTTCAAATGTTACAAGAAGATAAATACGGTTTTTCTAGCTTAACAGAGGAAAATTATAAAAATCTTGACGCTGATACCAAGATTCATTATTTTGGAAATTACCTTCCTAAAAGTAAAGGAACATACAAACATATTAACCAAATGGACTGTGGTAAATATGGAGATGTAACTAAGTTATATAAGAATTTAGACGGAGATGACCCTGTTACGAATCAAATCATGAACACAAAGAGGATTGGAATTGAATTTTTCATTGATGACTTTGGAGATGATTACAAATGGAGCCAGATAAAGTATATTGACGATATAATAATGGGATATCTAACACAGATGATACCTTCTACCGCAATACTAAGCATTAATTATTCTATAAGGAAGAAATAATGATTAAGATTAATGAACTCAAGGATAATGTACTAGATTTGAATGATTATAATAATGGTACTATAGACTTAAATGTTGCATCAGAGAATTCATTTGGGTTTCGTTCATCTTGGTATTTTGACTTAATTTCTAAGGATGATGACGTGTTTTCTGTTTATTCTATCGGAAATGATAAGATTGAAATATCTGTAGATTTGGATAATTTCAAGAGTAACGAATTCTTTACCCTAAGAAATAACAACAACGATTGGATAAAGATAGACATCATTCCAAACAAGAAGAGAAGTGCAAAGAAGAGATATTCATTCAAGATTGCAAAAACACGCAATACGTCAAATGGAATAACAGTTGATACTGATACGAAAGATGGGTATTTTGCTACTATAAGTTTTGGAATTGATTCAAAGGTAAATGGTGAATTTGTACCTTATTTGGTTGATTATGACGGTTATCCATTGGAATATGACATAGATTTACCATCTGACAATAGCAGTAAAATTTGCGTTCTAAGGCTTAAAAATAGATTGGTGAACAATTATACGTCAACAATTGTTTTAAGGCAAGAGAGGAGCAATAAAACGCTAAAAATAGATATTATTTATGATAAAGATAATAAAGACAAACCATTCACTGTTAACATTACTTGATAATAAAATAAAAGGCTAATCAGAAATTGATTAGCCTTTCTTTATCTTTGTCAATGTCATCTATTGAATTTATTTCTATATTATATAGACCATATTCAGTATCGACATCTACGAATTTATATGTCATGTCTTCAATGTTCCATACTGCAAAGCCGTGTGATGATACTGTCTCTCCGAATCTCTGCTGTATAAGGGAGCTAGGATAAACGATATCGATTCCGTTCCTTCTTAACACTTGACGTTTGTGTATATGTCCTGCCATAACACAATCACATCCATTGAATGCATCTGAATCTATACCTCCATCTATTATAGAACCATTATCCATCGTAGCACCTACAACAAGACCATGATACAGTCCGATTATCTTGCAATTTGGATATTCTTCCTTTAATTCATCAATATCAGGTCTTATATATGAATCATATATAGAATATACCGCCCATATAATATTGTCATCTTTAATGCATCCGCTTGTGTACCCCAACATTGCATCTAAGAATTTGCAATTGTCAAAATTAGCAGTATCAAATAATGCAGTAAGAGTATCTGTTCGTGATGTGTTGTCTAAAACAAGGTCATGATTTCCTGCAAGTACTAATACTTGCGCAATCTCTTCCAACTGTCTTAAGAAGAAGCTGCTGAAAGTCATAAGCTCATTTGATACCGTATTTTTAGATTCAAACAAATCACCACTTATAACTATTCTGACCTCATCCTTATCATATTTTGATACAGCATCTTTGACTTGGTCAATAAATGTCGATAGAACTTCTGAATATTCACCAAGTCTTACATATGGTCTTATATGAACATCAGCTAAATGAATTACACATTTTATCATTATAATAATTTATTTTTGATTTTTTCAAAATTTTTATTTTTAAAAATTTTATTGTACCAAAATTCATAACCCCTTTGACTTTTTGCAAATGTGAATGAATATAGGTCATTTGCAAAAAATCTTCTAAGAGAAATATTACATCTAGAACAATTTAAATCGTTTGCTAAAAGTAATCTTCTTTCGAAACTACATTCTTTATAGAATTCATTTATTATATTTTCTTCTTCTAAAAATTTCATTAATTCAATAAATCCTTCGGAATTATAAGCAAATCTTTTATATAAAAATGAATTATTGATTTTTCCTCTAATATCATCTATTCTCATAGTAGTTTATCACTTATTTTTTGAAAATTTTTGTTATAAAAAATTATATTTGACCAAAAATTAAATCCTTTTTTACTGTATAAAAATCTAAACGAATATTCTTCACCAGATGTAAAGAAATCACTAAGACTAATCTTTTTTTTATTATTTTTTAAATCCTTTAGTAAACGACTTCGTTTAAAATTGCATTCTTCGAAAAAATCATCAATCAGTTTCTCATCTTCTAAGAACTTCATTAATTCAATGAATCCTTCCGATTGACGATAAGCGAATCTTTTATACAAAAATGAATTATTGATTCTTTTTCTAATATCATCTATTCTCATAATAGTTTGTTTTCAATTTCTCTAAAATTTACATTCTGAAAAATTTTTTTACTCCAAAAATCAATCCCTTTTCTACTTGTTGCAAACAAAAACGAATAACTATAACCAGATAAAAAAAATGTCTTAAGACTAATCTCTTTTTTACCAAACTCTAAATCATCTGCTAAACGTGACCGTTTGAAATCACATTCTTTGAAAAAATCATCAAGTATATTTTCTTTTTCTAGGAACTTCATTAGTTCAATGAATCCTTCGGATTGGTAATAAGCAAATCTTTTATACAAAAATGAATTTTTAATTCCATTTCTAATATTTTGTTTCATAATATCTTATCATTTATTTTCCGAAAATTTTCGTTTCCAAAAATTTTACTGCCCCAAAAATCACTTCCAAGTTTGCTTTTAGCAAAACTGAATGAATATCTACTATATCCAAAAAAACCTCCGAGAGAAATCTTCCTATTAGCCTTTAATTCTTTTATAAAAAACTTCTTATTAAAATTGCATTCTTCATAAAACTTATCAATTAGATTCTTATCTTCAAGAAATTTCAATAATTCAATAAAGCCATCTGAATTATAAGCAAATCTCTTGTACAAGAAGCTGTTTTTGATTCCCTTTCTAATATCTTGTCTCATAATATTTTATCACTTATTTTTTGAAAATTTACGTTGCCAAAAATTTTTTCGCACCAAAAACCTAATCCATGTTTGCTCATCGAAAAACTGAATGAACAACTTGACATATCAAAGAATTCACCAAGTTTAATTTTTCTGTTTTTAATAAAAAAGTTTCTCTCAAAAATGGATTTACTGAAGCTAAATTCTTCCCAAAAGTCATCATACAAATTCTCATCTTTAAGGAATTTTATTAATGCAATGAATCCTTCTGACTGATAATAAGCAAATGTCTTGTACAAGAAACTGCTTTTAATTCCATTTCTAATATCTCGTTTCATAATATTTTATGTTCAATTTTTTTAAAATTTTCGTTGTCAAAAATTTTTCCACACCAAAAATCTCTTCCACGTCTAGTTTTACTGAAATCGAAAGAGATTTCTGATATATTGAAAAAATAATAAAGACTTAGTTTCGTTGCTTTTCCATTTCTAAACAACAATCTTGATAATAAAGGTCTTGGAAAACTGAATTCCTCGCAGAAATCATCAATCAATCCCTCTTCTTTTAGGAAAGAAGTCAAAGCAGCAAATCCTTCAGATTCATATGCTAGCCTTTTATATAGAGATATATCTTTAATCCCTTTTCTCATATCAATATTTCCCAACATAACATTTATCTTTTTTTATAATTAACTGTGCAAATATATAGAAAATATATTATTTTTCAAATTTATATGAATTTAATCTTCCCATCCAACCTTTTAAAAAAACCTTCTGTGAAGGATTTCTAGCAACTAGAGATTCATAGAACTTTTTCCTTCTGTTCCATATTTTCTTGAATGCTTCTTCTTGGTTCTGTGAATTTATACAAGATATTGTCTTTGAGCCTACAATACCATCTGCCTTCAAACCGAATAATTCTTGTATTTTCTTGATGGTTCCACTTCCACTCATCCAACACCAATCCACAAGTATGTTTGCTATCGACTGATTCTTTATTTCATCAGCCTTCCATTTATTCCAAAATAGTTTTGTGAAAATGTAATTCCACTGCTCGTTTGTCATTTTCTTCAAGTCGTTCTTTGTCTTGTTTTTACCATATACTGATTGAAATACAGCTATAGTGACACCGCTATTAGTAGCGCCTCCGTGGTCATTTGGATGCTCTCCGTATCCGCCTTCCCATCTCTTGATAATTGGAATCAATTTGTTTTTATCTGCCATTATTAATAATATTTATTATTAATAATAAATATTATAATATGTTTAACTTTTTTGAATTTGATAAACTATATGCGATTCCCTTCCATCCGTATTTCTGGTAAATTGATGATGGGTCGTCGTCATCATTTGTCGGAATGTACCTTATTCTATCATATAAGTTTCCATGATTCAACAACGAGTATGTTTCCTTTACAGTCTGAAAAGCATCTCCATCTAGCCATATGTTTATCTTTGCGTTTGATTTGTATAATAAATCCCAATATACCTTATATCCGTCGTTCAATGCCTTTCCTAATAATGGTATTGAATTGGGAACTACAAGATGGTCAAATGGTCCTTCGACCAATGTTATGTCAGCATCCCATTGAACCTTTTCCTCATTGAATATTATATTCTTCTTTTCTACTTTAGGGTTATCGTATTTAACCCTTCTGCTATTCATAAGGTAATCTCTTCCTACCCAATAGTTTATTTCGCCATACACATCATATGAAGGTATTATTATTCTATATGACGACTTCTTGTCATCTTCTTGATAGGATGTGTATCCTATGTTGAACTTATCAATGATATCCCATCCAATTCCTCTGTTTTCTAGGTATTTGAATGCCCTTTCATTATATATCTTATCCTTTTCGAATTTCATGTAACTCGGAGGAAACCTCAATGCTTCCTCTGTTATTATTGACGTATCAATATTGAAATCCTCATTTGAGAAATTGAGTCTGTACATCTCGCTATCTCTTATTGAACGTATCACAGACCTATACTCATTGGCTAATCCCTCGTTTCCGTACATATTTAGAAGTTTAAGTATCGAACCATGCATAGGCTCTCCTTCTGAATTGCATTTCCAACATTGGAATCTTCCCTTTGAAATATTAAGTGATAGATTGTATTTCCTATCTTCCTTTTTTCCATATTTCTCCCTACATCTCGGACATGGGAACTCTAATTGCATGTTATGCCCATCAAATCCGTTCTTTGCTTCTCCCAATATGGAAACTAGTATTTCGTATATCTTGTATATATCCTTGTCCACAACTATATATAATTTTGTGCAAATATATAAAAAATATTAGGAATAATAGAACTATTTATTGTTATAATTTTATAAATTATTGTAATTAATGGCAGAAAATATTAAATTCAAGGATAGTGATATACTAAAGAATATGGAATATCTGAATGACTATGAAAGTATCGTATATGGCGCAAACGGTCATTATGCAAACAGTGCTTTCTATAATCTTAATAAAAATTATACTGATTCTGATAAAGTAGGTGCTGTAGAGGAACTTAAGAAGGAAAGCGGAATTGATGAGAATTTAGAGAAGTCTATCTGGATGATTCATTAATAATAAAAAATTAAACCATGAATGATAGTTACTAATTTCAATGAATAACAACGAAATCAGTTTCTTGGCTCAAAGACCAAAGGCGTACTACAAACCTTTATCGAATCGTATTCAAACTTTCCGATTACTTTCGTTAATATATTTAAAGCACCGTTAACATCAGCATTGATAAGCCTACCACTTGAAGCCCTAAATAAACCACGATGAATGCGCTTACCACAGTAAGAATCATGCTTGCACAAAGACTCACCGTCAAGGAAACTGCACTTGCTTGTGTAGCTCTCTTCCGTAACAGTAAGTGAGATGCCGTGCAATTCACACTTGTATGTCAACATGTTAAGCAACTTATAATAAGGTATTCCAACAAAGTTCTGATTGTTGACCCTTCCGATGTTTATCCCTTGTTTCCATTCTTTGTTGTAGCCGACTACAACATCGCTTATGCCTTTGGAAACTGCATAGTTAATAAACATAGAAGTAATCTTGTGAAGATAATCAGAAACTCTGTTGTTACGCTTTAAGGTGATATTGCCTATCATATTGCTTGTCTTCCTACCGTTAGGAAGCTTGCTCTGAAGATACGACTTACGCTTGTTGTACTGCCAATTGATTGACTTGAGAGGTCTTCCGTTAAATATTATTGGTCTCTCGTCTTGAAAGGCGCATGTGAGCAAGTTGTTCAGACCGAAGTCTATTCCGCAGTACTTCTTGTCTGTATTGACATGTTCCTTGCACTTTGCCTCATAGAGTACCTCTACGACTATATGGTTGTTATGAGGTACGACCCTTACTTGTTTAACGTCACTTACCTTCGTCTTAATCCTAACATTAGTCTTGCTTAAAGCAATGAAGCCGTTTTTCAACTCCTTCTTGCTTATCGCTTGGTTTGTGTATATTGCCACATACCTTCCGCTTGTCTTGTCAAGATACTTAGGAAGCTTTGGCTTGCTGTTCTTAGCCTTAAGCGCATTGAAGAATGACCTCATGTTGTTGTCAACCATCTTTATCGTCTGCTGCGCAACCTTGCAAGGAAGAGCATAGTAATCAACTTGCTTGTCCTTTACGAAGTTGTTGTTCACGTTGACCCAACTTAGGTATTTCTTGTTTTCGAAGTAATATTGTCTTATGGCATACAGTGCTGAATTGTAAATGTTCTTTGAGAGAAAGCACAAGTTATCCAACTCACTGTACAGTGAGTTGTTTTTCTTGATTATATGTCTTTCGCTTAGAATCATTTATTGTTGTTCTTTATTCAGTTCTTCTATTATTTTCTCTGTTTGTCTTTTCGTTCTTCTTTTTCCATACAGTCTTGCACAGAACGATGTTATGATTGACACGAAGTCTTGCATTAGGTCGTCTTTTTCGTTTGTCTGTGGGTTTACCACTTCTATTCTTCTATCGTCAAGAGCTAGCAGTTTTTCTATATAGTTCACTCCGAACCTTGCAAGTCTGTCCTTGTGTTCAACGACTATGATGTCAATTGTTTTATCTGTCAGCAGTTTTTCTAGTTTTGGTCTTTGGTCATTAAGTCCAGAACCGATTTCGGTTATTATTTTTTCTACTTTGTATCCTTTTGCATTTGCGTATGATACAAGTCTGTCTTTCTGTCTTTCAAGATTTTCTTTATTTTCAGCTGATGACACTCTTGCGTATACAGCCACCCTTGGTGGTTTTATTGGATTATACTCCTCATCTTGTATTATGAGTATTCTGTTTGTTTCTGTTCTTTCGTATTTGACCAATCCTTTTTTAATCCAATTCCACACTGTTCTTGGCGTAACATCATTTAACTTTGCGTAAGTTGTTAGTTTTACTTTTTTCATTTATTAATCATTTCTATTAATAAATATATCATTAAATGAAAAATTACCTTATTTTTCGCATTTTTTCTGTGAAAATTTTAAATAATTCTAATACCAAGAATCAGTGAAAAGAATAATTAATAACGTTATAAACGAGCATATAAACAGAAAAAGAAGGAATAGAGTTTAGTTACTCTGCCCCTTCTTTTCTCTTTCTATATATGTTGTTCTTGTGGTTTTCTTATTCCAATAGGATACATCATAAGTGATAGTTATACTTCCGTCTTCATTCTTGACTTCTTTAATGTTGTCAGTTTTGAAATCAAGCTCTCCGTATCTCTTTTTATTCAAACATCCCAATAGTGCAACGAATGCATCTGAGGCATCGAAATTCTGCTTCAAGAGCTCTCCTTTCTTGTTATAGACCCAGTTTATCTGTGGGAATATTTCCGCAACTTTCTCTTG
>NFYZ01000903.1_pt1 | contig 33588 bp, 27 predicted proteins | sample 1092561 | NCBI WGS metagenome assembly NFYZ01 (sample SAMN03609887, study PRJNA323583) | gut metagenome | isolation source: feces | host: Rattus norvegicus | place: Malaysia | collected 2013 | reverse complement strand
GGGGGGGGTAAATTGGTAAATGCACTCACGGCTGCAAGCAGCAACCCGTTTGTGTTTGTGGAATTATAAAACAATAAGATTATGGAAAGAAACAACAGACTGCCTAACGTGATATTCATGTCACCAAAGGCTCTTGAAATGATAGAAAGTCAGACAACAGAAGATGTAGTTTGTCTTGAGAATGAAGAAAATGGCATAAGCATCAAAAATGCGTCTTTTTGTGATGCCGACACGGATGAAACAGCAGAATATCGCAACATTGTTCAACTGTGGCACCCAGCCGAAGAGAAACCGCATTGCATAGGGTCGCTTCTTTGTTGGCGACGCGATGGCACTCATTTTGTGCATGAGCATTTCGACCACGACGAACAGAATTGGCGAATGTTTATTAGCGAATACGACGTGCTGCGCTATTGCTATATTGCCAACTTGGTGCCTGACTCGTTCTCTTGATTTGTATATGGTTAGACAACAGCCTTTGAATGTTTGTATGGGTGGGGTGGCTGTAACGCTAAATACTCGATACGAACGTTTGTGTGTAGAGCATTTGATGTCTTTGGCTCATTTCCCAAGGACAGGAGTATTCATTGAGTATGATTAAAGATTTATGAGTCATAATACATTAAAAATAGAGAAGGACAAATTCAGAGAGCACTCTGTAATTTTATCCCGTTCAACCGTAAGTGATACGGTTGTAATTAAGTGTGGTTCAGAAAGCGTGTGTCTTGAGCATGACGAATTTAAAGCGCTGGCACATCTCATGTGCTACGATTTCTATACACGAGGTATGATCGAGGAAGCTCAAGAACATAGCCGGAATGATGTTCGTCCATACGATATATATTCTACTTACGATATAGAAGGTTACGACGAGAAGATTAATTGGGATTTGGCTGTAGAAAAAACAGCAAATAACATTTTCCAAGGACAGGAGTCTTCATTGAATATGATTAACGATTTATAGAGCAAAACAAAATGATAACAAAATTCAATTTCAAGGATAAGACCATTAAGTCTTATGCCATCCGAAAGCTGACACCCTTCGAGTGTTTCCGACTCATGGGTGTGCGAGATGATGTGATCCGCACGATGCAAAGTACCAATGTCCAGGCAGCCGAGCGAGTAGCTGGCTACAAGAGCAAGGGAAAGGCAGAGGATATGGCGGTATCAGCCAGTCAGCAATATAAGCAGGCAGGTAATTCCATCGTGGTAGATGTGCTCACAGCCATCTATCAGCAACTCTGGTACCCGAAAGAACCGAAGCGTGAGGCACAGACCTCTTTCTTTGCCGATTTCTTCCCAGAAGACCAACTCCCACCCTATCCGGTAGATAAGAACGATGGTGAAAAACTTATTCTCACCACCTTCTCCGGTTATGACTCGCAGTTGATGGCAGCCGATGTGCTCGCCCAGCAGCATCCTGATTTCCGTTGGACGTGCGTAGGCTGGAGCGATATAGACAAATACGCCTGTCAGATGCACGACCTTATTTTTCCGCAGTTTGCCGATAAAGCCTTGGGCGATATAACCAAAATCGACTGGCAGCAAGTAAAGAATAATGTGGGGGGGGCAAGAAATCGACCTCTTTACTTATTCCTCACCTTGTCAGGACATATCGCAAGCCGGCAAGCAGATGGGTTTGAAGGAAGGTTCCAATACCCGCTCGGCATTATTGTGGCGAGTAGCCGATGCCGTGGAGGTATTGCGTCCGAAGTATCTGCTTCAAGAGAATGTGGCAGCCCTGGTAAGCGAAAAGTTTATGCCCGATTTTCAGAAGTGGCTTGATAAACTTTCTTCTCTCGGCTACGTAAGCCGATGGGCACGCCTCAATGCCAAAGACTATGGTGTTCCTCAGAACCGCGACCGAGTTTTCTGCCTCTCGATGAGAAAAGATGTAGCCTTCGATTACCAGTTTCCCGACCCTATTCCGCTGAAGAGAAAGTTGGAAGATGTGTTGCAGGAGGAAGTAGATACAAGGTTTTTCCTGAAAGATGAAGCCGTCAGCAAGTTCCTTCAGGCAAACGATAAAGACACCTGCGTCTTCCATCAGTTCGATATAGAGCCGAGCCACGAGAATGCGATGGCATTAAAAGCCATCCTTACCCTTTATCTGGAAGAGACGCATTTTTGGCATTGCACTCCCCAAGAACTGCAGGAACAGCTTTCTTCCGCTCACGAGGACATCATTATGCCGCTGTTCAATGACTGGAAAGAGAACGGCAAGTTCGCAAATCCTAAGTTAGATAATTTGTATCATCAGTTTTTGGAGAGAAAATGATTTGTAATCATCCTGTCATCCTTGGCTCGTATAGCCCTTCCCAAAACGGCATTGTCGTGCACCCGAAAGGTATTGCCCTTTGCCTTACTGGTGGTGGCAAAGGGCACGATGTAGATAAACCGAAAATATTATTAGAGTATGAATAAGGTTATAATAGATAAAGGCAGCATTTCTCCTTCTGAAGAGAAAGAGGATGATCCTAATGATATGCCACCTTTCGTATTAATAGAATATGATTAAGATATTAGCCATTCACGAGGCAAGAACAGAGCACGCCAAGGAAGTACGCAAGCAAACCGGCACCAACGATTATCGTGATAAAGCCATCTTCTTTCGTGACAGCTTCCTGATGCAGTGCATCGGTACCTTCCACACTAAGGATAATCTCCTTGCCTTCAGATATGAATAAAGAAAAGTTATGAAATAAATACATCCTATAGTAGTAGGCTTGCTGAATATTCCTCCGTTTGATAAGCGTTTTCAGCTGGCAAAACGAGTGTATGCAGTAAAAGGCATAGCCCCTGCTTGTAATACATGTGGAGGGGGTGGACTTCAGCCCAAAATATTTGTGGAATATGATTAGGCAAGCCATCATTACTCACTATCGAACCGAGGAAGCGAAGGCATATCGTAAGATACACGGCGACAGAGGCGGTTGCCGTTATCAGGATAAATACCATCGTCCAAGCCCATCCCCCTGGAGTAACTGCATATCCACCGTAACAAAAGATAATCTTTTATGGCAGCAATACGAATAAGAACCTGCGCAAGCAGAGGCAGAGCAGATGGAGATTGGTATTCCAATCCTCACTCCCAAAGGTTAGAAATCGGGGTGGGTATCAGTAACGCCATCTCCTCCATCGCCAAGGATTCCATGATTATTATCAATTATGAGTAGAAAAAAAAAAGCAACAGAAAGGACTTAATAAGAATGAAGTGGAGAGAGGATGATACCATCCGCTTTTACCGCGATGTGCCCGATAAGCGAGGCGTAAGCGAAATGGTAATCAATACCCCCACCTATCCCGCCTATTCCATCATTTCCGGTAATGTAGCCTATGTCCTTATCCCCCTCTAGCCTCCGTTCCCAGCGATCCCATCGCTGGTCCTTTCCTCTCTTTGTCCCCATTATAACCAAGAAAAGCCCTAACTTTACACTCAGAAAAGGAGAAAAGCGGGTGTGCGTATATCGCTACCATTCTCTCTTTCAATCACATTCAGGATAACACATAAAAAGAAACGCAAAAATGGCAAGCAAAAACAAAAACAGAGTAACTAACCTGCAGCAGCTCCAAAATCGTAGTGAGGAGCTGAAAGATGCAGGCTATGTAGCCGTTCGCCCGGATGCCTTTACACCGCTTAAAAATGGCGGCGGTAAAGTCTTTTCCTGGAACGACTACGTTCACGGCATGCTCCTAACCACAGCCGGTATGTCGGCAAGCGGTGGCGACGCAAGCGGTTCTGCGGCACGTCAGCAAGTCTCCACTATCTTTGCATCGAGCGGCGGCGAGAACCTGGGCAAACCGAAAGGCGTAGGTACCGAAGGCTTAGGCTTTATGGAATGGGGTATGGCCAACCGACTGCCTAACCTTATCTGGATGCTCTCCCGCATGTCGCCTTTCACGGCAGCCGGAGTTGATTACATCAAGAAGATACTGGTAGGTCGCGGTCCCGCAGCCAAGTATCATTACACCCAGTATGTAGGCGGTAACATCACAGAAAAATATATCCCCTACGAGAGTGCAGGAGTCCTGCTCCGTGGTCAGATAGCTGACCTGAAAGCCAAGGAAGAGGCAGCCGCCGAAGCCAAGCGCCAGAATGAGCAGCAGAGCCAGAACGGGCGGTCTCAGCAGGAGGAGTCACCGTTCTCTGCGGTTCAATCGCAGGTCTTATCCTCCGATGAAGAGGAAAGCGAGGAGATGAAATCCCTGAAAGAAGCCCTCCACAAATGGGAAGAAACCAATGCGCAGCTTCGTGATTTCCTGGAAAACAACGACCTGATGCAGACCTTTCTCGACCTGGCAGGCGATATGGCTTTGATGTCGCAGTGCTTTGTAGAACTTCAGCTTAACCAGCGCTCCCTCGACGAGAACGGCAAAGCTGTTCCTACTGCCCAATGGACCCCGAAGGTAATCGGTCTAAAGCATCGCAGCATCTTCACCACCCGACTGGAGCGCATGGACGAGAACTACCGCATCAACTATGCCTACGTGAGCAACCAATGGCTCGACCCAACCCAATACGTCGGTGTGCAGAAAGAGGAAGACCGCAAGATAGCGGCTATCCCCTATCTCCCTACCACATCAGCCGTGAAGGATTTGCAGCGCAATATCCGCGAGGCACGTCAGAAGCAGGTAAGCCGCAAAAAACGCCCTACCCGCTTCATCATGTCGCCAAGAGATTTCGGTGGTCCATACTATGCCGATGCCCTTTGGCACTCTATCTTTGCCGGCAGCATCTTCGAGTATGCCTTCACCATCGTAGATGATCGCCTTACCCGAAAGCGCAACAGCAATATCATCGGTAGAGTTATCTATATTCATCAAGACTATATCAGCAGGCTCTATCAGCAGCAGGGCGAGCAGAAAAAGAAGACCCACGGCGAGATTCAGAATGAAATCTTCACCTCTATCAATACCTGGCTTTCTAACCCCGATAATGCAGGTCAGGCGCTCATCTCCTCTGCCTTTACGGGCAGTGACGGAAAGGAGCACAAGGCTTGGGAAATAGTGGAAATCGAAACCAAGGCAAATGATCAGGCGAATGCCGACAAAACCGAGTTGCAGGAAATAAGCAGCATCATCTTCTTTGCCATGGGACTTGATGCCAAGCTCATCGGTAATACCCCTGGCGATACAGCGTCATCGGGCGGTACCGACCTGAGAGAGCGTTTCCTGGTCAAGCAAATCCAGTTTGCTCCATTGCAGCAGTTGATGATACGCCCATTGGAAGTTTTGAGCCGCTTCAACGATTGGGATGAGCACCTGGTGTGGCAGATAGACCGAGAGGTATTAACCACCCTCGATAACTCGAAGACCGGAGTGGCGAAACAAGAGACCTCTTAAAAGTAAAAAAATAAAAAGGTAAAAAAAAATAAGGATATGATACTCTTTACGAATCAAGAACTTAGGCTTCACCTCCCCAGCAATGCCGTGGACGAGGTAGCTAACCTGCAGGGTATGCTCGACAATAGCGAAAAGGACTTCTTGAAGCCTCGCCTGGGAGCATCCTTATACGACCGTCTCTGCAAGCAGTATGCAAGCATAGAACCCTTAATATTCTGCGATGCGGTTGCTGATGGTACCTACGTCAACGACCCATGGAATGAGCTTCTACTTTATGCCCAGCGCATGATTGTGAATGATGCGATGGCGCAGAACATCGAGAAGCAAGCCCTTTCTGTGAATGGATCCGGTATCAATGTAGCCTCCAGCAACGACTATGCCGTAGCCACCGACAAGCAGATAGCGCAGGGCAAGGAAAGCTACCGCCAGTCGGCCATGACCTCGCTCAATAACCTGCTTTCCCTCTTGGAGGGATGGGCAAAGGAAGTGAATACACCTATGCCTATCGAGACAGCGGGTGATGGTGTAGAAGGCAGTACCCCTTCAGATGGCAGTAACCAGGGTTCCCCATCAGAAGGAACCGATGAAGGAACCGATAGCGGCAAAGATGATGCAGAAGAAGCCGAGAAGAAGCAGCATGAGGCGATAGAGGAAATCGTAACCCTCTGGCAAGAAAGTAAGTACTACTATTATCATCGGGATCTGCTTTTCCCTACCTGCGAGTCTTTGCAGCCGTATCTCGATATTTACGGCAACAGAGATAAGTTTGTGCGTCTCATCCCTGATATGCTTTTCATCCAGAGCGAATATCTGGAAGAAGCATTTGGCGAGGACTTCATTCCTCGTCTCCTGCAAGCCGATGAGAACGACAAGATGCTGAAGAAGGCACGTCAGCTTGTAGCCGCCTATCTCAAGGAACGTACATCAGTTATCAGTTTTGATAAGCTTACCCGCTCCACAGCGCACAATGATGCCATTACCGTAAGGGAAAGCATTCATCGGTTGCTGAAAAAAGAGGAAGCCGAGAGGCAGGCCAAACTCGATGCAGCCAAAGCTGATAGCGCCACAGAAGGCGGTTCCTCCTCATCGACGAGTAACGCCTCCAGTGCTTCATCATCGAATGACAAGGATGGCAGCGAAGGTTACGACAACAACCAAAAAGGTTCTCGTATCTTCGTAACCCCTATTCTGTGCTAAAAATATTCGTAATTTTCAAATAAACAACAAAAACAAGGATTTATGGAAAATTTATCATTACAGGAAATCATCAACATTTTGAAACCTGCCATCGGTGCAAGAATGCTTACCCAGGAGCAGAAAGATGCCTATGAGCAGGGATTGTCTCTCCTGGAAGGTGCAAGTAATGCACGCTCGTTTATCGAGAACTCACGTAAGTTTAAAGACTATCATCGCCGTACCCGACAGATGATCGCCTATCTGAATAGCTACAGCAGCTCTCAAGCCAACGCTGCATCATCATCTGCTACCGACAAGCGACGTGTGGGCAGACCAACCAAGGAGGAGCAGGCAGCCTATGCCGAACTTCAGAAGCAGAAAGCCATAGAAGAGGCGAAGCAGTCTCTCTTCCCTAATCTGAAACCGGACACCACCGTACAGCCGCTTACCTATAATGGTATCGTAGCCAACCCTAACGGCGAAAGTATCGCTGCCACCATGCCAAACCTGATGCAGCTTCGTCCGTTCCTCTCTACTGCCCTTCAGGAGCAGGTGAACACCGTGCGTGACCTCCGTATCGAGATGGCAAGCAAGGCAGAGCAGGCGAAGACGATGGCAGAAGCCAACGAGAAAGCTATCTCACAGGGTAAGAGTGCCATCTACACCGAGGATGAGATTGCCGCTCTCGCCACAAGAGCCGTAGAAATCGAAAGCGATATTCTTCCGGAAATCTTTAAGGCTGTAGATAGAGAGATGGGTGAGTGTTATCTGCGACTGAGTGAGAAGACAGGTGACCCTGAGTACATTGCTTACGCAAAGAAGGCCTTTACCATCGATCCTCAGACCCTCCGCACCCAGTTTAAGCCTTTCTACGAGAAAGCACAATCTCGTGACCCTCGTTTTGCCGAGCAGGTAGCCGAGAAGATTGCCAATGACCGCCCAGAAGTAAAGGCGGCTCGTGATGCAGCCGCCAAGCACAAGGCTGAAGCCGATGCTCGCATCAAGTATATCCTTCGTAAGGATAAGCTATCTACTCAAACGAGAGTGAAAGGCATCAAGGAGCGCATAGACCAACTTCGCCAGGATTACTCTGACATCGTGACCGAAGAGGAGCTTGCTGGCTATGAAGCTATTCTCACCAAAACTATAGAAGAAGCCAAAGAGGAAGCCGAAGCATAAAAAAAATGACAAAGAATAAAGAAACCCCAGAACAGCGCACGCAGCGTTTCAAGACCCTTTGCGTCCATATCCTCGCCCAGAGCGGCAACTGCCAGGAATCTCAGCATGCTTTCAAGAGCACGCAGAGCATTCCCGAAATGTGCGAGGCGTGGCGCAAGTACTGGCACGGCTTAATCACCGAGGTACCGCAGCAGGTAATCGATGCTTTCAAAGCCGTATATCCGGAGTTTAAGGCAGATATTAACCAGGGCGGTATCTTCTATAATGAAGACTCGCCTACAGGTACCGTCCTCGTAGGCGATACCGATGAGGAAATCCATCTCTATTCCTCCCGAAAGATATACGTCTTAGGCAAGGCACACGTCATTCTCCATAATGCCGCTACCGCCCTGGTAATGAATGAAGGCTGCAAAGTAGAGTTATTGGATGGCAGCAAGGCAACCATCAAGGCAGGTTACGGCATCGCCCGGAATTATGCCCATCTGGTAACTTGTCAGGAAGCGGAATGCTACGACCAGAGTGTAGTCTTCATTACCGATGGCACCCTACACGACCATGGGCATCAGAAGATCAATGCTTTTGGCACGGCAACCATCGAAACTTTTACCGATCGCCTCATAGATTTGTACGATAACGCACAGATAATGTTAAGAGGGTAAAAAGGCTATTTAAAGGTAAAAAAGTAAAAAGGTAAAAAGGTAAAAATAATGAACTCACATCTCTCTATATTAATCAATGATAAGCCGGTAGCGCTCCCCGATGATTTCTCAATAGATATTGAGGATCAGAACCCCGTGTTCAATGATACGGAGATGTTCTCCTATCCCTTCTCTATTCCGCTAGACGGCAACCGCTGGCTGGTAAAGAACATCGAAGACGTTCACGCTGCTATGAAAGCCGTGAACATGGAGCACCTGCCTGTCAGAATCAATGCCGACGGATTGCCATTCCGCAGCGGTACTCTGGTTATGCAGGATGGTGAGGAGATAACTAATTCTCTCTCAATGAACATCGATGCCAGCACGCAGAGTTTCAGCGAGCTTATCAGCGACCTGCAATGTCGTGATATTCCGGTCAAAGACCAGATTATCATCGGTGAGAAGATAGGTAACGTGAGGGTAGATATTTGGAGTAACCCGGTAGTAAAGGTCAATCTGCATTCCGATGGTAAGAAAGGTGGAAAGAATACCACCGCCACCGTTACGACCGACCCGTTGAGAGCTAGTAAGGTGCTGGAACCTCAAGCACTCGGTTTCTCTTATCCTGCAAGCTGTAAGGAATATATTTATACTGATACTGCCCATTATGCAGGCGATGCCTACAACAAGAGCAAGAAATCTTATGCGTCCAGCAATGTAACGCTCAATGTACCGCAAGAAGCTGCCAACGGCAATTACATCAATACGTCTGCTGCCTATGGTGCAGCCGATGGCGCAGGTCGTGCCGCTGCCTATTGCAACGCCCGAATCTGCTACAAGCACCACGCTCTGGATGATGATGGCAAGACATCGAGCGATATTGTTAAACTGGAACAATGTAAGTGGACGGACGAGGAAGACCTCTATCCTTACTGGGTACTGGATGCCAAGCGTCCGCAATCGGGCATCTGCTTCTATGTGCTCTATTTCCTCGACTGCCTCTTTGCTCATTTGGGTGTTACCTTTGATAAGCGCGCATTAATGGAGATAGAGGACCTGAAGCACCTCTGCTTCTTCACCACTGTCTGTGGCTATGATACCATTCAGCACCCTCATCACGGAGATTATTATAAGGCAGAAGAAATTCAGAAGGCTAAGGATATTGTCGGCGCTCCTGATTACAAAAAAGGCTCAAATCCTGAGATGGAAATCGTGGCTGCGAAATCGGTGGATGAAATCAAGACGGGCTTTTTCAAGAGTCAGGAGCATATCAATTCCTGGTTGGAGAGCCGTGGCTGCGGCGGTCAGATTGAAATCACCAAGGCAGAGGATAAGGACGTGCAGGAACTCGACCTTACGCTGACCGAAAACGGTGTAGCCACTACCCGCCATATTCAGGTGGGCGAGGTCGTTGCTTTTCCTCCAGGCAAGGGTATGAAGGTGACGGGTATCACCATCGAATCGAACATCAAGAAATACGAGGTGCAGGCAAATGTGCTCTATATGGTTGCCAACAGCGAGAATTTCCCCGATGAGAGCGTGAGCACCGTGATTTCATCGCTTGAAAACGCATTCGGAATCAAGTTTGCCTATGATTACGAACAGAAGAAGGTAACGGCATACTTCACCCGTGACGTGATGAAAAGAAGCGGTAGCGAGATAAGGAATTTTCGTGGCGAAATTCATTCAATGACTCCGATGACCGAAAAAATTACTGGCGTGCGTATGCGCTACTCTGCCGAAGCTGATGCCAAGGAGCAGAAGAGCTATATGCGAAACGCCAAGGGCGAACTGAAGGATTCCGGCTACGATACCGACTACAATTACATCGACTACCCATTGCCTGATGGAGACTCAAGTAAGATGGGTAGAACCGTAACTGATATGAAGTATATTGAGTTCTTCCATAACATCCATAACCCAGGCGATAAAAACTGCTACATTGACCGCAATACAGGTAACGCTTATCGTGTAAAAGTCAATAAGGAGGCAAAGACTTCTAATGAGTTAAAGCCAGTACTCTTCGAGGTAGGTCAATTCAAGGGCGTGGAATATGGCGATTGCAGTGGGGAGAATGAAGATTTCATTCACGATATTTCCATTGATTTCACTCCGGTACCTTTTAATGACGTGAATTATTTCAAGGAGGTAAAGGCTGCCTATGGTTCTCATACCGCCGATGTCATAGTTGACGGTATGACTTTATCAAAAGGAGATGCCCAGATTACCGGTATTCAGCAGCCTATCCTCTGTGCTTATATAGATGAGGATATGGAGCATGAGTTTGTAGAGCAGGAAATCAATCAGGTTATCTCCTCTGCCTTTTGCAATTACTATATGAAGCAGAAACTGAAGCTCGTGGAAAGCTACGACCCTTCTGGCACGGATGATGGCAACTCACCGTTGCAGGATAAATCACGATGGGGCTTTGCCGTGGCATTAATGCGTGGTGGCGGCAGCGATGCCACCCTGCAACCCTACGATTACAACTATGACCATTTCGGAACGTCAAAATGGCGAACCAATGCGGGACAGTATGCCCTGGCTTGCGATTCGCTGGATATGATGGGCAATGTGTTTGATTATAATGGTGTGCAGGAAGGTGTAGGCACGGGTGAACGTTTCTCGCTGAAGATACGTGCTTTCAAGGAACCATCGTGGCTGAAAGATCCGAAGTATAAGGATTTGGTACTCTGCAATGCCGATGAAGTAGATGAGAACGGCAAGGTAGTGACTAAAATCCGTTCCCGTGGATTGTTTGATACCTTCATTCTCCCATACGCCTATTTCCTTCTGAACAGAAAGAAGTTTATGGTGAGATGCACCACCACCGTAGCACAAGTGGCCGATATACCGAATCACTGGCAGGATTGGTGGAACATAGGCGGCATGAAATGCCTCATTGACAAGGTGAATACTACCATTGATGCCAAAACAGGCATGGGCGAAGTAGAGTTAACGGTATATGCTTTATAACATAAAAAACGAAATAAAAATGGATAGAAAAATATTGATTACCGGAACCGGTATCATTTCTGCCATGGGCAGAAATACAAGAGAAGTAGCCATGAACCTTTATAAAGGTAAATGCGGGTTGCATCATAATGAATGCCGTGATAGCTATATCTCCGATTTATGTGGAGATGTTGAAAGCTGGGAAGTAGATTATGAGAAAATCCTTACTCGTGCGCAATACGAGTGTATGCCTCACCATGGTTTCTATGTGCTCGAAGCGGTATTTGAGGCGCTGAAGAAAGCGAAGGTCGGTAAGGAGTTCCTGGAAAACCATAACGTCTCCCTCGTAGTAAGCAATGATTCTGAGTGCTACGAGAGTAGACATGTAGTAGATCATGTGAACGAGGGCGACAATAATCGTTATTTGCCGGTAACAACCTTGTTTCGCTCGCTCAATTCTACTATCAGCATGAATCTGGCTACTATCCTCGGTATTCATGGCTTATCACTTACCGTAAGCGCAGCCTGTGCAGGAGGTGGCCACGCCATCGGACTGGCAAAGATGTTGCTCGATAGCAAACAGACTGAAATGGTAATTGTGATTGGCGCGCAGGAATGCGGATCTCAATACTGCATGGAAGCATTCGATGCCCTCGGTGTCTTCTCACCCGATAAGGTGCAGCCGTTCGGCAAAGGCAGAAACGGATTGGCACCATCGGGAGGTGCAGCCTGCATCGTCCTCGAACCCTCGGATAGTCTTCGTCTGAAAGAAGAGAAGGTGCCTTCCTTCGCTTCCCTTTCCGGCTATGGTTTCTCTACCAATGGAAAAGCTATCACTACCCCTGATAGCTATCAGGAGGAAGTATCTATGGTGAAAGCTATCGAGAACGCAGGATTGGACGAAGGCATGATAGATGTAGTACTTGCTCATGCTACCGGTACCCCGATGGGCGATGAAGCAGAGGCAAAGGCAATAGAGAGGATTTTCCCTATCTGTCCGAACGTAGTAGCCACGAAAGGCTTAACCGGTCATGAGTGTTGGATGGCAGGCGTATCGCAAGCCGTGCAAGCCGTGATGATGCTCACCTACGGCAGTCTCTTTGGCGCTGTAACCACCGAGGAGAACGCCTTCCCTCATCTTAACCTGGTGATGCGCCCTAAGTATTACGATCCTCATCATATTCTCTGTAATGCCTTCGGCTTTGGTGGTACAAACTCCTCATTCGTCATCTCCAATGTATAGCCCCCTCTCACCCCCGTTCCCAGCGATTCCATCGCTGGTCCATTAATAACAAGTAATATGAAAAAAGAAGAAATAACTCCTCGCATTATCGCCATCGTAAACAGACTGAAAACCTCGTGGGTCGATTGCGAGGTAACAGAACACTCCAATCTTCGTGATGAAGTCCAGCTAGAATCCATCGATTTCCTCGATCTCATTCAGCAGGTAGAAATGATGTTCCATATAAAGATTACCCCCGAAGAGGCGAAAGATTGCAAGCTCGTTTCGGATGTAGTCAATCTCGTAATTAAAAAGAAAGAATAATATGGCAAAGAAAATTAATCTCACGTCGGGTTCCATTTTTGCCGGAAACCCCATCACCTTCACCATCCAGCCCGAAACGCTGGATAGCCCCTCCTTCCACCGTGTAATCATAGAAGTAAACTTTGATAACGGAGGAAGCTACGAAACCGTGAAGCTCACGGTACCCGTCACCACCGAAGGCAATAACGTAGCCCTGGATGTCTCCTCTGCACTCCGCATCCCCCTCGACGATTTCCCGTACACCGCCACCACAAAAACCTTCCCGCTCGTAAGATGGTACATAAAAGCCTACGATGAGTATATGAACAAAAACGGCGAAGTGCATACCGGTGTAGGCGAGGTCTATTATCCCCAGAAGCCTGTCGCAGGTACCGATACTGACCTTCGCTGCATAGCAGGAGCCATGTCGGATATGGAGCGCATTCTATCCAATCCCTCCCCAGCAGTAAAAGACTTCTCCCGAAAGCCAACTTCTATCCCCGAAGTCACCGTTGTAGGCGAATCCTTCTCCTACCCAGTCTCCTATGCCTCTTCACAGATATTGGCATCCAGCACCGCACTCACCGCTCCTACCTCTTCCGAACAGAAAATCACAAAGGAAGGTTCGCAGACTATTGGCGGTCACGCCCTCTATGCTCTGTCATCCTCGGAAGCCGAAAACCGCAGTACCTTCCGCTTCATCAATGCCCGTGGCTGCCTGGAGAGCATCAATATCCCGAAAGCCTACAGCAAGAAGCTTTCGGTAGAAACCACCCCCTATACGATAGCCGTGCAGGAAACCTTCAATACCTTCTCCCGGTCCGCTATCAAGAAGCAGAATAACCGTGAGTCGTGGCTTTATCAGAGCGACCCCCTCGATACCGCCTGGCTCTACTGGTACCTTCACGAGTTTCTGATGAGTGAGCACGTCTGGCTGAAGGTAAAAGATATCTGGCTCTCCTGCACCATCACCCAGGAAGACGAGATAACGATCAGCGATAATACCACGCAGAATATGTACTCTGTTTCCTTCACAGCCAAGCTCGACATCAACGGAAGTCCCTACCTCTAGCCTATACGCCCTGCAGTCCTTATCATCGTCTATACGCCCTGCTGCCCCTATCGTCGCCCACACGCCCTGAAGGGGGCAGCAGCTCCTAGCCCAGGGTAACACCCTGGGTAATGATAGCAGCATCAATGCGCCCTGAAAGGGCAAAAGCTTTTTTGTCCCCCCTAAAACCGCAAAAACATTTATCTTTGCCCTATAAATGAATAAAAATACAAACAAAAAAAATGGCAACAGAAGCAAAGAATACGAACTATTGGATTTCGAGCAGTGCGCTCTACATCCAGCTTAATGCGATGGGTGAGCCAAATTACATCCAGTGTAGCGTAGTCTCCGGCGCATCCATCCTCTGCTATATGCAGGGCATTCCGGGTCTGGAGTATGATGCCGGTCACAACTACCAGCGCTGGCCTCTTGCTGCCTACCCTTCCGTCTTCCCTGATTCCGAGCGGAAGTACATCTATGCAGCCATCCCCCGCACGAGCACCGCCGACAACAATACCGCCGTGGTGGTATATCCGAGCGAGCGCATCGACCTGTACGGCTACTCTATCGCCAATCCCGACAAGCTGGTAGGCGACGAGAGATTCTACTACATCTATCTGCAGGGCATCATCTCTGAAGTAAGAACCGATACAGATGGAAAGACCCGCAAGCGTGACTGGCTCCAGCACGTGGATTGTGGAAAACTGAGTACCGATGAATCCCTTTCGAGCGGTATCGATGGCACCTGGTGGAAGTATAATTCCGTCACTGATTCCATCTCCTTCCTCAAAACCATCCTCTCTGCCACCTTTGATAGGCTGACTGCCAAGGTTGCGAAAATCACGAAGCTGTTCCTGGGAGAAAAAGAACTGAATGGCGTAGCCGATGTTTCCAGCCTGGAGACGGATAACACGAAGGTGGTTACTCCTCTATATCTGGGTCAGTTTGGCGTGAAGCATTTTATTGCAAAAGATAAGGATGATGTAGCTCATGGTACGATCACCTTCGAGAAGGTGCAGAAGTTTCTGGCAGGTATGGATATTGGCGATAATGCCGGACAATGGACGCGAGAGGGCGTTCTTTCTGTCTTCAAGTTTCTCACCAATAACTTTGAAGAAGGCCTGTATGGCCACGGAGCGCAGATTGACGAGCACGGCAATATGGAAGCCAATTCCATCTTTGCCCGACAGTTTATTTCAGCCCCGAAATTTGTCTTTAATGAGATTTCCGTTACAAAAGCAGAGCAGTGGAACACCAACGGCTATGGCACAATCAAGAGTGTGGACGTAACCAACCATACCATCACCCTGAAGCTGGAAGAGAATGATTACGGATCTCTGTCCGCAGGCGATATTTGCCGAGGTATCTATGCTGATATTGAGAATACCTACGGCTCTGACACCAACAACGAAGGTGAGATGGATGAGTGCGGTTTTACCATGCACCGAGGTTTCTTCACGACCTATTTCTACGTCAAGAAGATTATCACGGCAGAGAAAGGTAAGTTTGTCTTTGAGTACGGCAAGCGTTCGGAAGGAACTCCTGACCCTTGTGCCTTTATGGATTTTGCTCAATATGGTAACTTCACGGACGAGCAGCGACAGAGCAGTATGTACTTTTGCTCTCGCGGCAGAAGCTACATCGAGGTACTCGACGGCGTGAACACCTGGGAAATACAGGCAGAAAACCGAGTAACAAGATATGGTTGGCTCGGAGGATTGCGAGTGAAGAAGACTGATGGCACTTGGGAGAACCTGAAGGGTAATGGTCTCTTTGCTCAGAATAACGTGTATCTCGGTGGAGCTGTGATTACGCTCTCTCAGATTAAGGATTTGGATAGCTTGAAACTCGATGTAGCTGCCTATGATGTTACGATGTCGCAGCCTGCCGCCGTTATCACGGTGGACGACTTAGGCAACGTGATTAATGGTCTGTGGTCGGTCGATGAAGCAGGAGTCAAGCAGTATCGCATCTCTACCGCTATCTTTGCTCACAAGGGCGAGAGCTTGCTTCTTCTAGAAGATGAGAAGAATATGGAATGTACCGCAGGGCATTATCGTGTCTATGCAATCGGCAACGGTTGTGACGTAAAGGTAGAGAATGGTGCTGTATTCCTTATCGGTATTAATAAAATCAAGGATGGTGTGGCTGGCTCTGCTGATGATGCCGACTTCGATTATGATGCTATGCGTAAGATTTCTGCCTGCTCTATTACCATCGTGGTAGAGCTGGAAGGCAAGGTGACAAAGAATCTGGAGTTCCCTGTTCGCATTCATCACGACTCGCTGCCGTTTATGGTCTGTGATTTGAGCAACGAGAATGCTTCTATCGCCTGGAATACCAAGACTGCTAAATACATCGGTCTGCCTATCACAACAAAGGTAAGTTTGATGTACCAGAACACACCTTGGGAGATTTCCGATTTAAGTGTGGGAGCGGTAAACGGTTTGAAGACTTCTATCAGTTTACAGGGCAAAGAAAAGGTGGTTACGATTGAGGCAGACAATATCACATCGGATATTCTCGAACAGATTACCAAGATTCCTATCACGGTAGTGGGTGTGTATGCAGGTGTAAACTACGAATACACCAAGGAGCTTACCATCCTTCGTTCGGCGGATATGATTGTCTATGACGTAGTACCTTCCGTAGATAGCGTGGTGGTAGATAAGGATGGAAATCTTAACGTTAGTAGCGTTAGCTGTAAAGTGTATGCTACATCGAGTGATGATAAGAGGTATGCGCTTTCAGCACTTCCTTCGGGCTATCAGCTAAAGTATGGCTACGGGGATGCGGCAGATACGGCACTGGCATTAGGTGGCAGCGCAACAGTATCCACCGACCACACCCGAATCGCTTTTGCGCTCTATGACAACAAGGGTTCACTTCTCGACCAGGAAATGGTCCCTATCGTGTCGTTCGGTAAGGACGGAAAGGGTATCGAATATATCTTCAAGCGCACCACCGATTCTACGCCTCCTGGCAATCCTACCCCTAATGGTTGGGCAACGAATGCGGAATATCAGCGAACTGATAAGGAATATATTCCTAACGGTTGGACGGACGACCCAACTGGTGTGGATGCCGTGAACCTTTACGAATGGGTAAGCAAGCGAGTATCAACGAACGGTCATTGGGGGGCTTTTTCTGAACCTGCCGAGTATGCGCATTTCGGCAAGCATGCGGCAAAGGCAACGCTGTCAGATTACATCGTAACAATTCCTACGGATAGTGCAGGAAATGTTCTTGCGGCATTCTCTGAAGCTATATCCTGCACGCTGATGGTAGATGGCAAGCTTTGCTCCAGTCTCTCAGTCTCAGCCGATAGCTTGCCTTCGGGTATAACTATCAGTGGCACGACTATCAACGTATCGTATGCGAAAAGCTACGCATTAGGCAAAAGCAGCAAGGTTGTTAAGGTGAAGGTTAGCGGAAAACTGGATAATGCCAGCTATTCCGATACCATCACTCTCACCATTCTCCCGAATGTCTCAGGTGTAGATGGTGACGGTTACGAGTATGTCTTCTACCTCTCCAACTCTTCCACACCGCCTAGCAAGCCATCAAGATATAACGGCAATCTATCAAGTGGCTGGGTGGATGACCCACCATCGCCGACAGATGACAATCGATACGTCTATGTCTCTTATTACGAAGGTAAGGTTGGTGCGCCTAATGTTGCACAAGGTTTGTGGTCCGCTCCAGCTCTGTGGGCATACAAAGCACCACAAGGAAAACCAGGTCCACCAGGCTCTCCTGGAAAGGACGGAGTAGATGGCAGTCCTGGTCCTACCGGTCCACCAGGCCCCCCAGGCTCTCCTGGAAAAGACGGAGTAGATGGCAGTCCTGGCCCTACTGGTCCTCGTGGAACAAAGGGTCCAATACAGCGAATTCACGATGGTTTCGTGACGGGATATTATTATTACTCCGACGGTACTGAAGATACCGATAAGTTTATCGATATAGTTGTCGTAAATGGGCAGGTGTACTATTGTAGCTTATCTTATCCTTCATCATCCCCAAGCATTACGGATGGACACTGGACGCAAGGAAGTAACTTCGACCTCGTAGCAACCAAGCTTCTGCTCGCAGAGAATGCCACTATCACAATGGCAAATTCGCAGCAGATTAACATCATGGATGGCAATACGCTCTGGGGTTCGTTCCGTTATGCTGCCACTAACGATGATTACGCCCTGTGGCTTGGCGCATCAAATGGTGCTTCAGCTTCATTTGCTGTAACGCGCGGTGGTGCAATCAAGGCAATGGCTGGGCAAATTGGTTCGTTTGTAATCACCCAGCAAAAAGACCCTACTGGTTTTGTATTTTACTCATTATACGCTACGCATAACTCTTTTGGTATTATTCCTGCGTGTGATGTTGAACTTAACTATCATGGCATACGTGTGTGGTCAGGTAATCATACAGTCACAAATTATACAGAAGTAGATATTGGGTATAACGGAGCTTTGGATTCAAATGATAACCCTACATGGTTTAATGGTGTTGTTAACATTATAGGTAACACATCAAGTGGTGGAGATGCTGATGTAGTTGCAATATATACAAGCATTTACCCAAAAGCAGGAAGAAGAAGCTATGCGCTCGAAGCGTCTGTTGGCGATGTGCTACTACGTGAAGGTGCGTTTATCGGTGCTTTAAGACCGAACATCACAACAGTTAGCTATAGTAGGACATTGAGCGAGAACGAGTGTTACATTATTTGCAAAAATTCATCTGCAATAACACTTACACTTCCAACAAATCCTAGAATAGGACAGCTATATCTTGTATATCAAGCTGGTGCACGAGTGAATTTCTCTACATCATCATCACATCCAATCATCGCTAAGGGATATGGTTCTGCAGGGCAAACGACTTGGTACAGCGACACTCAAAACCAGTTATCGTTCCTTACATACGGGGAAGATGGTCGCTGGTATATAGCATTTACTAATGGTTAAATATATTGATTGATTATGAAATTGAATTTAGAACATCTTGAAGTATTTACGACACTCGATAATACTCAGTGTCAGGTTGTTAACGCCCGCAAGCAGATGGCGAACATTATCTACTCACAAGGAGCAGGATATGGGTTGGCGGGACAGGCTCTTGCCATAAAGATGTGGAACGGAAGTGCTGACACGGAGTATTCTGATGATGAGGTAAAAATCATCAAGGAACTCTCCGAACGCACCACCGCACCTTGCTTCTTTATGGCTATCGATAAAGCCATACGGATAGCGAGTGATTCACCCAAAAATGAATAGCTTATGGCACAGGAAATAAAAATTCAGGAGATAGCGAGCCAGCTTACCACTGGCTCAAAGGTATCTGATGTCGATTTCTTCTGGCTCTACGCAGCCAGCGGTCAGCAGATGAAGATACCTGCATCCGCCGCTAGAGCCTACCTTATTCAAGGTGCGGCTCTGAGTGATGCGCTCTATAAGCAGGCAGTGGGGTTGGTGGTGGAAACATCGGAAACGACGGTAGAGTTGGAACCCAACAAGCTCTACCGCTGGATTCCTACCGTTACCCATCTTAACATTACCTTTAAGAAAGGCGACCCAGACATCATTAATGAATATATGATGGAGTTCAAGGTGGGAAGCGGTGAGGTAAATATCAGCTTTCCACCAGGCGTGCGATGGGTGGCGGAGCCAGACTTCGTGGAGAATAGCACCTATCAGGTTTCTGTCGTAAACGGATTGGCGGTAGCAGGAGAATGGGAACAAACAACATAGGCTTATGAGCAGATTCAGAAGACGATTGTTAATGGCGGCGATAGCGGTGTTATCCTGCTTCGCTAGCGGTCTATGGCTTAATGAGAAGCCTTGGACAGAAAACTTAGGTTGGAAAAATTAAACATATTTTATATGGCAAAAATCAGTCAAAACAAAATCATCAACGTCCTTACCGAAGACTGGGGTAAGGATGCACGAAACGGCTTGCCTTATTCGGGCAAGGCGGTAAGAGAAGCATTACAGGCTTTGTTGAAGGAGCACGATAGGAAGGTCGGTTACTACCATTGGTCTCCTGCCGTCGATAGCAGCAATTACTATCACCTTTGGGGATTCCGCAACGAAGCGGACTACAAGACTTATGCCGCAGGAGACAAAGAGGATGCCAGTATCAAGGCACTCCTGCTTGTTGACGAGGCATTGCCTATCAACACAGTGCAAGGAGACAGCTACGGAGCTTATCTCTTCTCTACCATCTCATCTACCAAAAATCTTGTAGTAGCGAAAAAGGAGTTGATTGTTCCCCTCCGTTTCCACGCCGTGCGCACCAGTAATGGCGACCGATTGAACGTAGGTAGTAAGGGTACGCTGGTAGTACAGCGCAAGAGCGGTACAAACGCCTGGCAGACCGTAGCGACTCTGGAGGAAGTATTGGATTCTACCGATTATTCCAATACCACCGAGTATAAGAACATCGACCTGGGACCTTATCTCACCGATGGCACTCAGCAGGTGAGAGTGCAGGCGAGATTTACTTATCTCGACGGTGATGGCAACCAGCAGAGTCAGGCATCCACCTATGTAGTGATCGGTGCATCCGTAACCCTCGCCAATCTCTCATTGAGTTGCCGCCAGGATTACCATACCCCGATTTATGCCGCTACCCAGCAGGCGAATGGTTTCCCTTATGCCTACCTGGTGAACGGCGAGGTGCAGAAAACCCTGCATATAGAGATTACCGGCGGCAATGGTCAGGTGTTGACCATCAACCGTGATTCTGCCTCTACCGAGAACGGAATCACCGTGCGAAGCACTTACAAGGATCCTACAGATACCTACAAGCTCTTTACCCACGGCGTGCGACTGGTAAAGGCTTGGCTTACCTGCGATGACGGATTGGGCGGTACGCTGAAATCGGATGTTCTGGAAAACCGTTTTATGATCATCAATCCCCAGACCGCAGGTGTGGATATTAAAAAGCCGTATCTGATGATTCAAAACCTGGTAAAAGAGGCGGTCAACTTCACTCAGGTAAAGCTTTGCGATTATGCGGTGTATAGCCCGAAGGTAAACAGCGATGGAAGCATCACCAATGATGGCGGTAATGTTACCACCATCTTCTATCTTACTTCCTATACCGACAAATTTCCTTCCGATAAGGTGATAGAATACTTCCGTGTAGAGCAGGACGTGCAGCCTGGCGTTCAGTCAACCCTCTCCACTACGGTGGAAATTGAATTGGATGAGCAGTCAAACAAGTTTACTGCCTATTTCCGTGCGTACCGTAAGGTAGGCGATGAGGAGGTGGATTTCCTCACCGACTGTATGGGTGTAGATAATGTCAGCATCGATATTGATAACACCGAGGCTTATGCGCCTACCGCAGGAGCCACATTCCTGCTCAACCCGAAGGTTCGCAACAATACCGAGAAGGACCCTCGCAAGATTTATAATGCCAAGGCAAACAATGCCGAGGTGCCGAGTACCTGGACGAATTTCGGTTTTGTGAACGACGGTTGGGTAACTGCCGAAGACGGTATCAAGGTGCTCCGTGTCCCTGCCGGATCATCGGTCAACTTCAAGTTCAATCCGTTCTCTCAGTTTTACACTACCCCGGATTCGTCTATGACCTTCGAGTTCGACCTTCGCGTGCGCAACGTCACCGATACCAAGAAGGCAATCATCCAAATCTGTGAGCAGGTGGCTGGCAATACCATCGGTTTCAAACTTCTGCCATTGGAAGGCTATATCTATTCTGCATCCAACAGTACCGACTCGGAGGTAGATTTCCACATTGAAGAAAATGAGCGCGTACACCTGGCATTGAATATCCATAATGCCGTGATACCAAACAAAGGCGATGCCCTAGTACCTACCAGCGACTCACTGAATACCGCAGCCACGACTATTCCGCTGGCACGCATCTTTCTGAATGGCGACCTGGTGAGAGAAGTGAAGTTCTCTACATCCAACAAGGAGGAGTTCTGTACCGGAGCGATGAGCAACGGAGGTATCACCATCGGTCAGGAGGCAGCCGATATTGATATTTATTCTTTCAGATGCTATCAGAACATGCAGTTGGAGAGCAAGAATGTCATTGATGATTACATCTCTACCCTGCCGACTACAGAGGAGAAGAATGCTGCACGCAAGCGCAACGATATTCTCACGGGTGAGAAAGTGGATGTTGAGAAGGTGAAGGCGCTCGGCAAACGTGTACTGATTCTGCACGGCGTGGAGCCGTACTTCTACAACAGTGGTTCGCAGAAGGTATGGTGGGAGATTTTTCAATATGACGAGGATGGCAACTATATTCCGGAACTTTCTGGTACCATCTGCAAGGAGACCAAGATGAAGGATAAGCGTCAGGGTTCTACCGCCAATACTTACTTCTACTCTAATCACCAGACCAAGATTTCGGATGCAGGAGTTATTATCGTACCTCTCGTAAATCTCGGATTCAACCTGACGTGGGTATTGCAAGACCCTGTTACCAATTCCGAGACGCAGGAAACGGAGAGATTTGTAGCTATCTATGGCGGTAATCTCGGAAAATATGATCCGGTAAAGAATGCTCCAGAACTCTACAGATACGTAGAGGTAGCAGGCGTACCATCGGTAGAGGTGCCTGACGGATGGATTGACGGCAATGGCAAGTACCGCGGTGCTGGCTATCAGGTAGGTTTCAATACTCCTTACGCTGTGAAGCTGGTACTGAAAATCAACTATGCCTCTTCCATGCAGTCGCATCTTACCGGATGCTGCCGCCTCTTCAACGACCTTCACGACATCGTTGTGGGCAAGAACTCGCTTCAGCAAGCCTGCCCTACGGCACGAGTTGCCAAGTACACCGAACCAGTATATTTCTTTACTCAAGGTGAGGGAGATAGTAAGCCTGTATTCCGTGGCGGCGGCAATTTCGGAGCTGGAAAGATGGATAAGCCAACGTGGGGATATGTCAAGAAGCTTTATCCTAACTTCGCTATGTTTGAGGGTTCGGACAATAACTACGACCTCACGGATATGCGAGTTCCGTTTACGTTGGATAAAACCTGCCCTGAAGTTATTACCTATTCGCCGGATGACGAGGGCTACTTCTACAACGGATTGCAGTGCATCGATTTTGACGCGGGGGCTACCACCGAGATAAACGGCAAGGAATATCCGAAGGACCATCTGACCAATAGAATAGCTGAGATATTCAACTTCATTTATCTGCATGCTCCGAGAATCAGGCATTACGTGGGTACTTTCAACGATTTCCAGTTGTCTGACGAGTCAAAGAATACCCAGTTCAAGTATTGGTGTACGCAGGGTGATGATGCTTATGTTCTGAAGCGATACAACTTCGTAAACAGGAAGTGGGTAGATGCCGGATTGTGGAAGAACGGCGCTTTCGAGCGTATCGATCTCCGTACCTACGAGATGACGCAGGCAGCCTATAATGCTTCTGCTAATAAGGCGCAGTTTGCCAAGCTCAACGAAGAGCTGATTGCCGCTATCGTGGCTCACTTCAAAAAGTACGTCGGCTGGTATATCGATGAAAAGAGCCTCCGTTTCCATTATGCCTTCATCAATCATTTTATGGCAGGTACGGACAACTGTTCCAAAAATACCTACTATGTGCTTGCCACGGAGAAGGATGTAACCATCGATGGCGAGACCAGACATTGCGTATTGATGGAGCTGCACCAGGACGACGTAGATACCATCATGGCGACCGACAACAACGGACGATTCACCAAGAAGTATTATGTGGACCGTATGCACCCTTATGCCGACAACGACCAGACTACTTCGCAGTATGAGGGTATGAACAATGTATTGTTCAATCTCTGCGAGGAAGCTTATGAAAATACCCGTGAATTGCAGTCGATGCTGAAATCCATCTTCTCTGCGATGTGTAAGTTGGTATCAGAGAACGACCATATCGAGGGCTGGAACGGAACATCAAAGGTGAGCGTATGGGGCTGTCTGTGGAAGTATCTCTTCTATGTAAACTGCTATTTCAGTGAGATTGCTTTCGCAGAGCAGGCTCGTATCAGATACGAATACCCTGCGATGCTCGGATTCATCAGTTCTGGTTCCGGTGCGCGCGGTGTGGCTCCTATCACGCAGTCGTGCGGATCGTCTATCCTCGGTGAGCGGCAGTATATGAAGCAGCGACTCGTATATATGGCGAGCTATGCTGCCTGGGGTAATCTCTTTGACGGCGGCAAGAGTGAGAATATCGGCGTGGCAGACGTAACTGATACTTTTGCGATGCAGGCATTCCACCTCCCTGATTCTGCTACTTCGGCAACGGAATATAAGTTCAAGATAAAGCCTTCACAGTACCTCTACCCTACCGGTATGATGGGCCAGACCAGCGTGGACCCTCACGTGCGTGTAGCGCCGGATGAGGAGTATGAACTGAATCTGGGAACGACTACATCTAATGATACGGGTCTCTCTATCCTGGGAATCAACTACTATCACTCCATCGGCAATATCGGTGATTTGTCAACCTCTCCTAATTTGTCCGTTACCATCAACGGCAAGCGACTGACGGAGGTGATAGCCGAGCCTACTATGCTCTACAGGGATATGGTGACAGGCAAGATGGTTCCTGCATTCCGCCCGAACAACATTATCGTTTCTGCGCTTCAAGTACAGAAATTATCGCTGAAGGGATGCGTGGAAATCGGCGGTTCGCTAGATACAACCAATCTGGTGCGCCTGCATACCATCAACGTTAAGGATACGGCTATCTACGATGTGCGTCTGCCTAAGAGCAAGGTGCTGACAAGTGTGGCGCTCCCTGCCAATCTCTCGAAGCTGTCACTCTCAGAGTTGCCAGTTCTGAAGATGGTTTCCTTGCAGGGAGCTAGTCAGCTTGTTTCGCTCGAATGTGATGATTCCAGCCTGGGTATCAGTTCCGAGGCGCTTGTTACGTCTATTTTTGAGTACAAGCAGGAAGGTAGTCCGCTCGCATTATCCACCGTGAAGCTTACGGGAGTGAACTACCGCTCGATGAGAGCGGATGTGCTCAGATACCTGACCGCTGCCCAGAGCAGCACGATAAGCGGCAAGGTGATTCTTATTGACGGTTCGACTGGATTGCTGACTTTCACTGATGTCTTCGACCTGATAGAAAAGTACGGAAACATTCAGAGCATAAACAACCCTCTGTATGTGTCTTATCCGAAGCGAACGATTAGCAAGATTCAAGTAGGCGGCGATAAATATATCAAGCAGACGGGTATATGGAACCAGTGGAAACTGGACATTCTTCCTACTTCTGGTAACAATATCGCGGTGAGGAATAATCGCCCTGCCGTAGATTATCAGTTTGTTGGAGATAATGCGGAGCAAGCCGGGCAATATGCCGAGTTTACCGACCATGTGAAGGGTACGCTGAACGTAAAAAAACTTTCTGATGCTTCGCTGGAACTGATATTCCAGGTAAGGGTGCGCATTGAACTGACAGACGGGACGGAGCTGACCTATACCAAAGGTGTCGGATTCTATAACCGCATTCCGAGAGTTGGCGATTTTGCGTATTCTGACGGAAGATTCGATGATGAGCTTGATACGTCTAAGACGTGTGTAGGAGTAGTATTCAAGTCGGAAAAGCTCTCAGATAGCCAAATCCGGTTAAGAGTGTATTCTGCCGAGAACGTCTCTTATGTGTCAGATGATAAGACCATCAATTCATCGAACATTCCTTGGGGTATCTTTCCTGTAATAACCGATAATGCAGATGGCGCTAATTATCTTCAATATACGGTCGGACAGGATGTGCTTAATGAGATAGGTACTGCTGTGGGCGTTGGCGATATTTGCGATATTGCAGACCTGCCGAATGGATATACCCGAGAACTCTATAATACAGACGAGAACGGCGAGTTGAAGGAAGACGGTAAAATTACGACGGAATCGTATCAGGATACTACGACAGAAGACGGTTACAAGGTGCTCGACCCGAAATCTGGATTGAACGAGTTTGATGGAAAAAGCAACACTGATGCTATAGTACGATGGGCGAACAATGTGATTAGTCTTTATCTTGATGAGTCCTATCCGAAAACGATACAGGAGTTGTCTAATCGTATGGCGGCGCTTGTAAAAAAGAAGGCAGACGAGGGCGCTACATATCCTGACACCTGGAAGCAGCTCTATTATCCTGCTGCATACGGATGTTACCTTTACGAACCATCGGTCAGTGGAACCGCTACGCTGAATGAGCAGTACAAGAAAGGAAACTGGTATCTACCTTCAGAAGGCGAGCTGGCGAGAGTCTGTAACTTCTTCGGTAACAGTAGAGGATGGCAGAACAATACCGCCGCATCCATCGATTACGCCAATGAGCGACCGGAGAGCGAGGCGACTACTCCTATCTTTGCCAATCTCCTGAAGCGTGCAAAAGATAAATCTGCTGTTTGCCCTGTTGCTATGATGTATAAATCCGCGGTCTATTGGGCTAGTACTGAGTTCAGCCGCAGAAGCGCATGGGGCGTGTACTCCTACGACGGCGGCACTTACGGCACCGGCAAGTACGGCAGCTGTTCGGTGAGGGCGGCAGTGGCATTCACCTTCAACCTTTAGGCGATAGCCTAAGACCTCGCCTCGGCGTTTTTAAAAACGCCGCACATTTTAAGGAGCTATCATCTTTTATGCAATTTCCCCTGCAAGCGCCAGCTTGCAGGGGAAATTTTTACCCCAGAAAATCCCCATTTTTCTCATATTTTATGTTAAAAAATACCGATAATTTTTGTAGATTAATAGATTTTTATTATCTTTGTAGCCATTATGAACAAAAACATTAATATTAACGATAGTGGAGTTTTGATTTCGCAGGATGCGATAGAAAACTCCTTACACAAGAAGGCTCAACGCAAACTGACCTTGGCATAACTGCCGGTTTACCGGGCTGTGGGCAATCTGAAGTTTGTCATCATCGGCATCGCTAAGAATGCTCCGCGCAACCTTCGTCGGTTTACTGACTCTCTATATGAAGAAGCAGATAATCTCGCAACCTCAATCGGTAGCGCAGATGTAAGTTTCTCTACAGAGGATAGACGATGGTATATAGGTCAGGCGATTGTGTTTGTCAATAATCTCAGACAAGACTTTGTATTGTTAGAGAAAAATCATCTTATCTCAAAAGACCTTCTCAAGAAGGCGCAAAGTCACGTAAAGGGTATCCAGAATCAGTTAATGGCATGGCGAGGTTCGTTACCCGCTAGCGAGGGTTCTGTTTTGTCGCTAGCCCCGAAAGGAGGTGAGGCGTGAGCAGAAGAGGGCTAGGTCGAATCTTACTGAATGGGCGGTTTACTTGCAGTGGCGGCTCTACCGATCATGCAAGTTACGAAGATGCAATACCGCAGAAATCCGCGAACTATTGGGCTAGTACTGAGAACAGCCGCAACAACGCATGGAACGTGAACTCCAACGACGGCAACACTAACGGCAACAACAAGTACAACAGCTTAACGGTGAGGGCGGCAGTGGCATACGGGGGATTCAGAGAAGCTATCAAGGCAGTTTGCGAAGCCTATCTTGACTGTAAGCGGGGAAAGATGTCATCCCCTCACACTATCGCATATATGGAAATAGCCACAGAAGACTTACCTAAATTAGCCTACGAAATCTACATGGCAATATACCTGCCAACTATATCCATTTGTTTCCTTGTAAAATACCCGAAACTGCGAGAAGTTTTCGCAGCGGATTTTCGTGACCGTATCGTGCATCATTGGATCATTATCCGCCTGGAACCACTGTTTGAGAAGCGATTCCGGCAGATGGGAAATATCTCCTTCAACTGTCGCAAGGGATTCGGAACACTGGCAGCAGTCAGGGCTGCGGAAAAGGGAATGAGAGAGGTGTCGGAGAATTACACCCAGCAAGCCTGGGTATTCAAGGGCGACCTGGTAAGCTTCTTCATGTCTATTCGCAGAAATCTCTTATGGTACCTGCTAGAGCGTTTTATCCGCAGGCATTACAGCGGAGGCGACAAGGAAATCCTTCTCAGAACCGTGAAGACCGTCATCTTTCATCACCCCGAAGACGATTGCATCATCAATGGCGATCCTAAAGAATGGCAAAAACTACCGAAAAGCAAATCAATGTTCACGATAGACCGCAACCTGGGCGGACCTATCGGCAATCACACTACCCAGCAATTCGCTAATTTCTATCTATCCATCCTATTCGACATCTGGCTTCTCTTCCTGATGCGCGGAGCTAATTTCAGAATCATCCGATTTGTCGATGATTTCCTCATTATCTGCGACGATAAGGATAAGATACTTCAGGTAGTTCCCCGGCTCGTAGCCGTCACCTCGATTTATGGAATCCATATACATAATGACAAGAAATATTTGCAGCCCGTTAGCCACGGAGTACTGTTCGTAGGAGGCTATATCAAGCCCGGTCGCACCTATGTAAGTTCGAGAACCGTAGGCAGATTCCAGGAGCGTGTCTCCGGATTCAGAAAGCAGCTCGACGAAAACAGAAATCTCACTTATTATGACCTGGAGAGAATAGAGCAGGTAATCAATTCCTATCTCGGCTTCTGCGTGCATCATCAAACTTATATGATACGCAAGAAAAGCATCATCAACCTAGGTAACAACTTTTGGAAATATTTTTACGTAAAAGGACATTACGAGAGCATTAGAATAAAACCCGATTATCGAATATTCTGACAGTGTTTCTTTTTTAGTGTAATGTTTATCAAAAAAACGATGTTAATATTTTTCTGAATATTCTTATTTCTACCGAAAATAATGCAGTTATGAGCTTATCAGTATAGCATAACCGCATTTTGTCCGCACCAAATAATAGAATAGCCGTATCTTTGCCCTAACAATTCATAAATCTCATTTAAAATTTCGATAATCATGGAAAAGAAACCCACAAACCCCTATTTCTCCGTATCCGTAGGAAAGGAGAAGAAATACCTGAATGTAGTCGTTGCATCGGGTAAAGAAACCCCTAGTGTGGTAAGCGTAAATGCCCTGGCATCTGCCAAAGAAATCCTCTTGGCCCTTCCAGTGCAGAATGTGCTCAATGAAGCCCTTGCCTCTATCTTGGACTATATAGCCCAGCGAGACAGCGTAGCCGATAGCGCCGTCACCTATTATGGTCCATTGGTAACGGCGTTGGTGAGGAGCCGATACAGCGAAGATGATGTAGAAGCCATTGATAACAATGCACTGATGGCGCAGAATATGCCATCATCCTGCAACGAGATAGAAGCGCGCAGCATCGCCGCCGAGTTTGAGGACTTCCTGAACTTCCGCCTGCAGTGCAAGGCAAGAGCCAAGGAGATATTAGCCCTGATGAAGTAGCCTACCCTAGCTATCAAGAGAAAGAAGCCCTGCTATCCATCACGGACGGCAGGGCTTCATCGTTTTTTAATACATAATTTAAGATTATAGCCCATCGGAGGGCTATGGCGCTGCAAAGGTACGAAGAAAATCCGAATAACTATGAAAATTTCCGAGAAAAACAAGAAATTATCTGTAAATTTTCGGCTCATCCCAAAGAATTATCTGTATTTTCGCAACGGAAATCATACAGATAATGGCATCGTCCTATAAAAATCATACAGATAATGGCATTTCTTTATAGGGAATATGTAGAGTTTGTCCCATGCGTTGCGCAGCTTTTCCGTATCTTTGCTCGTGGAAAATCAGATGTGATATTCAGGTATCTCATACTCGGCTTCGACCTGGCTTCGACTTGGCTTCGATATGGCTTCGATATGGCTTCGCCCAGAACCTATCTCCCTGCCAGCCGGCACGCAAGAACAACGGATTGTTTCACCCTATGTCTGCCCGATTCTACCGCACCCCTTTTCCGTAAGCATAGTGTTCAACAATTTAAAGATTTTTTGATTATGGCACAGGTTAATTTTCCTTCGGACATTCAGTCCATCTCAGGTAAGCTCTGCTCTGAGGATGGCATTGTGTATTCAGTCAACAAGCAGACGGGCAAGACCTACCGTTCCGACCGCCACGGCTACAACGATGCCAACACCGAGGCGCAGCAGCAGGTGCGTAAGCTCTTTGTTACGAAGGGCAGATTTGCAGTGAAGTGGTGGAAGGCCAACAAGCCATCTGCCGAGAACCCCAAGGGTACCGACAGCTACAAGCTCGTGATGAAGGCTTACAAGGCGCAGCACAAGATTGGTAACTCTTACAGCTATCTCCGCTCCCTCGTCACCGACGATTTGAAGGTGAAGCTGGGCGACCTCGACATCACGGGCGAAATCAAGGCCGATGCCCCATCATCAGGCACGGGCAGCAAGCCATCCGGCACTCAGACCTCATCCGGCGGTTCGCAGGGCACAGGCGGATCTCAGACCACTGGCGGCGGCACCAGCCAGGGCGCAGGTGGCGGTGACGGCAAGGATGAAGGCTAACCCTGGGGCAAACATCTAGGAATTTGATGTATCCAAAATAAGAAAAAAGGCAGAATGCTGTTTTTTCATTTTTTTTCATTCGATCTGAATTGAAAAGGGCGAGGGCACTAGTGATAGTCCCCTCGCCCGCTCTATTTTCGGCCTTGCTGATATATCTCCTACTTATTCTTTCGCCTTATTAATATATATCCTCTTTGTTCTTTCGCCAGATAGACGACAGGTAGCCGTTTTCGCTGTTATACAGATTGATAAACGAATAATGGTTCGTGTAATAGAAGGTAGCCACATAATTCTCGCCCAGATAACCATTGATCGTAACCTTTCCGTTCTTAGTGGTATAGGTGGTTGTGAAATCACTGTAGCCCTCTATCACCATGCGCATCGTGCCGTCCTCATTAAACGTCATGGAAGCCATGCAGTTCCTCTTCTTTCCATTCTCGGCATTGGTATAGGTTACGACGCAATACCAGGTGCCGCGCAGTGCCACATCGTGGTCCGTCTCATCCGAAATATCCTTCAGCGAACTGCCGCATCTCATCTGGCATTCATATCCGTTGGGCAGGGTGCCCACAATCAGCGGGCGCATATCGATGCTTATAGATACCCTGCTGCCCATGATTTTGTTGCTTTCCTGCAGATGCACGCCCGATAGAGTTCCGTTCAGCAGATGGCCGATATTGAAGCTTTTCGGAGTGCCCACCTCGAAGCGGGTAGTAAGCTTGTCGCCATCCATCTGCCAGTAGCCGAAGGCGGTGTTAGGCTCTCCGAAGAGACCGCCCGAGCTCATGCTGCCGCTACCCTCATAATAAACCATGTGGTTCTTGTAATAAGAGTAAGTACCGCTGGTGCTGTTGATGGTCCACTCATTGCCGACAAGATATTCTTTTACCTTAGCCGCATTCTTCTCGCTCTCATCCTCGCTGCTGCTGCAAGCCGTGAGCGAAGCTGTAACCATTCCCATGGCCACCATTGCAGAGATAGCCAGCAGGGAACGCTTCATCATAGTTAGAAAATTCTGTTTCATTTCTTCATTCCGTTTAAAGTGTTATACATTATTAATTATTCAATATTCATCATTCATCCTTCTTCGGGCAGCAGCACCACTCCCACCCTTACTTTCTTGCCGCAGTGAGGGCAGAAGGTGGAAGTCTGAATCATGCCGCTTGCAGGAGCCATCCCCTCTGCTTGCTGATTTTCTGATACCAGTCCGTCTGAGTGAACTGGATAGGCTGGCTCGCTCTCTGCTGCCTGCTGCACGAAATTCACGTCCCTAAGAATGAAACCTTCCGGCAAATCTCCACGTAGCGTAGCGTTCAGAGTTTCGCCATCGTTTTCCGTTTCTGCAGGAGTCTCTTTATCTGCTGCCTCCTCCGCAGGGTCTGGATAGAAGAGGTCGGTGATGTCGCAGCCGATTCCTTCGGCTATCTGAAAGAGCTTAGAGATGGTAGGGTTGCCGTTTATGATCGGACTCATGTTCTGAGTAAGCAATCCGGTTCTCTTGCAAAGTTCAACCTGCGTCATGTTATGTTCACGCAAGGCTCTTTTTATATCCAGTTTCTTCATAATCTTTATCTAATATATTATTATTCGGGTACAAAAGTATAATAAAATATTGATTTACGCAAGTTTTTTAGGGAAAAATTACTCGTAAAATGGAATTTTCTCGAAAAAAGTTTGGTAGTTTCGATAAAACTCCGTATCTTTGCACCGTCTAAAAAAAAAATAATAAATCGGAGCGAATGCTACATTGTAGTATCAGAGTGTGTCGTAAGATATATCTTTGATGTGAAAGTGTTGCATACATACTTGCAAGATTGATAATACAATAGATGTATCAACATATTTTGCAGTACGTACTCCCTTGCTTATACTCGTAATGATATAAGCGTGGCTATTTTGTTCGCTCCGGATATTAGACCATTAGACAAAGGGCGAGGCGTACTGCCTTTTTACGAGATAGTTTTATCTCGTATATAATAAAAGGTACGTAAATGTCTAATAATATAAATTAATATGGAGCGAACAAAAGAAACAACCATTACCCTACCAATGGGTAAAGCTGACCTCCAGGAGGCAGCCACGGCAGTAATCGAGCAGCTTGCCACTGCACCACCCGATTTCTCACAGATGAGCGACGACAGAGTTACTTCCTATACGATGGGAGTAGAAGTATTGTGCGAGTGTTTGCGCTCTACGTTCCAACCTAAAGCATCGGTTGCGAACGGATAATTTTTCTTTGGGTACTTTTTTACAAAAAGGTTAAAAATGTATGTGTATTCATTTTAAAAGCAAGAAATCATGGTAAACAATAAGTTTCAGTTAACAAAGCAGAGTAGTGATAGCGAGATAAAGGCATACTTTATCCAAGTGTTGAACCTTTCAAGAAGTAAGGAGGAATTTCCGGTGAATTTGGATGAGGTTTGGCCGTTGGTATATTCACGTAGAGACAAGGCAGTTCGTGCGCTTCGTAGTGGTGAGATATTTATGGAAGGCATTGATTATCAAGTTTTCCCCCAAAATGGGGAAAAGTCTGATACTTTTTCCCATTTTGGGGGAAAAGTCCAAGATGATGGTGAAGACGAAAAGCCGAAAGGCAGTTTTAGCGTGATGGGGCGTCCACAGAATATTTATATGATTTCCATTCCATGTCTTGAATACCTTATCGCCCGCAAGGTCCGTCCGGTATTCGAGGTATATCGCCAGGTATTCCACAAGGTAGCAGGTGGCGGCATCAGTCTCGGCAATCAAGTGTTCCAGTCTGCACCTATGAGCCTGGAAGATACGCTTGCACCTTTGGCTCGCTACAATACAATGATAGAAGATCGTTTTGAAATAGTGAGAGGTACGCTATCCAATGCCGGCATAGAGGATGGAGATGTAAGAGAGGAAGGATCCCTGTCTAATATCTTAAATAAAAGCCGAGCTTATTATCATGCCTACCGTAACTGCATCAACAAACTGGTGTATGTAGAGACAGCCTTTAAGCTGGAAGGTCCCGAAGCCTTCTCGATGTTCGAGGACTAATCGGCAGAAGAAAGAAGTTTAAAGACTGAATAATAGAAAAAAGCAATCCGCACGCTCCTCACGCCCTGCAAGGGCAGAAGCTCCTAGCCCAGGGCATCGCCCTGGGTATAGGCGTGCGGTTTCCTTCGCCCTGTAAGGGCAAAAGCCTTACCTAAACTACTAAAACGAATTATTAATTTACCCCTCTAACTATTTGTGTTTTAGGTAGTTATTTTAAAACCATCTTATTTTTATCGACCTGTCGGAGAGTCTAAATAATTGATATTTAGAGCAATCCCGTTACGCCGGTTATCCTGAAAACCTTGTTTCACGAAACCCAG
>NFYZ01005730.1_pt1 | contig 34139 bp, 32 predicted proteins | sample 1092561 | NCBI WGS metagenome assembly NFYZ01 (sample SAMN03609887, study PRJNA323583) | gut metagenome | isolation source: feces | host: Rattus norvegicus | place: Malaysia | collected 2013 | reverse complement strand
CTGGTAATGGAAATCTACTTAGATTAAGTTTTACAGGAAAAAGTGCAAAAAAACCTGTCGTTTCAAATATGATAAAAAGTTTTAGTTTAGATGTAAATATTCTTGCTGGAAATATAAATGAATTAACCACTACAAGTGTAGGCTATTTAATTGTTCAATTAAATGGAAAGCAGCCCGAAATAGATAAATCAATAAATTGGCTTAAAAATCAAGGAGTTAATACAGAGGTGATAAAGTGATTGAATTAGTCATTCCATCTTTATTGGAAACTTTATATATGGTATTTTCATCTACAATATTTTCTTTATTATTAGGTTTTCCTCTTGGAATCCTTTTAGTAATAACAGAAAAAAATAGTTTATGGGAAAAACCTATTTTAAATCAAATTCTTAATGGAATAATTAATATTCTTCGCTCTATTCCTTTTATTATTTTAATGATTTTAGTTTTTCCATTATCAAAATTGATTGTACACAAAACTACAGGAACTACTGCTACAATAGTGCCACTATCTATTGCTGCTGCACCTTTCGTTGCAAGAATTATAGAAAGTGCATTAAAAGAAGTAGACCAAGGAATAGTAGAGGCAAGTCTTTCTATGGGAGCTACTGTACCTCAAATAATATTTAAAGTACTTATACCTGAAGCAATGCCTTCACTGGTAATGAGTATAACTTTAACTATCATAAATTTAATTGGATTCTCTGCTATGGCAGGTGCTATAGGAGGTGGAGGACTGGGAAACTTAGCAATTCGTTATGGTTTATATAGATTTGAAAAAGATATTATGTTTGTATCTGTTGGAATAATTATATTACTAGTTCAAGTCATTCAATTACTTGGAAACAAATTAGCAAAATCTATTGACAAAAAATAAGGAGGATTTAAATTGAAAAAAATATCATTAATTTTTTTAACATTAATACTAACTTTTGCATTATTTACTGGCTGTGGGAAAGAAGAAAATAGTAATAAAATTAAAATAGGAGTATCTCCAGTTCCCCATAGTGAAATTATTGAGTTTATTAAAGATGATTTAGAAAAAGATGGAGTTGAGGTTGAGATTGTTGAATTTACTGATTACCTTATACCTAATAAGGCTTTAGACGACAAAGATATAGATGCAAACTTCTTCCAACATGAACCTTATATGAATGATTTTAGAGAAAAAGAAAATTTAGACATTGTATCTTTAGGAGCTGTCCATATAGAACCTATGGGACTATTTTCAACTAAATATGATAATATAAATGATTTAAAAGATGGTAGCACTATAGCTATTCCTAACGATGCTACTAATGGTGGTAGAGCATTACTTCTTCTTGAAAAAAATGGCTTAATTAAATTAGATGATAAGGCTGGTTTACTTACCACAGAGAATGACATAGTTGAAAACCCAAAAAATTTAAAGATTGAGGCTTTAGAAGCTGCACAACTTCCTAGGGTTTTAAATGACCTAGATGGAGCAGTTATAAATGGAAATTATGCTTTAGAAGCTGATTTAGTTCCCACAGAAGATGCCCTTATTTTAGAAGAAAAAGATTCCCCTTTCGCTAATATTATAGCTATTAGAAAAGGGGAAGAAAATGAAGAAAAATTTAAGATACTTATGAAGCATATTCAAAGTGATAAGGTTAAAAAGTTTATTGAAGATAATTATGAAGGAGCATTAATACCAGCATTTTAATAAAAGAATTATTTAGAAAAGAGGGTTAAATAACCTTCTTTTTCTAAATTTTCTACCATTAAACTCCATCATACTAAACAATAACACCACCATAATTCACATTTAATTAGAGAATATTTAAAGTGTCATTTTAAATATTCTACTATGCCTTCAATAAAGGGGGCTATATTAAGGTCTTTATAGGCCATAACTGTTTCATCTATAGTTTCATATGGCCAATCTTCTTCGTAGTCAGTAGTGATTTTAATATGGTAATTTCTATCACCCTTCTCCACCTTTTTATATAATCCGTTTAATTTATTATTTTCTTTCTTATATAATAAATTATAATCCTCGCCACTTATCTTAACTTCTTCATCACCTAGTACATTAGATTCAAGAACTAAGTCAAGATATGTATCTCCTTCTATTCTATCCCCTTTCTTTTCCACCCCAATATTTATAAGAAGAGAATTTTTAGAAGAGCTGAACCAAAAATTTATACTTTCAATATTTTCAATTTTAGTATCCAATGTATATACTTTATTTAGCTCTGGTGTTTTAACATAATCCTCTGAATCATCAAGCACAAAAATATGTCCTAATTCATACTCCCCAAGTTTTTCTATCAATGGAAGTTGTGGATAGGTACTGTTGAATTTTTCCACATCTAAACCTTGGTCCTCTTCAAAATAAGGACCAATGAAAAGTACATAATCTCTCCTAACTAATACTTCTTTTCCATCTAACTCTATATATTTATATTGATTAAAATCTAATGTCTCTAATTCTTTATCTACTATTTTTTCCTCTTCCGTTTTCTCTGCCTCTTCTCCTAGAAATTGATTATTTTTTGGTAGTTTAAATGTCTTACCTGAGTTCTCAATTATAAAATCTGAAATAGCAGCACTTAATTTTTCTATGTATTCTATATCTACTTTTTCTATATTGTCATCTGAAGTGTGGATTATTTCTTCACAGCCTTCTTGGGACAGTCCAACTCCATTTATACCTCTTTCTATAAAAATTGTATGATCACTAATGCCTACTATTAATTCTTTGTCTACTGATGTTATAAAATCTTTATCTTTTAGGTAATTATCCATTATTTTTATAAGCTTATTATTTTCCCCCATGCCATCTATTAATAGCTTTCCTCCATCCTTTAATCCTACACTATCAATGTTTATATTATATATATTTTCATACCTCTTACTAATATCTTCTACAAAAGGAGTGCTACCTTGAAAAAAAGATTCCTCCCCATTAAATCCACATATTACTATATCATGTTTAAATTTTTCTTTTTCTGAATACTTTTTTAACTTTTCTGCTATATCTAATAATGCTGATACCCCAGAAGCATTATCTATTGCTCCAGGCCATATAATATTCCCTTTGCTTCCTACATGATCAAAATGGGCCGTTAAAACTATAGCATTTTTATTGTTTTCTCCAGGAATTATGCCTACTACATTATTTTCAGGAATTTCTTCTTTTATTGCTTCTACATCAAATTCTATACTCACCTCTTCTATTTCCATAGACTTTAGTTCATTATAAAGTTCTGGACTTATTTGGATAATTGGAAAATCATCTTCTACATATTTAGGAGAACCTTTCTTAAATTTATCATATAAAACCAAGGCCCCTCTCGCCTTATCTAAAACTTCCTCTATATCTCCTAGTCCCTCAAGAAGTACAAACTTGTTCTCCGCATCCTCATATTCATAATTTTTAACCATATCCCCTTTATAATTAATGTTACTCATTTTACTTTCTAAGAAATCTTCTCCATATTTGCATTCTAATACTTCACCATTTGAAAACCTAATATCCATACTATAGTTTTCTTTTTTAGGTTCCCACATTTCATGAGTATATTCAAATAAATAACCGTCTCCGTAGGGCTCTAATCCTATACTTTTAAAAGTCTTCTCAATATATTCCTTAGCATTTTTATTTCCTTCTGTCCCTGGTAATCTACCACCACATTCCTTTGATGTTAAATGCTTTAATGTTTCTTCTACAGATATACTTGATGATGATTCCAATATTGTAGTATCTGTACAGGCCGAGAGCATAATTACAACTATAATAATTAAAACCGTAAGCCTTAATTGTTTTTTATTTATCATTATATCCTACCCCCTGTTTTTAAATATTAACAAACAAATTATCGCATAAGTATTTATTCCTATGCGATAATTTGTTAAGTAAATATATTCATTTAGTTTTATCCTTATCTATATCTTATTTATTTGTGCAAGCGTTGTCAATGGGCATTTTCCCCGTTTTTTTGATATTTTCTTTTATTTTCTACTCCTTTTCCCCAGACATAAATCCTTTTTCTAAAGCATCATCCAACATATTTTCTACATACTCCCAAAGTTCTTTTGAACTTTTCTTTATTGGGGAAATTCTTTCATATACTTGTTCTTTAGAAATATTAAATTTCCTCCAGGTTCCTCCACCTGAATAATAATTTTGTAGCATAGGTTGCAATCTATCCATAGAAGATGCAAATAACGCATCTTTTGTTTCCATTTCCTCAAATTCTTCCCATAGTTCTCTTATTTCCTTACCTTCTTTTTCTGGAAGCATACTAAATAATTTATCTGCTGCAGCTTTTTCTCTTTCCTTTTTGTCTAAATTTCCTATTTCATCATAACAAAAAGTGTCACCTGCATATATTTCTATTAAATCATGAACTAAAAGCATTTTTATAACTTTACATTCATTTATATCTTCATTTGCATATTTAGAAAGGAGCATAGTCATTACAGCTATATGCCAAGAATGTTCTGCATCATTTTCTCTTCTTGATTTGTCTACAAGGCTAGTTTGCCTAAATATACTTTTCATTTTATCTAGTTCAATTATAAATTCTATTTCTTTTTCTAAATCTTTACTATACATAATATTCATCTCCTTTATGAATATAATTACATTTCTAATCTATTTTAGTTTATCATACTTTTATAAGTACAAAGCCTATATTTACCCTTTATAAATTTATTATAAGTTTCATTACATATGTAAATACTATTAAAGATGTAGTTTATCTTAAATCATTAGGAGGGATAGCTTGGGAAAAAATAAAGATAATAGATTTAAGGAAAAGAAAGTCTCTATCCCTATAGAAAATCAAAATACTGCAGCATATTATAATATAAAAGGTCTAACGCCTGTTGCAAGAGTGCCTATACCAACTTTATCTGGGGTAAGAGATGCTAAGGAATGGGTAGACGAAAATAAGAAGTAAATAATAAAATGGGAGTAGATTTCTCTACTCTCATTTTATTTCTGCCATACTTTTATAGATTTTATATCTTTCTTGGGCATCCTTTTCTGCCTTCTCATACAATTCTTCTGCTAACTCTGGGAATGTACGTTGTAATTGAGAATATCTTACTTCTCCTAATAAAAATTCCTTTAGAGATTCTTTTGGTTCTTTAGAATCTAGTAAAAAAGGATTTTTCCCTCCTTCTTTTAATCTTGGATCATATCTATATAGATGCCAATATCCAGATTCTACAGCTTTCTTTTCCTGCTCAACAGTTTTACCCATTCCCACTTTTATACCATGACTTACACAAGGTGCATAAGCTATTATTAAAGAAGGCCCATTATAATTTTCTGCTTCTACAATAGTTTTTATTGTATGGTTCATATTTGCCCCTAAAGATACTTGAGCTACATAAACATATCCATAGGTCATAGCCATTCTACCTAAATCTTTCTTTTTAGTTCTTTTCCCTGCCGAAGCAAATTTAGCTGCTGAGGCTGTAGGAGTGGCTTTTGATGCCTGACCTCCAGTATTAGAGTATACTTCCGTATCAAAAACTAAAATATTTACATCTTCATTTTTAGAAAGTACATGATCTAATCCTCCATAGCCTATATCGTAAGCCCACCCATCTCCACCTACTATCCATTGACTCTTCTTAACTAAGAAATCCTTTCTTTTAAGAATTTCTTTTGCTATAAAATTATCTTTATACTCATCTTTATTTAATATGTTAATTAATCTTTCAGATACTTCTTTAGATTTCTCTCCATCATCTATTGATTCAATCCATTCTTTGAATATTTCATTACCTTCTTTACTAATATTTGATTTTATTCCTTCCTCCATTAGTTCTTTCAGTCTTTCCCTTATTTGCTTCGTTGCTAGATGAATTCCAAATCCAAATTCTGCATTATCCTCAAATAATGAATTTGCCCAAGCTGGTCCTTTTCCATCATGAGTAGTAGTATATGAAATACTTGGAGCACTAGCTCCCCATATTGAAGAACAGCCTGTTGCATTGGCAATAATGGCCCTATCTCCATACAATTGGGTAACTAATTTTAAATAAGCAGTTTCTCCACATCCGGCGCAGGCTCCATGAAACTCAAGTAACGGTTTTGAAAATTGACTTCCTTTTAACATTGTCTTTTTCATTAAATTATCTTTATAGATAATATTATTTGCAGCATATTCCCAATTTTCTTCTTGCCTTTCTATTTCTTTTTCAGCCTTAACCATTACTAAAGCCTTTCCAGGCGCTGGACAAATATCAGCACAGTTTCCACATCCTGTACAATCAAGGGGACTTACCTGTATCCTATATTCTAAACCTTCTAATCCTTTTCCTACAGCCTTTTTAGTTTCAAAGGTTTCTGGAGCGTTTCTTTTTTCCTCTTCATCTAGTAAGAATGGCCTAATAACAGCATGAGGGCAAATAAAAGAACATTGATTACATTGAATACATTTAGCTGTTTGCCATTGAGGAACCATAACAGCAATTCCTCTTTTCTCATAGGCTGTAGTTCCCATAGGAAACGTTCCATCATCCATACTTTGGAAAGCACTAGTTGGAAGTTGATCTCCTTCATGTTTTGCCATTGGCCGTTGGATTTCCTTTACAAACTCTGGCTCATCTTTTATTTCTTCTTTTTCTTCTTCTAAACTCTCCCAGGTGTGAGGAACATTAACTTTTACTAAGGCATTTATTCCTTCATCTACTGCTTTATAATTCATGTCTACAACCTTTGAGCCCTTTTTACCATAGGTTTTGCTTATAAATTCTTTTAAATACTTTACTGCATCATCTAAAGGCATTACTTTAGCTAGCTTAAAAAATGCAGCCTGCATTATCATATTTATCCTAGTACCTAAACCTATTTCCTGAGCAATATCCTCTGCATCTATTATATAAAAGTCTATATTGTTATCTTTTATATATCTCTTTAAATTATTAGGTAGCTTTTCTTCTAGCTCTTCTTCTTTCCAAGGACAGTTTAAAACAAAAGTACCACCTTTTTTTAATCCTTTTAAAATATCATAATGATATATATAGGATTTATTGTGACAGGAAATATAGTCTGATTCATAAACTAAATAAGTGGATTTTATAGGGTTTTCTCCAAATCTTAAATGGGAGACTGTAGTTCCACCTGATTTTTTACTATCATAGGAAAAATAACCTTGGGCATATAATGGTGTATTATCTCCTATGATCTTTATTGCCATTTTATTTGCTCCCACTGTTCCATCAGAACCTAATCCCCAGAACTTACATCTAATAGTCCCTTTAGGTGAAGTGTCAATAGATCCTCTAGTTTCTAAGGAGCTATTAGTAACATCATCAATTATACCTATCGTAAAGTTATTTTTAGGTTCTGGCCTATTTAAATTTTCATATACTGCTATTATTTGTTCTGGGGTAGTGTCTTTTGAACCTAATCCATATCTGCCTCCCACAATTAAAGGCTTAATATCAGTATCGTAAAGCAAGTTTCTAACGTCTAAATATAGCGGTTCTCCCAGGGAACCAGATTCCTTCGTTCTATCTAATACTGCTATTTTTTCTACTGTATTAGGAAGTACATCAAGGAAATGTTTCTTAGAAAAAGGTCGATATAATCGAACCTTTATTAATCCTACTTTTTCTCCCTTATTATTTAGATAGTCTATAACTTCCTCAATAGTTTGACATACTGAACCCATAGCTACAATAATATTTTCCGCATTTTCATGACCATAATAATTGAAAGGTTTGTAATCCCTTCCAGTAATCTTATTTATTTCATTCATATAGTTTTCTACTATCCCAGGAGTTTCTTCATAAAGGGGATTTGATACTTCCATTCCCTGAAAATAAATGTCTGGATTTTGGGCTGTACCTCTAACCACTGGTCTTTCCGGATTTAAGGATCTATTTCTAAATTCATCTACTTTCTCTTTATCTAATAGCTTTTCTAATTCTTCATATTCAATTACTTCTATTTTTTGTATTTCGTGACTAGTTCTAAATCCATCGAAAAAATGTAAAAAAGGTACCTTCCCTTTAATAGCGGACAAATGAGCAACTCCTGCTAAATCCATAGTCTCTTGAACACTACTTGAACAAAGTAATGCAAAACCAGTTTGTCTTGTGGCCATAACATCTTGATGATCTCCGAAAATACTTAAGGCGTGAGTTGCTAATGCCCTGGCAGAAACATGAAATACTGCTGGCAAAAGTTCTCCTGCCATTTTATACATATTTGGTATCATAAGAAGTAGACCTTGAGAAGCAGTATAAGTAGTAGTTAATGCTCCTCCTTGTAAAGAACCATGGACGGTTCCTGCTGCCCCTGCTTCTGATTGCATTTCTTCCACCCTTACTTTTTGTCCAAAAACATTTTTTCTTCCTTGATTAGACCATACATCTACTAACTCTGCCATTGTAGATGATGGAGTAATTGGATATATAGCTGCTACCTCAGTAAAAGCATAAGATATATAAGCTGCTGCTTCATTTCCATCCATAGTTTTCATTTTCCTAGTCATAGCATCCCTCCAAAATTATTTTCTATATCTTAGTATTTTACAAATTTAAATATTAATACATGAAAAAACCTTATGTTCTAAAACATAAGGTTTTTATTTAGGGTCTATATCTATATATTAATTTTATATAAAATATCTAATTTATTTAAAATCTCTAATCTTTTTCAAAATCATTCTTTGTTCTACTGCTGCGACGGCTCTTCTTGTATTGGCAACAGTATCAGGGTTTACACTCATACTGTCTATTCCTTCTTCAACTAGGAACTCAGCAAACTCTGGATATTGTGATGGTCCTTGACCACAGATGGAAATAGTTTTACCATATTTATGGGCTGCTTTTATAAGTATAGATATTGCCCTTTTTACTGCCTCATTTCTTTCGTCAAAGTATCCCATGGTGTTTAATATACCTGAATCTCTATCTGCTCCCATTACAAGTTGAGTTAAATCATTACTTCCAATACTAAAACCATCAACTAGCTGAGCAAATTCTTCAGCTTGGAATACTACTGATGGTACTTCTGCCATTATCCATATCTTAAAATCATTTCCTTGTTCTAAGCCTTCTTCAGCCATTATTTCTTTTACTTTTTCCAGTTCCCAAGTAGTTCTCACAAAAGGCAACATTGCCCATACATTTGTAAGTCCATATTCATCTCTTACTTTTTTCATTGCTCTACATTCTAATCTAAATCCCTCTTCATATTCTGGTGAAATATATCTTGAAACACCTCTCCAGCCTATCATTGGATTATTTTCTATTGGTTCTACTTCTTCCCCGCCCTTAAGTCCTCTAAATTCATTTGTTCTAAAATCACTTAATCTAACTACTATAGGCTTTGGGTATATTTCTTGAGCTACCATAGTAATTCCTTCTGCCATTTTATCTATTAGAAGCTGCCCTTGGCCAGTTTTAACTAGATACATTGGGTGAGCTCCAACCATGTTTGAAAAAATAAATTCTGTCCTCATTAATCCTATACCATCAAAAGGTAAATGCTTATATCTATCAATAATTGTTGGTTCTCCAAGATTCATATATATTTTTGTTGCTGTTACTGGCGCTAATTGATGAATTATCTCTTCTGATATTACAGTACCTTGGGAAACCTTCGTTTCTTCTTTGTCCTTCTTTTTCTCTTGTAGAACTTTTCCCTCATAGACTACTCCTCTAGTAGCGTCTACTGTTATTATCATATCCTCTTTTAATACTTCTGTTGCAGTCTTAGCACCAACTATACATGGTATTCCTAATTCTCTAGAAACTATAGCAGCATGACAAGTTCTTCCCCCTTCATCTGTTACAACGGCACTAGCCCTCTTCATAGCAGGAACCATATCTGGGTTAGTCATTACTGTAACCAATATATCTCCTTCTTGGACTTTTTCAATTTCTGAAATATCATCTATTCTTCTTACTTCCCCACTAGCTAATCCAGGAGATGCTGGCAATCCCCTAACTAACATTATTAATTCTTCTTTATCTGCCATACTGTCTTCTTCCCCCTTTACTTCTTTCAAAGTAGTAATTGGTCTTGATTGAAGTATATATAGATTTTTTGTATCTTCATCGAAAGCCCATTCAATATCTTGAGGTTTCTTATACATCTTCTCTATTTTTATACCGTAATCACTTAATTTAACTATTTCATCATCAGTTAAACATTGCTCATTTATCTTTTCCGGACCTATTATATCTCCTACATTACATTCAACTGTTCCTATGCTATTTTCTTTTTTAACTATCATAACGGTTTTTTCTGCTATATGTTTTTCTGTTATTTCCTTGTTCCCTTTGCTTACAATATATTCATCTGGAGTCACATTTCCGCCTACAACTGCCTCTCCTAATCCCCAACTAGCATTAATCATTAACTCATCTATATTATGGTTAACTGGATTAGCTGTAAACATTACTCCTGATTTTTCACTATTTATCATCTTTTGTACTACTACACTTAAGGCTACATCAAAATGATCAAAACCTTGAGTTTCTCTATAATATACAGCTCTTGCAGTCCATAAAGATGCCCAGCATTTTTTAGCATGTTCTAACACTGCATCTGTACCACTTATATGTAAATAAGTATCCTGTTGTCCAGCAAAAGATGCTTCTGGCAAATCTTCAGCCGTTGCTGAACTTCTTATGGCTACAAAAGGTTCTTCTATTTTTATTTTTTCACTAAATTCTTTATAGGCTGATATTATTTCTTCTCTTAATTCTTCTGGAATTTCTACTTCCTTTATCATTTTTCTAACATCAGCACTTCTTTTGTGTAATTCAGCTGAATCTTCTACATCTAAATTATCTATTTTTTCTTTTATATAATCTTCTAAGTTTGCTAGTTTAATAAACCTTGTATAAGCATCGGCGGTTATACAAAATCCAGGTGGTACATCTACGCCATTTTGTGTAAGTTCTCCTAAATTTGCTCCCTTTCCTCCTACTATTGGTATATCATTTTTATCGATATAGTTAAACCATTTAATATACTCATATTTCATTAATTAAGCCCCCTTTATGACTTTTATGAGTATATTGTATCACATATATATTAATTATGCTATACTAATTTAATATTTTTTAAAACTTATACAAATAGTGCCTAGAACAATATAACGTAATTATGGCATTTTAAGCTATTAAAACATTTTAATTTATTCTATACATTTGGATCATTAGTATAACATACCTTTTTATAATTACTTTATTACAATAACAGCAGTGTCATTAGGATCAGCCCATTCATAAATAAATTTAGCACTACTAGTGTAGTTTCTCACACACTTATGAGATCTTGGCGTTGTACCTATTGTAAATAAATATTCTTTCATTCCTGGATCTACCTTTTCTCCATTTTTAATAACATAGTCTATTGGAACTCCATGAATATAGGCTCCTTGTGCAAACCTTACAGCATATGGAGCATAGCCTGCTAATTCTTTTCCCTTATTATCCGAATAATAAAATCTTTCTTTTTTCTCTTGTACTTTAAATTTTCCTTCAGGGGTTTCATAAGCCCTTTCTCCCCTAGCTCCTGTAGTAGCTAGGCCATAGGATATCATAGTCCATTTTCCATTTATTTTTTCAAAAACTCCTTGATTTTGATTAGTAACATCTACTACTACTGTCTTATTTAAATTATCTAAATTATTATCAAATGAAATATAATTTTTAGGTATCCAATATTCTCCCTCATAATCTAAAGCTTTTACCTTATAATAGTCCTCTCCATTTTCCAATATTAAAACTATCATTCCATCTGGAAAATATCTAAAATTAGATAGATCATTTAAATCTCCAAAAGCTGGTGCACTTTGATAAGCTTGCATACCATATTGGTCTAAAGCTTTATTATTAATTAGAGGTGGCGAACCATTTACATCCTTATAATTTGAAATATATGCAAATTGATTATTTCCTAAAACCTCCTCTAGATTTAAAATTGAATTATACATATGGTCAAACCTAAACCTTCTTAACAATCCTTCACTTTCTGGTATATATCCACTATGACTAGTTCCATTGTCATCAGCCCAAGCTAAATTAATCCACCTATTAGAATTAGTAGCCCCAATAGCATCTCCTTTAACTTCATTCAATGCTTTAACCTTTTCAAAGTAACTGACCTCCCCCACTACCTTTGATTGAAAAGAGGGATTTTCATAAATATTTGCTTTTTCTTTAGTAATTAAAAAGTATTCTTTTGGCATTAAATATTTGTCATATTTTAAGTCTATATTAAATCTATAATTTTCTTGTTCATTAAAATCCTTTGTTAGAGCCAAATTTGATAGTTTAAAGTTTATATCATCGTTATCAGTGTGGGGAGTATTTAATAAGTAGTCTATATTCTTTTTCTTTTGGATATTATCTGTCATTTTTATATCTTCTTTTATGTCTATAAAATTTATATCTGGTTCTAAAGACTTTTCATCCAATTCTGTTAGTTCATCATTTATTTCAGTTTCCTCTTTTTCAACTTTCGGTTTAACCAATTTTTTAAGACCACAGGCAGTAAATAGTAAGCAAATTAAAATAATAGATAGTAATTTAAGTTTCTTCATTTAAGACATTTCACCTCATTTTCATAATAACGATTCTTAGTTTTATTATTCCTCAAAGGTAGAAATGAATACAAAATTAACAAAATAAAATCCCGCTATTCGGGATTTTATTTTAACTATGCACTATTTTTTCACATTCCAATAGATTACCTTGTAAAATTTCATCTTCTAGAACAGTTGATACTATCTTGTTTAAACATGAAGGTATAGCTTCTGCTAAATCTTTTATTACACCAATAAGCGTTTCCTCCATTTTTTCACGCTCCAGATATATATTCCTTCTTCATTATAGAATATCTGACATTCATATGTAGTAGAAAGTCATATCAATCTAAAATATCATACTTTCTTCCTATATAAAAAACACAGTAGAAAAACTACTGTGTTTTCTTAAAATATGCCACCTGTAAGTAATAGTACTAAGAATATAAGTATTAAAATATCATCGGAACCTTTGCCAATGGAGCCAAAGCCTCCATCTCCCATTAACAATATTACTAAAAATATGATGATTAATAAACTCTCATCAAAATCCTTAAAAATATCTTGAAGCATAGTAAAACCTCCTCATAAAAAGTCTTACTTTATCTTATTCATAAGAAGGTTTTTCGTGACATAAATTTTACTTTTCTAATTCTTTTCTTAAATCAACAATAGATTTAGTTGTGATTTGTTCTTTATCAATATTTAATAACCTTATAGCTTTATCTAGGTCTTCTTTCTTCTTTACTTCTATTTCCATATAGGTATATGGGTAAGTTTTTTCATCCCATGTGTCTATATCAAATCTTATGTCATTATATACATAAGAAATTCTTTCTTTATATCCTTCTTCAACAACTTCATAACCTAGCCTATTTAGAATATAAATTAAAGTTTTCTTATTACTTATAAAAGTATTGGCCTCTATATTTTCTCTAATGCCTTCTCTAGAAATATTCTCTTTTAATGTAAAAATAATTTGTTCTTCACCAGTATCTAAATTTTTAGTTTCCCTAATTCTTAAATAACTATCTAATTCATTTTCTATATTTTTAGTTTTCGTATCTATTAAGGTGTTTATTTGTTCTTCCTTTACTAGATATTTAGCTCCTATAGAAACCAATCTTTCTTCCATTTCCTTTTTGTCAATATTTAAAACTTTAACTTCTAATTCTTTAGCCATGTAATATTGCCTCCCACAATACCAGCTTTCATGTTTATATTTTCATCAAATATTATTAAATCTGCATCTTTACCTATTTCAATACTACCTTTTTTATCATCAATTCTAATAGCCCTTGCAGGATTTAAACTAGCCATGCGAACAGCTTGATGGATTGGAGTGTTCAACCACTTAACCATATTATATACTGCATCTCTTAAATTAAGAGTAGAACCAGCTAAAGAACCACTTTCTAATCTAGCAGCCCCTTCTTTTACAAAAACTTTCTGTCCTCCTAATTCATATTCTCCATTTTCTAATCCTGCTGCCCTCATAGCATCTGAAACCAGTACAATTTTGTCTATACCTTTCATTTTTATAGCCATTGATGTAGCGGCATCATGTAAATGGATTCTATCATTTATTAATTCACAGTATACCCTTTCATCCGTTAATGATACACCTATTATACCAGGCTCTCTGTGAGAAAAACTTCTCATACCGTTATATAAATGGGTAGAAATAGTAACTCCATTATCTACTCCCTTTTTAGCCTCATTAAAAGTAGCATTACTATGGCCCATAGCTACCATTACATTTTCTGACTTCAAATAAGATATAAGTGAACCTGCACCTTTTAATTCTGGTGCTAAGGAAACCATTTTTAAATTTCCTTTGGCTAATTCATTATATTTTTTCATTCCTTCTAAATATGGATCTTTAATATATTCCTCTGGTTGAGCTCCCTTTTTCAATAAGTTAAAGAATGGTCCTTCCAAATGAATCCCTACTACTTGTGCCCTATCATTTTTATTTTTATACTCTCGCAAATTAACTATTGCTTTTTCTATATTTTCATTTGATGAAGTAATAATTGTGCCTAAAGTAGAGATAACACCATTTTTAAAATGGAATTTAGTCATTTTATCAATAGCCTCTTCAGTGGCATCCATAAAGTCATAACCAGAGTTTCCATGGTTATGAATATCTATAAAACCTGGAGCTAAAAAGTTATTTTCTCCATCTACTACCTCATCATAATATTCTTCATTAATTTTATCTTTAGGAATAATCTCCTTAATAACACCATCTTCTATCAGTAAACCATGTTCAAAAATAATTTCATAGGGAGTTATTATCCTTACATTTTTAATTAACTTTTTCAATTACAACACCGCCTATTTTACTCATTGTGTTTTGAAGCTGCCTCTTCATCAAGTATTACTGTTACATCTGGGTGTAATAGCAACATAGTTGCAGGTATTGATGTAGTTGTATATTCTTCCTTTAATAGCTCCTTAATAACTTGAGCCTTGTTCTTTCCACTAGCTAATAAAATTATTTTTTTAGCTTTCATGATACTTCCTAGGCCCATTGTAATAGCAGTCTTTGGTACCTCTTCTATAGAATCAAAAAATCTTGAGTTAGCATTTATAGTTGATTCTGTTAACCCTGTTACATGAGTGCCTAAAGTTAATTCTTCCGCTGGTTCATTAAATGCAATATGTCCATTTTCTCCAATTCCTAATATTTGCAAATCAATTCCACCAAGTTCTTCAATTCCTTTATCATAATTCTTACAATATTCTTCTATATCTTCTGCCTCTCCATTAGGTACATGGGTATTTTCTTTTTCAATATTAATATGATTAAAAAGATTTTCTTCCATATATATATGATAACTATTTGGATGTTCTGGAGATAAGCCTATATATTCATCTAAATTAAAAGTTGTAACCTTTGAAAAATCTAAGTTTTCTTCTTTATGCATTTTAATAAGTTCTTCATAAGTTCCTACAGGAGTACTACCTGTTGCTAAACCCAAAATCAAATTTGGTTTTCTATTTATTTCCTCTTTTATAATTTCTGCAGTTTTTTTACTAAGTCCATCATAATCTTTTTCAATAATTATTTTCATTGTTATTTCCTCCTTAGTTTTAAATTATTACTTTTGGCATAAAATTAATATAATCACTTGCTACACAATGAAACTCAACTCCTTCTACTTCACCTTCTACAGCATATTTATGGCCTTCTGCATGTAAGTGCCCGTAAATACATATATCCACATTGTGTTTTTTCATTAAATCCACAAATTCATTAGGCTTTAACTTTGAATCAAAAGGTGGATAATGTAAAAGAACAATTTTTTTATCAATAGTTTTATCTATAGAAGATAAAGATAAATCTAATCTAATAAGCTCTCTTCTAAATACTTTTTCATCATGGGCATCAAAATCCTCCGAACCTTTTGATGCCCATCCTCTACTACCTGCTATTCCTATTTTATTATATACAAAACTATTATTCTGCAAAAAATTAATAGTTTCTAAGTTTAAATCATTCATCTTCTTTAGACCCTGCCACCAATAATCATGATTACCTTTAGACATTATTTTTTCCCCTGGAAGCTCATCTATTCTCTTTAAATCCTCATAACTATCCTCTAGCTTCATAGCCCAAGAAATATCACCAGGAACCAAAACTAAATCATCTTCACTTACAAGTCTCTTCCAATTATCAAAAATTTTTTCTTCGTGGTTTATCCATTCACTACCAAATACATCCATAGGCTTTTCCTTTCGGAAATCTAAATGTAAATCACCTATAGCATATATCATCTAATCACCTCAATTAATCTTAAACCTTAACTTCAACTATCAACTGGCTTAAATTACAGTTTGATAAAGGTTCATGTATCACATTAAGTTATATTTCTATAAGGTTATAATCTATATTTAATTCTTCTAAAATTTCTCCTTCTCTTTCATGGCATGTAAATAAAATTACTTGTCTTTCCTTGCTTTTTTCTCCTAATAGCTCTAAAATATTCCTAAGCCTTTTACTATCATACTGTATGAAACAGTCATCTAATATTAATGGAACCTTCCTTTCAGTTACAATATCAATTATTGCAAACCTTGTAGCAAAATACAATTGATCAATTGTACCTCCACTTAAACTATGAATATTTTTAATTTCTCCATTTTGTGGTTCCACCGCTACAATATCTATATCTTCGTTAATTTTAATATCTTCATACTTGTTCGTTATCTTTTTGACTAAATTACTAACCTCTTTATTTAAAGTTGGGGCAAACTCTTTATGTACATTTTTAGATATATCTTCTATTGTATCTTTTGCTAAATTAATAGAGGCTAATTTATCTTCATAATATTTTTTCTCTATTTTTAAGCTTTCTATTTTTTCATCTATTTCTACTAAAGGTGTAAATTCTTCAGATTTTAAAAATGTACTTTCTTCTAATTTTGCTATATTAATTTTTTTATTATTTATATTATCTTCTATTTCATCAAAGTCTTTCTTTAAATCTTCTATATCTTTTTCATTTAAATTATTTTCTATATTTAGATCATCTTCTCTAACTTCAGCTTCTAAATCTTCAAATTTCCTATTATCTAAAGTTTTTTCTAGACTTAAATAATTTAATTTTAAATTCCCATTTATCTCATCTAATTTCTCTTTATTATTTAATCCTTCTTTAAGTTCTTCTATAGTACTGGAATTATTTTTTTCTAATAAAAAGTTCATCTTGTCCAATATAGTAGTTTGTTCTTCACTATCTTCTTCTAAATGATCCCTATATCTCTTCTTATCATTAATTTTATAGCCTAATCTGTTTTGTAAGTCTATGTATTCTTTATATTCTTTTTTAATGTTTTTAATATCTTCTATAGTATAGTCTTCTTTTATATTAAATAATTTCTTATATTTCTCAGTCTTCTTTTTCAAACTTTCTATACTAGAATATAGTTCTTTCTTATCCAAGTTTAGCTTCTCTATTTCTTTAAATTTTCTATCTATATTTACACTACTTTCATAGTTCTCAGAATATAGCTGTTTTAATTCTTTCCTTGTTTTACACTTATACTTAAATAACAGACTTTCTAATTTTTTATCAATTTCCTGAATTTTATTATCTATTTCCCTATTAGAGTTTTCAATTAAGCTAATTTGATTCTTAATTCTTTCTCCTTCTTTTATTATATTACCCTTAGAAACTAGGGTATAAACTAAGCCTATAGCAAAAGGTATAGATACGAAAAACATTATAGGAATTATAAGACCTAATCCTATTGGAACAATCGTTAGTAATAAAAATATAATGAACATTTTATTTTTATTTTCCATTTCTTTAGTAGAAGCTTCCTCTTTATCTTTTAATATAAAAAGATTATTTTTATCTTTACTAAACTCTAGCTTATCTTTTTCTCTTTCCATATCTTCATAATAATAAATATCTTCGCCTAAATCTTTTAACTTTTCTTCATCTACGCCAACACTTAGGCTTTCTAACTCTTTTAATCTTTGGTTAATTTTAATTATTTCCTTTTGAAGGGTTAGTAGTTCTTTAAAGTATTCACTTATATTTTCCATTTCTTCTTCTTTTATATTTCTATACCTATATAGACCTTCCATATTTTTTTCTAAGGTTTTAATTTCACTTTTTATTTTATTTAAATTATCTTTCCATTTAACTATATTCTTTTTCAATAGTTTTACTTGATTATCTATAGGAAGAAGTTCTTCATAATCTTCAAAACTTAGATTAGAATATTCTTTTAGTTCTTTTTTCTCTTTTTCCAAACTATCTATTTTATTTTTTATTTTAACTACTTTGTTGTATTTTATAATTTTTTGATTTTTTTCTATTTCAGCTATTTTAAAAGTAATTTCTCTTTTATTATTTTCTAAAATTTCCATTTCATCTTTAGCTAATTTAAGGTTCTCCCCTATTTCTAGCATTTCATTATGTAATTTAATAGCCTTTTCTCTTTCAGTGTATAAGCTTTCTAATTCTATAATTAATTGACCATAAGGAGAAGTTGTTCTTCTTTCTGTACCTATCTCGTCTCTTTTAAAATCTAAGGAACTTAGTGCATTTTTTATTGAAATATCTTCATCTAAACTTCCACCTAAGTTGGCTAAACTATCTTTTACTTCTTTTGCTAAGTTTTCATCCGTTTTACTTCCTAATTGTTCAATATTAATAGTATTGTTGTAAATTACCGAACTATTTATTCCTAATAAAAATGGTCCTGGTAGTGGAAGTCTAGTTACCTTATCATATTCTAAAAAATGGGTTAAATCATCACCAGTAATATCATCATACATTTTAACTTCATCATTCTTTTTTAAAAAATTTCGTTCAATTCTATAAATATTTCCATCTAATTCGTATTTTAAAGTTCCTCTATATTCGCTAAAAAACCAGGGAAGATGTCTGTCATAATCTTCACTATATCTTTTCACCTTAGTATAGGGCCTAAAGTAACCATAAAACATACCTTCAATAAATTTATGTACTGTCGTCTTACCCCTTTCATTTTTCCCATAAATTATATTAATTCCATCTTCTAATTTAATAATCTTATTTTTAAATTTTCCAAATCCAATTAAATTTAATTCATTAATTAACAAGTAACCACCTTCTCCTGTAAAAGTGACTTTAAACCTATGTATAAAGCTTCCCTCACAATAGGATCTTCTAAATTTTTCTCCTCCATTTTTTCAATGAAAATTCCTATTACATTATCCCTATTATCCTCTTTAAGTCTTTCTAGATCATAGTCTAAAACAGTATTGTTAATAACTTCTACATAATAAAATTCACTAGATAAATAACTTTCTAACTCTTTTATATCTAAATTTATATCCCTATCAATTAACCCAGTTAATATAATTCTATATAAATCTTTTTCCTTATTTTCTTTTTTATCACAATTAATAATAGATTCTATAATTTCATCATAATTCATTAAACTATCTATATTAATTTCTTTTATTTGAAATTGTCTTTTACTAAAATTTATTAGTTCTAAATTTACTTTTGATTTATCGACTGTACCTTCTATTATTCCATGAATCCCAGTTTCTCCAAAATCTAAAGGCTCTGGGCTACCACAATAAGCTATTTTTTCTGATATTAATTGAGGCTTATGTATATGACCTAGGGCAATATAGTCAAAGCCTATAGCTCCTAATTTATTTTTGTCTAAAGGTAAATAGTTTGACTCACTATTAGTCAAATCTCCATGGATAAGTAATATATTTGTTTTATTTGGATCTAAGTCTTGAAAATCTAAAAATTCACTAGATTTATATTCATTCTTTTCCCAGCTAAATCCCCAAACTACAGTATTTAGTTCTTCAAACTCAAATTTTTCTATATTTTCATTTCCAAAAATATAAACATTATCTGGCCACTCGATTAATTCATACAGAGAGTTTCTCTTTAATGTATCATGGTTACCTGCAGATATAATTGTTTTTGTATCATTTAAAGTAAGAAAACTGTCTCTCAATCTTCTTATATCCCCTAAATTAAAAATTTTTTCTTCAAAGATATCTCCTGTAATGAATAAAAAATCCACTGAATTTTCTTTTCCTCTGTTAATAATTCTTTTAAATGTTTCCCACAATTCGATTCTTCGCTTTTTCCCTACTGTTCCATGAAAACTTGCACTTTTAAACTGGGAACCTAGATGTAAATCTCCTGTATGTATAAATTTAATCATGACATTCCTCCTTAGCCTAAGAATTTAAAACCCACAAATTGTGGGTTTTAAATTTTTGCCTTCATCAAAATATCTTTTCCCTTTTCTATTTTACCATTAAACTTATCTAAGTCTTTAACTATATCCATATTAGTAATTATTATAGGACTAATTACCTGTTTCCCTTGAGCTTTAATATAGTCAATATCAAATTTTAAAAGAATATCTCCTTTTTTTACTTTTTGATTCTCTTCTACTAACCTTTCAAAGCCTTCACCTTTTAAATCTACTGTATCTAAACCTACATGTATTAAAAGTTCTAAACCGCCTTTTGTTCTTAAGCCTATAGCATGGTTTGTTGGGAAAAGACTTACTATTTCTCCATCAAAAGGTGCAGTTACAACTCCTTCTGTTGGTTCAATTCCCAAACCATCACCTACCATTTTTTCAGAAAACACTTTATCTGGTACATCTTCAATATCTATTATTGTTCCAGTCATCGGTGCTATAATCTCTACTGATTTTTCTTTTTTAAAAAAATTAAACATTGCATCTCCTTCTTTCTTGATTTTTTCTAAACTTTGAAATCATCTACAATCATTCTAGTTTTCTTTAGATGTTCTGAAACTAAATTGAAATCCTTCCTTGCTATACCTACAAAAAGCATATCTATAACAGTTAGTTGGGCTATCCTTGACGATATAGCCCCTAATCTTAAGTTCTTTTCTATATTACCTACAAATAGCCTAATATCAGAGATATTGCTAATAGGATTTTCTCCAAATTTAGTTATAGATATAGTAGAGGCTCCTTCCTCTTTAGCTTTACTCATTGATTTTAAGACTTCCAGAGTCCTTCCACTATAGGATATACCAACAGCAATATCATCTTTTGAAATATGGACTGCTGATGCCATCTGGGTATGACCATCTAAATAAAAAACAGCATTCCTGTTTATTCTCATTAATTTATACTGAAAATCCATAGCGACTATTCCAGAAGCTCCCACCCCAAATATATAAATATTTTCAGCCTCTTCTAATGCTTTTATTGCTTTTTCCATTTCTTTTCCATCTAATAGTTTCTTTGTCTTTTCTATTGATGTCATATTTTCTAAAGCTATTTTCTCCATAACTTCCTCAATTGTATCATCTACTGTTACATCTTCATAAACAATATTTTTGTTATTTTCTAAATCTGCTGTATTTTTTATTAATTCAACTTTAAATTCTTGAAATCCATTAAAGCCCATTCTTTGACAAAATCTCACAACACTAGATGGGCTAGTCTCTGAATATTTGGCTAAATCATAAGTGGAAAGATTATATACTTTTTCAGGATATGATAAAACATAATTAGCTATTTTTCTCTCCGAGTTAGTTAACTGATCTTTTACTTCATTAATTTTTACAAACAGACTCATTTCTCTCCTCCAATATTAGTCCTCAAATAAGATAAATTTAAATTTTTCTCCTGGTTTTAATTTATCAATTAATATAGCACCTCTATCTCCATTACCAACTACATTTATTCTAGAATCAGTTTCTAGGCTTTCTAATAATATTTCTAATTCACCTTCATATCTACCATATCCTTCATTGTCTATTGTAACAGAATATTTCTTTCTTGGTAAGTCATTATTTTTTGGACTAATTTTTCCCTTTTTAATTAATCTTGATTCTTGTGAACGTATTGCAAAAGCTCCTGGGTCTTCCCTATTAGTGTGGATTTCTTTTAACAAATCTAATTCTATATCACTTAGGTCTTTATTAATCTTTAACGGTATCAATTTAAGATCTTCCTTAATAAGAGATAAATCTTTAAGCTCTTTATCAGAGGCCATAGCATCCCCTATTACTACATAGTCTACCCCTAAATCCAATAAATGCTGAGCACTAACTATAGGAAGAATCTCTCTATGCATTTCCATAGTAGGTAATCCTTCATATACAGGTCCTCTTCTTATGTGATTAGAAGGTATAAAAGCCATAGTTTTCACACCATATTGGTTAAAAAGCTTATTTTTTTCTATAAATAATTCTTCTGAAATACCTGTACCTTTCCTAGGATAAAAGTTATGACAAGCATTTATTTTATTTATATCCCCACCATACTTTTTGAAATCCTTAATTTGTTCTTCTGAAAATGTAGTTGCATTTACTGATATACCAAAACCATACTTTTGGGACATTAAGGCAGCTTCCTTAATAGTAAAACCATAATCTAATCTTAAATAATCTATTTTATATTTTTCTATATCTAATCTATCAAAATATCCCTTTGATATATCTATAATTGTAGTCATATCTCTCTTAGAACATTCTTCTAAAATAGTTTCAAAATCTCTTTCAAAGTTTTCATCTACTTCTGGTATGTGAGCTGATGAAAATACTGTTTTGATTCCTAATTTAGATGCCCTATCAATATAATCAATAATGTCCTCAACTTTATTATCCATTCCAGCATATACAGAAATTCCTAACATTTACATACCCTCCTCTTAAAGTATTATAGGTGCCCCTAAGAGGCACCTATAATTTTATTATATATCTTAATTATTCATCAACAGGATCGTCCCAACCAAGTAATAATGTAGCTATAAATCCTCCTACATAAGCACCAACAATACCTAATAGGAATTTTCCAGCACCTTGTTCTATTAGTAAAGCCAATGGTAGACCAGAAACACCCATACTTATTGCCCCAACTTTAAATGGTGCTACAATTGCTCCACCAACAGCTCCACCTATACATGCTCCTATGAAAGGTTTTCCTAATGGTAAAGTAACACCATAGATTAAAGGTTCACCTATTCCTAATACTCCAACAGGTAAAGCACTTGCTGCTGTCTTCTTAAGTCTTTGATTTTTTGTTCTCATATAAACTGCAAAACTAGCCCCTACTTGCCCTGCACCAGCCATTGCAAGAATTGGAAGTAATGTAGTTACTCCGTAAGAGTCTATTAAAGATTGATGTATTGGTGATAGTCCTTGATGTAACCCTAACATAACTAACGGTAAGAATGTTCCGCCTAATAATGCTCCTGTTATAGGTCCACCTGTTTCAATTATTTTAGTTACTCCATTACCTATACCATCTGCAATAAATCCACCTAAAGGTTGTAATACAAGTACTGCAGCAAAACCTCCAATTAATATTGTTAATAATGGGTTTAATATTAGTTCAAGTACATCTGGCAATACTTTCCTTAACTTTTTCTCTACCCAGGATGCGAACCAAACTACTAGTAATACAGAGATTATTCCTCCACGACCTGGTACTAGTGGTTTTCCAAAAAGCTCTACTCCTTCTAGTACTGGTGATATTGTTATACCACCCATTAAACCACCAATTGCTATTGAACTGCCAAATACTTTAGCTGCAGTCATACCTACCATAATTGCTAAAAAGCCAAATACTGCACCTGAAAATGCTGCTAATAATCCTGTAATATTTGGACTTATCTCTATCTTACTTGCAACTGACTCTAGCTGTAAAATATTGTTAATACCCATTATAAGACCTGATCCAATAAATGCTGGAATTAATGGCATAAATATTTGTGCAATTTTATTAAACCCTTCGCCAGTTATTTGATATTGATCTTTAGCTTGTTTTTTAACTGCCGCTGCGTCGCCAATTTCTACAACGTCTTCAACTTTAATAGATGTTGTAGCCCTAATTTCGTCAGATACTTTATTTGCTGTTCCTGGACCAACAACTACTTGTACTGTAGAGCCTGATTCTACTACACCCATAATGCCATCAGTTTCTTCTAGTTCTTTTTTGTTAACAAGGGATGGATCTTTTAATTTCACCCTTAACCTTGTCATACAGTTCTCAAAAGTGATAATGTTTTCCTCTCCACCAATGTTCTTAAGAATTGATTGAGAGATTCTTTTAATTTTATTACTCATGTTTCTCCCCCTTTTCTTTATTATTAAAAAAGCTTAACTTTCTTCAATTGCCTTCCTTAGGTATCCTTGATTTTTTTCTAGTAATTCCCTTCCTTCTTCAACGGAAAGTCCTGTTTTAATTAATAGAATAGCTAATTTGACATTATATTCTGTTTTCTCTAAATATTCGGTTGCTATAGTATTTGATACCCCAGTTGCTAGGGAAACTAACTTTTTGGATCTCTCTATTAATTTTAAGTTTTGGGCTACTACATCAACCATTAGATTTTCATACACTTTGCCAAGTTTAATCATGGAACCTGTCGTTAACATATTTAGTACCATTTTTTGTGAAGTTCCAGATTTTAACCTTGTAGAACCAGAAATTACTTCAGGTCCCACTATTGGGGCAATTGATAAGTTAGCAACCTTTGACAGTTTTGAATTTGGATTGTTAGTTATACTAATAGTATATGCACCTATACTATTGCCATATTCTAAACCTCCAATAGTATATGGAGTTCTTCCACTGGCTGCAATTCCTACGATGACATCTTTGGAATTAAATTCTATATTTTTTAAATCTTCAGAAGCAAGTTCCTTATTGTCTTCAGCTCCTTCTACTGCTTCAAAAATAGCTTTATGACCACCTGCTATAAGACCTTGAACTAAATCTTTGGATACTCCAAAGGTTGGTGGACATTCTGAAGCATCTAATATTCCTAATCGTCCACTAGTTCCTGCACCAATATAAATTAACCTTCCACCTTTAGACAATTTATCTGAAATAACATCAATTGCCTTTGCAATAACAGGTAATTCTTTTTCAACTGCATATGCTACTTTCTTATCTTCGGCATTAATCATTTCCACCATTTCAATAGTTGAAACATTATCTATGTTTTTTGTGTCTTGATTGATTTCTTCAGTAATAATTTTGTTATACTCCATATTCCCATATCACCATTCTTTCTGTCTATACTTTTAATTTTGTTCTTTCTTGTATAGAATTATATCATTTTTGAAATAATATTTCAATAGTTTTTAATAAATATGGAACATTATTTCTTTATAGTACAAAAGACCTATTACAATTGTAATAGGTCTAAGGTGTCCTCTATTATATAGTAAGCAGCCATTTATCAACCTCTTCCCCAAATCCAGTTCTTATATTTTTCTCCTTACAGATGAAAACATATTCTTTTATTAATCTTTTATAATTATAATTAATAGTCCATTCATCTAAAATATATACTCCTCTATTTTCGTATAAAATTCTTATAATCTTATATCCAAGAACGTATACATCTAAACTTGCTATTAATTGATAATTAGGTTTTCCATTTTTTATAGATAATAAAACCTTATCTAAATCCCCGAAAGCTTCCTGTGATAATATTAATTTTCTTCTTGTTAAGGTTTCAATTGGGTCATCTTTAGACAATTTAACTCCATGTTGTATTAAACAAGCTATACCTTCTTCAAATATCCTTCCTAAAGTTTCAAACATTGTTTTCTCGTTATCCATGCTCATTTTTAGAGTTAAGTAAAATTTTTTATACCATTCTAATTTTCTACCATGATATAGTTCGTGAGCAAGGACCTTTTCAAATTCCTCCATATTTCCAATATATCTTCCCAAATTAACATATACATTTTTCATAAAAATAGTAAATCCACCATCCTGCCCACCAGCAATAAGGTAGATTTTTGGGTTAACAACAACCTTTTTAGGTAAAACTTTGTACACTCTTTCTAAAGCATTATTGATAATATTATCTTGATTAGTCCTTATATATTCTATATCTTTTTTTAATAGAGACAAATTTTTCTTCAATAAATAAAAATCGTAAGGATCTTTATAATTTTCTTTTAATATAACATTTTTCAATTCATTTTTTAAAATCAAGTTGCTAGTATTTCTCTTTAATTCTCTTTCGTGTTTTATAAAAACTTTTGTCTGATGTAAGCTTATATATTCATTGAAAATTCTCTCATCGAAATAATTTTTATCTAGTAACTGAATAAGAAGTTCAACCCCTTCTAAATTCAACCTTAAACTTTACCCCCTTATTCCATAACAATAACCCCTTACTTTAAAGTATATTGAATATGTGAATAAGGTATGTTAAGTATTTAAACTTTCGTCCCTTTTAACCATTTTTTGAATTTGTCCATTTGAAGCATGGCTTCTCTATATCCCTGCTCATATAGATCTTCAAGTTTTGAAATATCTTTCTCCAGTCTATCTACTTCAAGACTTTTTTCAGGTCTGAAGATATATACTTTACCATCTTCTTCGAGCTTATCTATTACATCTAATAGTAAATTATAACGAATATGTCGTATCTTTATGGCCTCTCTTATTTTAGGATAGTTTTTTAATTTACTTTTGGTAATTAATCCTGATTTTTGTTCAGTTTTTCTATATTCCTTATTTCTCGTTAATATTATTACATTATAAGAATTTCCGTCTTTAATAGATTTCTCTATAGGAATAGGATCCACAATTCCACCATCATAGTATAACTCTCCATTTATCTCTACTGGTTGGGATATAACTGGTAAACTACTAGATGCTCTAAGAACTGCTTCCATATAATATTCTGGATCAAAATCACTTTTTTCAAAATATATAGGTTTTCCCGTTTCACAGTGAGTAACACAAGCCTTAAAAATCGTTTCGGACTTTTGAAAAGTGTCGTAATCAAAAGGTACTATGTCATTTGGTAAGGCACTGTATAAAAAATCCATATTGAAATAACTTTTATTTTTAATTAAGTGTTTAAATCCTGAGTATTCTTCACTCTCTACGTAGTCAACAAATACTTTTCTATTTCTTTTCCTTTGCTCAGCTACAAAATTTGCTCCATTACTTGCCCCTGCAGAAACCCCTATTACATAGGGAAATTTAATATTTTCATCCATAAGAACAGCTAGAACACCAGAAGTATATGAACCTCTCATACCTCCTCCTTCTAGCACTAACCCTACATTTTTAGCCATCATATCCTATACATCTCCTTTACATGCAACTTAATTAAAATTATACCATATTTTAAATTACTTAAAGGGTTAATATTAACAACATATTTCTCTTCTAGCTCTAGAAATTTAGACTTTCATAAAGTTTCATTAAGCATAGCTTACAATAAAAACGAGTTTCTTTTTTATTAATAAAAAAGAAACTCGTAGTATAAGTATAACATTTTAAACTATCTTATTTATTCTTTGTTAAATTATTTGCTTTCCCCTTAAGCTGTAGCTTTTTGTGCTTCCTCTTCTAATAGTTTTTTCTCATAAGATTTAAAGAACGGGTAATAAACAGCCAACAAAATGAAAAAGTTAATCATTGTTAAAACAGCTGCTCTCCAGTCATTAGTTGCTATCACCGCTTTAATCGGAGAAGGTAAGGTCCATGGTGCCATAACCGAAACCTTATTCACTAAATTTAATTTCATAGCAATATAAGTTGTAGTTGCAGTAATAGTTGGTCCTATTATAAAGGGTATTGCTAATAAAGGATTGAGAATTATAGGAGCACCAAAAATAATAGGTTCATTTATATTGAATAATCCAGGAACAAATGAAAACTTACCTACTTGTTTCAAATATTCTGATTTAGACATCATGAACAATATACATAATGCTAATGTACCACCTGAACCTCCTATCCACATGAATAAATCATAAAATCCTTCTGTTCCAATATTTTGGGCAATTCCTCCACTAGCAACTACCGACATGTTTTCTTCCAAAAGTACTAACCAAATTGGTCTTAATAAAGATCCAACTACAGATACTCCATGGACTCCAGCAGCCCAAAGTAGAGTTATTAATATTGTTGGTATCAGTATTCCTATATAACTATTCCCAGCGACATTAACTAAAGGACTAAATAACTTCATAATTGCATTGTTAATATCAAAACCTAACATAACTCTTATGAACCAAGTTATTGTAATTATAAAAGCAGCTGGTATTAAGGCTTCAAAGGATCTAGACACAGATGCTGGTACTCCTTCTGGCATCCGCACTGTTATATTTTTAGTTTTACACAAACGCAAAATTTCAACTGCAAATATCATTGTTATTATTGCTGTAAACATACCTGCCCCACCTAGATACTCCATTGGAAGTATCCAACCTAACTCTGCATCAGTAGCTTTATCCACTACGTTCAATGGAATATTAGTCATTAAGAAGGCAGTCATTGAGAGAACTCCCCCACTTATTCCATCTAAATCATAAGATTTAGCTAAACTATAACCCATACCATAAGATGCGTAAAGGGCCATTAATCCTATAGTAATTCTAAAAGGTAAAACTATGTCTCCTAAACGCGGTTCAATAAATTCCTTCCAACTATCAATCGGAAGATTAACAATAACTAAAAAGAAAGAACCTACTATAATTAGGGAAAGAGTGGAAATAATCCCTTCTCTAATAGCCCTTAAATGCCTTTGTTCAGCAAGTTTTGCCATTGGTGGCAGTAATGTTTCTTCTACCCACTTCATTAACTTTTCCATTTTACTTATACAACCCTCTCTAATTTTTTATTTTCCATATCTTTTGTAATAATTTATTTTCCATTTCATTTAATTAAAATATATTACTTTTCATATTTTTTAATTATTTCATTAAGCACCTTTGGACCACCCATTGGGGTATATCCCATTGGCGGAATTAATTCCACTGGAACATTATGTTTATCGGCAACTTCTTTAAAATAATCTAGTCTATGTTTTACTTGTGGTGCTACTATTAGCAAGTCATAGTTTTCTTTTTCCATTTCTTCAGCAATTTGAGATGTTCCTACTGCTTCTATTTCCAACGGAAATTCTTGCTTTTTTGCTTCATCAGATATTGCTTTCACTACTATAGTAGATGACATTCCTCCTGAGCATACCATTAATACTTTCATACTTTTCACCTCCTTAATTTGATACTTTTATTTAATTGAAAAAATTTTTTCCTCTTTAATAATATCAACGTTTTCATCTTCAATAGAAGTAACCTTATAGAAGCCATTGCCTGCTCTTATTTTGTCAGTAAATTTTTCTATATTTTCAACTTGTCCTTGCACTTCTATTGTTACAGAACTATTATCATTTCTCTTAGCCATCCCTGTTAAATTAAATGCAGAAGCTTGCATTTGGGCAAAATAACGAATTCCTCCTTCTGAAACTGAACCATTAACAATCAACCTTTTCCTTATCATAAAACAACCACCTACTCTTATAAATTTATTTCTTCTTCTTTTTATTTTTTACATAACCTGAATGGTCGACTACCCCTCTAATTTCTTTATTTTCTATGAACAATCTAGTTGTTTCGAAAAATAAGACAGTACAACATATAAAGATTGCAACTAATATAGTTAAAATTATTCTAGGCATATTAGAGAAAATCAATCTTGGAATAATTAAAATAAAAGGTGATACAAAAGCTAAAAGCCATCTATTTATTTTAATTTGTTTTTCATAATACAAGTAGTTTGCTAGCTTTACAGGTACTAATATAGTTATAGAGCATAAAGCTATATAAAATATCCACAACAACGGACTCAATGACATATACCTCCCCTTTTACTTTAACTGGTCATACCCTATCAGCGTATATCCATTTTCTTTAATCCATAATTTAACCTCATCATTAGTAAGTATTTCTAATTCCCTAGATCTTTTAATATTATAACTACTTAATTTCATTAGCTCGTCATCAACTAGGCCCGGGTGAACCATTAATTCCATACTTCCTGATTTTAATTGTGAAAGAGTTTTCCTAATAGTTTCTATAGTTGCGTTTTCCCCATAAAAATCCATAGAAAATTTATCTGTAGTTTTAATATTATTTTCTTCTAAACAGTTTTTGGTTTCTTTATTTACATATCTTAATGGTAGGTTATAGTATTTTGCTAATTTAACCGTTATCTCTCTAATTCCATCACACATATGAATATGGTGGTGACTATCTAAGTGGGACGGTTTCAACCCTGTTTTTAAAAATAATTCAATTTGATTTTTTAATTCTTTCTCCACTTCTTCCAATTTCATATGTGGGAATAAACTTTCTTTTCTTTTATAAAACTTATTTTCACTATTCACTAAAGTTGGCACTTCACTTACCGGCAATGATGGTTCACCACAAGTTAAGGTTAAATGAATCCCCAAGGACTTAAAATTCATTGATTTTAAAATGTCTATACCTTTATTTGCATAGGCCATATTCATCATTATAGTAGTACTTGTCACTAACCCTTTTTTTATTGCCTTTATTATCCCTCTATTACACCCATCAGTTAATCCAAAGTCATCAGCATTAATTATTATTTTTTTCATTCTTACTCTTGATTAAATTGCGGTAAATATTCTTTATTAGCTTCTAATATGTCGTTTAATAATTTTTTAGCAATAGTTACTGATGGAATAAAAGAATTAGCTGACAAGGCTGCTAGAGCTTTTGAGTAGTCTCCAGTAATAGCTGCTTCAGCAGTTAACAATTCGTAAGACTTGGAGTGATTAACTAAACCACTAATGGTAGGAGGCATTTCACCTACAACCATTGGAGTAGCTCCTGTCTTATCAATAATTGCATTACATTCAATTACTACATCGTCTTTTAAATTGGATATAGCTCCATTATTTTTTACATTAACCGTGTGTATCTCTTTTTTATCATTGTGAATAGCACTAATTAGAGATACTGCTGCCTCTGAATAATATGCTCCTCCTCTTTTCTCTAGTTCTGAGGGTTTAACGTTAAGATTTTCATCATTATATAATTCAAAAAGTTTCTTTTCAATATCCATTACTTGCTCAGCTCTTGTTCCTTTACCTTCTTCTTTATCTTTTAATTGGTCTTTTACCATTTGGTCTTTCATATAATAATATCTAAGGTATGAGCTTGGCAACATATTCAAATGTGTTAAGTAATCCTTATCCCATTGCAAATTTGGTATATTCTGCATATTTAACGACTTTTCATCAAGGTTCTTTTTCACAACTTCTTTCGTAATGTCTATTCCGTCTAAATATACTTTATTCGCCCAACTTAAATGGTTTAATCCCATGAAATCCATTCTTATTCTTTCTGGGTTTACACCAAACATCTTAGCAGTAGTATTTTTCATATTAACAGGTACATTACATAATCCCATAGCTTTAATATTTGTATATCTTAAAACAGTTTCTGCAATAAGCCCTGCTGGATTTGTAAAGTTTATAAGCCAGGCTTTAGGTGATAAGTTCTCAATATCTTTACATATATCCATTATTACAGGAATAGTTCTTAAAGCCTTAGCAAATCCTCCTGCACCTGTAGTTTCTTGACCTAATGAATTATACTTAAGTGGAATACTCTCATCCCTTGCTCTAGATTTTAAGCCACCTACTCTAAACTGTGTTATTACATAATCTGCATCCTTAATAGCTTCTTTTCTATCTAAAGTTAATACTATTTTTGTATTAAGTTCTGCCTTTTCCACCATTCTTCTAGCTAAATTTCCTACTATGTTTAATTTTTCTTTTCCTTCTTCTATATCTACTAGGTATATTTCTTTCACGGACAATTCGTCTTTTCGTTTAATAAAACCATCTATTAATTCTGGAGTATAGCTACTACCTCCACCTATAACAGCAATCTTTAATCCTTCCATTTTAATTTTCTCTCCCCTTTTCCATACTGTCTATTCTTTTGTATAGCTTTATCATATTTTCAATTAGACCTTTTTCCGATATAGCAGTCATTAAGTGGTCTTGTGCATGAACAAATAATACAGTAATTTTAACTGTCTCCCCACCTGCTTCCCTCTGAATAATATCCGTTTGAATATTATGGGCTAGCCTAATTTCTTCCTCTGATTCTTCCAAAGCTTTTTCAGCTTTTGAAAATTCTCCCTTCTCAGCAAATTCAAGAGCCTCATAAGCTTTTGCCCTTGCATTTCCTCCATGGATTATTATGGAAAATATTGTTTCTTCTATATTGCTTTCTAACTTCCCCATTACATATCCTCCTAATTATATTTTTTATCTTCTAATGCATCTCTTGTTACCTTTAAATATTGGATTACCTCATCATAATGTTTGCAGGCAACTCCAATAAATAGGCTATCTATAATTTGAAGTTGAGCAATTCTAGAAGCTAAAGCTCCACTTCTAAAATTATCTTCTACGCTAGCTGTAAAAAGTACAATATCTGAAACTTTCTGAATAGGAGATTTCCCATACTGGGTTATACATATAGTTGTAGCTCCATTTTCTTTAGCCTTTCCCAATATATCAACTACTTCCTTAGTCCTACCAGTGTGGGATATACCTATAGCAACGTCTTTTTTAGTTAAATGTACTGCTGAAGTTAATTGAATATGTTGATCAAAAAACATAGATGTAGGTTTATTTATTCGTGTAAATTTATACTGGGCGTCAAGAGCTACTACTGATGAAGCTCCAATTCCAAAAAAATATAACATTTCACATTTATCTATTGCATCTATTGCCATCTTTAGATTTTCAGTATTTACTACATTGCAAGTATCTTGTATAGCTTGGATATTCCCTGCAGATAGTTTATTCAATATAGTACTCGGTGAATCATCGGCATTTATTATTTCGTGAAGTATTTTTTCTTTACCAGAATTTCGCATTACTTCCATTGATATAGCGATTTTAAGATCTTGATATCCTTTTAATCCAAGTGTTCTACAAAATCTAATAACACTTGCTTCGCTTGTATTACTCTTTTGGGCCATTTGAACAACTGATAACTCCTTGGCCTCCATGGGATTTTCAAGTATATAAGCCGCTATTTTTTGTTCTGAGGGCCTAAAACTATTCATTCCTTGTCTCATTTTCGTTAATATCTCATTAGACATTTCTATCAACTCCAGCATTATCAATTACTTACTATTCCTTATTAGGTATTCGTTCATATGTCAAACTACTCCTCATGTGCAATATACTGCCTTATAAATACATCCAATACATCCAATCCCTCCATACCCTTAACCCGATTATAATATAAGCGTAATTTTTTTTCAAGTATAATCTTATTTCTGAAATTTTTCTTCAAGTTACATCTGTTTTGTTATGGAACTTTATTTTCATAGAAAATAAGAAAGCCACGCAGTTAAATGGCTGCATGGCTTTTATCCTTACATTATAAAATTTTACTTTGAAAATTTATCAGCTATGGAAGATGCTGCGTAAGAATTAGGTTTCGTTTCACACTGAAATCCACAAGCTTTTATCCAACCTACTATTTCCGGAATTAACTTTGAAGTCTGCCCATTTTCTCCAGCATCTACATGGATACTTATATCATAACTTATTTCTTCTTTTTCAAAAACTTCCGATAATTTTGTGGCTATTTCTAAACTAACACTAGTTTCATGTAATAGCTTTTGAGATATATTATTAATGGCTTTAATACGATTAATATCATAAAAGAATATTCCGCCTTTTCCTACTCTATGAACTGCTACAACTACTACCATTTTAGTATATCCAAAGTTTTGACTATCAGTACCTACGGATATATTGTAACTGGTTTCAGGTTGTTCAGAAATAAAACTTTTTATAATATTAACCATTTCTTCAAAAGATACCTTACCATATGTTGGGCTATACATTTTTCTCCCTACTTTCTAGATTCTCTTTAATCTGCAAATATACATGGTTAATTGATAGGATTATTATATGTGAGTTTATCGTTTAATATTATTTTGACTGGAACTTATTATAAAGCTAAGAATGCCTAAAAAACTAAACGTCCCAAAGTTATCCATATCTTTCCCCCCCTAATCACTAATACATTATAAACACTTTAGTTTCTATTACATATTATATATAAAAAGGAGGTATAGTCTATGAATTATTATAATATAGACAGTTCGTACGCAAAAATTCAAGGTGGCCCTATTGCGCCTGATTTATTTGGAACAGTATATTTTTATAATGTATCTGGCGGTACGGAAGTATCTGTTGAAGTATGGGGATTACCTGATTATGAACCAGCTACTAATGGCGAA
>NFYZ01005712.1_pt1 | contig 34777 bp, 33 predicted proteins | sample 1092561 | NCBI WGS metagenome assembly NFYZ01 (sample SAMN03609887, study PRJNA323583) | gut metagenome | isolation source: feces | host: Rattus norvegicus | place: Malaysia | collected 2013 | reverse complement strand
TGACGTACAATGGTAGCGTTGTTGAGCAACGCTTCACGCAATATAAGCCTAACATCAACAGCCGTTTCAGTTATACCGCCCTCGCTTATGCGTACAATCTTAATAAGGTTGAAATTGTTGTTAAGCAGCACAACGTCTGCTACCTCATGGATAAGGTCTTGCATTCTCGGTCTTAGTAACTGTGCCAAAGCTTCTGAATTGTAAAACCTTTGCTCGTTATTGCCCTGCTCTGACTGCCTACGTCTACCCAACTCAAAAGCTGCCATAATAGCGTTTACCTTCGCCGTGCCTACACCCTCACAGGTTGCCAGTGTTTCCTTCTGCATACGTGCTAACTTAGCCAGCGAACCGTCACACATACTCATAATTTTGTGTGCAGCCGTCAAAGCCTTAGACGGTGTTCCGCCTATTATCAGTGATAATAGTTCTGAATTAGTTACGCTATCAAAACCCATGTTAGCTATCTTGTATGCAGGTTGCTCCTCTGCCAGTAATGTAATATCTGTTGTCATAATTTGTTGTTGAAGATTAATACGCTTACGGTGTTCGCCCTCCGTTATAGTTTATCGCAAATGGCTACACGATAGCCAGCTCTGACAATCTTAGGCAAAATGATGTCTAATTGGTTAGCCTTAAACTCAGACACTTTGCCTAATATGCTGTTAGGCTCAACGTCATAGCCTGTAACCTTAGACAGGTTATCTGCATCCTCATGGTACGCTTGATAGCAACCACATACTCTAAGCAGCAGCATAGTATCAGAATGCTTCTCTTTAAGGCTGTTGTATGATTTATCTTTGTTGATGTCCTCTGCCATTTCTAAGCCTGTATCATGCACATAGCCGTCAAAATAGGTTCCGCCATTGAAGCAACTTATCAAACCTTTCTTACGTAGACTTGCAGCCGTGCCAGTAACGCTGTGTATTGAACGGTTCAACGCATCAGCCACATCAGCCAGTATGTACTCAATGCCTGTATCTCCTACAGATTGCGCATTGTTAACGATAGCTACTAATACTTCACGCTCGTTATATGTTAAAACTACATTTTCCATAAATACTTAATATATTAATTTACCATTGCAAGTGTAATGACTTCCTGTACGCTTTACCAAATTGCGTAGTGCCTTTATGTCAGATACCTTTGCCCATTCAGCATTTTTGGTAGCGTCAATAAGTGGCATATCATTAACTGTTGCTACCCAATAATCACCACGCTTAGAAGTAGTATAAGTTACTTTGTAATGTCCGCTTCCAGCGAATTGAAAAGTAAAATTGCTTAAATCATTTGCTATCATAGTAGTATTATTTATAAGTTATTATTTAGCGTAAAATGTTACTTTCAACCCCCTGCGTAACTTGCAATAACAAGCATCAGCCATGCAAGCAAAAGCACGCTTCAAAAACTTGTTAAGAAGCTCAACTCCAATAAGTGCAATAATACCTGCTACGCCTACCAGCTTATTGACCTTCTTACCGTCAACAATACCAAAAACCTTAATTCTAAAGTTGCTGTTAATCACCTTAGTGCTGTAATTTAACTTTTTCATTGCTGTTGTTGTTAAAGATTATACTTGTTAATGTGTGTATCTTGTACTCACATTGCAAAAGTAATACTACTTTTTAATATCAGCAAATCAGACACAATAATTCTGCTAAAAACATATATTTTTTAACTTTTATTTAAGTTGATGGGTCTAAAACGCTGTAAATTAGGTAGTTAGATAACGAAAAGGTCTGCAATCTCACGACTGCAGACCACCAAGAAAACCTAAAGAAAAAAGAGTTATTTTGATAAGCTACCTCTTGCCCATTTTCTTAGTTTTATGAAGATATAAACCAGTATAATGAGCAATATTGTAGCCAGTATGATAATTGCGTACCCTCCATAGTCTACCTTTGTACGCTCCCATGCTGTCAGTTGACGCTCAACTGGGTATGGCACTCGTATTGTGTCTATTTCGTTGGCTGAACTATTGTTGACGTGGTTCTTACTACTTTTTTCTTGCCTGTCATGTGTTTCCTTTAGTAGCCACGCAGATTTCGGAGGGTTTATGATACCAACACTTGCAAGGTATGAGGAGTCAACCTCCTGCAAGGTTTGAATGTGGTTATCATGTACCGTGTCTGTATCATGTACGCTGTCAACTATGTTAACCTGCCGTTCGTGATACTCAGGTACAGGAACTTCAATGTACTCTGTATGCTTGCACCCTGCAATCAATATGCATGATAGCAATATTAATACAAAACGTCTCATAGGCTAATCTAATGAATTGAAGTTAATAGCGTTTATACGTCTCAGCCAGCCGTTCTTGAACTTGTACTGAGTTAAGGTGTTCTTTTCTTTCTCAGTAGCCTTTCTGCCATGCTTCTTCTCCCATGATACAAGGCTACGAACGCATATACCAATAACAAAGTCAACCCTGCTCTTTTTCAGTTTAGCGAACACCTCAGTTTGATTACCGCTGTTGACAGCATTCAAAGTCTTTTGCCCTACAATACCGTCACTAACAACACCCAGCACACTCTGAGCCTTAGTTATGCCGTATGAGCCTGATGCCCATACCCAATCTACGAGAAGGTTTGCAATACCCTGCGTCTGTATCTTATCAGCCTGCCATTTGTCCCAGAATAGCTTCTTGAACAATGCAAGCCACTCAGTGAGCGATATGCTTTTCAGCTCGTCTACAGAGGGTGCAGCTTTCTTAAGCGATAATCTGTATGATGTGAATGTGGCAATGGTTACACCACAACACGTAGCACCGCCACGGTCTACAGGGTCATTAGCGAACCCATGTTTTCTCGCACGATTAAAGTAAGTTTCTAAGTCCTCACCCTTTTTCATCTGTTGCCCTGTCTCAAATTTGAGAATGAAAGGCACAATTTTCTTGTAATCTGCCATAATTATTAATTTTATACTTATTTTTGGTAAATTTGCGCTCTGAGCGCATATAATTAATTTATTGATAAGTTATAGCACACACTGATTATGAGCCGTCAGAAGCATTTGTGACGCTTTCAGTGCATCTAAGCTCCTCAAGTATCTTCTCAGCATCATGTTCATGCGCACATTCAATGATCTGCTTAATAAGGTTTGGAAGTTCTGCGGTATGGCTCTTCCTGCGTCTTGCGTGTTCAAACATACTTTTAATTTCAACCGCTATCAGACCTACACCGAACAAAATTGTTACAAAAGGAAACCTGTAGAATTCAAATATAATGCCTATGCAGTCAATGAAGAAGCCAATTATCAAGAACCGCCAGTACTCAGACATCTTGTCTATTGTTACCCTCAACTTATGCGAGTGTACCTTTTGCCCTGTCTTCTTAGCCGTGTAAACACCGTCCCAAAGGTCAAGCATTATAGCCAGTACAACCAGCAAGCTCACTGCAAGAAACACGCATGAGAATAATTTAGCCTTAGCCAATATCATATTTACGTCCATAGCCTTGAAATGTTAGAAGTTAATATTTATATTGTCTTTTTCTTTCCACCCCTCCTGCAAGCAATCAAGTATGAATTTGTTGTATGCCTTGCAGAACCCTTTGAACTCGTCAGCATCTTGGAACTCATGGTACTCAGCTACACCGTCAATTTCGCCTATTTTTAGCGTTAGAGGGTAGTCTGCACCACATCGCTCAATACGAGCAAAGTTCAACTGATTTTCAGTGCTGAGCCACACAGGTACACCGAACCACATAAAGCCTGTCAGTATCTTCTGCTGCACCTCAACATTAATCTGAGCGGTTATTACCTGCCTACATTCTTCAATAGTAGGCTTTACACCGATAAACCGCTTACGCCAGTTCCACCCTGTTTCGTCAGTTTCTTTGTCCTTACCGAAGCCATAAATCAGCTCCCACTTATTGTGTTTGTCGCTGATTTTGAAAAGTCCGTCCTGCCTTTTAGGACTACCATAAACTTTTTCCATAATTATAATAATTTTACGTTCAACAATATTTCCAACTCTCTAAGTTCTGCTTCTGTTGGCTTACTAATTCCTAATGACTTAGGCGATACAAATAGCATTTTCTTGTATTGAGAAGAATAGTCTACGACAATGCCAACGTGTGCCGGAAAGCCTTGTGCCTCCATATCATCAAGTTCCTGCCACCGTTCTCTATCACCAGTCCACATCTTCCTAAGCTTCTTTTCAAAGATAACACTCATAATGTACTTTGGCTTAGGTTTCTCAACCAAATTAGGGTCTATTTTTTGTGCTGATGCAGCTTGCAGTCTGTGCTGATAATCATCATTATCCCACTTAGGTATAACGTCACGTTCAACGTCAAGAATGATAACAGCTTTGTGGTCTGCTTCTGTCATATTCAGCTTAGTACCTTTGAATATCTTCTTGTTGTCAGATGTTCTCGGTTCACTTATTTTGTATTCGTCATAATCATACATTTTTCTTTTCCATTTTAATCGTTTATACTCACTCGGAGCTAACAGTGTTTTCAGCAGGTGTTTGCAGTCAGCATGAGCTGCCATGCCAAAGAACGAGCCTATCAATGCCTTTCTGCGTTTGCGTGACTTGACACGCTTCAACCGCCTTGCAAACTTTTGTTTAGTCCTCTTGCGTATGCCTGAGTACACCTCGCCAGTTACGTCATTGCGGTTTGTCTTGTAGCCTAAATAGTCGAGACCTTCACTACGTGGTCTAACGGCTTCGCTTGGCTTTATCGTCAGGCTGAGCCTTTCAAGCAGACTATGCAGGTAGTTACGAACCATCCAAAGTTCTTTCTTTGTTGCAGCAAATATTACAATATCGTCACAATACCTGTAGTAGTGATAGCGTATCTCTTTGCCTTTGATAACTACGCATCCAGCACCGCTTACAGCAACACCTCTACCGTCCTCTGCGTCTTCATCTTCTATCTCATGGTAGCTAACAACATTACACATGGCATGGTCTACCTCATTTAGGTGTAAGTTAGCCAAACATTGCGATGCTCGTAGACCTTTTGAAATGCCATAAGGTAGCAATGTCATGAAGTTGTCAAGCATACCCAGTACAAGCCTGTCAGATGTATATAGTCTAACCTGTTGCTTTAGTATGCCTTGCACTATGCAATCGTAGAAGTGAAAAATATCACTTTGGTAGTAGAACCGCATACCGTCAGGGTCTGCGTCCAAATCTTCCTCTACAATTTGATGCAGCCAGTGCATACCACGTCCTTTTATACTTGCTGCTGTATTTTTTATCAGAGTAGGGTATGTGTATTTCTCGAACACTACCATTACAGCATGACAGCCAACTCTATGATACACCTCAGGACATTGGCATATACGGTGCTTTGGTCCGTCCTCAACCTCTATGTCATGAAAGTTAGCGTCAGTTATTCTGAAAGTACCAGTAGACAACTCATATTTAAGACGCTTGCAGTATTCATCCTTTAGTTTTCTATATTTCCTCCTTTGCTTTTCATGCTCAAGATGTGATACCACATAGTCAAAGCTGTCCTCAATATTTTCATCTGATGCTATTTCATCAATGAGGTTAGCCACAGGAAACCCCTGCTGTATCAGCCACCGCTGAAACTCCTCCGTTTCTTTGTAAATCACTCTATTTAACTAATTTATTTCGCCTTCAGGCGCATACGTCATGTTTCCGCTTTCCAGTCTTCCGTAGAAAAACTGCTGTTGCCGAGGCTCATGTCACTCGCTGTATGGTTAGCCTATCACGTAGGCTGTCAGGGACAACGATTACCATTAAAGGGTAAGCCCTTGCGTCTTAAATCAAGCCGAGAGCCGTTGTTCGTGTTCGAGTTCGTAGAGACGTTGTTCGCATTCGAGTAAACGAGACCGCCACCCGCACCCGCAAAGTGATTCGCACGACCAACGACACGGCACCTGTCATGTGTGTACCATGCACCGTCCGAATAATACCTATTAAACTGCGAATTGTCATTTGACATTTTAGCTGGTACGGTGTCCATAAACCTGCCATAACGTACTCTTGCAATGCAATAGCCATTTTGCGATGATGTATTAACACCTTGAACAATACGCTCAACATCTGTTATGGTATCATGGAAGTGCCACTTTGCATCAATAGGATAGCTGCTGTCATTAGTAGGACAACGTTTTGCTTTCCAATCCTTGTAGCTTGTAACATTCACTACAGCGTGAGAAGTCCATTCGTAGTTGCAGGCTACGAAGCATTGCAGACCGAACATTAGGTTGCCGTTTCCGCTTGAAGTGTTCTGCACGGTCTTATTACCCCATGCGTTGATGTTCTTGCCGTTGATAACTTGTGAGCCTGTTATGTATTGCGAACTGCATCCACGACCACATATAGCCTGTATATCACGGTTTCCAACAAGCTCAATGATTATGTTAGCCAAATCCTTTGACTGCTCTCCACTGATAGCATGAAAACCTTTACCCCTCATTTCGCACAAGTTTATAAAATCTTGTCTTGTGAAGTTAAGGTTATCAGGCACAGACTTATTGGTTACATTTCCCTCTGTGTCATAAGTCCATGCGCCTGATGTAACTGCTGTTCCGTTGCCTGTTATGGCTTTAGTTCCGCTAATAGACCTCGCTCTGCCTAAACCGTCAACACCAAGACCATATACACCTGTCAGAGGGAATTTCTCTCTGTGTACCCAGTCAGGTTCAATAGCTTCAATAGATGTGCTGTCAACTGCAATTATATCCTGCTCACGTGTATTTGCCTGAGCTGTAAATAAGAACGTTACAGCACCAGCAGGAACGTTACAGAAGATGTAGTCCTCGCCAGCTATGAAGTCAAACAAAGAATTTGATACAGCCATTTTGAACTGCTCAATAATTTTGCCCTCAGCGTTAAGGAACACACAGCCTAAATTAGCGTTGTTAATACCTGCCCATCTTACCTGCTTCATGCCAGTAACATCAAACTCGTAGACGTTATTAGATGAATTAAGCGTTGTGACAGGCTCTGAGCCTACAGGGTTGTTACTTAGTACAAGTGCTGCATTTGCTTCCCTCAGCGTTTGCGAGAGTGGCTTTCTGCGTATTGTCATAGCCGTTGATATAGGCTCTTCCTTGTTGATAGAACGTAAACCAAACTTTTGTTGGTTCTTGTAGTCGTTGACACCTTTGTACCAATGCCTATATACATTCTTCCAAATGTCATAACCCATACCCGAGCTATCGGTAAGGTCAATGCTTGCACCGCTTTGCATTAGGTTGTAATCATCATCACTTATACGCTCACAGGTCATTGTTTCTGTGGCTTCATTGTACGTGCCTTTGTAGGTATGGCTCAACTCGTCAAGTTTTTTGAAGTGTCCGCTTGGTACGTACTTTGTACCGAACAAATAACCAGTATTATTGTCGTAGTTGGTGATGTTCTCGCAATCTTCCTCTGTGTCGGTATAGCATATCATTGAGAATTGAGAGTTGATAACCTCCAACTCAGGGAAGTATACATTAAGCGTATTCAGTCCTGCTTCTCCGTCCTTGTCGGATTCATCAATAAGCTCAGACAATATCCAACGCCCAGTAATACCTGAGCATTGTCCGCTCTCCTCATAGGCTGCTCCTGTAGCGTCAAGTCCTATTGCGCCAGTAGCACGCAATTTGCGAAGTACCTGCACGCTCGCTGTCATATTTATGTCAGGTATGCGCACCTCACGTATAGCACCCTCTTCGGCTACCGTCATAACAATATGCTCAGTATCTACGTTGTTGCATCCCTCTACCCACAATTTAGTGATGTTGCCAACGCTCGCAATGTCCAAACCGCCTGGATATGTCAACTTAGGTAAGTTTACAAGCTCAAGTGATGTCATTGTAGCAGGAAGTGCAAGTATTTCAATAGGCGAGGTCTGAGCTATATTACAGGTTGTCAAGTTGGTGTCGTTAGCTACAATACTTTCAACACGAGGACAGCCTTTAGCATCAATGCCTGTAGCTGTAGTTTTACTAACGTCAAGCATACGCAGGAAAGGCATATCGCCCAGCACAATATTGCCTATATGGTCGAAACCATTTATAGCCGTGTTTGCTGTGTGCTTCGTACCGCCCAGTATGATTTCCTCTGCAAGTTCCAGTTTGCTAAGGTCGTTGAACTGCAATGCCAGTGACATTTCGCTGAGGTCTATCCTGCTAAGTCTTGCAGGCTGATATATATACAGCAGCGCACCTGCATCATGTGCGAAGTGTGTAAATGCGTGAGATTGCCCTGCTTCAAGGAAGACGGTCTCAGATAGCTGTCCGCTTGCATCGTTACCTATACCGAAGTAGCCAGTACCAGCAGCCGTGATATATATCTTAGAGTTAGCCGTAATTGCAGACACACGACCAGCCAAAGGATTTGTAAAGAAATCACCTGTTTGGTAATAGCCGTCACGTATCGCCCAGCGCACCTCAATAAAGCGAGGAAGTGATGTCAAACCTAAGCCATGATTAGCGTAGAAGTATGGCATATTCGCTATAGGTGTAGTATCAATGTACTTATGCTCGCAGTCAGTAATTGAAACAACCTTTTGCCAAAATTTCATACGCTTTTCAATGAAATAGTATGTTGCGCCATCAGGAGAGAACGGAACAATGGTTTTTCCGTCAATAACCGCTGTTTGGTTGCGCATCTTGTTGACAACGCTCTTAAGTGATATTGTAGTAGCACCGTTATCATTGCTATTCCAACACTCAGGCTGTTTGTCAATGTTGTTGAACAATACAGAGCCACTACCCATATATGGATTGACGTAGCCTGTAGCTTCATCTGTCGGCTTGTTAGGGTCTACCTCTGGGTCTGCATTAACGCCGCCGTCATTATCTTTTCCGTTACAGGTGTCGCAGTCGTACACCTTGTTAAGATACATTCTGAGCGGCTCCATACCTTTGTAGCCTGCATATACACCATTCTCAACCGAACAACCATCTTCAAGGAAGAACATAGGCTGCATGTTTTTGGCTCTCTGGTCGAAAGCTGCAAGATAGTCTGTGGATGCTGTATATGACATGGAGCTCTCAAGTGAGAGGTAGCGGTAGGCGTTCTCTTTCCATATCGTCTCCCATCCGTTAACCTTTGAGTAGTCGCATGAGTCAAAGAAGCGTAATAGGTTGAACAGGTCGTATGGCACTTTCTTTCCGAGAGCCAAATCTTCTTGCAGTTGGTCATCGTCAATCATGCATTCAAAGTAGTATGTCCATGCAGGATATTCTGTGGCTGCAAGACCGAGCTTAGTTACCCATGATGATTTCTGTGTAGTAGGCTTCATCATGTCCTCAACGCTGCCTACACCTTGCCACCAGTCCATGCCGGCATACTGCAACAATTCATAACCGCTGACAGGATTAAGAACATCGCCCTTAACCTGCCATTTGCCGTCTACCTGCTTCATGCTACCAGTTGAACGTACCCATGAGCCTTTATAACGGTATATAGCATAGTCACGACCGCAATACTGAGATATGAGGTAAGGCATAGTAGTGTCAAGTCCTTCTGTAGCCTTAAAACGTGCTTCTGTCTGTGCAAGCGTTTCGCCTTTAGTACCGAAGAACTCAATGAAGTCACCATAGTTCAAGCAACCTTTGTTGTAGCCAGATGTGTCCTTGAAACCAAGTGCCACCTGCTCGCCTTTGTCCTCCTTCCAGTTACCACGTGCCTGAAACCATGCGTCCTGCAAAGTGTCAGTAGTAGCACGGAAATAGGCAATAGGATGGTTTTTGGTGCTGTGGTCCATCTGCAAGCCAGTGATGATGTCACCACCGCCTAAGTCCTGAGTACCGTCAAATGCACGTTGAGCAGGTGTCTGATAATCTGAACCAAGCGCACGGAATGTTGCGTTCATCATATCACAAACACCGCAATCATTAGCCATTGAACTATCTGAGAAGTCCTTTTTGACCGTGATAACGTCAACAAAGTTGCCTGTTTCGCTTACAAATACCTTGTTGTGTTTTGCTGCAAGTATCGCTCTACGTCCAAGCTCGGTGCTATCGTCAGGATTGAGCAACGTAACCGTAGCTTTCAAGCCTGTAGCCTTATGCTTCTTGTTGAAGTTAAAGCGGTCATTTTTCTCTGTGCGCTGTGCTGATGTCGTTCCCTGTCTTCGCCACAATACATTTATAGCCTTGAAGTTGCATTCGGGGTGCTGTGGGTTGTAGTAATACAGCGTGCAAAGGAATTGGTCTGACGTGCTTGTACCGCCATTCAGAGCATAGTCAAAGTTGTCAAACGTTGTCTTATCAGCCACTATCACGTAATATGGCATTCCTTTAGCTGCCATAAGGCTCATGCTCGGTTTACCTGTAGTATCAAGTACGTTTTCTTTGTCATACTCAAGTATCATGGCATTTACATCGCTCAGCTTACAAAGGTAGTTTTTGAAAGATTGCAGCCACTCCATATACGAGTTGTAAGCCATGATGTAGTTTACGTTTATATCTCCGTTCTCTGAGTTGAACGTGATACTCTTGCCTTGTCTCAGCGCATTAGTATCAGGCTGATAGCCTATACTTGCAACTTCGTCACCGTCCATATAAAGCTTCACAAAAGCGTATTTAGTACCAGTTGCAGAACCTGACGGCTTATATATCACGTACTTAGTTGCAGGTTCAACTACAACCGCCATTGTGTGCTTCTCGTTACATTTGAACTTTGTACTCGCCATCTTTGGAGTACCGTTTAGCACGGTAAGCACTACCTCATTTCCTTTGATGTAGAAACCTACACCAGCTTTAGGGTCGTAGCACTCGCATAGCATGGCGTTTTTATCCTTTATGCTCTTAGTGCTGAAAGCCATCTGTATGGCAGCTCCACTTGTCTCAAGTGCTGAGGATGCAAATGGGTAATAAGGTATCTCGGCTTTCACGTTCTCTGCAATACGCAGAACATTTTCGCCCAGCACCTGAGTAAAACCGTTGCTATTCCAGTTGCTGCCCTCTACCTTCATAGTGTAGCCATTGTCTGTAATAGTGTGGTCTGCTTCTGAATTGCTACGAGTTGAGAAATCAAACGAGAACTCTGCACCCTCTTTGATGCTTGCATCAATGGCAGAACCTTCAACCGTGAGCGTTATGGTTACACTTTTGACAGATGCACTCTGTGCATATACATCAAAACGCTTGCTGCCGTCTGACTTATATCCCTGTATCTGCTTGCTTACGTTGTATGTCTGTCCTACAGGGCAGTTGACCGTAGTTATTACTTTGCCGTCAATATACACCTCTACAGGTGTAGTGGTCTTATTTGGCGTATATGCAGCCACGTCAAGAGATAAGCTGTCATACAGCCTTACTTTGCCGTTATTCATATCGTTGTAGCGCAATGACACTATAGGGGTTGAGCTATTAGGGTCTACACACATAACGGCTGTGTATATAGTGTTACCCTCTACACCTGATGCAATGTCTACACCCTGTATGCGCAATGGATATGAGCCATGCTTTAATTTCTCTCCGCCACCGAAGACGTTGCTCGGGTTGATGCTTATGTTATGGCTGTAGCTGTCAGTAACGGTTGCAGTACCAAGTTCTCGCCATGCACCATTGTAGAACATTTCCGTCTTAACCAAAATACCCTGTTTAGTGCTGACATTGTTCTCAAACTTATACATTGGCAAACTCTTTACAGCACCATTCACATCTAATGCAGTTGAGCTTGAATAGTTTAGAGTATTAATGCAGGTACAAGTAACATCTACAGCCGTCACGGTAATGGTACGGCTCTTTGTGTTGCCGTCTGCGTCTATGGCACGGATTATAAAGTCTTTGCTCGATGCAGATGTAATGTAGTCAGTGAAGTCAAACGTAAACTTCATGTCTGATGCACTTGTAGAAGACGGTGTATTTACGTTATCACTCCACAGCACCAACTTAGTAAGAGCGTCAAGTATGCTGATAGTCTTAATAGTACCCAGTATCTCGGTATCTCCGTCAAATGACACACTCTTAATAGCTGCTTTAAGGGTGATTTTACCGCCAAACGCACCCCATACAGCCTGTTTTTCAGGGTATATGTTAAGCGTTGAGCCAGTTTCACCGCCACCGCCTGAGCTGCGAGGTATGGTAATAGGGTCACCTACAGGGTCGCCTTTGTCATTTACACCCTGATATTTAATATTTTCTGCATCGCTTTCGTCGTTGAAATTAACAATAGGCTTAGTCTGCATGGCATTATATACACCGTCAGAAGTTATAGGCTTTTTATTGTCCTTTTCAACATCATCAGTTGTTTCTACCTTAGTAGCACCACCGCCAAAGTCTACCCATTGAGCTTCATTAGTAGCTGTCATGTCAGTTACTTTGCCACGGTATTGCTTGCACTCCCAAACGTTCTTGTCAGAATCACGTCTGTATGTTATTACAAGTCCTTCCTTGCCATACTTAATGCCACTTGATTTTTGCAGGTCAAGCAATGCTTGAATAGCTGTTGACAGCGTATAGTCTTTATCTCCGCAGGTGCTATTTATATTGATAAGCGTTTCAGCACCAGCAGACATACCAGCGAGGTCTATCCAGTTTACAGGGTTCATAACGTTGTCATGCTCAATATTTACCCCTACATACTGATAAATCTTCCATGAGCCAGCCTTTAATGAAAAAGTGATCTGAATTCCCAGTGATGCCACACCTGCATTATACACGGCTACAAGCGGATTGTGTTTCTCGTCACTATCTGCGCCTATATCATTGTAATATTCGCCTGTAGGCAAAGGTATTTCATTAGTAACGTTATATACATTACCCAGCGCAGAACCACCGCCAATTTCAACGAGGTCGTTCTCGTTATTATCCCACACATACAGCAGACCATCACATATATACACCTTGTCCTTCAATATTTCAGAAAGATTAGAAGCTATAAACATTGATGCAGGTGCAACATCTTCATTCGCCCAGTTTCCGAAAAAATTAATATTTGCGCCCATGCCAACTTCAAGCGCAAATAATTTTTCACTCTTTACATATACTACACGTCCGCCCTGACCTATGTATGACTGCTGCTTAATTACAGCTATGTCTACAAAGCCGTTAAATCTCGCTGTAGCTCCTTTCTGGGATGTAGTGGCAATATAGTTAGCTTCTACTCCTTCATCGCCAGGGAATGCCGTATCTGAGGTATGACCTAACTTTAAGCCGTTGCTTTCAAGTCCTTTTATGCGCTGATTTATGCCGTCAAGTAAAGCTGTAAGTGTTTCGTTGTCCTTTACACCTGCAAGGAATGATATTACCTCATTAAAATTCTCAATAGCTTCACTTGCATTGCCACCTACAAGCGTGTTAACCTGTGTCTGCAGAGCCTTTATCAACGCATTCAACGCATTATAGTTAGCCGTATCTGCATTGGTTCGGTCTGTAGTCTCTTTAGAAATAGCGTTGTTAAGGTTGACAACAGCACGGTTAAGGTCGTTTATGCTATTGTCATGCTTAGTGTCGTTGTTGGCTGCATTAGTTGCAGACGTTAGCAGTGACGCAATAAGTTCTGCTGCCTGTTGCAATGCACCACCAACACGCTCAGACGTGTTCTCGCCTATTTCGGTAGCGTTAGCCACCTTGTTAGCGAGCGTTATTAGTTGTTCGATTGTTGCCATGTTTAATCTCCTATAGCATGAATATGACAGCGTGAGCCACGTACAGGCTTCTGCTTGTCATTAGTTAGATAATTAATATATTCCAACGTGTTACTGAGATAGGCTTCTGCTACACCCATAACATCATTGTATTGTCTCAGCTTGCTATCGTCCACGTGAGCAGCGTATTGGTCGTCATGCCTTATACTACCAGCACGTGATAATAAAGTGCCGTCAGAACGTAACATTTTAGCGTAGACGTAATATGCCAGCGCAGACTTAATGCCCTTGCATACGTTCAGCGTGCTTTTCTTCTCATTTGTCCACTCTCCACCATTGAGCATTATAGCTTGTTCGTCTGTTAGCTCGTCTGATGTTAGCTGCTTGAAACGCTCATAGCCTATTGCAGGTATAATGAACATATCCTGCCCCTCACGCACGAAAGCCATAACTTCAACCTCGTCAAGATGCACACTTGTAGGTCTTGCACTGTCTTGAAACTCTTGTAGAGTTAATATATACTTATCATCCATTTTTAGCTGCCTGTATGTATTTTAGCGGTTGAATATCAATATTGGCATTATGTAGTAGAGCGTCATGCCAGTGGCTGAATATGTCAGTCAACGCACGGACAATAAAACGCTGCTCGTTAGTAACCTCGCCAGCATAGTATTGATATGCGTCCTGCATAACCTGTCCGCTGAACCCCAGCTTTCCAATACGTATTGAGTAGAACAATTCTTGGTGGAATTGCGAGTATATACGTTCTATAACGCTTGCATCAGTAACGCTGAATTCTTTGTCGTAGTTCTTTGTTGGGAACTCAACAACTTTAGGCTCATCTTCATCATTCTCTAATTCAACGTACATGATTTTGCTTGCACGCTCGTCACCTTGAAACGCTACCAAATCTTCATCGGAAATCATTTGACGCTCTACTTCATTGCCGTTATCGTCAACTTTAGGCACACCCTTTTTACCTATTAGCATACAGGCAACCAGGAAGTTATTTCTGACGTTTCTGTACTTTATGTTGCCAAGACCTTCATCAGTAGATATTTCGGTAATAATGCTGTCATATATAGGTGTAGGGTAATGATATTTTCCGTCCATTGAACAATAAAGTATCTGTCCACGGTAGTTCTCAATACCGCCAGCATTGAGTATTTCATCCATTACTACTTTAGGGTCAGGGTTATACACATTTATACGCTCTATGGTACGCTCATATACCGTTAGCTTCTTGCCGGAACGTGTCTTGTTTCCAGTCCAGTCAGGATGCAGCACAATATGAGCTACATTGCCGTTATCGTCTTCTTCCTCCAACCTGCATTGCTCGAAAGGCACAAAGTAAATATCAGAAACCTCGCAGAAAACATTGTAGTTAATGTGCAATGCGAAACCGCCAAACCTTGCTACATCGCCAGCAATATCATGCAGTAGCTCGTCAGCAGTAGTGCCAGCTCTATTGACAACTGTATTTGCCAGTTGGTCGTTATTGAAGCCAAAGCCTTCAATGAATTTTGCGTATCGGTTCAAACAAAGTTCCGCAGTTCCTGAAGCACTCGTTATTCGCTGCAAGTTCTGCGGATATAAATTGTCATTGCCGTAAGACTGCAACTTGAACCTGCTGACATATTCAATGTCAATACGAGGTTTCGGCTTTTTGGTGGTTCTTACGTTCATGGCTCGCTATTTTGATTTATTTTTGCCTTTGACGGCTTTATTTGTACCAGCCTTAACCTTGTTAGGCTCTTTGTTTTTAACACCCGTGATGGCTTTCTGAGCATTTTTAGGTTCACTTGGTATGGCTTGGAACATTTCAGCCATAGCAGGGTATAGCTCTAAATACTCAGCAGCCACCTCGTCTGTAAGATTGTCGTTGGTGTATATCTTGCCAGCATGAAACAAAGGATTGTTGATTATGAAGCCAGCACGTAATCTATAGTTGCTTTTAACTGCCATAGTCTTATTATTTTTGAGATATAGGTATATTTCTATGAGCGCATCGTGATAGCACGTTTGGCATGAAGTAGGTCTAAAAGTCTTAGCCATTACCTCAAAGTACAAAACTTCAATTTGCGCTTTATCATGACTTGAGAACGGGGCATCATACCTCGTTCTCAAATCCATTGTTATAGTACACGCTTCATCGTACGTCATGCTACTGATGTTTTCAAGCTCTCGTACTGTGTAGCGGTTGTAGTGCTGTCAGTGTTGAAGTAGAACATGGCAGACTTAGGCGCTGAACTCTCCTGTAGGGTAATAAGCCAGCCACCGTCTGTGTCCTCGCTGTACTTATCGTTAGTACCCTCAGACGCACGAAGACCCTGAGCATAGCCATATATCTGATACTCTGACTTGCCGTCTGTACCCTTGCTGACATTACGCAGAATAATAACAAACGTACCGTTAGCCAGTCCGTCAATAATGTTCTGTGAAACCTCAGGAGAGTTAGCCAGAACAGCCAAAGGTATCTGATGCTGCCATGTGTTGCGATATGTGCCTACGTTAAGTGTAGACTGCACTCCAGTAAACGGAGTGCTACCCATCTGTACAATATCATATGCACGCTTGCCTCTCTTCAACACCAGCGTTTTAATCACGTTTTTCAACGTATCGTCAAAGACGGTTGCGCTGAAATCAATATCGCTACGGTTAATAATCAAACCGTCAGCTTCAAGACCACGTACCGAAAGGTCGTTGCAGTCAAAGTTTATATCATGCGATATAAGAGACTCACAAAGTTTTTTTTCCATAGTTAAACCTCCTATTAGTAAGCTGCATGGAACATATCATCCTCCAGCAACTGAGTACCAATCTTACCAGTAGAGTAGATGTAGTTTCTGCGCTCCTTGCGCTCAAACCAAATGTCAAGGTCTGAAATAAGACCGTTAGCATTTGTACCTACAAGCAGGTTGTCAATGTTGCTGAATACTGCACGGAAAGGCTTGTTCAGCTTGTCACCAGTGTTCTCATAAGCGTTGATGAACCTATCCCAAAGTGATACACGTGCAATCTTAACGCTGCCATACTGAGCAATGTCAAGACCGTCAAAGATAGTCTGCCACGACATAATCTCCTTGTAGACGTGCTTAACGTCAAGTTCGAGAGCGTCTGCCAATCCCTTAGTACACAGGATAACTGCGTTAGGGTCAGCAGTGATACGGCTGTCTGCATCCATAAGCATGGTGTCAAACAAGTCTGTAGCTACACCCTGCTTTCTTATAGCTGCCTTCTGTGCTGCTAAGGTTGCTTCTGTATTTGCTGCAATAGCTGTAAGCTGTTTGTCATTAGTTGCGCACTGAGCGAATATGCGTTTGAAAAGACCGTCTGCTGTAGTGAACAACTCAGTCTTAGTGCCAGCGGTAAGTAAACCACCGTCTGCAATATTCTTAGCTGCCTTGTCACCGAACCATCCGAAACGCCAAATCATGCGCTTCATCTGCTTCTCCAATGCAGGACGAAGAATGTAGGTCATAAACTCTGTTGTAGAAATATCGCCTACCTCAGTGCCTGTTTTAAGACAATACTCGGCAATAGTACCCTGCAAGCTCTCATAACAGATTTTGAGAGGTATCTGCCAATCGCCCAGCTCCCAACGCTTCTGAGAGTTGGCAATACCATACTCCTCATAAACAGGGTCACAGCCTGAGCCAGCCTTACCCACATCGTCACCGTCACCGATATAACCCAGTGGGTCACCGTTGTTTACTTTGCGAAGACGTGTATAGTTCTGAAAGTCCTCGTCTTGGTCTATGCTCAGAGGAATTAACTCTTTAAGGTCAGCTACATCTGTAGGTTTGACCGACAAATTTTCAAAAAATTTCATAATTGATACCTGTAATTAATTTGTTACTTACTTGTTGCCGTCTTTTTTAGGCTGCTTGAATGTACCAGCCTTTCTCGCTTCGATTTCAGCCCTCATGGCCGACTTCTCCTCTCCGTCACCGCCAGCGGTGCTCGCATTATTGCCACTCACTTTTCTACCTGACGGCTTATAGGTAGATTTGAGCTTAGCCAGTGCCTTCTCGCCACCAGCCATCTTTACGGCATTGAGGATGCGCAAATCATCCTTAGATTTACTCTGTGCGTCCTCCAACTGCTTTTGCAGTTCCTCAATCTGAGACTTTAGGTCTTCGTTCTCAGATGTAAGGTCGTCAACCTGCTGCTGCAACTCCTCTACGGTCGGTTCTGTAGGGTCTTCGGTGTTTGTTGTTGAACCCTCTTCCTCAGGCTTAATCTCTGTTATTACACCGTCAACAACAACTATAACGTTGCCGTCAGGCATTGTGAATTCACCGTCAGGAGAAGCTGTGTCGCCTACCTGTGGTTCGCCCTCGTCACGCTCAACGGTTAATGTCTGACCGTCTGCTGTGTTCAAATCCATACCGAAGATAACCTCTTCAACGGACTTCTTGCCGAATTTAGCAAGTACCTTGTCGAGCCAGCTCTGCTGTACTTCGACCTTTTTCTCTGTTTTTCCCATTTTTGAATTTGGTTTGTTAATAATATTATTTGAGCCTAAATTAGCCTTTTTAGCACTTGCAGGTTCTATTATTGAGCCTATTATACCCAGTGACAATGCTTCATCAACATCAATGTATTTGTCCTCGTTCATAAGAGCCTGTATCTCGTCACGGTCACACTCGCACCTCTCAACGTACAGGTCAACCATGCGGTTCTGCTCCTTGCGCAAATCATCAGCGTACTTCTGTAAATCGTCAGCGTTAACTGAATCGCCTAATGCCCACGGACATATCCACGGATTGTGTACGCAAATTTGTGCGCTCTTATAGGCACGTCTACGCTCCTTAGGAGCTGCCATAAGTATCACGGTAGCCATTGATGCGGCATTACCCTCAACGGTTGCTGTTATCTCAAAGCCTGTAGCACGTAGACGGTCATATATCGCCCAGCCTTCAATGCATGAGCCACCGTCGCAATGCAAGCGAATATCAATTGTTTTATCGTCCTTATCCATTGACTCAATAAAGCTATCAATATCCTTGAAGCAAACACCCTCGGCATCGCCCCAAAATTGAGCAATTTTCTTCTGTTGCTCAGTAGTAATGTCATTGTAAATCTTTAGTACAGCCATACGAAAAATTATTTATCGGTGCAAATATATGAAATAATATTAAAAAGTATGTATGTAGTACACATTTAATTGCTTCAAAATTTTGAAGTGAAAACCCAGTGGGTTTTTTGGAAACCCAAATAACCCACACGTGCCATATGATAATGATAATGAATATGACAATTATAATGATACTGATAATGTGTTGTAATACAACAACGCACAAAAAAGCCGTCTGAGCGTTTATAATGCTGTGTGGCTTATAACTTACCACGCAAAAGTATTTATGCGCTCAGACGGCAACCTGATAGGCTCTGCGCTAATTATACACGCATCTTCCTACCCAAACGTCTTACTATACGATATACAGCAGCTTCGCTGCATTCATATTTATCAGACAGGTAGAACACTATGTAAGTCATTTTGTGACCCTCACGTTTCATCCTTGCATATTCCTCGTACAATGGTACATAGTAAACATCAGAGGGCTTGATGTCATTCTCGGTTAATAACCTGCATAATGTTGCAGCAGATTTTAGAAGTTCATAGTGTAGCATGACTAAAGTGTTGATAGGTTTTCAATAGTTTCAACTCGGTTGTTGGTATTGTTAATTTCCTCTACTGATACTACAGGTCGAGGAGACATCTGCATACCTCTTGCTATTGCAGCAGCTATGAACTCTTGTCCGAGCTGCTGCTGTGGACTGCTTACCACTATAGGCACACCTCCTCCCAGTTGGTTGAACGCTGACAATGCAGGGGCAAACAATGATGTAGCGTTGGCTGTCATTACGCTTTCTCCGTTGCTCAGCATGGCATGAATACTATCTGATGTACCAGTGCCAGCACCACGCACAAGACCACCTGTAGCAAACTTAGCAGACTTAACCGTCTTGATTGCTGAGGTTATTCCGCTGAGTATGGTTGCAACGGTTGTAGCTATGGCTGCAATGTTGGCAGGGTATGGAACGCTCTGAGCCTGTTTGATACCCTGAGCTGTAGCCACACCGCTACTGATAGCAATCTCTGCCAGTGCCAGCACTTTACTTGCTTTAGCCAGTCCTTTAGAGTTTTCGCTAAAGTTGTCTGCCACCTCACTAAGTCCACCGAACAAGTTTGTTATTACACTTGCCTTAGCCTTTTCAACCTCAACCTGTTTTTCCTCAACGGCTTGCAGTGCTGCTTGATATTCTTCTTCCATTTGCAGCTTGCGAGCGTTGAACGCTGCAATGCTTTCTCCCTCCTGCTGCTGTGCCATGTCAAGTATAGCTTTACGTTGTTCAACCTTTAGCTGTAGTTGGGTAAGCTCATTGTCATGTGATGCATTGATGCGCTCTGCATATTCGTTCTGCAATGCTGTAAGTTGAGCCTCATGCATGGCTTTCTGTGTGTCAGCTTCTACCTGTTGACGTTTAGCTGCATAAGACTGCTGTATTGCCAACTTCATGGCTTCAAGCTCCTCAATGTTATGTATTTGGTTCTCAGCGTTTGCGAGGTCTAACAGCTCTTGGTTGTTTAGCTGTTGAAGTTTAAGGTTTTTTTCGTCTTCGCTGCCTTTTTGAACGGCTGTAAGCAACATGGCAATTCGCCTGTTTTCTTGTTCTACCTGCTTCTTTATTTCTTCCTCTTTGAGAGCTGCCAGCTCACGATCACGCATTTGCTCAAGCGAACTAATCTGAGAATAGTATGCAGCAATAGTATTCTCAGACAAGTTTTTGCTCTCAGACAGCTTTTGCTCAATGACGTTTATCTGCTTGTCATAGTTGTTGTTAATAGTAGCACGTCTTTGCTCAAAGTTGTCATCAATCAGCTTGATAAGTAGCTCTTGCGCTTTCTGTATGGCTTCACGCTCTAATTTAGCTTGTTCCTCGGCTGCTTTAGCTGCATCAGTGGCTTTTGTGGTGTTATTTTTAACTGATTTTGCGCCTGAGCCACTTTTGCCACCACCATTTGCAGTTGCACCACCGCCATTATTTGAACCGCTCACACCGCTTTCTGAGCCGTTTATGCCAGCTTGCACCTTCAAATGTGCTACAGGCTTATTATTTAGGGTGTTGCTGAAAGCATCATAAAAGTTGTCAGCTGTGTTCTGCCCGAACTTCTTAATATCGCCCCAACCCTCTTTTATGGTCTTGATGTAGCCATTGCCTATGTCGCTAAGACCCTGCTTAATCTTGTCAAATGACAACGTAAGAACACCCTCTATGGCTGTTGCCAAACCTTTAATACTTCTACCCATGCCTTTGAAGCCGTCTATAACTAAGTTGAAAACTAACTTAATTACCTCCCAAGTCTGCTTAAAAGACGTACCAATACCTTGAACGGCTCCACGGAATATCATGCTGTCATTATACAGGTCTATGAAGTAGTTGCACACCTTAATCATGCCCTTAATAAGAGCCGTCAGCCACTTTGTGCCTAATATTTTAACCTGCATTGTCATATTTTCCCAGCCTTTGCCCGACATATCAAACAAAGCTGACATTGCACCGTTCAGCTCCTCTGTAGCATGAAGTTGCTCCTCCTGCAATTTACCATACTCACCAGTGACCTGCTTAACGTCTTCGATTGAGGTTGTCATTTTGCCCAATTCCTCAACCATTTTCATACCAGCATTTGCACCTGATTTACCGAATACATCTTTGAGCGTTTCACCTACAGCCTGACTATCCTTAGGTAGCTGTTGCAAATGTTGACTAACTTCACGTATGATGTCAAATGTTGACTTTGCACCTGATGTAAGGTCGGCTTCCACCTGCTTGCTGCTCATGCCTATCTCGTCAAGTGCCTTTGCTGTTGATGCAGACATATTTCGTATGCGCATGGATGCGGTCTGTATTAGGTTCATGCCGTCCTTGCTGAATATTCCACTACGTGTTTGGCTTATTATTGCCACCAGTTCATTTGCCTTGATACCTGCATCATGGAAAGCAGGTCCATACTGCTGTATCTGTGCCAACATATCACCGTTAAGGTCAGCACCAGCCACGAAACCATCATTGATAACCTGCAAGGCTTCTTGTGCTGTCATTCCGAAGTTAGCCATGATATTATCAACCGTACCCAGCGTTTCTTTGAAGTCCTTGCCAAAAGTATCAGCCGTTGCCTGTATGCTATTGCGTACTGATACCAGCTCGTCACCAGTAAGACCAGTGAACTCTTTGGTTAAACGTGTGGCTTCAAGCAGACCTTTGTTGTAGTCATAGAACCATTTGAACGCTACACCAGCACCAGCAATGCCAGCAATTCCCAAGAAAACAGGGTTGCTCAGTAATCCCATAAGAGCTGCACCCCATGACTTCACGCTGCCTATAGCATTGGCAAAGAACCCCTGTACTCCGCCACCTTCTTGAGCTATACCCATAAGTGATGATGCAAACCTGCTATTTCCGGTCAATGCTTCGGCAATAGAATTCTTATAGTTGCCTACATTGCGATAAAAGCGGTCTGTCTCCTCCTCAGCACCCTTTAATTCCTTAGTTATGTCCTTTATATGCTGCTGTAACTCTTTGCCCTTAGCACTATTGCGCTCTGCACGTGATAGCTCGTCATAGGCTTTAGTTGCATTGCTTAGTTCTGCCCTAAGTTGTTTCAAAGAACCCTGCATTGCTTCCTCCTGACGTATATTGTTTTGTAACTCCTTTTTGAGTACACGCATATTGTCTTTGTATTGCGCCATGACTGCATCATTTGCAGCCACGGTGTCTTTGTACTCATTCATTGAAACCTTGCCGTCACGCACTTGTTTTGCCAGCTCTTTTTCTGATGCCTTTAGTGCATCAATTTTGTCCTTGTAGCTGACTATAGCCTTGATTGCATCATCATATCTCACTTTGATGTCAAGTATTCTCTCTTCCTCAGTTGTATTAGCCATATTTTAATCTCCTATTCAATGTATAGTTGTAACATAGTAACCTCAGCCGTACCGTTGCTGCTCGCCTTAATCTCAGTGACGGCAAAGTATGCACCATATTGTGCTAAGTACACAGGCTTTGTCTCGTCAAAAGATAGTAGCTCAATATTGCTGATGATAATATTCTCTTTGATAACGTGCGCATTGTTTAACGTCTGAGTTAACAGGCTGTATTTCTCGTCAAGTATGGCTTGCATATTAATGTCGAAGTTGCCTGTAGCGTTGCCGTTATCATCTTTAGCCAGTCTCAAAATTCTATCCTTGCAAGCTGAATATGAAGGCTCATTGTCTTCATTCTCTCCCTCAGAAGGACGCTCGCCACTACCAAAGCTGCCGTCACCTGTTGATGTTTCCTTTGAAAACATTGGTACATTACGTCCGTCAGTTGCAGCAAATGGAAACGTGAACACATCACGCTCGTTATTTAGACTATTGTTGTTGATGTGTATCTCGCCATTGTAATTGCCTACCACGGTATCATCTTCTTTCCACTTGTACCAGTTGTGCTGACACCACTCAGAAACGGTATATTCAATATCCTTTGGCTTGTTGCTGCTTTCACTTGGTATAAGCCTACTCGAATAATCAACGGCTTCTGACAGGTTATCCCATACCGCATGAAAAGGTACAAACTTAACTATGCCGTCTGCACTCACTTGCATCGGGAACGTACCTGTAACACAGGCTAAGAACTTAATATAATCAATTACCTTAATCTTTGGCAAATTATAGCAGATAGGGTAGTAGCCACCACTTGGAACGTTTTCGTCACTTGATAGCGTTGCCTTTATTGTTGCTCCATAGAATTGTGTGCCAACAAGCATACCTCTTGCATTAGTCAGCCTGAACTGAATAGTATCGCCTTTTTTAAGCTCTATTTTGCCGTAGCCTGTCATTGTCTTTTTGATTAATCCTTTATAGCCACTTGGTACACGGTCTATTACACTGCCATTAATACCTACAACGTACTCAGTTTCTTCACTGCCTGAGGTAATAATCATCCTGATATAATTATCTTGATGTCCGTAATTGTCATAGCTGCTGCCATTACTTGAGCCATGTCCTTGTGGAGATACACTTGTATTATCCCATGCCCAGTCAGCCGTAATGTCAAATATTACATTAGCATCAGAAGCCACGGTTAATTTATCATGTGTACTACCCTCGACTTCATTAAAAACGTTAGTACCATTGTCAACTCTCACGTTAAGCAGGAAATTTGTGCCAGTGATAGCCGTTTGAGGTATGCTTGCAGTAAATTGACCGTCAAAGGTAAGTTCGTTGCTTTTACGGCTTATGAGCGGTATAATAAGCGTATTTATGTACGCAATAGCATCGCCTGTCCACACAAAATCTACACCCAGTTGCTCTTTAATAAGCCTTAGTAGGTAAGAAGCCTTCACGCATGGAGGTAAATACTCAACACCTTTGTTTGTACTGCTGCCGTCTCCACGGTTGCCACCGAAACCGCCTGTACTGCCAGCCGTTGTACTTCCACCTCTACCACCTTCGGGATATGTCTTGGATGATGTGTGCTTCCATGTGTAATCAATAGTTGCCTCATGCTTCCACACGTCAAGTATGGCATAGAAATAATCTTTATTCAAAGCGTTGGCATAAGTTTCGGGAGTGTTGCTGCTGCTGTATAGTATGCGGTCGCTGTTGGTTAACTCGTTGAGCGTTGTGCCTTTGCTTACGAGTGAAGAAAACTTGTCATACAGACCCCAAATGATTGATATTTCAATGCTGCTGCCTATTGACAGAAGTACAGCCTTTCCGTTACCTATTATCTCCACACCGTTGACAAAGTACCTCGCTGAGTGCATGGTGTACGCCCATTCTCCACCTGCATTTATTTTGTCGCTGTGTCCGAATACGGTTTGATTGTGTACCGTCTTAGGTAGTTTTACGGTGTAGGTAGCGTTAGACACTATCTTGCTGACATCACGTAGCAGGTTGCTTTTGATGTCAAGCGTTATCTTGGTGCTATCGTCAATATCGACAAGCACGTTATCAATGTATAGCCTTTGGTCTATCATAATGATTGTATAGGTGTTTCGGGTAAATTAATTTGCAGTATGAAGTCTTGCAGCACGTCAACGGCTTTCGTGATTGTGCCAGCAACCACGCTAACAGATAGCCAGTGTGCCTTAGTATGCGCATCGTCATTCCATCCGCAGAACATATCAACTACAGGAGAGGTACAAAGGTCTAACAGGAAATCCCATGTGTAGCTGTCTACCAGTGGAGCGCACAAAGGTATCGTGTCCTGACGTGTATATCCCATTTGTCTGCCTGTACCATTTTGGAAACCGTATGTTTGGTCGTAGCTGAGTAGGTTGTTACGCATAAAGTCACCGTTATTTACTGTCTTTATGCTTTCTGAGCCTTTCTTAAACAACCAGTAGCAATATACACCGTGACGATTTATCCAACGCAGATAAACGCTTTCTGAGCCGTTGTAATCATCATCAGCTATATTAATACGCATTTTGTCTGCATACCTGCTGCCAGTGCTATAACGAAATGTCATGTCAAAGGTGTTGTCGAAAGTAGTAGCTAAAAACTTTCCATCCCAGTCACTGACTATTATGTACCTACGTGCATTTATGCCTGTTGGCATACTCACATTGTAGACACCTTTAGAAGGTAGCTCTATGTTGTCAGTAGCCACACCGTCACGCTTGAAAAGCAAACCGCCTTTGTCTGCCGTGAATATACCTATAGTGAACGGATAGCCTTTGAAGTAGGTTAATGTCCTAAAGCCATTATACACATCAGTACCTCCAGCCTGTAGTGCTGCCCACACGTAAAATACAGACGTGTCAAATGTGGCTGTAGTATCATCTTTGAAAGCTATAGTAACGGTAATAGCCACGTCTCGTCCAAGCTCCGACTTGTTAGCTGTCTTGTTAGCGTAAGAAAGCACTTCGTTTGAATTGTCAAACATAGCTTGCACGTACTCACGTATGTCAATATATGCACCATCACTGAAAGCTTCGCTGTAAATGGTGTAAAATTTATAACTGTCAGTTATCTGCACCCCCATTCTGCTTATAGGCTTGCTTCTGCTTGCCTTAGCCACGAACAAACATGGGTTAAAGGCAAAGCCTATCTCATCAGGATATTGCAGGGTGCATCCCTGTATTGAAGTTGTTCTCATTTTATTTCCTCCGTACCATTGAGTTTTATACTTGTTATTGAAGCGTGAATAAGTTTCATAATGCGCTCGCCTATGCGCTCAACCGTTGCAGGTATAACGTTAGAGTATATGTCTGCCCGACCACCTTTGCGCAATAGCTGTGTTCCTTTTTTGCTTATGGTATAAGCTATGGCAGAAGCCATTGAAAGGTCACCCCTTGTCTGTGGGTCATATTTGTGTTGACCGCCCCTCACGTATGGCATTGGTGCTGCATGAATGCCTTTATCTCGCATCCACTGCAAAATGATAAGCCTGAAACCTTTTGGCACTCTGCCAGCCTTTCTACCTGTCTCCAGTGTGCCAAACGGTTTTCTGCCAAACAACGCACCGCCTGTATCATTGGCTTCAACGTGCATTGATTTAATAGTTCTGCCCGATGCTACCTGATTAGCGTTGCGCATATTGGTAATAATCTTCTGCTTTAATGCTTCAAGCTCCTCTTTGAGAAGAATTGAAACGGCTGCTTCTTGAAACTCAGACATACCTTAGCACCTCCCTAATTTAGCCTTTAGCGACAATTCAAAGAACACACCAGTAACAATAGATGAAAGCTGCTCATATATGGTGTAGTAGTTTATTATTGTGCCGTCTATTGGCTCAAAATACCCACACTCATTGAGCTGCTTTATAAATGCTCTACCTGTATCTTTCATGTCGTTGAAAGCCTTGTCGTTATCCTCTCCGTTGGCATTGCGTGGCACTGCCTTGAGGAAAGCCAGCGCAATATTCACGGTGTCATAACTCTTGCCGTTCCTGCACTGCAAGTTTCCGCTGACAGGCAATAGGCAAACAATGGCAGGTAGAGCCAGCTTGTCTATGGCTGTGTCTGCATCATACCAGTTGTCAAGTACAAAGCTATAGTCGCTGAAATGCTCAGTGGCGACCTGCTTTATTTTTTCTTCTATACTCATTTTCTCTATTCTCCTGTAATTTACGTTGAAACATTGTATTTTTAGCGTCCATATCAAGACACTTGTATATTCGCATCCAGCCTACATCAAGAACATCGTCATGGTTGACATACCCCATACGTTTAGCGTACCAGTCAAGCATTCCAAACAAACCGAAGTTTAGCTTTTTGATACCTGCCTTTTCCTCGTCCTGAGTAGGCTTTACTGATGTACTCTCAAACAGCTTGTTAATCTTCTTAACCTCTGAGAATACCCAGCCAACAAAGCGCACTACATCAATAGCACGTGCCTTGTCTACCTCTTTAGGCTTTATACCCAGTATGATGTCGCAAATATGATAGAACGGCTCGTTGCCATTAGTTGAACTCAGGCTGATAATTTGCCCGATTGTTAACTCGTTCAAGTCCTCAGGTGTACTTACATCGCCAACGAATAGCGGTCGTGAATACTCCTCCAGCTTGTACTCTGTGTGTATGGCTACCTTTATCCAGTATCCGAATGTTGTTGTTATTTCCATAAAATTTGCCCTCAGTCAAGTTTATTAACATGAGCCTTAGCAGTACCCACACGTCTACGAGATAGCTTGTTCTGTGCAACGTAGCGCACCGCATCCAGCGCATGATTATATTTGTCTACAGGTACGTTCTTTTGCTCGCCAGTTATACGGTCTTCTTGCCACTTGTAATTACGCAGTTCTTTGATAGTATTCAGAGACCTTGACGTAACGTGTATATTGTAGCGTTGAAGTATCTGTATGCCATTGCGCACGCTGTCTGCTCCTTTGATAGCAGGTTCTATGTTACGCACACCGTAGTTATGTATTTCAGTGATTGATTTCATCTCAGCACTATCAGCCACCACTGAGCCACTCACACCACGCAGCCTGTCAGCTATCTTGTCATTGGTAAGGTTCTGCAGATAACATTCTTCATCCAGCCACAACTCACCGCCCGACATATATACGGCAATGATAGCCGTAGGGTCATTGGTAAAACCGAAATCAAGACCACGTGCAATGAGCTTTGCTCCGGCAGGAATTTCATTGCATTGCTCCCAGCGTGTGTATATAAGACCCTGTGGTCTTCCGACAAGTCCAAGACCGTACACCTTCCACCAGTTCTCATCATCCTTGTTGCTTTCAATCTCAGCCACCTGCTCAGCACCGAGAAATGGGTTGTCAAGATAGGTTGACACTATTTCAGTTGTGGTGTCACGCAGATTAAGCTGCTGCTCCTCAAACCAAAATTCACTATCAGGGTTCCAGTCTATGAATATAGTCTGAGTGGTACGTACAGAAAGTTGACGGTATGTTTCCCACGGTATGCGGTTAGCCTCGTTTATGAATAGAATATCTCGCCTTGAGCCTTTAACCTTTCCCCAATCATCAGCAGAGAAGAAACGTATCACTACACCGCTACTGAAAGTATAAATGTGGTCGCTTCGGTTCACAACGAAATGCACATCTTCAACCAACCCCCAGTTGTCGCAGATGTCTTGAAAGTCTTTCATTGCGCCACGCTTCAAGTGTGGGAAACTCTCAGACACAATATCTACAGCCAGTCCAACACGTGAAGACACTGCCAGCAGCACAATAAACGTCACTACAGAATAGGTCTTGCCACTACGAGTACCGCCACGGTTAGCGATAAGTCGCTGACCTTGACTATATGCGCTCATAGTTCGCTCCAGTACCTTAGTGTCCGAGACGTTTATGTTCATTACTTATGACCCCTTTCTATGATGGTGTTAAACTTGTCAGCCATTTCTTTGTTGGCAAACGTGATGTTGATTGTTTGGCTGAAATCATCCATGCTTGTCTCAAGTTCGCCAGCCATTGACAACAGCAACTTCATGGCTTGAATGTCACCGACTATGGCTTTCTTGTAGACACCTTGCACGGCTGCTTCCTGTAGAGTTACCTGCTTACCGCCCTTAGTTTTTATCAGTTCATCCTTTAAGGCTTCAAAGATTTCACGGTATGTACGCTTCTGTCTACGTGCTTCTCCACTTTTCTTGCCACCGACCTTACCCATTTTGCGTGCTTCCTCCGTGTTTCCCTTTAGTCTGCCTTGCTTTGCGATGAACTCTTTGCTTTTTGATGTCTTAGCCATGTTATTTTTATATGATTTTGCGTCAGAGCGTATTTGATTGTTTGTTGGTATAGTTAACCGTAAAAACCAAAATTACAGCTCTGACACAATTATGAAGCGTTATCGCTATTTCTTCTTACTTGCAGGTGCTTTACTCTTGCGAGTTGCAGAAGTTTTAGCTTTTGCCTTAGTATTGTTTACAGCAGGTTTAGTCGGCACCCATGCTTTAGAGTATTTTGTTTCCTCATTGATGCCTTTAGCCTGGAACACGTTATCAATTAGCAGCAGCTCTACCTCATCTTTGTTAGCACCTATACCCTCTGCAACTTTTTCAACCGTATAGCCGAAAGTGTTTACCAGTGTATGCACAATATCTGACATCTTAACAGCAACGTGAGAACCTTTGGCTCTGTTGATACGTATGGTAAGCAGCATACGCTCAGGCTCTGAAAGCTGCATTATCACGCATGGTACTTTGCCGTCAATAGTGATGTCGCTGTGTGTCTTAGCCAGTATTGCACGATGATAACCGTCAATGATTTGGTAGTCTTGGGTGCAAAGTATAGGCTGTATCCAGCCATTTTTCTTTATTGAGAACAACAGGAGTTTCATTTCCTGTGTAAATACTACATTAGGGTTGTAGTCGTTGGCAGACAGGTTTTCAACATTTACCCACTGCACATTTGATATTGGTTGATTTTGAATTTCCATTGCCTTATATATTTATTTATATTAATATTATATTAAGTTAATTATATACCATGCGCACACACGTACACGCACACATGAGAGCTAATCAATAAGATTGATGTTCAATGCTGCCCAGTCGTTGGGTCGGTACACAGCAGGGAAACGCTTGTGTAGTATCATTGTGTCAATCATATACTCATTGAAACTACGTGGGTGCTTGAAACGCTTATGCAACATCATATGGCATCGCCAGCATATTGGAACTAAGGCATTACGTACTTTTTCTATTTCCTCTTGTGTGGCTGTGCCATTAATCATTTTAGGAGTTAACTCAAGCGTTGCATCATAGTCCTCATTATGAAGATGCAGTATGCCCTCTGTTTGTCCGCAGATACGGCATTTCTTTGGCTCCTCAATCAATCCCATTTCCTTTGCCTTATTAGTAAGGCGCAAACTTGCCCAGCGTTGCTCAGGTGTCCAATTTTTGTATGAATTCATATATTTACTTGTTACGTTCAACGTATGTTATTCCATTAGCATTTACTTTAATTTTCTCAAAGCCATGACCTAAATATGCAGGTAGTGATTTCTCGGTACAGAATGCGCTAATTTTCTTGCATGGTATAGTAGCGCACATTTCATCACGATAGCTCCACAGAGAGCTGTATATGCCTTTCTTACGGTAGTTAGGCAGTACACCGTCAGACTTATATCGCAAAGTAGTACCCACCATTTGCCATCCAACTACACCGACAATCTTTCCATTAACTTCTGCGACTGCATAATTGGTCTTGCCATTGTCTTTAAGGTCTACGCTCTCTTTATGTAGTGATGCAAGTCCTGACAGCTCGGAGAAATCTGCCATGCGTATAACAGGCTCAGCAGTAGGCTCAGCATTCTCAAACTCAATATACTTGTCTGCCAGCTTACCTATAGGCAAAGCGATACTTCTCTTGTATTGACCTTTAGCTATTACCTCAAAGCAATACAGAAGTGGATAGCCACAATATTTGTTCTCAACCGTAGGCTTACGCTTGGCTCTAAGTCCTTCTGCAAAATGTACTACCTTCATAGCCTTAGACTGCATTACAGGGTCTGCCACGGTGTCACGTATGAATTGACGTAAACCGTCAAATGTATGTGGGTAATTAGAGAAGTCTACCGTACCATTGCGCATATCCTTGTAGTACCGTTCTTGCAGCACCATATCAGGGAAAACTTTTATTATCTGCTGATATAGCTTTGGAGAGCGTGTCTTCAACTTGTCAAATTTCTTGGCTGCTTCACTATGTAGTGGGGTAGACACACGCAAAAGCTCGCCATTGTAGGTTTCTTCATCGTATATCTCGCAATATTTGATTTTGTTCTTGAAGAAGTACAGGAATATGTCATCCTCAGACCAGTCATATATTGGTTTACACATCTTCACGGTAGGCTCTTCGGTTGCACAGATGTAGCACTCATTCTTCTTGTTTACAACGCTTCTAAAGCGGAATAAGCTCTCCTGAGTACGTATGCCATTAATAAGTGCCACGCTGCCTTTTTCGTCTTTAGTTATGAAAGCGTCTGCTGTGTATTGGTCAAACACACGCTTATCTCCCTCAGGTAGACGTATGGCAAATGACGGTGGTTGACGCACCCACTCTCTATTCGGGTCCCATTGCACATACTCAACCATGTTACCCAGCACGTATTTATTTGATAGCAACGGTATGGCATAGTATCTGAAATCATACTTGCCACTAAGGTACTTCTCCTGCACGAAGTCAATAACATTGTCAGGTATAAGCTCCTCGTCACGGAAGATTACCTTAACCTTGTCTTTGATACCCCTCTCACGGTAAACCTCTTCGACAAGATACAACACAGCAAGGCTGTCCTTACCCCCACTGAAACACACCATAACCGTATCAAAAATGTCTATAATATGGTTGATGCGCTTCTTGGCTGCTGTATAAACATCAATGTCAAGATATTGTTTCAACTCCTTAGCCATTGTCACGCTCCTTCCATTGAGTTAATACAGCTATAAGCCGTTGGCTAATAGTCTCGGCTTCAGGCAACTTATCTTTCACGTACTTTAGCAGCTCAAAGAACTTGTCCTGTTCCTGCTCATCATCAAATACCAGTTCGTATGAAATCTTGTAGCCGTTTTCTTCCTGATCATCATCCTCTGTGCCTTCATCTTGTTCGTCTGCAGGTTCTTGGTCTACAGGTAGCTCAACACCCCAATCCTCCAAGTCGGCAACGTCCCAGTCATTAGCCAGCAGGTCAAAATCATCCTGTCCGAAGCTAACATTATCCTTGATAGTGTACGCTTTCAGTTTCTCTACAGGTGTGTCCTCAGGCAATACCTTGACAGGTGCTGTCTTCATCCCAAGCTCCTTCATGGCACGATAGCGCATATTTCCCATGATGATTACAAGCTCACCGTGATTGTCGTATGCTATAATCTCACGTAGCTGCATCATTTCGGGGTCGTCATGAATAGACTTCTTCAATAGCTCAAAACGCTCTGAGCGTATGAAACGTGGGTTCTTTGGTAAGCCTTGCACCTGTCCTGTGTTAAGGTGCAATTTGCTCAAATTGATTGTTTCTGTTTTCATAATTTTTGTTATTGATTAAACTTTCTGCAAATATAGTTAAATATGTGTATATTACACACATTTTGCGCTCTTTTTAACTGATAGTTTTATAGGTAGGTTTGCTTCTACCCATGCCAGCAGAGCTGCATCACGCTCCTCTTGGTTCGTCCTGCGTTGCTTCATGCCTGTAAACGCTGCCAGCTCCTCATGAGTTATCTTGCGGTCTTTACCCTGCCAGCACTTGCGAAGTGGCTTTACTACCTTGTATGGTATATTGTTAGCTTCACAGAACTCCTGCAAGAATATACCTGTTTGGTGGTTCTGTCCTACAGAGTAGCCTTTCTTTGCTGCCAGTGCTTTTGTATCGGTAGGCTTGACGTGCCATACGCTACGGTTGAGCCAACCGCCCTCAATTACCACAATGAATTTTTTGCCGTTTATTTCCATATCTTTTTTAGCAGAAAATAGGTAATTAAGGCTTCCAACAAAATCAAGAGATAACAGACCAAAATTGCGCTCACGCACATTTAGGTATGCAACACCCGATTTGCCCTTGTCGGGGTCTATGCCTATTACTACATCGTAGCTACCAGCACTTATCGGTAATTTTATTGTCTTTTTGCTCATAATCGCTCAAATTGTTTTTGATGTATAACTTATGCTTTGGGGTTAGAAAGTGGCTCAGAACTAAATCTGAACCCCTTTCTGTTGTGCGTATATGCATGGAGGTATAACGCAATGTTCAACATACGTTCTCATTTCCATGCAGTAACGACCGTTAACCAAGTTAGCACCTTTCGGGCAAACCTTACATTCATCGCCTATCATGCTGCAAATGTTATAATGGTTACTATCAGCGCAATCAGCAAGAATAGCGCAATGATGCAGCATATATTACGCTGCATGGTTATCTTCCTAATGGTATGATGTAGTAAATACATCTTCCTGTTAGTCTCGCTGTCAAATGACGTACAGCCATTGTAATTCTTGTTTTCCATATCGTTTACCTTTTTGAAAATTATATTTGTGTTATCACTACGTAAAGGTTCATTGCAATGTCCTACCATTTCAATAACCAATGCTTCGCATTCGCTTTGTGCAAGACAGGCATGGTTAAAGAAACAATCAACACACGCATCTCCTTTAACAGCTTCAAGCGTAACATTTCCGCATTGAAAGCGTTCACCAATTTTGTACTCTTTATTTGCCATGTTCGTTTTTATTGAAATGTTCAAACTTTCCGCAATTAGCTGCCAGTTCTGCAGTACCGCCAGCTTTTCTATTTTCGCTGTAGATGTATTTGCCTCTTATAAAGCAAGTTTTTTCATTGGCGCAATACCCACAGCCTATTTGCTCTTCAATGTTCATTTTATACGTTCAAAATTAAATGCAAGCACCCACGGATTACTCTCCCATGTACCTTTGCCTGATACCCTGTTTATCAGTGACGCAAAGGCTTCTTTAGGTGTGTTGTAATATGTAGGTGCATTATGGTACGTGTATAGACCTTTCAAACAACCATGACATTCAAATACACCCTCTTTAAGGCAATCATCATTTGAAATCTGATTTAGATATTGCGGTTGCCAGCCTAAGATTTTTATTTTTATAGGCATAAGCTCAGCACTAACAAACATCTTGTTTTTCCAACCTGCACGGCTTTCATAGAAAACAGGTATATTCCACCCATCAGCATATATATCCTCATACCTCTGTGCAACAGCCACAACCTCTCCAACTTTGTACGGTAGACGCTTAGGGTTATTGTCATAATATGCCTTAATTAAGTCAATACCACAAAGGCTGTCAAGTGATGCTTCGTAATATTTCATCTTGAAATCATCAATGCGCTCAAGTTCTTTTTGACTTATTAAGCGTCTTGTATTTGTTTTGAAACCAATACTTACAGCATGGGTCAACAGGTAATTGTCATTGAACATTATTTTTTTCATACATCATCCCTCCAGTAACTTTTGGTAATTGTTGTCATTCAAAGACTTCTCCATGATAGCTATTTTTAATAGCCTTGCTAATTGCTTGGCAGTTAGTGGCTTGCTGTCATGCTCATCAGTAACAATGTCATTAAAAATATGATGTTTTCTGATGTAGGCAATTACTATGTTATTTTTAAGCTCATCAAAATCTTTTTTGAAATTGATTTTGTGCCACTCATACAAACCTTTAAGCTCTGCATATTGGTAAGCAGTAAGCTCTAAACTTATTTCACTTCTTGAAGGCTGCCTGTATGTGTATTTGTCAACCAGCAATACTTTGTAGACGCAATGCTCAAAAAGTTCTTGGTACATATTGTTTCTTCCAACGTTGAATATATACCAATCCTTTTTGTTTTGGTCTAACAGCTCTTCAATCGTTATGCCGTTTTCACGGCATAACTTTTCAAGAAGCCTACGTGCGTTATCAGCTTCACCGTTAACACCACGTACTGAAAGTTCATATAGCTTTTTCAATTTGGCTTTAATGCTTTCATATCGTTCATCCATAGCCTTACTATTTTATTCAACCTCAACGGCTTCACCGTCTATCAACTTGTAGAAAGTATCAGCCTTAATAATCTCACCGTCAACCAAAAAGGCTTTAACCTCTTTGATAGGGTAGCCGTTACCGTTCCACTCGTCACGCTCTGTAAGCACTATCCAGCATCCTAATGCACCTTTAGCCTTTGAGTCTTTGCCTGTTACAATAGCTATAGAGTCTTTGCCCTCAACGGTAGCTGCTGACTGGTCGCCTGTGTTGGTAGCTGCTGACTGGTCGCCTGTGTTGGTAGCTGCTGA
>NFYZ01002429.1_pt1 | contig 35552 bp, 51 predicted proteins | sample 1092561 | NCBI WGS metagenome assembly NFYZ01 (sample SAMN03609887, study PRJNA323583) | gut metagenome | isolation source: feces | host: Rattus norvegicus | place: Malaysia | collected 2013 | reverse complement strand
ATAAGCTTCGCCATACCATTTGTAAGGAAGTCATCAAGATTGTTTCTATATTCTCTAATACCTTCAGTATCAAGTACATTATCTTCGTCCATCATGATGAACGTAGCTTGCATAGATCCTGAGTAGTAATTTGTAAGACCATTATTTACAACAAATGGATACTTACTTCCAAGCGTTGTAACCGTAGAAGCATTTCTATTTCTTTGATAATTGAGTGTCTCATTAATTCTTGCAGGATATCCTGTCATGACTCCATTGTCATTTCTTCCAACTACCATATCTGCCGTAAACCAAGATTTAACTTCTACAATACCACTATTAACATCTCTATCAGCAGTTCCTTCTGTCTCAGATTTGAAAACAGGGACATACATGTACTGAACCTTTTGGTTATTCGGCTCTAAGAAGTCAATTAAATTCTTTCCATCAGAATCTAATAAGTCAAAATCAGAAGCACTATCTACAGGAGTCTTATAATAAATCGTCTTCTAGTTCTTTTCAGATTCAAGTTTACGCTTAATCTTGATACCTTTAATTGATTGAGTTGAATATGTAATATTGCCACCACTTAGGTCATTTCTAAAATCAGCATTAAAGATAGTTCCATAAGGCTATCCATCTGGGACATCATATATAAATCCTTCTTCGGAAGAATCTATATAGCTCATTTTCCCATATAATTTATCAATATAGCAGTTCTTAATTGTCAGAGCATTGAAGCTTGGGTTATTCTCTTCGACATTTTGAAATGCTTTTGAAGAGGCAGAAAATGTACATCCTAAAAACATAGCTTCACCTCCTTATACTGCTGCTAACTTGATAATCTCATCAAGTCTTGCTGCATTAAGCGACCATTCATTGTCTTGTCTTCCAATCATGACACAGATAATCTCATCAAGCATGATGCCATTTTTTAAGTGTCTCCACTTTGTCTCACCATTATTGAAAGCACCCCATGTATATTGAAGATTCTTCCATTTTTCCCATGTATAATCAGACATTTCCTGCGAATGATAAACTCGTCTATACTACATAGGTTGTGGGTCTGGAACTTCATCCGTCTTAGGTTCTGTAAATTTTGTTTCAACAACCTATTCTAAGTATCCATGAATATCTGTACTACGATGTTTGCCTTCTCTCCAATATAATGATCCTACCGTTTCGATTGTTGGGTCATCAGCAAACACTTCTTCATTCGGATCTTTATTTAAGAAGATATGGAATACTTGCTCATTTAGATCCATATGAGTAAGATATAAGATGATTGAAAAATCATTTCTTGCAGACCATCCATCCTAAAACCGAAGTTCTTTACCATCTCTTACTGTGATACCACGATCACCATTTGAGAAGATAATCTTATTTTGGTCAAACAAATCCTGATCAATCGTACCATCAATGGTTTCAATCGGAATAAGATTTCCATCTTTATCATAAAGAAGTCCTGTTGCAGATTTAATATCTGTACCAAGTACAATTCCACCTACAATAGGATTATTCGTTGCAGTCATAAAGTTATAGACACCATAAGCATCTCCATTGAACGGCTTAAACTGTTCAATCTGACTTTCAAACTGCATGTAGCCAGCACCACCACCATTAACGCCTGGTGCAGTAGAAGCAAGAAGTCCAGCAACTCCTAAATAGTAGATTCTATTCTCTTTTAAACCATTTACAGTAATTTCATATGTTGTAGCCTTGCCTTGATGTTCATCAAGCTTCTGATTCGCTGGGAAAGGGATAACCATTCGAGGTTTTGTTAAATCACTTATGGTATAGATTTGAAGTGAACCTGAAGTCATGAATACCCCATCAGCTTGAGAGTATCTTATTCTAAATGTGTAAGATCCATCAATTAACTGACCATCATTTATATTTAAGAATGTGATTCTTGGTACTGTATAGCAAAAGAACACTTGACCTGTCTGTTTTGTAATTGTGTCTGTATAGTTACCACTTTGATCTACACTTATAACAATAATACGGTATTTCTGACCATTCCTAAGAACATTCAAATCTTTCAAGTTCTTAACATTCATTGTATAGACACCAGAAGTCTCTGATATACCTCTATTAATAGTAGGAGATGACTACACCTGCGTCATCTCTTGATAGATAAGAACTTTATAAGTTGTAATCTGAGCAGAAGATGTCTATGTGAATGATACTTCTTTAGTCTCTGTTTCGTTTACATCGAAAGGTAGAATCGTATTTACATTTGCAATCATTACTAGATCACCTCCTCGTTATTTTTTATTATGTACTTGACTTGTTGTTCTATTCTCAACAATAAACAAATCATTCCAGTTGTTACATGGAACACAGACTCGTACAAGGTCACCATTCTCAAATGGAATAGTAGACTGTACTGTATGAGTTGTTCCTTTATAAGATACAAGCCCTCTTGTATCCGAAAGCTTAGTTACAATATTGGCGGTGAAAGTCTTATCATAAGCACATTCATCATCAACAGCTTTCTTAATCTTATTTAAAATAACATCAACCATTGAGTTGATTACATCTGAATAGTTCGAATTCAAGACTTCCACCTCCTCTTTAAATCTTCTATGGTTCTAAATCTTTAATTGAATTAATAGGCAATAACTCATCGAATCCAACAAATGCAGTCTTATATCCTTTTGCTCTTATGTTCGGAGACAATACTTTAGACATACTCTGATACGTATTAAGAACATCTGGTGTTGCAAGTCCGCAGACATGAACAATATGTTCATCCCTTTCATAGAGACAAATAATTTGTGGATAAGAATTTTTCTTCCATATTATAGGATACTTGCCACACTCAACCGTCTTAATGCCAACATTGTATCCAGCATCCCAAAGATCAGGATGATTATAGTTCTTAGAATCACCAATCGTCTAATCCATGAACTTTATATTAAGAAGCTTTTCAATCGCAATCTCTCCGCAGAGTCCAGTTTCCCACCTACGATACTCTTTATCATGATCTCTCTTATGGTCAGCTTCTTGAAGTTTTGCCTTGATAAGTTCATTTCGGAACTGCTTCATCTTTTTATAAGATTCAGGATCAATATTAATATCCCAGATCTTCTAAAAGTTCTTATCAATGTATCTTTGATAATCCATTCACATCCTCCTCATTTATTATAAAATGAATTAGTGGGAGAGGATTTGCACCTCTCATAATCATCAGTCACTGTATGCATCCAGCGTGTCTACCTATTCCACCACCACTAACAAATAACCACGTAAAATCCGTAAATAATTTCTTCGGCAGAGATATTTCACCCTACCGAATCAATTAACTACGTGAAATCCGTTTTTATTTTTTGAACACTTTACTAAAGTACTGGTTCATAGCAGGTTCAAACTGCTGCTGAATAGCTGTAGCAAAGCTCTTACCATCCGTAACGTTCGGAAGAGTAAGATCACCCATAGAAATATTAATACTTGCACTTGGAACATTCTTATCAAGGTTTGGCAGACTTACAGGAGTCAGAGCACTTCTCATGTTCTGAATCATTGTATTCTGTTGTGCCTTATTAAAAACCACCTCACCCTCATCTGCGATGATAGGAATCTCAGATGGCTTCCAGTTATGCATTGACATCTCTTGAAGAATCTTAGTACGAGCATCATTAGAATCAACCCCATGGAATCCAGGGATTGCTCCTTCCTTAATTCCACCTGCTCTCTTAATGACACCACCAGCCATGCCATATTCTTTTACAATACCATTACCATAATTAATAGTAACAGTCTTGTGACCGGAAGAGTTCTGACTAATGGTATAACCGTTTCCAGAGTTCTTATAGTTACCGTCATGACTTTCAAGAATCTTATCCTGCTTGCTAGAAGAAGAGTCTATATTGCCAGCAGCATTATTCAATGCTCCTGCGGATTCCTTCAGAAGTTCAGAAGCAGTCTTCTGATTTGCAGCAGCATCATTAGACTCACGAGCAGTGTCAAGTCCATACTTCTGAATTTGGGCAGCACTAATAGCAGTTGCCCATCCATTTGCTGTATCAATATACAGAGAACCATTTGAACCACGAGTTACTTTCGTACCATTCTTATAGTAATCAACTCCATCCTTAGACTTCTCAGTGTCAAGTCCAGAAGCACGAGCTTCGGTGAACTAACTGTATGCAAAGTCAGTGCCATTCGTAAAGGTATCACCCTTACTATCACCCCTACCTACATAATCACCATTACCATAAGCGTTCTTATCTGTATAACCTAATGCTTCTGAAGCCTTAAGGTTTGCATAAGCATCTGCGGATTTCTCAAGTTCCTTCTTGATCTCAGCATCAAGAGCATTCTTATCCTTTGAGTAAGCATTGATAATGACATTGTTTGCCTCTGTCTGCTTGTACAGATTGTCAATGCCATTGGTTGTTTCACTAATAGCGTCTTTCGCCTTATTTATAGCATCATTGATGGAATCTTTCTTCTCAATCTCATTTACAAGGTTGCTATGCTCAAGACCTGTAAGACCATCCTTTCCACTATTGATAACATCCTGTGTCATCTTCTTAGCTTCTTCAGCCGTAATAGCTTCCTTGATGTACAGTTCATTGATACGAGTCAGAAGAGTAACGATAGTATCAAGACTAGACTGAATCTTGTCTGTACTATTGATTTGCTCTGCTGTCTGTTCATAGTCCTTCTTAGTATTAGAGTAGAGTTTATCTGCTTCAGCAAGGAGTTCCTTCTGAGCATCACTCAGATCCTTGTTTACATCATAACCTTTTTCACCAAGATGCTGGTTCTTCAGCTTTTCACGTTCAGCCTCTGCGAGGGCAATTTGCTGAAGTTTCTCTGGAGACATCTTTGCAAGCTCCGCAGCATTCGAAACATTAATATTCGTCTCACTGTCAGACTGAATCTTTTGCCATCTATTCTGAGCATCTGTAAGGGCTTCACTCTTTTCATCTCTGTCTTTTTCAAGAGCATCGATCTTATCCTGAATTTCCCCCTTCATCTTGTCATAATTAGCTTGGGCAAGTTCATTTTCAGCATTACGAACATTATCTTGATCAGCCGTATAAACTAACCGTCCATTTCTTACGACCTGAACTGTCTTTTGTTCACGAGCCTTCTCAAGATTATACTGGGCCTGTTCAATGTTAAGTTGTCTCTGTCTAGCTTCGTTCTGAGCATTTAAAGCATCAAGCTGTTGCTGTAAAGGCTTAATCTGATCCTCATAACTCTCAGTGAGGTCATCATTCGCCTTCTGAAGAATAGCAATATAGCCTTGAATAACTGTTGTGTTATCATTCTGTTTCGATGTAAGACCAGACTGGATATTCTGAATTTCAGTATTCACATCACTCAGTTTATCAACTGGGATCTGAAGCAGTTGCTTATTGAAGTTAATGATTTGAGTAACAATACCTGACAACGAATCATCAATGTCTTGGAGTTGCTGGAAAGTTTCATTCCACTTATCTGAACCTGGAGTGTACCCCCTATTGTTCAGTTTGTCTTCGACAAGGTCAATCTGTTGCTTATACTGTTGAGCAATCATAGACTGAAGGTCAATTTGCTTCTTAATCAAATCCTCAGTTACACGCTGACCCTTGGCTTCAATTTCTGAAGTCATATTGTCAAGGTCTTTCTGAATTGTATTCAGATTATCAATGTAAGTCTGAAGATGAGTAATTGGCAGATCCTTAATTGTCTCATTCCATTCAGCTTGTTGAGAATCTGCTTGCTTAATAGCAGCAGTAGTCTCACTGATTGTCTTCTTAACATTCCAATATTCCTCGGAATCAGGAGAGAGTTCAGCAAGTCTTTCTTCAGCTCTTGCAAGTTTGTCCTCCATAGAACTCTGTGCATCTTGCGATGCAGAGATAAGATCCATATAATCTTGAGCACCAACAATCTTACCTGTCGTACCCTTAATTTCAATGTCTGTCTGTATGGAGTCAATCTTATCCTGGAACTCATCGATTGCTTCCTCAATCTTACTCATATCAAGTTCATATGCAGCAGCACGATCTTGTTGCATCTGCTTTTCAGCATTTACAATATCTTCCTCTGCACTCACTTGATCATCGTAAGCATTCATCAAGTTCGTTATTGCTTCTTTTTGTTTCTCATAGAGTTTTGAAGCCTTTTCATTCTTTGTATTTTCTGGGCCATAGAAGATGTCATAGTAGTCATCCCATGATGCCCCAGCCGTATTATTTGGAGTAAGGTTACCATTCTTGATATCAGATACAATCTTTTCTAACTGATCGGCACTGAAGTATTGTTGTGCCTCAGTGTATCTCATGTTATAGGTATCTTGTTTTCTATTAAGACGTTCCATTGCCGTCTCAATAACCTTTTGGTCATCAACAATCAGCTCTTGGAAACTTTGTTCACGTTCTTCATAAGACTTGAAAGTGTCTTCAAATGCCGTTCTTATCTTGTCATTCTTTTTCTTGACTGTATCAAGTGCTCTGTCTTCCTAAAAGTATTCTTCCTTTGCAGCATCTGTTTTTGCTTTTTCGTTCTTAAGTTGCTTCTCGGTTTCAGCAGTTTTTGCTTCTTCAGCATCATAACTACCAAACATTTTTTTACCACCTGATGCTGATGCACCATCATGAGTAGCAGCGTTAACTTTAGCATAAGCTTTACCATGCACATAAGCTTTTCCACTTAAAGCATTCGCTGTTTGTTCAGCATTGAGGATAATATCATCCGGTCGAATATCAGTAAATTCAGCCCCATGTTGACCAAGAAGAGTATACTCATTTCCACGAATTCTTAATTCAGGGCCAAGCTCACCCACAAGGTCATTATTCTGTCCATTAGCAAATGCTTTACCACTATTAGCAACACTTCCATAAATAGAATCTTGATATTCATGCATCCAAACATCCCAAGCATCCGCTTGTTTAAATGCTTCTGCAAGATTAGCATTTGTAATCTTCTGATTATTTACGAATTCATCAATCTTATAAAGAATGCTGTACTCTAATGCATCAGTTTTGAATGGATCAGTAGAAGATAAGACTTTATCCATGTATTGAGCAAAGGTATCATTATCAAGAATCGTACCGTTCTGAAGAATCTGAGCAAAGTGACCAATAATATAATGGTCATCTTTCTACTTTTCTTGGAAAGATGTAAGACTAGTAGCATAGCTACCATCTCCAAGCTGAACAATAGGTCTATTTGCAATATCAACATTGCCCACAAATAACTCTTGGTTCTTACCTTGAGCAAGAGCCTCTCCACGAGAATTGATTTTACGATTATTAAGAATCCCTGCTGTCTGTTCATGGTTGAAGACAATATCGTCTTTCTTAAGGTCAACCATTTCAGCACCGCTATCTCCAACAGTAAAGTATTCACTACCTCTTACAACAAGCTCTGGGCCAAGCTCTCCTACAAGAGTTTTACCTGGATGCTTATTTCCCCAAGTTCCTTGTGCTCGTGCAGTACCATGGGCCTGAGATTTTTCATTACTAGGAGTCTTAGATCCATCATTTCTAGCAGCATAGCTAGATGCAGCAGGAGAGATTGGAAGAGGATTCTCCTTAAAGTAAGTTCTCAACTTTTCCTATGATTCTTGAATTTTTGCAAACGAAGCATCTAATGGCTGTATATTTACAGTAGGAACTAATGGAGTTTCAACCTTTTTCTTCGTTTCATCGAATTTATCTTGAACACTAGCAAGATTTCCGGTTGCTTCATCAACACCATCTACCTTGATAAGAGTAGAAACTGCTTCTTCAGTAATTCCAGATTTTAAACCTCGAGCTTTTGCAAGCTTCGTGTTATTCATCATATTATTGACGATATCTGCAGCTTCCCTGTTTTTACTGTTCTTGAAATCTACTTTGCCATTCTCGTCAAGAACATAATCTTCACCTTGCTTGACACCCTTACCATCATTTAGTTCATCAAGTTCTTTTTTATAGTCTTTGATTATCTTTTTATAGTTTTCAAGATCTTCTAATACTTTATCGTTATTTGTAAACAGTGTTACTTCAAGCTTTGTATTGTTGAGTTGCTGTTGTAGATTTGCAATTTCAGAGTCAAGTTCCTTTGTATCTGCATCTTTATTTGCAGCAATTGTTAGAGTTCTTTGATATTGAAGACTATCAAGTTTCTTTTGAAGAGCATCAACCTTATCTTCAGCTTCTGTTGCATTAGCTTCAGTCTCACTAAAGTTAACATCAATGTCATAATCCTTCATCTTATTGAGTATATCAACAAGAGCAGAGACAGAAACATTAGCCTCATCAGCAGCATCTCTTATACTATCTATCTGAAGAGTATCAGTATTTGCATCGTAAGTAACCCCCTTCTTCAGAGTAGTTAACTTATTATAAAATGCTTCAACACCTTTATAGTTATCAGTAGAATACGTAGTAGCATTCTTCTTCGCAGTCTTATATGCCTCTACCTTCTGATTATGATTTAATTCAGCACCATTTTGCCCTGTCCAGTAAGTAATCTACTGTTCAACATCATCAGTTCCCCATTGATGTCCCTTAACAAGTTTCTCAATCTGATCCTTCTGTCCTTGAACAGTGTCATAATGAGCACCTGCGTTAGAAGAGGAGATAGCAGACTGAAGAAGATTATAAGCATTATAAGAAGCATCATATTTATCAATAGCATTCTGAATCTCAGCATATTGCTTTCTAGTAGTCTCAACATCATTGCGTTTAGCTTCAACTAACTCATCAAGTGACTTCTTATTAATACCAATCAAATCAGTATTATTCGTTACGCCACGAGAGTACTTATTTATAGCATCAGTCTCAGACATAAGACCTTCTTTGACACTATCTTGCAATCCTTCAAGAAGAGACAATTCTCCTTGATATCTATCAAGATTATTAGACAAAGAACTTCTTTGTTTATCAAGACTAGATACCATCTCGTCAGAAGACTTACTAATAAGACTCCAGAACTTATCCGTGTCTAACTGAAGACCAGCATAACCATTATGGAAGATGCTGAACATATCTTCAGCAGAGATACCCATAGATTTCATTGCTGAAATCATAGAGTTATAGGACTCAGTACTTACAGCACCATTAGAGTTTTGCTCATTGATTGCAGCCCAGAAAGAGTTCATTCCTTCAGACCATCCACCAGCATTGCTTGAGATCTTATCAATCTCAGCTTGAATACCTTCAGGAGTAGTCTTAATGTAGTCATACACCTTCTGCCAAGCTTCAGTCACACTATCTGAACCCTGGGAGAACGTTCTAAACAGTTCACCTGCATCTTCACGAGTAGTAATAGTTGCAAGACCAATATTACTTAATTGGTCAACCATGCTCTGAGCTTCTTTTTCTGCAATATCTGCTTGATCGCCGGAATCAATAAAAGATTGTTTGATATCTTTGAGAAGCTTATTGTAGTTCTTTAACTGAGGAGTCGCATCTTCCCCAAAGGCATTCTTTAAAGTACCTTCAATTTCAGAACCTTTGAATTTATTCATGAATTCATCATATTGTTCTTTATAATCTTTAATACTAGTAGAACCATCACCAATACCAGATTTGGAATTATACATGGATTCAAGCAACGAAGCATTTTCTTCATTTTTAAACTCATTAATGAGATTCTTTTTAATCTAATCTTCCATGTCTTCAAAAGACTTACCTTGAGTAACTTTATCATAATCAATATTATTTATTGCCTTTTGAAGAATGTCTTGAACATTATCAGATAACCCTATAAAACTAGTATCTGTATTAAAATAAGTAATTAAGTTACTAGCTAAAGAACTCTATGTTTCTTTTTTGAGATTTTGGGTTTCTTTTAATTTATCTGTAGCTTCGGTTAATCTTTGACTAGAAAATCCATCAGCACTATATACCTCAGATAAGATAGAATCTAAATCAATAGACTGGCTATTAGCTTGCATATCATTTATTTTAAAAGATACAGACTGGTCATTACCAATTCCATACTCTTGGGTATAATTGTTTATTCCAGCCTTCTTTAAAATTTCGCTCCATTGCCGTGCCTCTGTAGTATTTTCTGCTTTGCCATACCCAGTATTAAGAAGCTTTTCAATATTTTGCTTTGTGGAATTATTATTATACTTTTCAGTCATTACAGTTTCATCTGATTGAACTTTTTTATCTTTAATTATTTCTTTATTATAATTCTTGATATCTTGCTGATAACCAGCCCACATATCAACTAAGTTTTCTTTAGATTCTTTATGAAGCCGATTTCTCTGAACATCTAATAATCCTTGTAATTTTTCAGTAGCTTCTTCAGCATTGTTTCCCAAGTCTACAATTGCGTTTCCATTTTCATCATATGTTCTTGTTAATGCTGGGAACATTTGAGCAAGAGTATTATTTACATCTAAGAACTTAGAATATTCCTCTGCACTTAAAGATACATTCTTTCCATTTTCATCAACACCCTTCATTAATTCAGTATATGACTTAATGGCTTCTTCAGTAGATGTTTTGGTTTCTTTGAATGATGTATTCTGATCTTCAAATGTTTCTTTTGCTTTTTTCGCTGCTTCAGTTATTCTATCTTCGTAATGAACAATATAATCTATTCCTTTAACTATAGCCCCAATAGCTAATGATGCTAATGCTGTTGCAGCAGCACTTACCGCAAAATTCATTGCTTGAGTAGCAACTTTTGCTCCAATAGTAGAAAGTGTAAACTTATTAGTCTGGATATTCGCTTCTTTTATAGATTGAATGTAATCATCCTAATTACCATTATTAGGGCCGACTCTGTTTAAATATTTTTGCAGTCCTTCTTTTGCTGAACCAACTTCAGGCTTTTCTCTGTTTAATTCAATACCGGAGAGAAGATTTGCGTTATCAAATTCTTTTTTATCAACAAGATCATATGTTTTTGGCTTTTCTTTTAAATTTTTAAATAAAGAACCAAGAATATTATTTTCATTCTATACAGTATTAGCTTGTCCATTATTATCATATTCAAGTTTGAAGAATCCACCATTTGATTTTGCTGCAATTCCATTGTAAGTGGTAAGAAAAGAACCAAATGCAATAGTCAACAAACCAACATCTGATGCTGCATTTGTCAAACCTTTACATAAATCAAGGAAGAAATTAATAACATCTTTATTAATGGCTTTAGACCACATTTCTTGCCATGCATTGGTTAATTGCTGCTGATGAGCTTCGATTGACTCCATATAGGTTTCATTCTCTCGCATAGCAGAGCCTTCTGATTTCTGAGAATCTTCATATACAGAACGAAGCATATCCCCGTTCTGAAGGATAGAAGCGAGAGCCTGTGCTCTTGTCTTGCCAGCCATCGTCTCAAGAAGTGCTGCTTGTCTGTTCTGACCATCAGATTTATCAGCTTCACCAATCTGATCCCAGATATCAGCAATATCCTGAAGAATATCATAAGTATCTCTATAGTTTCCATTCAGGTCTGTGATAGAGACACCAGCTTTACCATTTATAGCAGTTAAGTTCTTAATGGTATCTTGAAGTTTAGAAGTAGTTTCAATAAGACCACTAGAGTCTTCCCCTTCTTCTTCAAGTTCTTCCGCAGAAGTGCCACGAAGTCTCATAGAAATAACTTTAAGAGCGTTACCTACAGACTCAGGATCTTGGATGATTGCATTACCAGCAGTTGTAAGAGCAATAGCCTTATCAATATCATTTCCTGCTGCAATAAGAGTACCAGAAGATCTCTTAAGAGATTCAGCAAGTTCAGAAGTACTGATACTATAGTTATTACCAATATTGTTCAGCTTATCAATAATGTCTGCTGACAAATCTCCGGCATCCGTATTTGCATCTTTAAATGCCTGGACAAGAGCTACCATAGACTCTGTAGCATTACTAATATTATCAAACTCAGATACATTCATTAACGTAGCTGTGTTCTTAGCAAGTTCACCAGCATCCTTAATATTATAACCAAGTCTCATCTAATCAGCAGCAGAGTTCTGAAGTGTAATAGCATTAGATCCAATAGCATCAGCAGTAGCCCCTGTAGTTGCTGCATAAGCCTTAAGCTCATCATTAGTACCACTTGTTACCTTCTTCATCTCTGTCATAGCAGAATCATATTGTTTTATAATAGAAATACCTTGACGGAATTGCCCGAGTATTTGATATACAGAAAAAGAAGATGCAAAATATGCAGTTAATCCCTTTAATCTAGTTCCGACTTCTGTTAAAAAGCTAGATCCTACGTTTCCGGCCTTTTCTGCATCTGCTTCAAGCAGTCGAATTTTGACATCAAGTGAGTCTGCTTCGGCTTGCGACATTGTAAATGCATTTTCTAGCCGTTCCTCTACGTTTTTAAATCCTTCAGTATTTGATTCAATAGCTTTTGAATTTCTTGATTTCTATGAGTAGTAATTGTTTACCATAGCAGCAGATTTATTTTTATCCGCTGTTTGACGAGTTTTGTCAATTCTTAATGTATTTATTCTTGTATATAAATCTTGTACTTGAGCAACGGAACTTTTCATGTCGTCAGGGAAATCTAAGATACCCTTTTTACCTGGTACTAATTCTGGCAATTTGAAATTTTCAATTTCTGTTTCGAGATTTTTAAGATCCTTTTTACCTTCATCTGTTAATTCATCAACATGATTTTTTAAATCATTTAATTGAGTATTTAATTTGTCGATTGTTATGCTATTAAGATTTTCTCTTGCGTGTTTTAATTCTTCATTCTATTTTCCGATTGCTCCAACTTGCTTTAATAGAGTTCCATCTTCATCGAAAAGATTAAATTTAGCTCCTAAGTTAGATAATGCCACAACAGTTTCTTGAATATCTTCCTTTAGAGTCCGAAGTCTGCCTCTTTCAGAAGCTGTAATTGATCCATCAGCAAGCTTTTGTTGTAATTGAAGATAACGTTCTTGCTCTTTTAACAAATTAGTATATTTTGTAGCATATGAAGAAGAAGATTTAGGGCCAAAGAGATTAGTTGGATCATTGGCTTTACTGATTTTTGCTTCGTTCCTAACCTCGGCATCTTTCTTTATGATTTCTGCTTTACCAAGTTTTGCTTCAATTTCATCATATCTCTTTTGGTTAAACCATGGAGAATTTACAGATTTTGATAACTGATCCTTAATCTGAGTTAACAATTCATCCGCAGCAGCTTTGATTATACCTTGAGAATTATCTGCTCCTTGAGAAATAGTTTTAATGAAAGAAAGATATCTACTTACATCTTTTTTCATTGCATCATACTTATTCTTTGAATCAATGCTATTTATCCGATGTGAAGCTTGTGTCTCAATATCAGCTTTACGAGTTTTAACGTTTTCTTCATCAGCAGTAGTAACCTTTAAAGCTTTATACGCATCACGAGCGTTATTATATACTTTCCCTGCGGCAGATAGTTCAGCCTTTAAGTCATCTGTTAACCCTTCTTTATGAATCTTTACTTTAATTTCCCAAAGCTTCTTATAAGCTTTAATCATAGTATTTACAGAATCTTTAACTATTTTGGCTTCTTCTTTTGCCTTTGCTGAATCTGTTGTTTCTTTTTTAGATCTGCTACCTTCATTCTGAATAATTTTCGCCGCAGTTTTATCAACAGATAAATTTATCTTGTTATTCTGAAGAGCTTTATTAATAGCATCATGGATACTATTAGTTAACGCTTCTTCATCAAATTTAATAACTTGCTTTTCATCAAAAGCAGAAGAGATTGCCTTCTTTAAATCTTCTGTAAACTTAGAAAATGTTGTTTCATCAGAACTAGTAAATATTTCTTTAATTGCTGTAGCCAACTTATTTACTAAAAAATCAATTATAGAATCTATATTTGATGGAAGAACTTCTTTGCCTTCGTCATCTTTAGCAGGAGAGAAGAGGGCTTCAAATTTTTGATTCTTTAAAACTTCATTTATTGAATCGATCAGTTCTTGAGACTTTGGCTTAACAGTGATTTCAAAATCATGTTCATTCAAGTCTGTTTGAATATTCTGAATAAATTCTTCCATGTTTAATGGCTTAACGTTTATGCCATTATTAAAATTAGAAACATTATTAGGGTCAGTAACTACTTGATATTTTGTCGAATCAAGCATTGTTCCATTCACGCCTATAACATTATTTTGTACTTTACTTGATTCTTCAGAGGAACTACCATCTACATTAATATTAACAGAAGATCCATCAATAGTTTTTTGAATATCATCAACAAATTGCTTAGTATCAACCTTTGGCTTTACATTAATAGGAACTTCCAAATTATCTTTATTGGCAATTTCTGAAAGTTTAGTCTCAAGCTCTCCGAATTTTTTGATTTCTTTGCTTACACCGTCATCAACTAATGTAGCTTCATCTTTAATAGCTTGGTTCTTCGCTTCAACGGCTGTTTTGACATTACCAACAGCTTCTGTTAATGTACCAAAAGATTTGGCCTCTTCATCAACTTTAACTTCATTGTTCCCTAAAGCATTGCCAATCTGATTTGTATTTGTGTTGTCAGATTGTACTTCCACATTTGTTTGCATCTCACTCTTAAGAGGTATTCTTTGAGTTGGATATCCTTGACCTTTGCTAAATACATCATCTTTATATTTATGAATTGAATTAATCTGCTTTCTGAAAGCAAAACTTTCATTATAACTTTTATTGTATACATCTTGCATGGAAGATTTCTATTTTTCCATGTTTTGAGGATCAAATCCATTTGCTTCACTAAACAGAGATTGATTTTGAAGCTTCTGTTCTTCATCGCTTAAATCTGAAATCAAATCTTTATATCTAGCAAGATATTTCAACATATCTTGAGCTTGAGTATTAGATTCATCTCCTTCAGTATTAATAGTATTTTGGATTTCAATAATTTTAGATTGAACCTCATCCAAATCTCTAAGCCATTTATTTACTTCCCTTTCATCTTTGGGAACTGTGAACTCAATATTCCTCTGTTGAGCCTCATCATGCTTAGATGCAAGATTCTTTACAGACATATCCGAAATTATCTTAGGGAGATTCTTCATTGAATCTTTATAATTATTTTTTGCTTGGGTTAAAATTCTATCTTTTAATTTTTTCTCTAAGTCTTGTCCATACGCATTAGAACTTTCATAAGTTCCACTAAAATTAATAGCTCTTGTATAAGCATTGTTACCAGTGACACCTAAAGTTTGTTCAAGATTTCTTATTTGTTTATCAAGCCATTGTAATCTTTGAACTCGTTTAGCAACATCTTGGAATTCATCTAAAATTAATGAATAATTTTTATCTGTAGGACTTGCTTTTTCAAATTCTATACCGTTAGCAATTTTATCATATTGAATATATCCATTTTTATCAATAATATTCTTTTCTTTTAAAGGAGCTACGATAGTTTCATATAATGCAACTGCTTGACGATATCTATCACCAAATTCTTCATTATTATTTATTCCTCTTTGTTTTCTCTATTTCTCACTATCTCCACCCATCATCTTTTGATATATTGCCTCGCCACCATAAGACTTGGTAATATTTCCCATACGTCCATCGTATACGTTCGTAAGTCCTCTAAATTTATTTTCAATGTTATCTTGGACAGATTGAGTTAAAGATCTTTTGGTATCAGACACTGCTTTATGATAAGAATCTGTTGTTTTTCTAACTATATCTCTAATTTCATTTAAATTTTCTTTTGATAAATTTGCAATATCATTACTATTTATACCTTGGAAAACTTCTTCAAGAGTAGATATTTCTTTTCCTAAGGATATAATGTATTTATAAAACTTCTCAAAATCATCAAATTTAAAAGAACCATTCAAAATAGATTCTTGCATTGATTTATTTTGATTATAAATGCTTTCCAATTCTTTATTATAATTAAGAGCATTAGTCTTACCATGACCTAAATTTTTAACTATACCATCAAAAGAATTTTGAGCATCATTTACTAAAGTTTTTTGAGCTTTATTCTCAACATTCTCAAAAGCCTTTGTAAGTGTTTCTTGGATCTTTTTAACCTTGCTTTGATCTAAAGTCACCCCAAGAATTACATCCATATTCGTTGTAGCCATATATTAAATCCCTCCTCAGCTAAAAGAATAATTCAATCTATATTTCTGTTTGCGAGCTTCCATCACTGCTTTTTTAAAAGCCATTTTACCAACATCCTTTTTAATATCATTTAAGACATCTAAAGGAGCTTGCTTCGTAACTTGCGGTGTATAAAACTTTGTCTTAGATCCATGCTTTCCAAGTGACCAAGAATTATACGCAACTATATCTTTTACTGGAGATCCATTCTATGGTTTAATTGGATTTAACATTCCAGTTTTAGGATCTCGAGAATCTGAATAATAGTCAAACATTTGTGAAGAATTAATATGTATTCCACCACGATATGTGTTTCCTTTTTTCATTTCTGATTCAGAAAGAGGATAGTATGAATGATTCATTAAATTATATGTTCTCACATAAAGAGCAGGATTATAATCAGCATAGAATCTATCCATTTGGAATTTAGCTTCTTTCATCATATATTGAGTGAAAATTCTGCTAAATGAATTTCCCTGGTTTTCTACAAAATCCTGGACATCTTTTGTTAATTTATCAATAAATTCTTTTTGAGACATTGCCATAACTATCCTCCTTCCTTACAGTTATCTATTTATAGTCTGTACAATTTCTTTAAATGTGTTCTCATCCACCTTATCTAAAGCATCCGATGCCTTATTAATTAGTGGCATTACTGCCTCAGAAATATGGGGCCACATATCCATCAGTTTCTTAGTAATAAACGCATGAGATTCATACTCATTCGTAATAGCATCTTCATACGTCATCTTTACTATTTCCTCAAAAGAAGGTTTATTATATGGTCTAATCCTATCTAAAAGCCAACTTGTAAGTCTCTTTTCAGCCAACAAATCATAATCATTAATAACGTTCGTTTGATCAAATTCAATATTCGTATAAAGTGTAAAAATTCCAACCAAAGTTAAAAGATCTTTCTTTGGGGAGTCAACATGAATATTATGATATTCATCAAAACAAGAAGCCTCAATAATTGCTTTTGCAAGAGTAACCATTGAACTCCATGAAACATACTTATTTATTACAACAGTATCTTCAAGCCAATAGTCCCTCTCATCCCCATCATCTGATAATGAGTTATATCCATCAACTAAATCTTTAACAGTAATTTTATCCATGTTATTCTCCTTATAATATATCTATTAAAATCTCGGTTCTCGGATGATTAGGGCCATATGCACACTTAAGAGTAAGAGAGTGCAGGTGCTTATCATCATCATCCATAATGAACCCAGCCTCAGTAAACCCATCTAATATGAACTTTGGAGTCATATTATCTGGATCAAGTCTACGCTTAGTAGGGTGGAAGATAGAAAATGTCATTTCAAAATTCTCTAACTTCATATCCTGATACCCAAGATCGTTGATCCACCATACAATAAAATCCTTCTATTTCTGTTTAAGAGCGTTCATCTGCATACGAGGAAGGATGAACCAAACATTAATAGAAGGATGCCACGGATGATCTATTGGAACTTTTCTAGCTCTAGGATGTTGTTCAAAATAGTACTTGTTGTATCTTTCAATAACATCCTTGTCTAAAACTAGCTTAATCTGTTTCATCATCATCCTCCGGGTCAACAATAGAGTACGTTATATCTATAAGTATTGGAGCTATTTCAGTAGTATCACCTGTGTCATTCAAGTGACATTGAATAAGCTCCGATGCTAAATCTTTATCTTCAGTTTTGCTAGCCAATGAGATGTTCTTTGTAAATCCCCACACACCATCCCCTAAATACTTTAAATACTGAATAGGAGAGGAAAGTGTAGCCATTACATATCTTTGTTTTCTTAATACCTTATAAAACTTCATGATTCACCTCAATTCAGTTCATGCCTACACCAGAGGTCATAGCACTTTTGACTAGCCTTACGATCAACAATGCCAACAAGAATTGGCTTGTTCGTTTTAAAATCTCTACTTGAATAAATATCAAGTAGTTCAACACCATTTGCCATATAAGCAGCAAGCTGCTGCATGTTCACAAGTCTTACAACACTATTTGTGTCATAGCTCTTTCCTGTTGTTTCACTTAAAACCATATCCTTCATAATAATTTCTCCTTATAATCCTTGAGGCAAAAAAAGGGTACACAGAACACTAAGTAGATAGTGAAATGTATACCCTTATTTTTTTATTTAATAATCACATTCACTATCACTTAAAAGATTTATAGTTCTTTCTATTGTCGTTCTTTACATACTGTGACTTAGTATGAGTAGGAACTTGTTTTAGTTCTTCCTTCTTACCACAAACAGTCTCAACCTCCTTCTGATACTTCGGAAGAATGTATGTAGCGTCACACTTATCAAGAATCTTCTTAGCCTCTTCCTTATCCATGCAATCATTCAATGCATCAGACAGAGTCCAGAAGATAGTTCTACAATTTTCTGTATCAAACATATTTCTCCATGATGGATCAGTTCTCTCATCTCTACAGGTATTGCAGTAATGATACTCCCTACCACATGTTACACAGATTCTATTTGGTTTACTCATTAAAGAATCCCCCTTTTTTAATTAAGCTATTATTAATATAGAAATAATCTGGTAAGCTATGACCCCTACCAGACCAATGTGATTACTCACTTTTATTCACTCAATGTGAAATTACTGCTTGGTATCATCTTCCTCATCATCACCATCAGCAGCATAGATGCTATAAAGCTCCTTATCATCAGAGCAGTAGTTCTGCTGAAGAGTACCAGAGTAGTTCAGGTTACCCTCAGTAGTGAAACCAATCTCAAGCTCTGGGGATACCTGGAAAGACGGAATCTCAATATAGATAGATCTCAGAGTATCCGGCTCACACGGATCAACTGCAAGAGCCTTTAAAGTAAGCTTTACAGTCTGAGGGAATCTATTCGCCTTGTTAGTAACCTATACGCCGTTAGCAACATCACGATCATACTTAACGATGTACTGAGTAACGCCAGCAGTTGTCGGCGGTGTAAGAGTATTCTGAGCACCAGAAATGGAGAACTTATCTGCGGCAGCAGTAGTATCAGAGCCATAGATCTTATCGTCCATAGCACCATTCTTGCCAAGTGCATATACCTTTACAGTATCCTTTCTAGCATCAGCACCGAGATCAAAAGTCTTACCAGCCTTTACAGTGATAATTCTCGGCATTCTAATCTTGTCAGAATCAGATGCATACTTCTTACCACTACCAGACGCAGCACCAGCTATAGAGAGATTCAGGAATGCATTAGTCGCAGTAAGCTCACCCTTCTTACCTCTGTAGAACTTCTTTACAACAGAACCAGTCGCATCAACTGCATCCTTAGAATCAGCAGAAACATTGATCTTTGCATCAGAAAGCTGAGTAAGAACATACAGAAACTCGCCCTTGCTATTCTCTGCTACGCCATACTGGATGCGATCAACAATAATGTCATCAAGCTTAAAAGCCATAGTCTATTCCTCCTTTTTTAAAAGATTTTATTTTTGGGGTATAAAAAAAAGAACGGATCAAAACCGTTCCCATACCAATGTATTAGTCATTGCTAATATCACGCATGAAATTAAACAATGATTTATCTACCTTTGACATGTCACAAAAACCACTGTACATGCCATACATAAGAGCATTTGTAGACGCTATAATTTGAAGTCGTTGAACACTATCCATAAATTCAACAATGCCAACTTCTTCTAATTCTGATTTCTTATATTTAAAACCTGGATGATTAAGACAAGAAGAGATAAGCGGAAGTAAGAAAGATTTATCAGATTCATTCTTTTGCATTGCCAAAGCAAGATTATCCATATCCTCTTCGATCAATGATTTTTTAGTTTCCTTACCTTTAGCTTTTTCAACCTTTGGGAATATATTAAACATCGTTCGAAGATACGTAACAAGTATATTATAATCATTTTCTTGAATAAGAATTTGCTGATCTGCATTAATCATGCATTCCTCTGGTTTATGCATGATAAAATTTTTATCCCCTTTATGATCTTTATTCTCTTGGATCTGTTCTTCAGTCAATGGTTTTTCATAAAATTGAAATTTTGTGAAGTCTACATCCCCAAATAAGATATTTGTCTTATCAATAGGTATTACACTTGTTAATGATGCAAAAAGCTAAAAATCTGTCTTCTTATTCCAATCAATACCCATTTTCTATAATGGTAATCTGAACTGAGTTGTATGAGAAATAAACCTATTCAGCATTTCAAAGAACGGTTTCTCACCATAATCAATAATAGCTCCAATAGTTGGCTCATAAATTGTCAAATTTTCAGTCACAGTAAATGGTCTACCAAAGTACATCTTTAGTCGATCAAATTCAATTTTAGGTTTTTGAATTTTGGCTTTTTCTATGTTCTTCTGAACAATAGAATCTATGCCTAAATCAACTCTTGCTTTAATGTCTGAATCGATCATACTTATTATTTCCTGTTCCAGTTATTCCATTAGGAACTCTCATCTTAAATTGAACCGTTCGACAATAGTACACATCATCCACTATACTGTAGTTGTCACTATCAAGAAGCATCTTATTCCCAAGAATATTACTTCTATTGAAAAGATCCTTAATTAAGTAATCGAGTAAATCCACTCTTGTAATCCCATACTCAGTAGTCATATCATCTTCATGAACAAGAATCATGAATGTTAATACTTGGTCTTTAAGAGCATCGTTATAGTAATATGGCTCGTCATCATAAATGTCGAACATAATAAAATTCAGAACCTCTTTTTGAATACCATTAAGCTTCATCCATCCAATTATTTGTTCATGTTTGATACTTTGATTCTACTCGTCGATTTCTTTCCTACGTTTCAGTTCTTCTTCCGTAGGATTATCTGGATCAGCGAATTTATTCTTTGGTTTTGGACTCTTTGTTCCAAGAATCTCCTTAATATCAGGATCTACAAGTAAAGCTTCTTTTATTTTTTTCTTCTTTCTGATAATATCCTAGTTATTATCAGCTCTATCACCAGTTTCCAGGTCTCTCAGTTTATTAATATCACGTTGCATAGTCACTAACCTCCAATCCAACGACAGAGTGGGAGTTACCATCTGCATCGTAAATACACAATTTGAATTTCTTTCCAATAAGACTTCTAGCCTTACCAGGTTTTATACTAATAGATGTATTATCCATTAGAGTTATCTTCATAAGATGCTCATAATAGGAATCTTCATGATAAGAACTCTTACTCTGATCATCCTTCGAAGATGGATCAAGTGTAATTTTCCAATTAGGATTACTGTCAGATCTCTAGTCCTTAATACCGAAAAAGTATTCGTTACCAATGGACGTATCAATCATATCCTGGTATTCACCACCATAAAGCTCCCCATTTTCGTCAGGAAGTAATGGGATAATCATTCCATGTAAATCATCCTCACTATGAGTAGGCTCATTCGGTTCAACATTACCAGTACGGTTATAATAATTACAAATAAGAAGATCCTTGTTATCACAAGTATAATCATACTCATCCTGCTTCAGAGACAACTTGATAAGACCTTGAGGGGCCATATCCAATACCTTCGTCACCGAATACACTTCAGGATTAAGAACATTATTTGTAAGCATGAAACGATTACCATGCGTAATTGTACGAGTATCACAGAGGCCAAAGTCATTTAAGTCATCCCCATACACCGCATGAGTATCCGGCATCCATGCTGCCGTAAGGTTATCTAATGCTGTAGAATAATCTGCCACCCAAACACCAGAAGTGTAAGAATTTGCCATTCTCATAGCACCAAGACAATGTTGAATTACACCATCATAAATCCATTGGAAATTCCAATTCACTTGGATAATACTGTACCGTACATAAGCATTTGCATCATTACGAGAAACAATGAACCACAACTGTGGCTTGTTTCCGACACCAATATGCTTATCACGATTAGCAATCTTGAACTATTCAACTTGATCTTCATATGTTTCAGTATCTGTGTCATTGTCATCCGGGACGATGACATAAGTTCCTATTGGAAACTCAACACCTGGTCTGAACTGAAGATACTAGTCAACAGTATCTTTTGAAATAGTTTGAGAAGAGTGGAATTGATACTTTGCATCATAGAGATGCCAACCCGTTCTTGTAAGTACACGTACCTGCTTATAAGCTGGATCTGATGTAAAAGTAGCATTAATTATATCATTAGACTGGGCCTTATGAATCCCACCTAATGTAGTTCCTTTAGATGATAACATTGATTTATACATATCCATGCTAATCATTATTATCACCCCACTTCCCCAATATGGTCTACTAAAGCATGTGCATCAAGTACAAGCTTTCTATAGATATTCTAATCAAAGTCCTCTTTACGAGTCTCTATAAGAGCCGCTTCAAGATTGCTCATTAACTCTACTATCACTTCAGGATAGAAGAGTAACTCGTTAAGTCCATCAATAGAATGCATAATCCCACTGAAGTACTTTTCGAAATTGACATTGTATTTATCTTTTGTTCTAGGGTCTTTATACAAGAGTAACTAAAACAGTTTACTATGTAACCGATCCTTATACTCATCAATCTGTTCTTTACTAAACGTTCCATATATTGTCTTCATGATTTGCCACCATCAAGATAAGAGTTCCAAGCGTAGCCTCGATCACGAATCATTCCTCTCTGTTCAGTTTTCGTACTTTCATAAAGAGTCTGTAATGTATCAAGGTGGTTCGCTTGCGAATACCACTTTTCTTCCTTACTAGCAAATACAGGATCTGTAAGAACTGATGTCTTAAGCTTTGGCTCAAGCCATTTAAGCGTAAGACCTAATGCAATAACATCTATTACAAAGCTCTTATCAGAATCCTCATCAACAACATATTTCATCTCATAGCGAAGCTCTTGAATTTCATCATCATAAGTGATGGAAGAAAAAAGTCTTCTAATATAAGGCTGTGAGATTACAGAATGAATCTACTCATAAGTAATATCATTCAGCATCTCATTCGGCTTCTCAGCAAGGTCAAATGCCATCACCTTACTGTAGAATCTAGAATAAATCTCTTTATAATCAATAGAGGTCATATTACACCTCCGTTAATTACTCTTCGTTATTCATGTAGAAAGTCATCTTTGTTCCAAGAAGATCATCAAGTGCCTTAATCTTCTTGAGGCTATCAAGAATGCCATCATTTACAGCAGTAGAAACATAGCTCTTAAAAGATGGAAGAACACCAGATGGAAGACTCTTTACAGCATCCTTCATCTGTGCAAACGGAAGGTCAAGAATCTTCTCAAAGTCACCGTTTCCATACAGTGAATCATAAAGTTCCTGAATCTTCGGATACTCCTTAAGGAACAGTTCATCTTCAATAATGAATAACGGGTCAAAAATGTAGCAACTCTTAGCTCGAATTGCTGCCACAAGGTCTTCATAACTAACGTCAATAGTGTCATCATAATCGATGAAATCATACATATCGCCAGTTCTCTGACCAATCATAATCATTTCTCCAGTAGTGATAGATCTACACTTAATCTTATCATTCGAGTCATGCTTTGCTTCAGTCTTTGGCTTTTCAACAACTGAAACTACAGGAGTTTCTCCCTTCGCAGTTTCAGTCTTTACAGTCTTCTTTGTATATGCCATCTTTTTCTCCTTTTAATCAAATTTGGGAGAGAACAAGTCTCTCCCAAATATAAGCTATATTTATTAGCCTGTGATCTTTACGAAACCATGATATCTACCAAGACGAGTACCGATACCAAACTCTCTCTGAACTTCATACTTCTGCATGTCATCCATAAAGCCGTTCGCCTCACCCTTCTCAGTAACCTCATCAATAGTAGTCTCACCAACATCAACAAACTTTACAAACTTATCATCGATTGTCGGAAGAATCAGAAGAGCATCCTGTGGAACAAGTCTCTTCAGTTCAGAACCGTTAAACGTCTCATTCGGATCAAATCTCTGCGGAAGCTCAACAAGCTGAGTTGTCTCATAAGAACCAAGTCTACCAGTAGTGGTAACATCCTTCTTAGTTCCCTCATCTACCCAATCTACATCAGCAAGCTTTGTAAGCTTCTTAAGAGCAACCTTCGTACCCATGATAACTACACCAGAGTTACCATTAGCAGTAGAAATATCCTCAATAAGCTGATCAAACTGATCCTTTGTAGTTGCAGACAGAGCCATAGTCTTCTTGAATACAGCCGGAATAGCATCTGTATTCTCCATTACCTGTGCAAACACTTCATTCTGACTCTTGACAACAAATGCCTTTGCAACAGCATCAACGTAATCAGCCCAAGACTTTCTGCCCATCAGGAACAGGTCAATATCACCACCAACAGCTACACCATAAGTAGATGTCGGAACAGAGAATCTCTTACCAGCACCAAGTCTCTGAAGAACCATATCATGGTGGTCACCAGATACCTGAGAAACAGTAAGGGTTACTTCATCATTATTCCAGAACTCATTTCTGTCACCAAGAGACAGATTTCTAGTCTCTACGAAATCATTGAAGAACTCAGACTCTCTCTAGCCTTTCTCAACTGCAATGTCAATTACTTCCTCAATTACATCAAACAGCTCACGACCGTGGTCACGAAGTGCTCTCTTACGCTCACGCTTTGTAGCATGCTCATAATCAATACCAAGAATATCAAACTGAACCTTACGGATTATATCATTAGCCTCACGGTCAGTCATCTTGTTTCCCTTTGCATCAAACATAATCTCTCTGTTTGCTACTGCAAGAAGGGATGCCTTATACTCATCATAAGTGCAATTATTCTTCTCAAATGCACTCATTACATGCTCTGAAAAATTAATCTTATGCATATTATGTTACCTCCCTTCTCAATTAATCTGAAGCAAGCTTAAACTTGCCAGTTGTATCAGCAGAAACAGTCTTCTTTGCCACTGGAGCCTTGTCGAAACCTTCAGCAGAAACCTCAAGAATATCTCCCTTTGCAAGCTCGTATGCACGAACTACATCACCCGTTGCGTTGTAGAAATTCTGTTCCATCTTGAACTCATTTGTCCAAGTTTCAGCAGTAATCGGCTGCTGATAGATAAACAGTGCATCCGTATCAGCCGTTACCTCTACATACTAATTACCATTTGCTGCCTGTCCTAAAATAGTACCAGCAAATACTGGAGCTACTGCCTCCTTATAAAGGTCAAGGTGAACAAAATCACCCTTGCCAATAAGCTGACCATTATCATGATCCTTAGTAAGCTGGATGTTATAAATGTGCTTACCGCCATTTCGTGCAAGAACCTTGCTCGGGAATGCTACGGCATGCTTTTCAATCGTATACTTTAAAGCCATAACTTGTGTCTCCTTTCGTTATATTTTTTTTTGTTTTAATTTAATATTAATCTGCCTGTACGCTCTTCGAGAAAAGACCACCAAATTTACCGTTGCTCTTCTCATGGCGAATAGGCATTCCTACCTTCTTTGTGGTTGGTGCAGAAGGAGTATATTGAGCAAAGTCAAGTTTTCCTTCCTTTGCATAGGTAAGAAGAATCTCATTAAGCTTCTGCTCGAACTCAGCAGATGTCATCTCGTTGAAAGACTCAGTATCTTTAACAATCTTCTGAACATCTTCAGAATTAGCAATAGAAGCAAACTCATTAGAATTAAGAAGTTCCTGCTTCTTAGCAGTATCCTCATTCTTCTTATATGTAGAAAGTTCCTTCTCAATCTCAGAATAATTAGACTTCAGATTCTTAAGATCATTATCTTCCTCATCTGTTACCCAGATCTGATGAACAGGAACTCGCTCACCAACAAGTGAGAAGTTCGACTCATTTCTCTCATAAGCCTGTCTATAGTTGTTATGTGTGTACCAATCATACATAATAACCTTACTCTCATCAGGGTAAACCGTTACAGAATACCATGCATCATCACTACCATAAGTCTCATTTACGAGATTAGAAATAGCACGTTGCATATCATCCATACTGAGAGAGAATTCCTTCATAGAACCATCCGACATCTTAATAGCATAAGCTGTTGCCTCAACATCCTCTGTTGGTTCTTCAGGCTCAACCGGATCTGTTGGTCCTGTCGGATCAGTATTAGGATCACCAGTCTGGTCTTCAAATACTTCAGCAAACTTAGCCTCAAGCTCCTCGTCAGAAAGTCCTTCATAATCAAAAGTCACATCTTCTGCGGTTTTGTTATACTTCTTCAGTAATTCATTAAACTTATCCACTAATTTTTTACCTCCTTCCCCAGAATATTTTATATTGATGCTAGCAAGTTTTTCCTCAAACTTGTCCAGTCGTTCAACTATCTTGGAAAGTACATCATCATTTAACATACTATTATTCTCAGCACTAAAGTCACTCATTGTGATGTTAGCCCCAGCCATACCAGGGTTTACTTTAGTTCCATCATCTCTCTTACCAAGAATGGTTACTCCTGAGAATATAAATTTATCAATATTAAGAGCCTTCTCTTGAGCATCATAACTGAACTCAAGAATGTTTATCTCAATAGATACAGAGCACTTCTTTTCACGCTGCAAAATCTCAGCAGCTTTCGTGTACTCTTCATAAATATAACCATCGACAACTACATAGTCCTTGTCTTGATCATCATCATGTTCAATACGTGCATTACATGACTCTGGAATAACACCTACAGGAATCTCATCATAGACAACATTACCATCATCATCTAAATGAGAATTATGAGTTTCAAACTCATCCTGTCCATCAACCTCATGAATATAACCAAGAATTGGTCTATTGCTGAATGATGGGAGAGCAGTATTCATGGTATCTTCAGAAATAGAAGAGCCATTAAGATTCTTCCCAATATGGCATGCTTGTAGAGTAACTGGAAGGAGTCCGAGATGAGTATTCTCATCATCAAAGGACACCTTACCAGGTACTTGTACTACAATCACACTATTATCATTGTTTGCATCAAAATGAACAGATTCAGACTGATTTGCATAATAACTATATAAGTCATCGAGGGACATTAAACGTTTCTTTGCCATGCCGACCCTCCTCTGAATCTTAGATTGTTAATATATTTGTAAAGACCACCTTCTTTTCATCACATGTGAAGACGGTCTTTCCATTATTGACAAATACAAAGTATTGATCTTGCTTCGGAAGTTCAGACATGCCAAGCTGCCTCAGACGATCAGCAGCCTCAGAATCTTGAGTCTTAATAAAATTCATCATGCTTCATCCCCTCCTTCATCTGTTTCAGTAGGGATTTCCTTCACCACCTTACTTGTCCCATCTGTGCTAGTTCCACCATTTCCTACATTAGAAGTAGTATGAGATGACTGAAGCGGTTCCCAACTTGAACTAAGATCAAGAACCTCATTCTCAAGATAAGCAAGTGCGAGAGTATCCTTCTCTGAGAAACCATTTAACGTATTCAAAGCCATCTTTACAGGAAGCCCATACTCAGCATCCTGTCTAAGAGACTCTTTAAACCAATCCTTTGTATATACAGACACCTCAAAGAACTTAACTCTAGCATTATTAGATACTTGATAGCTCAAGAATCTATTTACCCATGCTTCAGTCTGAGGAAGAAGTGAAGAAATAGCAAATTCGGTATCAGCCTTAATTGCTGCTTTAAATGCCTCTGTACCACTAATCTTTGTGGCATCAAGAATTTGAGATCCACCAGAAGAACCAAAAAGAGCAGATGTAGCCTTTGCTACCTTGTTGGTATCATTGACCTTATCTGACTCGCTGAAACTTATAGTATTTAATTTGCCAGGAATAATTGCAGCACTAACATAATCAGGAAGAGCTTCATCCAACATGCGATTGAAATACTCAATCATCATGTCAGGATCAACCTTCCAGTCATCGGCTTGCTTAGATCCTGTAATAGTCTCCATCTCAAGCCATATCATCTTATAGATATCCTGTTTATCAGCAATAGCTTGTACATCCTCAACATCAATGAGGTTAATGATACTGTTGAGAAGACCTGAGAACGGTACAACTACAGTGTCCCACGTTTCAAAACGTTGCTTCATACAGATAGCATATTCATCCGGCATTGGTTGCCATCTGCCATTTGTCTTATCACTTTCATAAGCTCGATACATACTGGTAAAAGGATCTCCCCAAAGTTCAAGAAGTTCCTGTCTACTTCTAAAATAAGACATATCCATCGCAAATGAGAAATCACCTGTCTGATAAATACCACTGATACGGCAATAATCAGTTGGAAGTGGAAGAATGAACATTCCAGTATCATCATAATAAACACAGCCAAAAAAGATATCCTCAACAAAACACTGGATATATGCCTTAAGCATTTCTCTCTGAAGACCAAGATGGTCAAGTACATCCAATGTGTCGTTATAAGACTTCAGTACCTTACTAGCACTATTTGACTTCTTTAAATTGTAAGTTGGGATTACAGAACGAGCATCCAGACAGAACATCGTAGCGTTATACATGATGAGTCTGTAGTATGCATGACATCTATAATAGAGATATCTTGATAAGTTTCTAAGGTTCTTCTCATTACTACTAATATTCTGGAGATAAGTTCTCAGTGATTCTTTACTAAATACTGGAATAGTAGTAGTGGAAGCTTTATTAACATTTCTGAGGGTCTTTAAGGCTTGTGCTGCCTTACTATAGTTCTCAATAACATCCTTATGCTGAGTATACTACTCCCTCATTTCTTGAGCTGTCGGATTTTTAGTAGGTGCAGTTGACACCTGAGTTGATTTTCTTGGCATATGCACCTCCATCAAACATAACCTCTTCTTATAGTTAGTCTCTTAATCAGAGATTGTGTATCCTTTTGTCTTGGTTTCAATTTGTATTCAAGTTGGCAAGCACACTAAAATGAATATGCAAGACTAGAATATCTATCCTTACGCATACCACTCATCTCATAGACCTTAATATTACCATTAAGAATCTTATGACGAAGCTTAACCAACTCATATTCAGCCATAGTAGTCTGAATGTATGGCATCTTCAATTTACTCTGCTCAGTAGGAGTCAACTTCTGGAATCCCTTATATGATTCAATAAGGTATTCTTCAGATTCTTGCTCTTGAGTCAGGAAATTGATTTTGCCATTCTGTATTCCATTTCTAAGTAGAATACAAATTTCATTATTGAATGCCGGAGTAGCCTTTACAGACCAAACCACCTTCTCGGCATCTTTGACTTTACATCTATCTGCCATATCATCATCATTACAGCAAGTGAGTGCCTTATAGGTGTCTCCTGTTTCTGGGTCGTATTGATCTTTAATAATGTAATCATACACCCCCACGCCTAACAATTATTTGTTAACTTGCAAACTTTTTATTTTGCAATTCTAATAGTTTTCATTCCTATTAGTTCAGCATATTTTTTTATTTATTATTTTGGAATTCGTAAAACTGTTTTTTGTTGGTATTCTTAATACCATATATAGAATGAAACAATTTATGACAAGTTCTACACAATGTCACTCCATTATCTATATCAAATCTCTCATCAATATAATCTTTAAAATTATCAAGATGATGAGCTTCAAGATAAACTTCATGCCAATTGCCATTTTTGTCTCCGCAATGTTGACAAACATAATGATCTCTTGCAAAAACCGCTTTTCGCTAATCTCTATATTCTGGTAACATTCTTTCTGTTCTAACTGTTTTTGTATCATTCCCCTTCTATACAGGAGAATTTTCTCCACGCATAGATTCTCTAAATTCTTTAGTTTTAGAGTAATTATCAACTCCATATTTTTCTAAGCATGTATGTTTATATTTTTCTTGCACATCTAAATTTTGAAGTGCATTTTCAACACCATACTTTTTAATATTAGTTTTTCGTATTTTTTCTTGAATTATTTCAGATCCAAAAGGATTTTCAGCTCCATATTTTTCTAAATTGGTTTTTGAAATTTTATCATTTATATGAGGTATATCTCTAACATTTTCAACACCATATTTTAAAAAGATACTTTCTTTAGCCTTTATTCCAGTACAAGATGGATTTCCACAACAATCTTTATTGTTGCTTTTATCCTTCAATTTCAAATACGAATACCATTTGACTTCATATAAATTATGGCAATAATCACATGAAACAGTTACTTTTACATTGCTTCCATTCGTCAAATCATTAACTTTGACTTCAAATTCATCTCCCATTTTAGTATAAACATATCCTAATTTAACATAATGGGACTTTATTTTTGCATTCTACTTAATTTTTACAGTTTTACTAATTAACATAATCTCCTCCATTAATAATAGAGGCTGAGTAAGGAATTACCTTATAATCTCATTTATCAGTCCACAGACTGACCATAAAATAATAAAATGTAGCGGCCTCTTGGTAGTATTATATCTTTTCAACTACTATGCGTTGCCCCTGACTATAGTTCCTATAGCCTTCGGTTCGAGTTAGCATTTCAGCCTTCTCGCTTAATTCCGCTATTTTAAAACGGCAAAGGTTCACCGTTTGTATCTAGAACAATGTCTGTACACTTGTAATGATAGTAATATCTCATAATGATAAGACCTAACTGGTCTGTTGTAAGTCCTTCAAAAGTCTCAGCATATACGAAGTTCGACTGGTAGGACGTAGCATCAGACTGAATTAAGTCATTAATAAAGATTGCGGAAGCATCGTTCTTCTTTTTCTTAGTTGAACCCATAAGGGCTACGTCAATAGAGAGAATTCGTTTATTCATAGGTTTCACTTCTGGAACACGAATCTTGTCACTATAGTACTTAAGAGGTAAGAATGCTTTCTTAATCTTTCTTCTACTATTAATTTCGTCAAGCTTGAAGAAACTACCATTGAGGTCTCCAAGCCACATAGTCTCCATCTCCATTTGATAAGCCATCTCATTAAAGTCTGTCTCAGACATTTCATCCTCAACCTGACCTCGTGAGAGAAGACCTTCCTTAATAGATAATTGATATGGGAGACCGCATACGAAATATTTCTTTGTATCAACAAAGAAGTTTACAACATAAGCTTGTAACTTACGATAAGCCCAAGAACTTTGATACCATGCAGAACTCATATAAATCTCGTGATTTCGTTCCTGAAGATGCTTATACTCCGGTTTAGAAAGATAATTTGGTTGTCTAGGATTACCAAGGAATTTCTTGATAACCGTATTAAGAACCACTTCATCAATCATTCTATACTCATCACAAACAATGATATTAGCACGAGCACCACGAGCATTATCCGTACTTGTCTTAGCTTTTATCTACGAATTATTCTGAAAATAGATAGAGGCATCATTCTGACCTATACTTACTTTCTTTATCTCCTTCCGTAGAAGAGGAGACATTGGCATGAGTTCATCTTGTATTTTTAATAGTGATTCTGTAGCCTGTTTAAGAGTACCAGCAGTTACTACAATCTTTGTACCAGGGTACAAGATACAACGGACACAACAAAATAGAGCTACTAAAAATGTTTTACCTAGCAATAGTTATTACCTTGTAGCTTTTTATCTACAACTCTGGAGGTTTCCCCCATTTTCATCGGTTAGTCAATTCCAACCCAGTTTAGCATACATTTTCACCTACGACTTTACGTTTAGGTGGAAGGGACTCTTGGAGAAATTATATTTATTCATTCTCTATGCGTTACAGTGAGCCACAGCCTTTCGTAATCTGTGCTTTACCTCGGTATTAGCAGTTAAGCGTTCACCGATTTTCCCCTCTCATTGCCCAATCATTTCTGATTGGCGAAGCCTAATTATTAACCTCTCGCAGCAATAAACATAAAGAAGTAGTAGTGCATCATAGCCTAAATAAGAATCTGCTGAAAAACTCTCAAATTGATTCCTAAATAATCTTTAACAAATCTCTGAGGATTCTCTCTATAATACCCAGCTCTTTCATTTACCGTTTCCATGATTCGAGTAACTTTATCCTGCTCAATCTCTTTCATTGTCTTCTGATCAGCCATAATCATACCTCGGCTTCATCATCAACATGAGTTCCAAAGATCTTACCAAACAGTGCTTCAGTATCCTCTTCCTCACCGTACTCCGGTTTCTTCACTGTATACTTCTTAATGTATCTATCATAGATATCCGAGAATGCATTTCTAAGATCCATCATCTTTGCAAGATGTCCCTTAAAGAACACATCAATATACAGACCTATCTTGTCTACATCCTTAAATTCTTCTGCTGGTTCAGATATAGGTTTTGTATTTTCCCAAAGACCTATTAGAGTTCCAAATGTCTGAGCATCTGTAAACTGGTCTGTTCCAGACTGAGAAGGTTTAATATTAGTAGAAGCCATTAAGTCTTGCAAATCCTTATCAAGCTTACTTGTATCCTTACCAGATTTCTGAGCCTTATCAATTTCAAGCTGTTTACAACAGATACGTTGAAATAAGACTTCTTGGGCTTTACTATTACACTCATATCTTGAAGTCCAATCCTCATACTGAGTCTCAAGATACTTCAAATCAGCAGGAGAGTAGTCACCAAAACGTTTTCTTCCTGCCTTAACAATTCTACTATTTTCATTAACTTCCTGATCTTCCGAAGTCACCATATCATCAGGATCTGAATCCTTCTAACGAAGGTTAACCTACTGAGGTAGAGTGACTAATTGAACATACATAGTCTGGAATATGGATCTTTTGTTCCCTCGTTCACCAGTATCAATACTCATAGCCTTTACAGACTGTTCATATAAACTATTGATAAATGGACGGTCAAGCATTCTAAGAACTTCTTTGATGCTTTCCTTCGTCTCTCGTGGTTCGTCCTTGTCTGTTTTTCTTTGTTCTACAATCTTTAGTAAACAATCCTTACACATTGGATAAACACCAATAGCATACCTATCATCTTTATAGAAAGCATGAGATGTCAGTGGTTTGCCACATTTAGGACAAAAAATGATTTCGTTGTCTGCAATCTTATTATAGTATCCAGCAATCTTTGTATATTCTTTTCTAATATTCGAAACAGGAGTCTTTTTAATTTCGTCTTCACTAAGTGTTGATGGAAGATAAGCCATAAAATCCCTCCTTATTCATTTTTAAATATACGGCATGTTATGAAAAACTATACGCGAAACCGCATAACATGCCTTATAATCAGTTTCTTCTAAAGTAGGATGCGGTCACGAACCGCATGTATCCTAAAGATAATCCTACTTTTATTAACAAGAAGCACTTCCAACAGGCCCACCAGAATTTGAACAATCAGCACATCCATGAGGGCAGTTGCTACAATTACTACATTGACTACAATTACTACAAGTATGTCCATCACAGGAACTATCACAGCAGCTACTATTACTACAGTTGCTACCACAACCACCACCACCATACTGATATGTGGTGTCCTAATAAGACCCATAATAACGAGTTCCACCGTAATCATAGTAATTCCATACTCTGATATACTTTAACCCTGAAGTACCTTGAATTTTATATCCTGATGAACCGTAATCTGCACTTAATCCACGGTATATATCTCTATAGTACGTACCTTCGTTAGGATTATTAGCATATCGATCAGACCGTACGGTAACTCTAGTACCAGTCTATTGGGAACCAGTTGACGGCATCGTCATTCCATACTGAAAATAAGTAGAAGAACTACCCCAGTTCGAGACCCAATAACCGCTAGCAGAGTCAACACGTATAAATACTGTAGTACCGTTATAAGTCACTTTCCCACAATCCGTTCCGTTATAAATAACCTTTGTTAAGGACGTTCCATTCATATTTATAGCCATCACGTCCCCCTATCTAGTTAATTAAGCAGAATCTTCTTTGTCTCCGTATGACCCTTGCCAAGTTCAAATCCAAGGATCTGAGCAGAAGGATTACCTCCAACCATAAGCTTATCAGCATAAGGGTCAGAACCAATAATACTAGGACAGACAATTACCTCTTTATCAAACCCCTAACGTTCACCAACAGTCATATTCTTCATCCCATGAAAATGCCCCATAATAAGAATCTCTGGAATTCCATTCAAATAGTTTGAAATCTTATCAAAAACGGTATTTACATCTTTGACTGTATGACCATGTGTCGCAGCGATACTTCTTCCGCAAATCTCAAAGAACAAGAACTGACTGCCATCATCTCCAAAATGGGTTTCTACACGATCATTGTATTTTAATAAGTCCTTGATATATCTACTTATAATATACTCAACATCCTCTTCAGAAGCCTCATTCGGTTTCATGCCAAGAACACGAAGCTGAGTATGGTTCGCCGTAGGAACATGATAATAGTCAATCGTTACATAAGCAGATAATTGATATAAAAAATCTGCAATAAGTCTGCTTACTTCAACAATAGCCTTTACCATAGAAGTATCATTAAGCTTTAAATCAGACATATGAATAAGGCCCTGAACATCATCTCCAAGAGACAGTACGTTAAGATGTTTCAGTTCATGATCTTTAATAAATTGAATTGTTTCAATGAGAAGAACATTAAATCTCTCTGTGCAAATCTCTGGAGAATAATAATTATTCTCACTTTCAAATGTAGCCCCATAATGAATATCTGCAATAGTCAACAGATATTCTTTATTTTCTGGTGATACTGTTATAGAACAACAATTACTAAATGTCTTCGGAGTAGGAAGAGACTTTACATACTGACCAATATACTCATAGTATAGTTCTTGTCTTGCTTCAGCACGATCAATACGATTACGTTCCATGTTCAGAGTCTGAAGCTTCATACGTTCTTTTCTGAGAGCATCCCTTTCCTCTCGGATAGCATTAGCCTGTGCTTCCGCAGTAGAAAACTTCTTAGCATTTGCATCAAGCATCTTCTCAAATGTCTGATACTTTTTACGGTAAGCACTCTCCGTATAGCCATATCCAAGCATCTCATTTAGGATGTCAGCAACATCTTGCTAAGTTCCAATTTCGTCTTTCAGACCACCAATCCTATAGATCAATTCGTCTTCAGACTCATTAGGAAGTCTGGTATAATTCATTGCTCAGTTACCTCACCATTATAAAGTTCCTGCTCATCATTAACAGTCAAACTTGTCTGGATTGTGAATGCCTCATTACCAAATGCCTTATACAGAAGGTCAATAATATTGACAATTACACCATCCTCATCAACAAGCTTTCCATTAACAACAGATACATCCTTAAGCGTGAAGGTAGTCTTCTTTGAATTCTTAACTGTATACATATATAGATTCTCCTTTTTATCCTAAAAAAATAGGATACCCTATTAGATAGGGCGTCCATTTAATCACTGAATATCATCAAAGTTTTCAACAAGTTTATCAACGATATGATACTTCACAAGCTCATCAGCCGTGAGATACCAATCCTTCGTCTTATTCTTATTAAAGGTCTTACTATCAATCGTAGTACGAGCAAGAATATAATCCTTCATATTCTCAACCTGTCTATTATAGTTAAGCTGTGCTTCCTTAATCTGTTCGGCAGTTCCAGTAAGTTGACCACTTCCACTATGAATTAGAAGCTGAGAATGCTTAAATGCATATCTACGCTTACCAGCTAAGAAGATGAGGAATGCAGCACTCATTGCGGCACCCATCGCAACCGTCACAATAGGAATACGACTAGTCTCAACCATGTCACAGAAGAAGTTTGCCTGTTCAAGATCTCCACCATA